>Ga0209403_10001183_pt1 | contig 34652 bp, 30 predicted proteins | sample ArcticOcean_MG_C_8_FD_187440 | JGI IMG/M metagenome (GOLD analysis project Ga0209403, IMG submission 187440) | Marine microbial communities from western Arctic Ocean - ArcticOcean_MG_CB11_86 (SPAdes) (version 2) | ecosystem: Environmental > Aquatic > Marine > Oceanic | place: Arctic Ocean...
AGGTCCATTGCCAGTGATTCTCTATATTCATGGTGGTGGTTGGATGTATGGAAGTCCGAAGCAGTCGGATTTGACCGCAATTGAATATTGCGCTCGCACCCAGGCGGTTGTGGTCAGTCCGGAGTATCGGTTAGCGCCGGAGTGGGTGTTTCCGGCAGCGTTCGATGATTGTTTCGCCGTGTTGCGGTGGCTGTATGAAAACAAGGCGGTGCTGGACATTGATCCAGAACGGATTGCGTTGGCAGGTGAAAGCTCTGGAGGAAACCTGGCGGCCGCTTGTGCACTCGAGGCCAGGCATCTTGATCAACCCCCTATTAGATTGCAGTTGTTAAATTACCCCGCTCTCGCACTTGATTTCAGCAGCGCAGCGTATCAGGAAAACGAACACGCGCCGGTGTTATCAGCGAGAGAGATGATTTATTTCTGGAAATCGTATCTTCCCAGTCAGTCGGATATGCCTGATTTCCGCGCGGCGCCGCTAGGTGCCAAAGATCTCGCGGATGTGGCACCGGCCTATATTGTTACGGCTGAGTATGATCCATTAAGAGATGATGGTATGCGTTATGCAGACACGTTAAGTAACGCTGGCATCGATGTAACGCATGTTCACGCTGCGCATTTAACCCACGGTTTCATACGGGCCTGGTCAGAAAGTGCCGGTGTTAAACATTGTGGCGAAGGCAATTGCGCCGCTTTGCGTCGAGCATTGTCGGGCTGACAACTGCACAACTATTGCTCAAATCATACAAGAATTGTAAGGCGTTTTGAGTGAGATAATGAAGGCCTATTTTTTGCTTCGCCAGTGTGCCACCGGTCCTCCGTTTCGGGTCCAATCGCCATCACCGGGCCGTTCTATCTTAATAGCGTCACCACCCATCAAAGCTAATTAATAGGAGCCCCATGGTGGGGCCAGAAACTGCCTGATAGCTAGAGCGCGAATCCCTGCCAGGAGCTCAAACATCGGGTGTGGCATTACTGGAGAGATTCTAGCGTTGATCATCGCAAACGAGTCTTGAACCGCTCCCCTTGAGTGGGACGCTTATAATTGGCCGATAGTCAATGTGATGGACTGCGAGCGCGTTAGGAAGGCATCAATGGAATGTATACAAGAGTTAAGGACGTGGGGCGGGGTGCAGCGGGTGTTTCGACACGCATCAAAGACCACTCAGTGTGATATGGAATTTGCCGTATTCACACCCACCGTGTCTGCTGCGGGCCCCTTGCCGGTGTTGTTTTATCTTTCGGGATTAACCTGTACGTGGGCCAACGTTGCGGATAAGGCGGGTGCTCAGCGGTTTGCCGCGGAGCACGGCTTAATGCTGGTGATGCCAGATACGTCGCCTCGTGGTTTGCAGCTCGAAGGCGAAGACGAGGATTGGGATTTTGGCACGGGCGCTGGATTTTATGTCAATGCCAGCGAATTCCCGTGGAAGGAACATTACAATATGTTTGATTATGTGACCGAGGAACTGCCATCGCTAGTTACAGGGGAACTGGGAGCTGACCCGGCCAGAATGGGCGTGACTGGTCATTCCATGGGTGGGCACGGTGCATTGATTTGTGCGCTAAAACGCCCGGACGTGTTCAACAGTTGTTCGGCTTTCGCACCGATCTCGGCGCCCTCGCAGTGCCCTTGGGGTGAAAAAGCATTTACAGGTTATCTGGGAGACGACAAGGCCGAGTGGGCCAAGTGGGATGCCTGCGAGCTAGTTGGGTCAAGTCACTTTGAAGGGACTGTCTTAGTTGATCAGGGGGAGGCTGATACCTTTCTCGTGCAAGAATTGCGCCCTGAATTATTGCGACAGGCATTTACACAGGCTGGAAAATCATTAGTGTTGCGAATGCAGCCTGGCTATGACCACAGTTATTATTTTATCTCAACTTTCATAGGTGACCATATTTCACATCATTCAAAACAACTCCAGTCCTAATCTTTCGAGTAGCGAGTGAGCGCATTCATGTCGGATAAGTATCCCCCATCATTTCTATCACGGCATCAATAATTTGGGTCTTGTCGGGAAACACGTGGTCCTCCAAGCTGGGAGAGTAGGGTACTGGAACGGGAAGTGCGCAAACACGGCGGACAGGGCATTTCAGAGTGCGAAAGGTTGGGCCGTCTTCTGTGACAATAGAAATAATTTCTGCAGACGCGCCGGCAGTTGGTCCGGCTTCGTCTGCAACCACTAACCGCCCTGTCTTCTGAACTGACTGGCACAGCGTTTTCTTGTCCATTGGCGCAAGACTTCGTGGGTCAATAACTTCAGCCGAGATCCCCAGCTCAGCGAGTTCGGTGGCCGCTTCAAGTGCTTCATGAACTAGCCATGCCAAGGCAACAATTGTTACATCAGAGCCTGGGCGTTTGATGTCTGCATCACCTATCGGAATGCAGTAGTCCTTGTCAGGGACGTTACCGCGATAGTTCGCTAAGCGTTCGGATTCGAAAACGATCACTGGGTTGTTGTCTCTTATCGCTGTTTTCAGTAGGCCCTTTACGTCGTAAGGGGTCGATGGCAGCAATAGTTTTAGTCCAGCAAGGTTCATGAACATGGAATAAGGGCTTTGGGAGTGCTGGGCCGCTCGTCGCGTTCCGCCGCCCACTTTTGTTCTAAACACGATAGGAAAGCTTTTTTGACCTCCATACATGTAGTGAATTTTTGATACCTGATTTACGACCTGATCCATAGCAACAAAAGAAAAGGTTACCGATCTCCAATCTATGATGGGTCGATATCCTGAGCCAGCCGCTCCAATAGCCATGCCCGTTAGGGCGCTTTCTGCAATGGGCGCTGAACGAACGCGAGCGGTACCGAATTCTTTGACAAGCGGTTGTGGCGCATCCGTCGATAAATGAAAGATACGCGCATCGTTACGCATCTCTTCTGCGATCGCCTCGAGGATTGCGTCTTCATAGGTGATTATTCTCATTCGGAGTTAATCGGCAAAGACATCCTCAAGCGCGGCTTCTGCTGGGGGGAACGGACTGGCATCAGCAAACGTGACTGCGTTGTCGATGAGTTTTATGATTTCCTGATCGATAGATTCCCATTCGTCGTTCGTTAACTGGCCCTGTTGGGTTTTGAGCGTTTCTTTTAAGCGCTCGATCGGGTCTTTTTCCATCCACCCAGATACTTCATCGGGTGGACGGGAATCAGCCTGCGTTGCTCTTTCGGTGTGGCTCCGATGTCGATAAGTTTTGCATTCGATAAGGGAGGGACCGCGGCCGTCCCGTGCCCGTTCGACGGCGTGAGCGGCTGTCTGTCTTACCGCTAACACATCATTTCCGTCCACCACGATCCCGGGGATACCATAGGCCACTGCACGAGTCGCAACATCCTCGATGGGCATGCTTGCGCTGGCTGGAGTATTGACAGCCCAGAGATTATTCTCACAGACGTAGATGATGGGTAACTTCCAGTTTGCGGCTATATTGATTGATTCGTGGAACGAACCTGCGTTGGATGCGCCATCGCCGAAGAAACAGACGGCGACGCCACCGGCACCGGTCAATTGCGCCGCAAAAGCGGCTCCTGTAATGATAGGTATGCCCCCCGCCACAATGCCATTAGCCCCCAGCATTCCAATGTCGAAATCGGCAATATGCATTGAGCCCCCTTTCCCTTTGCAGTACCCGGTTTCACGGCCGTAGAGTTCAGCCATCATGCGGTTGATGTCGGCACCTTTAGCGATGCAGTGGCCGTGCCCGCGATGCGTGCTAATGATTTGATCATTTTCTCGAAGCGCGGAACACACACCGACAGCGACGGCTTCCTCACCAATGTAACAGTGGACGACGCCATATATCTTTCCTGCCAGAAAATCTTGCGAGGCGCGTTCCTCAAAACGCCTGATGATTTGCATCATTCGAAGCATGTTCCGCTGTTCTGCGGGGCTTACGGGCATAGTAGGCTTCCCATCAAGGTCTGTTGTGCGGTACATATAATGCGTTGCTTTCGTCTTGTCGGCAAGGGGTATGAGGGTTCAGTTAGAGCAAATATTTTGGTAAGGTTGGGCGCTTGCATTGGTTGAGGACAGGGTTTTTGAATAAGGCATTGGTCGGGGTTTCGACGGCCACTTTCAGGGGGGGGAGATGCTTGATCTTTTGATTCGAAATGCTGTTGTTGTCGACGGCAGCGGTAGTGAACCATTCGTTATCGACGTTGGTGTTTACCAAGGTCGGATAGTTGCGTTAGACAGAACAGGATGTGCTGCGCGAAAGACGATTAACGCAGATGGCTTGACTTTGGCGCCCGGAATTGTTGATTTGCATACCCACTATGATGCACAGGTTACCTGGGACAAAATGTTGTCACCGTCACCCGCCCTTGGAGTGACGAGTGTAGTGATGGGTAATTGCGGTTTTGGAATCGCTCCAAATCGCCCACCTGTACAAGATCTAATTCTTCGTAACTTATCGGTTGTTGAGGGGATGGATCTTGAGGCATTACGGTGTGGTGTTGATTGGCAGTTTCAATCTTTCCCGGAGTATCTAGATGTTTTACGGAAAATTGGACCTTATCTGAACGTTGCAGTTTTTGCCGGACATTCGGTGATTCGGACAACGGTAATGGGGGAGGCAGCATCTATTCGTAATGTTCCAACGTCCAGTGAATTAACTGAAATGAAGAATCTTGTCGCAGAGGCAATGGCGGGCGGTGCCGTTGGGTTGTCAGGATCCTATTCGCTAAATCACTGTGGTTATGATGGGGTCCCCATGCCATCGACTATTACCGAGCTCCAGGAATTCAGCGATCTTGTTGGAACGATGATGAAACATGGCGGTGGTGTGGTGCAAATCGCGGCTGGAGCGAAAACGCCTGATCAGCTAGAAACTATTTCACAAGAGCACGGTTGTGCGATTTTCCAGCAGTCTCCCGCTGCCATGTACAATGAGCGTGATCCGGACCGTGCGGTGGGCGTTTATGATGCTTGCGTTGAGGCTCAGACTCGCGGCAATCAACTCTATACGCAGGTCGCGTGCCAACCTGTTTCGTTTGACTTCACGCTGGATAATGCTTATCCGTTCTATAGTCACGATGCTTTCTCTGAAGTTAAGTCGTTTGACGCTAAACGGCTGAAAAAAGTATTCCGCGATAGCGGCTTCCGAGAAAGATTCAGGAAGAGTTTGGCAAATCCGCGGCCTGGCATGATTTTCCTGGGAAATTGGGAGCGGGTGACTGTGGCGGTTCCTGCTCGATCAGAAAACCGTGGTTTGGCGGGCCAAACCATTGGCGAGATTTCGAGAGAGCGCGGCGTCGATCCGGTAGATGTTATTTTTGACTTGGGTTTAGAAGAGGACCTTGAAACTCGGTTTTTGGGAGAGTTTTTAAATATTGGAGATGAGGGGGTTCTCGAACTTCTAAGACATGACGGCGGAGTCCTTACATTATCGGATGCCGGTGCACATCTTGCATTCATGTGTGATGCTGGATTCGGGCTACACTTCTTGTCCAAGTGGGTGCATGAACGGGGAGATTTTTCACTCGCGGAGGGGGTGCGGCGGCTGACCAGTCATCCAGCCGAGCTCTACGGTTTAAGAAACCGTGGCCGGATTTGTGAGGCGGCCCATGCTGATTTATTGTTGTTTGATCCCGCTGAGGTTGGTGTTACGGCACCAGAACGAGTTTCCGATCTGCCCGGGGGTGGGGCTCGTATGATCCGGAGACCCCGTGGCGTTCATGGTGTGTTCGTAAACGGCATTGAGGTGTTTGATGGGAAAGACTACGTCGAACACGTAAAGGGTCCTGGCCATGTCCTGGATTCCTTCGATCGCTAAATGATGTGGCGCAGGAGCATGTCCGGTTACATGTGTTTCGGGTTGCGTATGTGCGATCGGTTTCGCGCCGGAGACTAGGTAAATCGTGTTTAGGCAGGGTCTTTGGCGGGCTTCGGGTATCTTCCGATGCACTCTCGGTGGCAGATAGATTTATCTTTTCTCTTGCATGGGTATAGGGCCTGTGACGCTTGGCATTAGAAAAATTCTAATGCCTATTAACCTATCGAGTGGGTCGGGAGGAGCATGAGATATTCGTGGGACGGATACCAAGTGGATATTATTCGAGAGTCCGTCGCCGAATTTTTTGGTGCCAGTGAATTTTTCCCCGACTATGATCCGAAGTTGATTCGGGATCGGCGCCATCGACTGGAACCGGACTTTCTAACAAGCGATGATCGGCTCAGGTTGTCCATTCACAGCTGGTTATTGAGAACACCTGGCCTGAATATTTTGATCGATACCTGCGTCGGCAATAATAAAAAACGTCCATCTATCGCGCAATGGGATCAGGCAGAGTTTTCGTATCTTGAAGGATTGGAAAAAGTCGGATGTGCTGTCGAGGATGTCGATATCGTGATGTGTACACATCTGCACGTTGATCATGTAGGTTGGAATACACGTTTGCATAATGGCCGCTGGGTTCCAACGTTTCCTAATGCGCGATATTTGTTTGCACGGGAAGAGTACGCGTATTTCTTGTCTCAGAATCGTTCTAAACCAGCGAGTCGGGGTGCATTTGATGACAGCGTCTTACCTATTGTTACGGCTGGTAAAGCTGATTTTATTGAATCGGGTTACACGCTTGATCGTGGTGTCGTGGTCCAACAGATGCCGGGCCACACCCCCGGCCATTGTGTTATTAGGCTGGAACAGCATGGTTTGCGCGCGGTTTTTTCGGGTGACGTTGTTCATCACCCAATGCAGATATGGCATCCAGACTGGGCCAGTGTGGCGTGTTGGGATCCGATAGAGGCTGGTAGGTCGCGTATCCAACTGCTTGATCTCTGCGCGGAAACCAATGCTATGCTTCTTCCCGCCCATTTTTGTTCACCACATGGGGTAAGGATTACGAAGCATCGTAATCGATTTGATTTTCGATGGGATTGAAGAGCCAGGGCGGTTAATGATTTCACCGTTTGAGGTCAGCTATGTTGCGTATTTGGGGGTTGCGAACAATTCTGGCGCTCATGGGGTGAAAGAACAGACCTGTTGTGTTACCACTAATGGGGCAAGGGAGTTACAGGAAGATGGATGATATGTCGGTGATCAATCCGATGTTGGGAGGCCAAACTTTTAAGATTGGCCTATTTAGTGCCAACTGTAGCGGTGGCCTCGCTGTTACCACGGTTCCGGAGCGCTGGGCGGCAGAATGGGATGCGATTGTTGAATTGACTTGCCTTGCCGAAGAGGGGGGATTGGAGTTTATTTTGCCTGTGGCTAAGTGGAAAGGTTATGCGGGAGCGTCAGATATTCTTGGTCGATCATACGAAACCTTCACTCATGGAGCAGCTTTGGCCGCGCTGACCAGCAACATTGCTATTTTTGTAACGGTCCATGTGCCTCTGGTGCATCCCGCTTATGCAGCAAAGTCATTGGCCACAATTGATCATATTTCACATGGCAGAGTGGGGCTGAACATGGTGTGCGGTTGGAATCAGGATGAGTTCGATTTGTTCGGTGTTGCGGTGGATCCGACTCGACGATACGAACAGGGCCTGGAATGGTATGAGTTGTTGATGAAGTTGTACGACGGTGGTCCTGAGTTTGCATGGGATGGTGATTTCTATAAGGGGCAACATATGCATACCAATCCATTGCCGATTCAGCGCCCTCGCCCGATTACGATGTCGGCTGGGGTATCACCACAAAGCCAAGAATTTGCTGGTGTCACTTCCGATTTTCTATTCACTGCTGTATCTGCGCTTAAAAACGCGCCTGGGCTGATCAATGATATGAAAGCTTACGCAGGTAAGTTTGAGCGGAATATCGGTGTGTATACGATGAGTCACGTGGTGTGTCGTGAAACCAAGAAGGAGGCAGAAGAATACTTTTATTACTTTGCTGAGGAGTGTGCGGACCGAGATTCACTTTCCTATTACGAAGCTAAGAAAGGTGTAAAGATGGATAGCCCCGATAGAGGTGGTAGCGTTTCTCCCACTAATAGATTGCCAGGACAGGTCTACACAGGGTCCTATCCTGGCGCATATCCTTTGGTCGGTGCGCCTGACGATGTAGCTAGAGAAATTATCCATATGTATGAGCTGGGATTAGAAGGAATGACGATCGCATTTGTAAACTATTTGAAAGAATTACCGTTTTTCCTGGAAGCTGTACTCCCACGTCTTGAACGCGCTGGTGTTCGGCTACCTGTTCCAGAAGAAACCTCATAGTTGGGCTGGCCACATATAGTGATCGGAGTACTGGCTGATCATGTTCTGTTGGAGGGGGCAGATTAAAGCGGCAGTTAAGGTGCTATGGTCAGTGAGTCCCTCAGAGGATTAGCCACTCGCAAATGTGAAGGTATCGGACGTTGTTACTTGCGCCATTCTGCTCAGCCCTTTGATCGCCCATTGATGCTCTTCTTCGCTTAGTGCTGAGCAAGCGTCTTCTAGAATAACCACTTCATATCCGCGATCGTGTGCTTCCCGAACAGCGGATTGCATGACGTAATTGGTAGAGACTCCGGACATCACTAGCCGTGAGATGTTTTGTGCGCGTAATATGGGTTCCAGATTGGTCCCGTAGAAGGGACTCACTCGATGTTTGATGATTATGTAATCTTCTTTCTCGGGCGCTACTGCTTCGTGAATCTGTGTGCTCCAAGTGTCTAGTTTAAGGAGTTGGTGTTCTCGCGCCGGGCCAAACATAGGTGAGTTAGCCGGCCATTCTCGATAATCCTGGCTCCATCCGACAATTACATAGCCAACAGGTATACCGTCGGACCTCGCCTTAGCGATGGCTATCTTCGAATGTGTCAACACGTGTCGACGTTCCACTTCCGCCGCGAGGCCTGTGCGATTGGCACCGTCTTGATGGACTAAATCGTTGATAAGGTCCATGACAAGGTACAAAGTTTTCATTCGTAATTACCCCTATATTTATTGTGGTCAAGTTGATGTACGCGTCAGCATAAAAATGCCCAACGTGGCAATATTACCGCCGACCTTTAACCCTCGGATACCCCATCGTAGTATGAGGTTTCAGTGGGTAAGTTTTTGTACAGGAGAATTTTCTAAAATTGAACATCGTACCTAATACTTATGAATACTTTTCGCACAAGCGGGTGATATTCGGTAAATCATTAGCGGAATCCGTGAATGAAGAGCTTGGTCATCATGACGCACGCAAGGTATTTGTTATTTCGACTCGCAGTCTTAATCAGAATACGGACGTCGTCTCTGAATTACAACGCACACTCGGTAACAAATTTGCTGGCCTGTTTGATCAGGTGGTATCACACGTGCCGCGAACAGTAGGTATAGCAGCGGCCGAGCAAGCGCGCGCCGTGGGGCCAGATCTAATTATCTCCATTGGTGGAGGTTCGGCGATTGATACAGGAAAACTCGTACAGATTTGTCTTGCCGAGAATATTACGACAACGCGGGAGTTAGACGACTTTCGGGTGGTAACCGAAGCGAACGGTACATCCCGCGTTCCAAAAATCAAACAAGCTGATGTTCGACAATTAGTTATTCCGACAACATTGTCGGGTGCGGAATGGAGTCACACAACTGGATCAACCGACGATGAGAGAGGGATTAAGGATATTTATATTCAGTCAGACCTTGCTGCGCCGGGCATATTGTTGGTCCCTGAAATTTTGAAATACACACCGCTAGATATCTGGCTGACTAGCGGTATGAGAGGAGTCGATCATGCTATCGGGTCCTTGGTGTCAAAGAATTCTCATCCATTCACGGACTCAACAACGGCTGAGGGTCTGCGTATGTTGAATCGATCTCTTCGAGCGACCAAGAAAGATCCGGACAATGTAGAGCATCGGTTTGAATCGTTGATTGCTTTATGGTTGGCATCAACGGGAATGATGCGAATGCAGTATGGTGCTAGCCACGGCTTGTCGTGGCATCTCAGTGCTGTTGCTGAGGTAGCCCATGGTCACTGTTCCTGCGTGCTCATTCCAGCGACATTGCGATTCAATAAATCTCATACGCGTGATAAACAAAGTCATATTAGTGAGATATTGGGTCAGCCTGGGGTTGATGCGGCCGATGCTGTGCTTGACCTGATCCGTACTCTAGAATTACCTGAAAAAATGCGCGAGGTTGGTATTCGGCGTGAACATTTAGAAAAGATTGCCAACGATGCGATGAGAAACTTATTGGTAAGAAATAATTGCCGTCCGATTACTAGTGTAGATGACGTAATGGAAATACTGGAAATGGCGTTTTGAGTCATAGTGTGTTGTGGGGAGTAAATCAGGAAAATTCTAAATGAACGTATTAATTGTTTACGCACATCAAGAACCAAAATCATTTTGCGGAGCATTGCTTTTATTTGGGTTGGAAACCCTTAAAGAAGGTGGGCACGAGGTCAAAGTGTCAGACCTGTATGCGATGAAATTTAATCCCGTCTGTGATCGCAATGATTTTCTCGAAGTGGCTGATCCGGATTATTTCAAGGTGCAGAAAGAACAATCGCACGCCACCTCGCAAAGATCATTTGCCCAGGATATTGCGCAGGAACAGGAAAAAGTAGAATGGGCCGACATCGTAATTTTTCATCAGCCGCTATGGTGGTTTTCTATTCCGGCCATTACCAAAGGCTGGTTTGATCGTGTTTTAGCGCTGGGCTTTGCTTATGGAGGAGGCCGCTGGTTTGATAAGGGTGTCTTCCGCGGGAAAAAGGCAATGTTGACGATTACTGCAGGGGCTCCGGAGAGTCGTTATCAGGAGGGGCATATATTCGGTGGTATAGACCGGGTGCTGTATCCATTGCATGTTGGGCTTTTTAATTTTGTAGGATTTGATATTCTCGAACCATTTATTACGTGGGCGCCAGTGCAGCTATCGGCTGAGGGGCGTGAGACGGAACTCCGACGTTATCAGTCACGATTAGCAAGTTTGGCAAGCGAGGCGACGTTGCCGTTTCACAGTTTGGAACAACATCCTGATCCCATGGATGGGCTGAATTCATATGTCGCTGCGCGTCCTAATCCATGACTTTCTCATCTTGAAAAGTGCATGCGGTCGCGGTTCAGCCCGGGAACTTAACTAGAGAGAAACGTAGTAAATGTTGTTATCGACTTTGTGAGATAGTCAGTTTCATCAACGCCAGGTAGCGACACTCGTTTGCAATTTTGTATTCGAGATATGACGCGTTCGAGATGATCAAAAAAAATGTCGCTAGTAGGGCAAGAGACCATGACCGGCTGAGTCAGTTGTGCAAATGCTGCATCTTTATCATATGTAAATGATGCGTGGTAAGCTTTCTGAAAGCTGCTTATCGCTTTAAGAACATCCACAACCACCCCATGTAATTCTTCAGCGGCGGGCATATTGATGCTACGTTGATTCGCCTTGTTTCGATGGAACCAAGGCCAGAAAATTTGCTGGTCTCTCACAAAGTGCCAAGCCCACATCAGGTGAGTGCCGTCATGACAGGGTTTTATGTCTGGCGCATAATGCGCTAGTAAATCTTGTTTCATCTCTGGGGTATAGAAGGCAATTCCGTCAAGAATCACTTTTTTGACACGATCTGGATGTTGTACAGCCAGTTCTAGAGCAATATTTGCTCCCGTGTGATTACCGTAGACATTAAAACCATCAATTCCAAGCCCATTAATGGCTTGCATTGTTGCCTGTGCATAGTCTTCTATGGTTGGGTCGGCCTGCGGTAATTCTGAGGAGTCACCCAATCCTGGAGTATCAGGCGCTACAACCCAGCCGTAGTGGGACATCGGTGTAATCAAAGGTTCCAGCATGGCGGAAGAACCGGGGTTGGTGTGGAGCATGACTAGCGGCGTGCTCGCCTTATTACCAGCACTTCGGTAATGAATTTGTCCATGGACTGTGTCGATAAACTGCCGGCGAATCACCATGCTCTCCTTGAGGGATTATCGTATTGATTTTGACTGTTATGTAATGGGACTATCATACCCGTCGGCGCGCAGGAAAAATTATTATCTGCAGATTGGGTTGTATCGCAAAAACGTCCTAGGAGAAGATCATGTCAGGGTTAACTGAAATCATCGCAAAATTTGTTGCGGGCTCCAATGATCAGGTCATTCCATCAGACGCACTTGATGTCGCAAAGTTAGGCATTACTGATACGGTGGCTTGTATGCTCGCTGGACAAAATGAACCTGTCGTCAAGATGGTCAGGTCTATCGTCTCTCCGGCAATCAGTAATGATCGCGCGCGACTATTGTTCGGTAACGATTATGCAAGCTCTTGGGATGCAGCGCTGGTGAATGGAACTGCAGCCCATGCGTTGGATTATGATGATGTCGCCATGGCGGCACACCCAAGTGCTGTATTGGTCCCGGCGATTCTGGCGGAAGGAGAGGCTTTGAACGCATCGGGCCAATCAGTTCTGGAGGCTTACGTGATTGGTTATGAAGTTTGGTCAGAGCTTTGGGCTCGAGAAAACGGTCGACTTCATCAGAAAGGCTGGCACCCAACAAGCGCTTACGGTGCGCTGGGGGCAGCGGCTGCATGTGCACGCCTCCGTGGCCTTGATTCAATCCAATCTATGCACGCAATCGCAATCGCGGCGTCTCAGGCAGGGGGATTGGTTGCAAATTTTGGGACGATGACTAAACCGTTTCATGCTGGAAGAGCCGCGCAATCCGGAGTGCTTTCGGCTCGTTTGGCATCGTGCGGCATGACAGGATCACCCGATATTGTTGAACACCCGCAAGGCTTTCTCTCCGCAGTTTCGGAGACTGGAGACTATGCTGACGCCGCGACCAGTCGGTTAGGCAACGAATACCAGTGTTTGGTGCATGGGCTGAACATTAAGAAATATCCTATGTGTTATTCCACTCATAGAACGATTGATGGGATGCTGGCCCTTAAACAAAGGTATTCTTTTGAGGCGGAAAGCGTGGCTAAAGTTGAGACAGTGATGGGTGTCACGCAGTCAAAAATTCTCCGAAACCATGAGCCAAAAACGGCACTTGAGGCGAAGTTTAGTGAAGAATTTGCAATGGCCTCGGCTGTCATTGCAGGTAAAGTAGGTTTTGCAGAATTGACGGATGAATTTGTTTTGCGCGCCGATGTTCAGGCATTGATGACTAAGGTAACCAATGACACTACGGACGCGCGGGACCCGGATGATCCCGTAATGGCTCCTGATGAGTCAGTCACAGTCACGTTGCATAGCGGGGAACAGTTTAAAAAGGTAGTTCAATATGCGCGAGGACATGCGAAGTCACCGCTCGAAACCAGTGATCTTTGGCAAAAATTTAAGGACTGTACCGAGTCGACGCATTCATTAGAGGGGGCAACGCATTTTTTCAATGCCCTGCAAGGCTTGGACGGGGTTGAATCCTTACACGGCTTGTCCGAAATGTCGGCGGAAAGAAATAGCCTTTGATTGCGTTGGAAAGAAGGCTTATTTCTTGATGTGATCACTGTTATTTATCAGGTCAAAAAAATCAAGCACATACTCATAAAAGGGATAACAAAACGTGGTAGACGGCTTACTTTCCGGTTTAACTGTCGTGGAGCTTGGGCACAGTGTGGCGGCACCCTTCGGTGGCCAAACGTTGGGAATACTTGGCGCTCGAGTTATAAAAATCGAAAATCCCAAAAATGGGGATGATGCAAGGACGTGGGGCCCGCCATTTTGGGAGGGGGCATCATCTTGCTTCCAGAGTCTCAATCGAGAAAAACTGTCTGTAGCAATCGATTTTAAAAATGATAATCAGCTTGATGAGCTAAAGGCATTTATCTGTTCAGACGCGGACCTGGTTATACAAAATCAACGTCCTGGATTACTGAAACGTTTTGGACTCGACGGTCATTCGCTGAGGAAGAAAAAACCCAGTTTAATTTATTGCAACATTGGTGCGTTTGGTGCCGCAGGACCCCTTTCTCACAAACCGGGCTACGACCCTCTGATGCAGGCTTTCAGCGGCATTATGAGCATCACTGGTGAAGAAGGTCGTGAGCCGGTCAGGGTAGGACCTTCGATTATTGATATGGCCGCAGGTATGTGGTGCTGCATTGGATTGCTTTCGGCTTTGCATCGACGTAATCAGACTGGAGAGGGCTGTGAGGTCGATACATCGCTTTATGAAACTGCATTGGCATGGATGACAGTACCTTCGGCGATATATTTGTCGTCGGATGAAGTTCCCGCGCGTACCGGTTCAGAGGCGCCAATGTTGGTGCCTTACAAGGTTTATCGTGCTTCTGATGACTACTTGGTGATTGGTGCTGGGAATGACAATCTGTTTGGACGGTTATGTGATGTGCTCGGTGTTCCTGAATGGAAAAGTGACGAACGATTCTCCAGCAACCCGGTGCGTGTTAAAAATCGAACGACACTAAATCGCTGCATTCAAGATTTAATAGGGTGCGATACTCGCGATAGCTGGATCAAAAAACTAGACGACGGCGGGGTCCCAAATACTCCACTACAAACTGTGGATCAGGTTGTCCGCCATCCGCAGACGGAGGCATTGGGTATGTTGCAAAGCTCGCCCGATGGCAAGATGAATCTCATGGGGGTTCCGTTAAGTTTTGATGGTAAACGACCGGAATTTCTCCGAAATCCGCCGGAATTGGGACAGCACACTCAGACAATTTTGCAGAAAGAAACGGATGACTAGGATGATTAGAACTGATTACGAAACCATACAGGTGACTAATACGGAAGAGGGTCGGGTGACATTAACCCTAAATCGGCCACACGTGCGCAATGCGCTTAATACAAGGATGGGTGAGGAGTTACGAGACATTTTCGTTCCGCTGCGGTTCTCTCCGGACGGCGTTCGCTGCATTATCATTACGGGTGCGGGAGACAAGGCATTTTGTTCGGGCGGTGACCTTAAAGAACGCAAAGGCATGGCTGATGAGCAGTGGCGGCAGCAACACAAAATTTTTGAGGAGGCGTATTACGCTGTCATGGAATGCCCGATTCCTGTTATTGCGGCTGTTAACGGCTTTGCCTATGCGGGTGGATGCGAGTTGGCCTTGATGTGTGACTTCATCTATGCGTCGAGTAATGCGCAATTTGCGCTTACTGAGGTTTCGATTGGGATCATGCCCGGTGGAGGTGGGACACAGAATTTGCCTCGGGCGATTGGCGAACGACGGGCAAAAGAATTGATTCTGTCAGCTCGGCCATGGACGGCCCAAGAGGGTTACGACTGGGGTTTGGTTAATCGGGTTTGTGACCCCCTGGAGTTGATGGACGATGTTGTTGCGACGGCTGACAGGATCTGTCAGAACGCTCCGATTTCCGTGCAGCAGGCGAAGAAGTCGATTCATTACGGAATGCAAGTAGACAATATGACGGGACTGATCTACGAAGTGCAATGTTACGAGAGAATGATCGCGACTGATGACCGCAGGGAGGGAATTCTCTCGTTTAATGAAAAACGAAAGCCGAAGTTTCAAGGTCGGTGATGAGATAAATCGTAGTGATCTTTATTGTCTGTCAAACTCATTATAGGAATGAATGTAATGACAAAGTATGAAAATGGTGAGGATCTTTCCCCTGCTGTTGGGTTGGAGGTGGATTATCCTGAAATTAGAGAATCAGTCGCTGCTATTTGTGCCAAGTTTCCGTCTGATTATTGGCGTGATCAGGAGGATGCTGACACGTATCCCGAGGCGTTTGTACGAGAGTTAACCGAATCAGGGTTTCTCGCAGCATTGATTCCCGAAGAGTACGGTGGCGCAGGGTTGCCGTTGCGTGCGGCTAGCGTGATTCTGGAAGAGATCCATGCAAGTGGTTGCAATGCGGGGGCATGCCATGCGCAGATGTATATCATGGGAACGCTATTGCGTCATGGTAGTGAGGAGCAAAAGCAAAGATACCTCCCGGATATCGCTTCGGGGAAACTGCGGTTACAGGCTTTTGGGGTGACGGAACCAACGGCGGGGACTGACACTACGCAAATACAAACCCGCGCCACATGGGATGGTAATCAGTATCGTATTAATGGACAGAAAATCTGGACCTCACGGGCTATGCAGTCTGATCTCATGCTTGTGTTGGCCCGCACTACACCAGCCGATCAGGTGACTAAAAGAAGTCATGGCTTGTCGGTATTTTTACTGGACTTAAGAGGGGCGAAGGAGGAAGGATTAACTATTCGCAAGCTGGAAACAATGATTAATCATCAAACCAACGAAGTATTCTTTGACAACGTACCTGTGCCACCGGAGAACCTCATTGGTGAAGTTGATAAAGGATTCTCATATATTCTGGATGGGATGAATGCGGAGCGGATACTCGTTGCGTCGGAGGCTCTGGGGGACGGGCGATTTTTTATCAACAAAGCATCTGCCTATGCTAACGACCGCGTTGTTTTTAATCGTCCTATTGGTCAGAACCAGGCAATACAGTTTCCAATCGCACGCGCCTATGCCGAATTACGGGCTGCCGACATGATGAATCGAGCAGCATGTGCATTATTCGATGCAGGCCAGACGTGTGGGGAGGAGGCGAATATCGCCAAGCTTCTTGCAGCCGACGCCTCCTGGAATGCTGCTGAGGCTTGTATGCAAACGCATGGTGGTTTTGGTTACGCGCGCGAATATGACGTAGAGAGAAAATGGCGGGAAACGAGGATTTTTCAGATCGCGCCGATTTCGACGAACCTTATTTTAGGGTACCTAGGCCAGCATGTCCTCGGAATGCCGCGGTCTTATTAAATATTCACCATAGCTCGAGGTGTTTGGGAGTCATGATTGCCCATGAAGGATGAACTGCGACGAAGATTTGTCGATCTTGGAGATTGGCAGGCACATTACCGGGAGTTAGGTCAAACGAATAAGTCGACCCTGGTAATGTTTCATGGGTCTCCAGGCTCCAGTTTCAGTCTCGTCCAGTTAATGAGAGCGCTTGCAAAGGATAGACACGTCGTTGCAATTGACTCGCGGGGGAATGGGGACTCAACAGCCTTTGAACATGACGCACCGAGTATTGCTGATTATGCAAATGCGCATTGGGATGCTGTAAACGCTATCGGTCTCGACCGATGTGACATTTATGGTTATCACACGGGCGCTGCTATTTGTACCGAGCTCTCAATTAAGCACGGGGATCGAATAAAGAAGGTCATCCTAGACGGGGTATCCGTTTTTTCTCCGGATGAGCAGGGTGACTTGTTTGATCATGATCATGCGCCGGATATTCCTGTCACCTTGGAAGGAACCCAGTTGCTGCAGGCGTGGAACATGGTACGCGATGCGCATTTGTTCTGGCCATGGTGGGACCATGGTCGAGAAAATATTCGCGATCTCGGTCTTCCTGATGCGGAGTATCTCCACGGAGAAGCAATAGAGGTGTTAAAAAGTTGTGGTACCTATTATCAGTCTTATCGGGCGGCGTTGAGATATGACAAAAGAAGACGTTTACCTTTGATTAAAAATCCTACGTTGGTCACAGCATGCCGCACCGATCAACTTTATAGTTTTATGGATGAGGCGGGGGATCTGATTCCCGGTTCAGAACGCATTGAGCATCCTGATCCTAGAGGGGTGCGGGAATTTAATGAGACGGCAGACATCATGCTTGAGTTCCTGAATCGGTAATGCCGGTGCGGAAATGGATAATTGCGTTGATGATCGAAAGGTGTGACTCTGATGTCGAGTAGTCAATCTTGCTTTAATCAGCAGGTAGTCATAGTAACGGGAGCTGCGGGGGCCATTGGTAGCGGCGTAGCTGAGCAATTTGCACGTCGCGGTGCGAAACTGGTTTTAGTTGATCATGTTGCAATGATCGATGTTATCGAATCCATTGCAATTCATACAACTGACCACTGCTCTTTTAAGGGTAGTGTCACTGATGGCGCGTTTGTAGCCGAATGTATTGATAAGGTATTGGACCAATTCGGTCGTATCGATGTTTTGGTCACGGTCGCTGGAATCACTTCGTTCGGGGAAGTGGAATCTGTCAGTGAAGATGAATGGTTGAATGTTTTAAACATTAATCTTTCAGGAACATTTCGTTTCTGTAAGCAAGTGCTTCCCATTATGCGGCGGCAACAAAGAGGCAGGATTGTGACGATCGGGTCGTTACTGGCAAAAAATGGTGGCAATACACGACCGTGGCAGGATCGGTCTGATATGGCAGGTTCTGCCAACATCGCCTACGGGGTGTCGAAAGCGGGTGTACACGCTATGACGAGCTACCTCGCTAAGGATGTAGCAGCTGATGGTGTGACAGTTAATTGTGTAGCTCCAGGACCGATTGCGACACCGATGACTACAGGATTGAGTGACAATATAAAAAACCAAATTCCAATTGGCAGAATGGGTAGTGTCAATGAGGTCGCGAGGGCGGTTTTGTTTCTCGCAGATTCCGACTCGGGTTTCATCACGGGAGAGGTCTTAGACGTGAATGGGGGCATGTGGAGTGACTAAAAATTTGAGATGTTTTGGTGGGTGTTTAATGGAGAGTTTTTCGATAGAAGTTTTAACCATCATTAGGTTATGGTTTTAGGCGGGTTATAGATTGTTTGACAAGACGCGGATTGCGCGGGTTACATTGGCTCGATAATTAAGTGCCTTTCCTTTTTTTATGTGGAGTGTTTTCCAAATAACCTTAGACTAGACCTGCGATGTTAGAGGTCGTGGCTAGGTGGGCATTCAGGATCATGCACAGGAGTGAGTAGTGAGATACCAAATTGGAATAGACGTGGGCGGTACCTTTACGGATTTTGCACTATACAACGGGGATTCTCAGGAGCTGAGTATTGGTAAGGTGCTGACCACACCCGCTGATCCGTCGGAAGCGGTCCTTGTTGGTGTGGATGAATTGGTTTCTAGTGCGGGTCTTTCGGTCGCTGACTTAACGGAAGCAATCCATGCGACGACGATAGCGACGAATACGGTAATCGAGAGAAAAGGTGCTGAAGCTGGACTCTTAACGACTAAAGGGTTTAGAGATGTCTTATTGATAGGGCGTCAAAAACGTTGGGAGCTTTATGATAATGCGATTGATAAGCCCCAACCGGTCATACCAAGACGACACATATGGGAAGTTCAGGAGCGCCTTAATTATCAAGGCGAGGTCTTAACTCCTTTAGATAAAAATGGTGTTGTTCAAGCGGTGGAAGAGATGAAGGCCGCTGGTGTTAAAGCTGTGGGAATTTGCTTTTTACACAGTTATGCCAATGGCATTCACGAAAAACAGGCCGCGCAGTTGGTTAGAGATATTGCGCCCGAGATATTAGTTTCGATCTCGAGTGAAGTGTCCCCTATATATCGTGAGTATGAGCGGGCGAGTACAACGTCATTAAACGCCTATCTGATGCCAATTGTAAGTGATTATATAAAGCGATTGTCACAGGGGTTGAGCGGTCGCGGATTCACTCGAAAGTTATTTATCATGCAGTCGAATGGTGGTGTGGCGACCCCCGAGGTTGTTCAAAAGTTTCCTATACGAATTATCGAATCGGGCCCCGCGGCAGGAGTGCTCACGGCGGCGCAGTATACCGATGTGGCAGAGAACACCAATCTCATCTCATTTGATATGGGAGGCACCACGGCCAAGGTGTGTCTTATCGAAGAAGGAAGGCCAGCGTTGACAGGCCAGTTTGAAGTCGACATGGTACAGCTAAAGAAGAATAGTGGATTGCCAATCAGTATTCCCGCGATTGACTTGGTGGAGATCGGGTCAGGCGGTGGTTCGATTGCAAGAATTGAAATGGGAGCCATTGCGGTTGGCCCAGAAAGCGCAGGGTCTGTCCCGGGTCCAATTGCTTACGATCGTGGTGGTACGCGGCCAACAGTTACTGATGCGGATCTTCTGTTGGGGTATCTCGATCCGGATTATTTCCTTGGCGGCCAAATGAGTTTAGATGTCGATGCTGCGAAGAAAGGAATCGAAGAACACATTGCAAGACCATTAGGTATAGATGTCATCGAGGCTGCGTGGGGGGTTTATGAGGTGGTTACCTCACAGATGGCCCAGGCTGCCCGGGTGGTCTCAGTTGGAAAAGGAAAAGACCCGCGAAACTTCGCATTGATCCCATTCGGGGGTGCGGGGCCCGTCCATGGTGCGAGACTTGCAAAGTTACTGGGTTGTTCCAGAATTGTTTTTCCGGCACGGGCAGGTGTCATGTCGGCGATAGGATTACTAACAGCTGATGTTGCCTTTGATCTTGCACGCACCCACATCACACCCCTTGACTCGAACAGTCTGGATTTAATCAACAATATTTATGACGAAATGCAGGCAGACGGGAAGAATCAATTGGTGGCCAGTGGGATCGTTGGAAAATCTAAGTTCGTTCGTAGTGCAGACATGCGATTCGTGGGTCAAGGTTATGAGATTGGAGTTGATCTGCCTGATGGCGCGTACGCTGGCGATGACTTGCAGAGATTATCGGATGCATTTTTTAAGACATATGCTGAGACCTATGGAGATAGGGCATTTGACCGTTCCGATTCCGTCGAAATTGTTCACTATAGGATAACCGCCACCGCGGTAGATGATCAGACGCGGTTTGATCCGCCGAAGGGTTCGTTTGATCGGGAGCCTAGTAAAGGAGCGCATTCACGGCCGGTCTTTTTTTCTGAAGTTGGTGGCTTTTCTGAAGTGACTGTGCATCGGCGAAATACCCTGATTAAGGGACAGACATTGCATGGACCTCTCGTGGTAGAAGAACCAGAATCCACGGTCATTATTCCACCTGGTTCCACAGGCCATGTTGATCAATTTGGCAACATTGTGATTGATCTTAAATTGGCAGATGGACTAGTGGAATGATTAGCATTAATCCAGTCACCTTTTCTGTCATTTGGGGAGGACTGCTTTCTGCAGCGGCAGAAATGGGAGTCACATTGAGTCGCACCGCCTACTCAAATGCTGTGCGCGAAGGGTTGGATTATTCCACTGCGTTATTCGATGTAGACGGCAATATGGTGGCGCAGGGTGATTACAGTCCTGGGCATCTGGGTTCGATGGCTTTCTCGATTCGACGAGTGTTTGAAGATTACCCACGCGACACCATCGAAGCGGGCGACGCGATTTTTCTTAATGATCCAGGCATTGGATCTGGCCATCTGCCCGACTTTTTCATGATTTCCCCAATTTACCTGGAGGATGAACTACTGGGTTTCGCGGCGTGCTGTGCTCATCATGTCGACGTCGGGGGGGCCGGTGCAGGGTCTCAGGTTATTCAAGGGGTGCTTGATAATTATCAGGAGGGCGTTCGTTTCTTGCCTACCCGGTGTTATGCCAGAGGGGAACCCATCGAACATATTTTTTCGCTAGTCGCAGCAAATGTGCGTCAACCGGATAAAGTCCTTGGGGATCTCAGGGCGCAGGTTAACGCCAACGTTATAGGAGCAAGTCGGGTTGCTACTTTAGGTAGTCAATACGGACCCAACACTCTACGCGATGCAATGAGCGAAATCATTCGTCGAAGCGAAGAGCAAATGCGTAATGCGATCAGAGAAATCCCCGATGGCACTTATGTGTTCGAGGATCACATGGATGATGTGGGGCCTGATACGGAACCGGTGTTGACTCGAGCGTCGGTGATTATTAGTGATGGTGAGGTTACTGTTGATTGGGCTGGTTCGGGCCCGCAACGAGAGGCTGGATTGAATAGTTACCTGCATTACACCTACGCTTACACGATTGCGGCGATTAAGAGCGTTACCTTGCCTTCTGCGCCACAAAACGACGGTGTTATTCGCACGATTAATATCAAGGCGCCATTAGGATCTTTTTATAATCCTAAGCGGCCTGCCGCTTGTGGTGGACGCGCGATTATCTCACACAGAATCTACGAAGTTGTATTGGGTGCTCTCGCGCAGGCTGTTCCGGAAAGGGTAATGGCCGCCAATTCGCATTTTTATAACCCAAATCTGGGAGGAGTGGATCCTGTCAGCGACAAACAGTTTGTTTGTTATGAGTTGATCATAGGAGGTATCGGGGGTCGGTACGATAAGGATGGTGAGGAGGCGTTAGCCTCGCCCTGGAATGCTGCTAACATTCCCGTCGAGGTTCAGGAGAGTATTAACCCAATTTTGATACAGCGTTTCGAGTTCATTAAGGACTCAGCAGGCCCCGGGAAAAACCGAGGCGGGTGCGGGGTTCGTAAAGATATAGAGTTGCTGTCGGACAAGGTTAATTTCTATAACCTTGGTGATCGGGCAAAGTTCGCTCCTTATAGTCTGGGTGGTGGTAAGCCCGGGTGCTTGGCGCAGACCTTGTTAAATCCCGATACGAAGGTTGAGGCTGTGTTGCAATCCAAAGGCACTTATCGACTGAATTCTGGAGACGTTATCAGTTGGCGAACGGCGGGTGGCGGGGGATATGGGGATCCTTTGCAGCGTGATCCGGAGCGGGTACGAGTTGACGTTATGAGAGGTTTTGTTTCTTCAGATCAGGCCAAACTGGCTTATGGAGTCGTTATAGATCCCATCCATTATGGGATCGACTTTGAGGCGACTACGGCGGAGCGTGCTGGTCTAACAGATCCTTCGGTTGCTGTTGAGAAAGTAGTGAAGTTTTAATAATTCAATATTTGCAGAACAAGCTAATGGGCTGGGTGGAAATATGTCGAATCATGACGAGCGGCGAGTAGACGACGCATTGGATCCTGTTACTTTCTCGGTAATTTGGGGTGGACTACTGGCAGCGGCTGCAGAAATGGGTGTTACCTTGACTCGAACAGCATATTCAGTTGCGGTTCGAGAAGGGTCCGATTTTTCCACGGGTGTGTTTGACGCAGACGGCAATATGGTTGCCCAAGGGGACTATAGTCCAGGTCACTTGGGTTCGATGGCGTTTGCAGTCCGACGCATGTTGCAGGATCACCCTAAGAAGACATTAAAGGCCGGTGATGCGATTATTTGTAATGATCCGGGTATTGGTTCCGGGCATCTTCCAGACGTTTATATGATGTGCCCAGTATTTCTTAATGACGAGTTACTCGGATTTGCTGTCAATATCGGGCATCAAATTGATATTGGTGGTGCTGGCAGTGGGTCGCAAACTGTGGTTGGCATTTTTGACAACTACCAAGAAGGCATTCGATTTATGCCAACTAAAATCTATGATGCGGGAAAACCGGTAACGGACATTTTCCGTTTTATAGAAGCCAACGTTCGTGTTCCCGAGGTTCAAGGTGATATTAGAGCGCAATATGCAGCCAACATAGTTGGCGGAAAACGGCTACAAGAGTTAGGGCGAATGTATGGCCCAGACACGATTCAGCTCGCTATGCGTGAGTTGGTTGACCGTACAGAAACCGAGATGCGCAACGCCATTCAAGCCTTGCCGGATGGTATCTATACCTTTGAAGATTCCATGGACGACGTGGGACCAGATACAGAACCAGTCTACGGACGATGTGCGCTGACTATCAAAGGTGGGCAGATCCATGCCGATTGGTCAGGGTCAGGTCCACAGCGGGAGGCGGGCCTTAACTGTTATATGCATTACACCGCGTCCTACACCATCGCGGCTATAAAGAGTGTGACCTTGCCAAGGGCGCCTCAAAATGAAGGCGTCTTCAGGACGGTGACTATCGAAGCGCCCGAAGGTTCGTACTTTAACGCCAAACGACCAGCAGGATGCGGGGGCCGTGCGGTGAACTCCCACAGGATCTATGAGATTGTGATGGGTGCGTTAGCGCAAGTAGTGCCGGACAAAGTCATATCGGCGAATTCGCATTTTTTCAACCCTAATATTGGTGGTACCGATCCACGAACCGGTCGTGCGTTTATATGCTGGGAGTCTGTTATCGGTGGTGTAGGTGCTCGGGTTGATAAAGATGGAACCGAGGCGACGTCTTCGCCATGGAATGGCACCAACGTTCCGGTGGAGATACAAGAGTCAAGAAATCCTGTTATGGTTGAAGAGGTTTCGTTGATTCAGGATTCTGCGGGACCCGGTGAATTCCGCGGTGGATGCGGCATGCGCCGTGATCTGCGTGTGCTAACCGATAACTGTAACTTTTATAACCTTGGTGATCGACATCGGTTTGCGCCCTACGGACTCGATGGTGGGCAACCCGGAATGCTGGGGGAGACCTTGCTTAACGCAGATCATGGAAATGCGGAAGTGCTTCATTCAAAAGGAACATATCGCTTAAATACAGGTGATCTCATCAGTTGGAGAACATCTGGTGCGGGTGGACGTGGCGATCCATTTGCGCGCGACCCGGAAAAAATTCTGGACGATGTCAGGAATCAGTTGGTCAGTATTGATGGTGCGCGTACGGACTATGGAGTGGTTATTAACCCAGAGACCTGCGCACTGGATTTGAAAGCGACAACAACACTTCGGGCGATGACCGACAGGGCTGTTTCGCCTAGATCTCAGCTGGATGTGCCGGGGCGAATGGTAACGTCAGAATGAAACCGCGATCCGGATACGCCAACACCCCATTCGGAGATGTTCATTATCAGATTCTGGGGGAGGGTGAGCCGCTATTGTTGTTGCATAGGTCGCCACGTTCGTCACGGGATTGGTTTCGCTTAATGCCGATACTTTCCCAGCATTACCAAGTCATCGCAATGGATACGTTAGGATTTGGTCAGTCAGACCCCTTGCCAGAAGATGTGACGATGGAGATGCTGGCAGCATCGGTAGACTGTCTTCTTGAGTCTTTGGATGTAAGTCATGCCAATATCTTTGGAATCCATACGGGAAATAAAATTGCGGCCGCGCTAGCCCACCAATTTCCGGACAGGGTAGAGAAGGTGATTCTTTGCGGAATGATCCATAGCATCATCGATGATAAGTCTCAACGCAATTCTGCAATAAAAGATATCGTAGATCTGTATTTCCTACCAGATCAAGGATCGGAAGATGGTTCGCATTTGCTTAGACGTTGGGCTGTTGCTTTCTCAGAGCTGAGCCGCTCTTGGTGGAATACACCCACCTTATCAAAGCGGCACATTACCGAGGATGATTTGGAGCATTTCAGATTAGAAGTGGTCGACTCCCTTCAGGCGTATCACAGCAAGCGGTCAATCTATCAAGCAAACTTTGATTACGACTTTGGTGCTGCAATAAGAGAAATCTCAGCCCCGACCTTAATCCTGGAGCTGTGTGTTCCGGAAGAAGAGCATTTGGGACGGAATGGGAATCACTTGTTGACCGTAATGCAAAATGCGCAGCTATCGGTGATGGAAGAGGCTGATGGCGACGTCGTTATCTTTCGCGCTGACGAGGTTGCCGATATTATCTGCACGTTTTTGTAAGCCGTGTTATCGGAAGGTAATACGGTGCTGGTTAGGTTCGGTGATCGGCTGGGGTTAGTTCTACCATGTGCTGTGTGGTTGAAACTTAGTAACCACTCTCTGATACTGAGCCATCTGATGTTTTTACTAAGCTGTAACCTGGGTTATCCAATAAGGAGGGAATGATGGGTCCAAAGCTAAAACTTAGAGTGATAGGTGGTTTGTTCAGTGTTGCCTTGGCGTTGATGTGTGGTAGTGCTAGCGCTGAAGTGGGTGTGACTGACGATACGATCAGAATTGGTATGTTCGGGCCGCTTCAAGGCAAGGTTTCGTTGTATGGGTATCCAATTAACAACGGACCGATTGCTATCTATAAAGAAATCAATGAAACAGGCGGCATTCATGGCCGTAAGATCGAGATTGTTCACGAAGATGGTGACTGCAATCCACAAAAGACTGCGGCGGCAGTAAAAAAACTGATTCATCAAGAAAAAGTCTTCATGATTCATGGTGGGAGTTGTTCTGGCGCAGTATTTGGTGGCATCAAGGAAATAAAGGACACCGGTATTCCTTTCATGATTATGGCGGCCACGATGGATAAGCTAGCTACACCAACTGTACATAATATTTTCCGGCCTGCACTTAGCGGTAGCGCGGATGGCATGGTGATGTTGGAGTTCTTGGCAACGATGCCTGGGGTAAAACGTATCGCCGTCGTTCGTCATAGTAATGACTGGGCTAACGCTAAATCCAGTAAGTTTCTGGCACAAGTAGCCAGTCGTGGTATCGAGATTGTTTCCGATGAGGAGATGGAGAGGAAAGCAACAGATGCAACGGCACAGGTGCTAAGACACAAGAAAGCAAAGCCCGATGCGGTGGTAACTTTTCTCTATCCAGCAGAGGCTGCTCTCTACACGAGGGATGCCGCGAAGTATGGACTAGATGTGCCTATGCTAGGGACCAATTCTGTAATGGACATAATGGACCTCAAGAAGCGAGCGGGCGGACTCGCTCCGGTGAAGAAATTTTATTCAGCCGCATTTGTGCAAGCCCCCATGGGTGATTTCAAGACTGCCGCGTATAGGGCGTTAATGACAAAGCATTTCCCTGATGATCGCCCACAGTCACTGAATCTGTATGGAATGGGTGGTGCCTACGCTATCTTAGAAGCCCTGACACGAGCCGGCCGAGACCTGACACGTGAAGGATTGATTTCAGCGCTTGAGACGTTAGACGGCACGTACGCTGGACCGATGACATGTACGCTGAAATTCACTAAGGACCAGCATGAGGGTTGCATCGGGGGAACAATGTGGACCTTGTCAGCTGATGGAAATAGCATCATTGATGTTGGCCCGACATATCGGGACGTTAAATAAGTTAAGTGCTTGCGGAGAAATCACTATAACTAAAGTCTCTTGCCCCGCCTTTACAGGCGGGGCTTTCTTTTGGCGCCCGGGGACGTGTCAATTCTCACGGGTGTTCTGTAGTCCCCTGTCAGAGCCTACGAGGCTAATTGGTTTTAGTCGCTAGAATATGGAATTTTTTATTTTACTCAGCGCTGGCCTAGCGAATGGCGGTTATTACGCTCTTATAGCGTTGGGGCTTGTCCTGATTTTTAAAGCGCAGGATATGGTCCAGTTTGGTCACGGTGAGGTGTTCATGATTGGCGCCTTTACCGCCTACACAGTGTTTGCGGTTGTGGGGTGGCCATATCTGGTGGCCTTTTTCGCCGCAGTTCTTGCAGCGACAGTGGTCGGAATGATTGTCGAGCGCTGGCTTATACGACCTATAGCGCACATGCCTCACATGACCCTAGTCATGGTGACGGTGGGCCTGTCATTTCTCCTTAAGGGAGCAGCGCGTATTGAATGGGGAAAAGATATTTACACTTTTCCAGCAGTATTTAAAAGTGGCCCAATCGTCATTGGCGAAGTAGTTTTGATGCCCCAACAACTGGTTTTGGTCGCATTTACGCTCACGCTGTCAGTTGTTATGTATTTAATGTTCAAGTATACGGCCCTAGGAAAACAGATGAGGGCTACGTCCCAGAATATGACGGGCGCTCAACTTTCCGGAGTGAACATAGGTAGAGTGTTTTCCTCAACATGGGCAATGTCGGGAGCTATGGGAGGGGCGGCGGGAGCATTGTCTGCGCCGGTATTGTCGTTGCTTTTTCCAGATATCGGGACCTTTATATTGTTGAAGGGGTTTGCTGCCGCTGTGTTGGGAGGATTCGGCAGTGTTGTTGGCGCTGTTGTTGGTGGTTTCGCTGTTGGTGTAATGGAAAAGTTTGTCGGCTTTTATATTGCGACTGCCCTGGAACATATCTCTGCTTTTGTCATTATTATGTTGGTCTTGATTTTCTGGCCAAAGGGATTGTTCGGTAAAAAAGACGTAACCCGAGTGTGAACTATGCGTATTAGTGCTTTCTTTGAGACTCGTTGGTTCCCCGCATTGTTTCTTTTGTTTCTACTGGTTATCCCACTTACCACGAACAACTATTTTCAGTTCGTGATAAATCTAGTGCTGTGTTATGTGTTGATTGGATTCGGTCAGCAATTAATTCTCGGTTATGCCGGTCAGTTTTCATTCGCCAACGCCGCATTTATGGGTATTGGCGCATACACTACGTCAATAATTTTCACCTTAAATGTGCCAATTCTGATTGCCTTGATGGCCGGTGGATTGTTGGCTGCTTTGGTTGCGTGCCTGGTGGGGTTGCCCGCGCTTCGACTCAGTCGCGTTTACCTGGCATTAGCAACAATTGCGTTTGGTGAGATGACGACGTGGGTATTGACTCACTGGAACAGTGTGACGAAAGGAGGGGATGGTATGTATTCTCCGGTTCCAGTGTTTTTTGGGTATTCGCTTGACACTGATACGGAGAGATATTTTCTTATAGCAATAGTTTGTTTTGTGATGGTCATGATTGCACAACGTATGTTGGCGTCTAAGTTCGGTCGAGCTTTTATTGCAATTCGCGAAAATGAAATGGTGGCATCGTGCAACGGAATCAATATCCCTCTCTATAAGACCATTGCATTCGCGTTGAGTGGTTTCTACGCTGGGGTTGGCGGTGGGCTTTACGCTATCGCTGTGAATTATATCGTGCCGGATAATTACGATTTATTCCAACTCGTTATCCATTTCGCGTTGGTGATGGTCGGAGGGTTGGGGAGCATGTACGGTGTAATTGTTGGGGCGCTTGTCTTGACGACATTGCCAGAAGTGTTGAGAGAGTTTCAGCATTATCAAGAGATGACTTATGGTGTGTTGCTCATTCTTTTCATTGTCTTTATTCCAAGAGGCCTAGCCGGCTTTCTGAAAGATAGGAGAATTCTACCGCGTGAGATTCTAGTCCATGGTTGGAAAGAGGAGATCCCCCATGTTCGCGAAGCCGCTAAGACAGCCGCTGTGTTCAATGTTGGGGCCGGGGCAGAAGATAGAGGAGAAGAGCACTGAGCATTCTTCTGGACATAAGAAACGTTGTTGTACAGTTTGGCGGGGTATTGGCGGTCGATAATGTTTCCATGAACATTGATCGAGGCTGCATTCACGGATTAATTGGTCCGAACGGAGCCGGAAAATCCACCTTATTTAATGCAATGTCTGGTCTGGTGCCCATCAAGCAGGGCAGTATCTGTTTTGAAGGTGTCGATGTAACCCATCTGCCTGTGCATTTGCGGGCGCCCCGTGGCATTAGACGCACGTTCCAACATGTCCAGTTGATGGAGGACCGCACAGTCCTAGAGAATGTATTGGTTGGCATGCATTCCAGTATATCGACCAACCCATTTAAATCCGTGTTTGGCCTGGGAGCCGAAGGCTCGCCTGACAAGGCAGCGCGAGAAGCCGCTAGAGAGGTGCTTCAGTTTCTAGGCATCGGACATATCGCGTTAACGGAGATGGGCGGTTTAACAATTGCAGAACATAGATTTGCCGAGTTGGCCCGGGCATTGGTTGCGAAGCCACGATTGTTGTTATTGGATGAGCCTGCAGCCGGTTTAAGTCTACGTTCTACGGAGGCATTGGATACGTTGCTGGTTCGAATCCGAGATGAATGGGGTGCAACGATTGTCCTGGTCGAGCACCGTATAGATCTTGTGCTCAATGTTTCCGACGTTGTTACAGTCCTTGACAATGGTTCCATTATAGCCAGCGGCCGCGGCCAGGATGTTATAGAAGATCCTGGGGTCAAGCGTGCTTATCTTGGCGTTGATGAGGAAGAGTAATGCTTGAGGTTAAAGATATTCGGGCGTCTTACGGGCGAATTGAAGTGTTGCGAGGGATGACTCTGCGGGTGCCTAAGTCTCATGTTGTTGCGATGCTAGGAGGAAACGGCGCCGGAAAATCGACCACGATGAAATGTATTGTTGGGTTGATGTCGATTCAGTCAGGCTCTGTGGAGTTAAATGGGGAGAGAATCGAACACTTGCCACCACATCGTCGCGCCCAGCTAGGCATTGCGATGTCGCCGCAGCATCGCGAATTATTTCCAGAAATGACGGTTAAGGAAACATTGGAAATAAGTGCGATATCAAAGAAATTGACGAAATCAGAACGTGTTCTCTTAGAGGATAGGATCCTTTCCCATTTTCCTCGTTTGCGCGAACGATATGAGCAACAGGCGGGGACTCTTTCGGGCGGCGAGCAACAGATGTTAGCGACAGCGAGGGCGCTAATGTTACAGCCGAGCGTTTTGCTCCTAGATGAGCCAACGGCTGGACTAGCGCCCGTGATGGCGCGTGAGGTTATGGCCATTATTAAAGAGTTAAAAGCAGAGAACCTGACTATCTTTATCGTAGAACAGAACGTTCGAGTCGCCCTGCAGGTTGCGGACTATGTTTATATTGGGCGTCAAGGCGCCATAGTCGCAGAGGGTGAGGTCAGTATGTTTAGCGACGAAGACACTGTGTTTCGGCAGTACTTTGGTGCGGCTTAGGTGGGTGAAGCAGCATGTCATGTTTCAGAGTTAGATGGCTGGGTTGCTTTAAAATAAAGGCAGACTAGTAGCAACGTTTTATTGTCTAATTTTAGAGGTAAATGCCCTTGCCGGGTGGGTGAAACTCCTAGGGGATGGAACAGATATTGTTCCGAACTGACAAGCAGGTGGGCATTATGAAAGAGATTGGACTGGATAACGTAGCGTTATTAGTGATTGATGTTCAAAATGCATTTTGTCATCGTTCTGGGTCCTTAGCGAAACTTGGTAAGGATATTGACTCTTTAGTCCGCATACGGGAGCCGTGTCGTGAGTTAGTAGCGGTCGCGCATTCACAGGCGATCCCCGTAATCTATACCCGTAATGTTTATAGAGCCGATTACTCTGATCGGGGTGTTATGGCGCACGAAATACGACCGGTGTTAAAAGAAGTTCAATCATGTGTTCACGGCACCTGGGATGCCGAATTAACTGAAGAATTTATCGTTGAGCAAAGGGACTATTGTTTTGACAAGAGTCGACCGAGTGCATTTTTTAACTGTGGTGTCGACACTGTCCTTCGGAACCTGAATATCACGACAGTTGTTATATGTGGGGTAACCACTAGCATCTGTGTCGAGAGTACGGTTAGGGATGCTAGCCAGCGTGATTACAGGACCTTCGTGGTCTCAGATGCCGTTGCTGAGTTAGAGCGTGCGCGCCATGATGCGTCGCTGGTCACAATGGAATATTTCTTTGCGCATATCATTGAGCTTAGGGAAGCTCTCTCACAGTGGGCGTAACGAATAGCGTTTTTCGCGTGTGGTCATAGTATGAAGTCGAGTGATGTAGATGGTGCTTAAGTGAGCTGATAGACATGCTCAGCGTTTTCCCTCAGCAAGCTCCTTAGCGCAGTTGGTTTGAGGTTGAGATCCTGTATGTCTTGGCGAGTTGTTTCAAAATCGAGAACCGGGAAGTCGGTACCGAAGATTACTTTTTTCTGACCGTAGGTGTTAACGTAGTTCTTAAAGCTTTCTGGCCAATACGGTGGTCGATGCGCATCGGTGCCGATATAGACGTTTTTATGTTTCCAGGCCATTGCAATCATTTCATCTGCCCATGGAATGCCTATATGAATACCAATGATCTTTAGCTCCGGAAAGTCGCAGGCGACCGCATCTAAACAGATTGGGTGACCAACGCTTCTCCGGGGGTAATCAGGAGCGTAGAGAAGGGACTGCCCGACTTGCATTTGAATTGGAATGTCGAGTTCTACACATTTTGCATAGTATGGATAGAAACGCGCATGATCGGGCGCTAGTTCAAACCAATGAGGATATGTGTGCGCGCCAATCATCCCCAGCTCTATCACGGCTCGCTCGAGTGCACGGACTCCAGGCATCCCTTCCGTAGGGTCAACGCCGGCTAGTCCACTGAATCGGTCAGGGTGTTTTTTTACAGCATTGCTCACTAACTCATAGGGGAGGTGATAAGTTGCTGGATGTCCCAAGCTACCAACTTTTGCCGCGACTAGAAATGCGCGTTCGATTCTGGCTGAATCCATGCGGCGCAGCATCTCATCAAGAGAAATCCCGTCCATTAAAGCATTGTCTACATTTAATTTCCCGGAGAAGAACGAATTGCGCCATTCCGGCCTATGGCTCAGTGCTTCCGGGGTCCATAAGTTAACCACGGCATCGATCGCGAGAATGTCATCATTTGTCGTTTTCAAAGCCCAAGTTCCTTAGCGATGATATTTCTCTGTATTTCATTGCTGCCTTCCCCAAAAGTGTATAACCGCGCGTCACGCCAGTAACGTTGCATATCGTTTTCGGTCGAATAACCTGCGCTGGCCAGAATTTGCATCCCTTTATCGGTTACATCCAGTAGGGTTTCAGTAGCAATCAATTTGGCTTGGGCAGACTCACGTCGACATGGAAGATTTTCTCCTATCAGCCACCCTAGGCGATAGGAAAAAAGCCGTGACAGGTCGACAGCTGTCTGCATATCAACGATGCGATGCTGAATGACCTGAAATTTTGAGAGCTGCTGATTAAATTGTTCTCGCTCAGTAGCATGTGCGATAACAAGATCCACCACTGCCTGCGCTTGACCGGTCACATTTGCAGCCATACTCGAGCGAGCGTAGTGTAGTGTTGCCATTAAGTGTTTGAATCCATTGTTTTCTTCGCCCATGAGTGCCGTGAGGTCCAGCTGCGTATCATCAAATACCACATCCCAACTAGGCAGGCAGTTATTTCCAACCTTAGATAAAGCGGTCATGGTGATCCCTGGTGCATTCCGGGGGACCAAGAACATTGATACGCCTTTAGCTCCGGAGTCGGGTGCCCCCGTCCTGCAGGCGACAATCATATAGTCGGCTGCGTCTGCGTCACTGATCCACGTTTTTTGCCCATTGATGATCCAGTTGTTTTTTGTTCTCCTGGCACTAGTGCGCAAAGCTGCGGCATCAGAGCCCGCGTTTGGCTCACTTAAGGCGAGTGCAAACAGAAGGTTTCCCTTAATAATGCCTGGCATCAACTCTTGTTTTTGTTCCTCGCTTCCATAGGTGATCAATGACATACCACCGAAGCCAACCACTCGATTTGCAAGTGAACATAACATCGCCGCTTTCTGGCCCAGTTTTTCCTGAATTAAAGTCATCGTAAGCCAGTTTCCACCTAAACCACCGTACTGTTTTGGAAATGGGAGACCAAGTACACCCATGTCTCCTAACAATGGCAACAGATGATAGGGTGGGTCGCCATTGTTGTCGCGTCGACGCACCTCCTCGGGCGGAAGGTGTTGGTCGAGAAATCGTTCCACCGATAAAAGAATTGATCTTTGTTCTTCAGAGAATGAAAAATCCATGATCGTATTTCTCCGAGGATCACCTTAGTTGGTTTGGATGGGGCGATGGCGCTAACATCATAGTCAAGACGAATATTGTTTCATGTAAGAGGCGTTCGTGTCATGATTTTATCGAATAATATTGTGGAAAATCTGCGGCTTCATGCGAAGTCAAGGCCGTCGTATCCTGCCATGATTCATGCAGATAAAGTGCTCTCGTACTCTGATCTCTGGTTCGAAGTGACTTGCTTAGCAGCGAGTCTCAGGCAGAAGGGAATTGGTCATAGCAGCACCGTTGGAGTTTGCCTCGGCGATAATATGGGGCATCTTATTTCTCTTCATGCTTTGGCATTTCTGGGTGCGATCATTCTTCCAATGGATATCCGTTGGAAAACCTCAGAAAAAAATCGGGTCTTGTTCAAATTCAATGCAACATTTGTCATTACAGAAAGTGAGCTAGACATAACATCTGATATTGAAGTTGTCAGAATCAGCATTGACGAAAAACACTCCTGGGGCGGTTTGGAGCCGTTGAAGACCCCGGTTCAAGCTGAGTCACTGCCGTTGATACTGTCTCTTTCATCTGGGACAACCGGAGCACCCAATGGACCGTTAATCACACATGAGAATATGATCTGCCGTTTTGAGGGCCACCGCGCTAGTCTCGGATTCTGTCAACACGACCGATTTGTTCTCGCAACGCCATTGTATTTTGGAGGTGGTCGTGGTTTCAGCATGTCTTACCTGCACGCAGGCGGCACCGTAGTTCTGTGTCCGCCGCCAATGTCTATAACAGATCTAGCCGTTACTATTGCAGACCGAAAGGGTGACGTATTGTTTTTGGTTCCCACACAAATACGACAGCTATTAATGGAATCTACAAGGACAAGGAAGCATCTAACCAGTTTGCGATTATTGATATCCAGCGGTGCGCCTTTGCACCCCCATGAACGGACCGAGGTAAGGAAAAGGATCTGCAGCAATTACTGCAATTATTATTCTTCGACAGAAGGAGGGGGCATCAGTGTTCAAAGGGCCAATGACGATGAACTGCATGTTGAATCTGTTGGGAAAGCTGTTTATCAAGTAGAGATTGAGATTGTCGATAGAGAGCACCAGTGTGTTGAGGAGGGAGGAATGGGCCTGATACGTTATCGTGGTCCTGGCGTTGCGAAAGAGTACTTTCATAGCGACAATCGTGAGAGGGAGTTAGGAGCATTTTTCCGCGATGGTTGGTTTTATCCTGGGGACCTGGGATCACTGAACACGGATGGATACCTTTTTCTTCACGGTAGAGAAAGAGATATGATTATCCGTGCTGGTATTAATATTTTCCCCTCAGAGATTGAGTTGATATTGAGTCAACACCCAGACGTGTTCGATGTTTCCGTGACGGGTCGAGTCGCTCACCTTCATGGGGAAGAGGTTGTTGCGTTCATCGTCCCCCGTAATGCCGAAGTTAAAGAAGAAGATTTGATCGACTATTCCAGAGGCCAACTTGCGCCATACAAGGTGCCAGAACGAATTTATTTTATAGATAGTATTCCCCGTAATAGAGGAGGCAAGGTTATCAAATCGGAATTGATCGGTAACTGAATCTAGTACTGTGTGTAGATCGTATAAGGCAGCTGCTGTCTAATCGATGTCCAGCGCATCCTTTAAGGAGATACTACTGTTTTCTGGAGTTGGAGTCGGTAAGAGGGTTTTGTTGTTTGAAGGCTACTCCGTCAATAAAGCGGCCATCTTTTTTGTTCGCGCT
>Ga0209403_10001186_pt1 | contig 34524 bp, 34 predicted proteins | sample ArcticOcean_MG_C_8_FD_187440 | JGI IMG/M metagenome (GOLD analysis project Ga0209403, IMG submission 187440) | Marine microbial communities from western Arctic Ocean - ArcticOcean_MG_CB11_86 (SPAdes) (version 2) | ecosystem: Environmental > Aquatic > Marine > Oceanic | place: Arctic Ocean...
AGGTAGGGATGAGTTATGGGTTACAAGGCCTCCCTTATACAGTTTTTATTGATGCAGATGGCATAGTGCGAGCAAAACAAGCCGGTTTAGTTACAGAAGAAATACTCGTAAAGGAATTGGGGAAACTAAACATTATCTACCATTCGAAAATTGCCGATTAATTCGTTTGAACTGCCTTCTTTGCTAAAGCTCGTGTCATTCCACGAAAAATAAAAGGGTGCACTGGTGTCAATACATACCAATAAAGCAGACCTAGTACCCCTGCAGGATGAAAATAAGCAGTTGTTGTAAGTCTTGAACCATTTTGAGTTTCTTCAACTTCAAATTCGAGAACTGCCGATCCAGGCAATTTCATCTCAGCTATAAGTGTTAATCGTCTCCCATACTCAACGCTAACAACTCGCCAAAAATCAATCGTATCCCCTACACGAATCGCAGTTGGGTGACGCCTACCACGCCTCATGCCAATACCTCCAAACAGTCGATCTATCACCCCTCGTGTTTTCCACAACCAATTAAAGGCATGCCAGCCAGAATCTCCTCCTAATGCGGAAACATGCTTCCATAAAGCCTTTGGTTTCACACCTACGTCTTCCTGAGCAATTTCTTTTTTACTATAAAAAGAATTATCCTGACGTAATCCACCAAAATGAATTGCACCTTCTGTCCACCTTGCTGGCATTTCCGTTAACTTTTCATTTTTCATAGCAATATGGATAGCATCACGATATGAAATGAGTTTCCGCGGTAAAATTTGCTGAATCTCTTTTCCAGATGCAAGTAAATCATGTTGCGCGACCATCAACTAATGGTCGCGCAACATTTGCGGGAACCGCAGTTACTAGATCTAGCCAATAAGAAGACAGACGAGGGGAAATTATTGGCACAGGAATTAAATACCTTTTTAATCCTACTTCCTCAGCAAAATATTGGATTAAATCCTTATACCTTAGGACTTCCGGTCCTACCAAAGCATAAACATTTCCAATAGTTTCATTTGAACCAGCCACTTGGACCAAATACCAAAGAAGGTCATCTAACGCAATCGGCTGAGAACGTGAACTCACCCATCGAGGAGTAATCATTACAGGAAGGTGATAGACAATATCCCTAATTACTTCAAAGGCAGCCGATCCTGCTCCAACGACCATTCCAGCACGAAGTTCAGTTACAGGAACCGAACCCATACGAAGACAATCTCCAGTTTCTGCACGTGACAGAAGGTGAGTCGAAGCCTTCTCATCTGGAGGTTGGATCCCTCCCAAGTAGATGATTCTACTGACACCATGCTTCTCAGCCTCTCTAGAAAAATTTAAGGCAGCAGTTCGATCAAGATTTTGGAATTTAGAACCAGCAGCCATTGAATGCACCAAGTAGACCGCAATATCTGTCCCCTGCAAAGGCGCAGAAAGTGTTGCGCTATCCAGAAGATCAGCTTCGAATAAATCAACCCCTAGCCAAGAACGTCCACTCAATATTTCTTTGTTACGAGCAACCGCACGAACTTTATGACCAACTTTTAAAAGTTCTGGAATAAGGTTCGAGCCAATATACCCTGAAGCTCCAAAAACCGTGACGACAACCATAAGGAACCCCTTTGCACAAAATCTGCTAGCTTAAGACATTTACATTTATATGTTCTTATCTACCCAGCAAGGCACATAACTGGAAAACTAAATGTTTAATCAAAAATTAAAAAGTCGCGACTTTCGGTGAAATTTCTGAAGCCAAATATTCAGGAATTTCGTCAGAGTCATATACGACATGTTGGAAAATCATTTCGTCCAAACCAAGAGTTCCTAACATGCCAAGTTGATCAATTAGTTCGGAAGTCAAGCCTGAAAACACACCTCTAGCTTTCATATTTTCTCTAAACTCAGCCGGCGAACCTTCAATATCCGCACCGAAAATAGGCATAACTTGTTTCGTCAAGCTATCAAGATCTTTTAAAGAATGACCCACGATGCCAAAAACCATCATCGAACGACGAACACTTGCGGGATCTCTATTAAGTCTATCGCAGTGGTCAGCGAAAATATCACACTTCCGTGCATATTCATCCACAGTAACGGTTACAGCATTCCACTCATCAGCATATTTCGCTGCAAGGCTCAGAGTTCTGTATTCACCAACCCCACCAATTAAAATTGGCAGCGAACCTTTGGATGGATGAGGAAGAGCTGTAACCGAATTGATCTGATAATACTTGCCAAGAAAAGTCGCATTATCCTCTCGCCACAAAGCTTGAGAAAGTTGAATTGCTTCCTCAAGACGATCGTAACGTTCCTTAGCAGGCGGAAATTTAATACCATATGCATGATGCTCTAATTCATTCCAACCTGCGCCTAAACCCATCACAAATCGACCTTTACTCAGAACATCAAGCTGGGCAGACATACGAGCAACATTTACAGGATTTCGAAAAGTTACAGGTGTGACCAATGGCCCAAATCGAAGATTTTTTGTTTCTCGAGCAGCAAGTACAAAGGATAAATAAGCCTCTAGCGAATCTTGTTGTTTATCTCGAACAAAATAATGGTCAGATCGAAAAAGGCTTGGAAACTTCAGACGCTCTGCAAGCGCTAAAATATGGATCCATCGATCCCAAGTAAGACCATTCTGGCCTTCGATCATTAAACCAATATCCACAGCAATACTATAACTAGAAAAACTTAGTACCCCAAGGAAAGTTTTAAGGTAACTTGAATATAATTGCCATACAAACAAGGTGGAAAAATGTCAGCAACTGTACTTGCTAGTGATTTTGGCGGCACTAACTTGCGATTCGCGCTTATAGATAGCACTGGAAAGGTGTTGATACGACATGAAGAGCCAACTTTATACTCAGACTCACGTGAGATATTAATAGAAAAAATTACGCACCAATTTAAAAAAATTCTTGCCATCTCTTCAGAAAAACCACAAGCCATTGGAATCGCTGCAGCTGGGTTAGTGAATTCTGAGGATGGGGAAATTCTTTCCTCACCACATATCCCTGGGTTTAGAAACCTACCACTTGGTTTAATAATAAAAGAGCAGTTTGGCATACCAGTAATAATTGAAAATGATGCTGCAGCTGCAGCTTTAGGTGAATACACGTTTGGGGCGTCGCAAGGGTATCAAAACATACTACATGCTACCCTCGGAACCGGAATTGGTGGAGGAATAATAATTGAAGGTAAACTCTACAAAGGCCAAGATGGGCTAGCAGGTGAAATAGGCCATCTTGTTTTCGATCCCTTAGGAAAGATTTGTGGCTGTGGAGCTCGAGGATGCTTGGAAACACTAGTGAGTGGAACATCATTCGGGAACCAAGCACAGGAATTAATTTTGAACGGACAGGCCCCAATACTAGCTTCAATCGCTACAGATCAAAAACCAACTACAGAAATGTTATACGCTGCGGCACTGCAAAAAGAACAATCAGCAATTGAAACAATTCAAAACGGAGGACATCTGATTGGCTTAGGACTCATAACTATCGTAAACGTGTTAAATCCTGAAGTTATAACTCTAAGTGGAGGTTTATTAAAAATGGGTAACTTATTAATTGAACCAATACGAGAAACAATGAAATCTCAAGACTATGGACCTGCAAAAAAAACTCCAATCTTGGAAAGTCAATTAGGAGAAAATTGTGGACTACTCGGTGCAGCAGCAATTGCTTTTTCCGAGCTAGATGCTAGCCACCAGGTGTAGCAGTACGTGGTTGATCAAAAATAATTCTTCGGAAGGATTCTGCATGTTCAAAGGATTGTTCTCCTGCCTGCATTGCGCTCATTGTTCCTATAAAATCCACAACTTCAGGAGCAATCTGGCTTGGATGTGCTAGCAGGGCATTCTTCTTAGATTCCAAGGTATCTGAAATATCCACCCATACATTAGGGTTCTCCGTTGACCCCATCCATAACTGCTGCACCTTGTGGGTTTCTAACCCCTCCTCTAGTAACTCAGGAAAAGTCAGATGATCACGAGCACTTGGAAAGATAGCATCAACAGTAGCGTCTCCACTAGCACGGTGATCAGGATGATTCGTATATGAACCCCAAAGAAAACGTGCAGTAGGATCGAAACAAAATACTACTTCTGGCCGATATTTCCGTATTAAACGGGTAATATCACGGCGCAGCTCAAGCGTATGTACAAGATATCCATCTTCGTACCCTAGAAATTCAAAATTCTTAACCCCTAGAATAATACCGGCTTCACGCTGTTCTGCCTCTCGAATTATCGCAAGTTCATCAGAGGTTATTTTCCGATCTTCTGTACCCTTGTTACCATTAGTAACAACTACATACGAAACGGTACAACCGCTATTGGCCCATTTTGCAACAGTCCCTGCAACCATAAATTCTGCATCGTCGGGATGAGCAACTACGACCATTGCACTAGTCGGACAATAATTTTGTATATCAGTTAAATCAGCCATATGAGAGTATGTACGTTTCTAGGCAGTAAAAACAAGAAAAACGTAGTTTTAGGACTAAATGTGTTGAAAAACAGCCTCAAAATAAGGATTCCAACAGTTTACCTTTAGGTGCTATCAAGTTGCGAGTAAACGGAATTCCGTTTACGTTTTCTTCATGAGAAGCGACGCCGTTGCAAACCAACTCAAGATTGTGAACGCTGCAACCCGCCTCATGGCGGAACAAGGACTCGACGCTGAACTTACTGACATCGCTCATGAGGCCGGGGTAGGAATCGGCACGGTGTACCGATGCGTAGGGAACCGGGACCAAGTAATCAAGACGATAGTAAAGGACATGGTTCGGCAGCTGACCGTAAGTTTCAAAAAGGCTGAGAACCAAGAGAACGTGGCAGATACTCTCCTCGAACTAATCGAGCAACTACATGAGATCGTGGGAACCTACGGGTGGGTTCATGCCGCCCTCATCGGCGGTCGGATGGCGGCGCTGCGCGACGAGATGCACGCAATCGATCCCATCGGGCGTTTAGAGCTTCTCTGCAAGCGAGGCAGAGCGGAAGGCAGCCTGCGGGCAGATATAGAGCCGGCCGTCATATCAGCTCTCATCCTTGGCAGCCTCTCACCATGGGCAGCCTTATCTCTCCGAAGCAGAGGCGATGCTCGGGTAGTTGCACAAGAAGTGCTTCGGCCATTTCTCGCCCACACAACGAAAGGCACAACCACATGCGCATGATGGGAATGGGTGGAGGCCGACAGGGTTCAAATGAGGACAGCCTCCCCCCTGGCATGGATTTACCGATACGGCGAAAGGTGCTGATCCTAGCCGGCATTCTCTCGACAATGTTCCTAGCAGCACTGGACCAGACCATTGTGACTGTCTCACTGCCACGCATCGTGGAAGACCTGGGCAATCTCGACCTTTACGTATGGCCCTTCACCGCCTACATGCTGAGCTCGACGGCATTGGTGCCGATAGTAGGGAAACTCTCAGACATATATGGACGGAAGCCGTTCATTCTTGCCGGAATCATCATCTTTGTAATCGGCTCTTGGCTGTGTGGTGCAGCACCGGATATGACCTACTTGATCGCCTTCCGGGCAGTGCAAGGTGTGGGGGCCGGTCTCATCATGACAACATCCTTCACGTCGGTCGGAGACCTATTCGCACCAAAAGACCGCGGACGCTGGCTGGGACTGTTCGGGGCAACATTCGGAATAGCAAGCATCATCGGACCACTAGCAGGGGGAGCCCTCACAGATCACCTCTCCTGGCGCTGGATTTTTTACATCAATATTCCAGTAGCAATAACAGCTCTGGCACTAGTTGGCTTCGGGATGCCATGGTTCCGAAACCAGGTAAAGTCTTCTATCGACTGGGTTGGGGCAGCACTCCTCGTGGGTGTTACCGTACCACTGTTGCTTGGCCTGTCCTGGGCCGGTAACCAGTATGAGTGGGGAGATCTGCCTGTTATTGCGTCACTGACCACGGCAGCGGTATTGCTAGCAGTATTTGTGATGCAAGCTCGCCGCACGAAGGAACCAGTACTCCCGTTATACCTATTCCGAAACCGGGTTTACGCCGTTTCGGTGCTTACAACGATGGTGCTGGGTGCAGGTATGTTCGGCGCGTTGCAGTTCTTGCCGCTATTCCTAATCGGAGTGCAGGGCTTCCCTGTGACGTCCACCGGCCTCGTAATAATGCCAATGATGCTTGGGATGGTTTTTGGGTCGGTGGTGACTGGCCAGCTGCTAAGCCGGGGACGGGATCTCCGATTATTAGCGATACTAGGGGGTGTATTTTTGATCACTGGCTTCTACTTACTCTCAACGCTAGAGCAGACATCCTCTGCTTGGACCACGCGAAGCTACATGGTCCTCCTGGGCCTTGGTATGGGGTTCTGGATGCCCACGTTCCAGTTGGCAGTGCAGAACGCATTGCCCCACTCCCAACTCGGAGTGGGAACGGCCTCGGTTAACTTCTTTCGGCAAATCGGAGGCACATTCTCGGTAGCTATCCTCGGCTCGCTGTTGGCAAGCAAATTTAAATCGAACCTTGAGAACGCGATACCCCCAGAATTTAGCCAACTGCTGAACGATCCACAACGCCTGCTAAGTCCCAACTCACTGAAAGGCCTCACAGCTGCCATCGAAAAACAGAGCCCGGGAGCAGCGGAGGCCGTGATCAACAACGCACAGCTTGCGCTCGGGCAGTCAGTAACCGACCTCTTCCTCATAGGAGTAGGAATTGTTGCAGTGGGCTTTGTAATAGGCTTGTTCCTGCCCCGCGTCAAAATGCGAAGCAGGGAGGATCTAATAGCGGCAGCTCAGGGCGAAGAGGCACTCGTAACAGAAGAGACCAACAAGATCAGCCCTATCGTAGATATTGAGTCAGAGAACACCGATACTCCGGACGAGTAAGCCCCCACAGTGACTCCATTTCTGGGAAACGTCATGCGTATGGGATCAAATAGTGATTAAAAATCCACTAGTGTTTCGCAGTTCCCTTAGTAACTACCTTTTTTTCATGGGCTAATAACCTACCTACACAACTTCCTTACAGCTGTGGACCTCTTCATAAAGGAACGAACCCTTCAGGTATTTCTGCACTGTCTGCAGTAGTACGCTTATTCATGTTCGTAGCTTGAAGATGCAAAAATATTGCCAACAGGTAGCCAGCGGCACCTAATACCCCAATTGATTCATTAAAAACTAGGTAATAGGTATTACCAAAACCTACAATTAGAATTGTTAGTGTAACTATTGCTGCAATAATCCAGCTTATAGTGTTCAAAGTATCAAACATAATTACTCTCCTATATGGTTTACATTTATACACTTCTCAGACGTAATGAAAAGCTTATAAGTGCTCGAACAAGCATCATTAATAAGTATTTTTTGGAAAAACAAGGAGCTTTTTCAGGGATGAATCCTCACTGGAAATGGGATAAATGGACAAATGCCACAGTCTCTGGAGGCGAACTGATTGGATCAAAATTACATATGAGGTCAGAGCCAATGGGCCTAGTGAGTTATTACCCAACCACAATTTCACCAGCTCTACATTTGAGATTGACGATCCTTTTTAAAAACTATTTAAAAAATCGACCGAGTGATGTAATCATTACCGAATGGCTACAAGCATTTGGGCCTTTATACATTACGGGGCCTTATCAATTTAAGGTAAAAGAATTTCTTAAAGAAGCAGGGCATCTGTGGTGGACTATTAGCGTCTTAGATATCCTTAAGCAACAGGATGTTAGTCAACATAAAAAACTAACAATTTCGGTACCCAGCCCCCTTCACGATATTTTGAAAGCCCAATACTTTCCAGCCGAAGCCCATGCAAAAGAAAATGAACTTTCTGAAGATCGCACAAAATGGACTACATCATCTACAAATTTGCTCTCAGGCCTGCAAGAAACGATTGAACACTATCTGAAAAAAAATACAGATCGTGATATCAATGATGAACAACAACCTAACAATCTAAGTGGATTCATCTGGATTCTTGCACAGAATGGAATCAGTGATTTATTGAAATAGACATTGCAAGATTTTCATTTGATAAATAAAACAACCCTCACTTACCATTAATTTGTAATCGGTAAGTGAGAGCGTCTCAATCAATTTACTCAAGAAGCATATTAGTTTTTTTAAGAATGCTATCGAGTTTCAAAAATTAGTTATAACAAGCTCAGTTATTACACCTCTTTTAGATTTCTCACGATTAATAGAGCGTCGAGCCAAAACTTCTTGAATCTTAAAATCCTTATACAAATCTTTAACAAAATCAGTATTAGAATTGCTCTCCATAAATAAACACCCTTTCTCAGAAAGAGTAGTTGCAACCTGAGACAATTCCATTTGATCCTTTTCATCAAAGGCTTCCGCCACATAATTGGTGAACATTGCAGTTTTAGATAGTGGGTGATATGGAGGATCTAAATAAATAAAATCACCTGCTTGTGCCTTATCTAGCAAGCCTGAGTAATGTCCAGCAGCGAGGTCTGCACGAGCTAATGCACGGCTTGCGATTTTGAGTGTTTCCACTTGTAAAATCGAAGGTTTTTTATAATTTCCCATAGGGACATTAAATTCACCTTTCTTATTTACTCGGTAAAGTCCATTGAAGCATGTCTTATTTAAATAAATAGTTCTTGCTGCTCTTTCAAGCGTAGGTAAATTCCCCGGTACAAGTGCACGCACCTGATAGAAATAATCTTTGGAATGAAGCTTCTGATGCTTACTCAACAGCCTAATAACTTCTTCTACGTCATCTCGAACTGCACAGAATGCATCTACAATCTCTCGATTGAGATCAGATAAATAGTACTTTCGTGCTTCTTGTCTTGCGCTCAAAAAGAAAAAAACAGCACCGCTACCAATAAACGGCTCAAAGTAATCACCAGACCACTTTGGGAAAAGAGGTTCGTACTGTTTTAATAAATTACTTTTCCCGCCAGCCCATTTCAAAAATGGTTTTGGAAATGCAGGTTTATTCATACGCAAAACCTAAACTTCCTATTAACAGCTCCAACATACATTCAGTTAGTATGATATCAACGGGGGCGAAACTATGTGTTTTCGATATGAAGCAGAGCCAGCAATTCCTAAAATCGCAGGAGCATCAGTAGATTCCGAAGATTTGATACTGCAATCTAAAGATGGAACCGATTTTTCAGCATTTGGTGCACGATCGGATGACCCATCTGGCATAGGAGTTGTTGTACTACCAGATGTCCGTGGTCTATTTCATTTCTACGAAGAACTCGCGCTGCGCTTTGCAGAGGTAGGTCATAATTCAGTAGCATTTGACTACTTTGGCCGAACAGCAGGCGTTTCAAAACGTGATGCTGAGTTCCCTTTCATGGAACATATTCCTCAAACCACTGGTGAAACAATTTCAGAGGATGTAGGAAAATCCATTGAATGGTTACGTTCACCTGAAGGCGGAGCATGCAAATCAATTTTCACTGTCGGATTCTGTTTTGGTGGTTCCAATTCATGGTTACAAGCTGCAAACGGACATGGTTTAGCCGGATGTATCGGATTTTATGGAATGCCAGGGCAAGGGCTTAATGGTGCTCCTGGACCAGCACAAAGAGCAAATGAGATGCAAGCTCCGATATTGGCATTAATGGGAGGAGATGATCCTCATATCCCTGAAGAAAACATTGAACAACTTCGTGCATCACTTCAAGATGCAAAAGTGATGCACGAAGTTGTAGTGTACGAAAATGCACCGCATAGCTTCTTTGATCGTTCGTATACTGAACACGCACAGGCTTCGGAAGATGCTTGGATTCGCTGCTTAAAATTTATCGAAACAAATGCTTCTTAACTAAAAAAACTACAGGATCGCAATAGGATTAACTGGCGATCCCGTGCCACCCTTTATATTTAACGGGTTCACTGTAAACATAAATTCCCAACAATTCCTCTCGGCACACGCTTCAGCCAAAGGATTTAAGAAAGCATTATCTAAAAGAGGCAGCCCCATATAAACAATTGAAAGAATGTGAAGTGGCCCTCCAGGTGCTGGGGGATCTTCAAACATACTGTATGGTGTTGGTCGATGATCCAGCATATCCCAAACCAAAATTGATGCATCATATTGCTTAAGTACGGGTATACAATCCACTTGCAGACCTGGAGATGGTGGAACTCCAAGAACAGCATCAGGATTATTTTCTAAATATCCGATCCGATTCCCTCGAACTAAAATTGCATCACCTGGACGCAATTCAACACCTTCACTTTTAGCTGCTTCTTCCAGCTCGAAACCTCTTATAGGCTCATCAACACTTACATAGTCAACGCCACGGAGGCGTGGGATATCTAAAAGTACTCCACGCGTAACAATCCCCTGGCTCCAAGCATCAACAGAGCCCGACTTTGAACCTATAGACGTAACCTCACTTGCAGGCTTTCCATTCCACATCTTGCCTTCCCAAAAAATATGACACAGCGCATCTATATGTGTAGTCGTGTATCCATGAAAAATCAAACCTATATAATCCACAGAAACTTGTTCTGTGAACCGCATAAAATGCTGAAACGGATTGAGATTACCTGGACCACCACGCGGGTTAAGCGGGTAAGAACAAGAAACCGTTTTCCCGGTCTGGACCAGTGAAGCTGCCTCCAACCTTTTACTCTGCGTAATCAAATTAATTGTTCCTGCGTTATCATCTGGCCCCCACCTTCCCCAATTGGAACAAGTCTTAAAATAGGCACGAACTTCTTCTTCAGTAGGTATATGATTCTTTTTCTCTGACATAGTTAACCTCCAAAATAGGAAAAAAAAACATTCCGCTATTCAACCATAAGCCACTAGCGATCCGGATGGGGAGGAATTAGATCTACCGTTTCAATTATTTCGTAAGTAGGACCTGCGGAAGTAAGTGTTGATTTTATTAAACTAACGGCATTAATATGCCAAACTAAATCAGGCATCTCTACTTTTCCGATCGCAACCTCAAGCTCAGCACGCCTTCGAGTTGAAACCTTATCATTAACTCGGCCCAAAGTAAGATGCGGTTTAAATGGTCGTTGATCCTTCTCAAAATCTAAAACAGAATATGCAACATTCATATCATTTTGCAATGCTTCTAGTCGAAGAATCTGACCAGCCACTGATACCCACATCACGCGCAATCCTTCACGACCACCAAAAGTCCCTATGCTAGCTAATTCAATCGAAAATGGAGAATGCCGTGAAGAAGCCTCTCTCAAGGCAAGTCGCATAGCTGGCAACTTTTCCGATTTAACCTCACCAAAAAATTTTAAAGTAATATGCAAATATTGTTCAGTAATCCATCGCACATCATTGCGACTAACATCACGCAAATTAGAAACAATACCCATGATCTCCTCTCTAATTTGAGAAGGAACTGTTATAGCAACAAATACACGAGAAACCGGACTAGTTTTGGTCATTCTTTAATAATACCCTTCTTCCATTAAAAACACCGATAGCATAAGCATCTTCTTCACTCAATCCATCAAAAGCTAACTTTAAATCATTCAATGGATTTCTTAGAGGAAAATCCGAGGCAAAAAGTACGCGATCTGCACCAACTAAATCAACAAGACGAGAAACACAACGCTTTCCATACAACAAAGGACCTGCAGCTGTATCAAATAAAAGATTTGGGGTAGCCCGTCTAATCTCCGGCATCTGTAAGAAAAAAGGTACACCTCCACCAAGATGTGCACCAATCATGGTCACTTTTGGAAACTCAGTTGCACACATCAATAACGAATATGGGGTAATACCCCCAATTTTACCAGGATAAGTATGCCCAAAAGGCTCACTCGTATGCCATAACAAAGGTACATCGCTATCATCGGCAAGCTCATATAAACGCTTTGCCTCACTATCCAATGGATCCCAACCCTGTCCCCCTGGTCTCAATTCTCCAAACCCACGAGCACCATATTGAAGAAGCCTCTTAGCTTCATCAAACCAATTACTCCAACTTAAATTGATATTTACAAAAGGTATAACTGCAGGATATTCATCAGCCACTGCCAAAATATAATCATTTTGTTCACGTGCATCAGATTCATTTAGAAATCCAAATCCCGCTGTTACTGCCCCAACAAAAAATTCACCATCAATAACCCCTAAAAGATCAATACCATCCGCAAGGCGTGCAGCTGGGTTACTGTAAAGTTCTGCAAAACCTTTATCACTCTCCACAAGCTGACTTCTTCGCTTACATTGACTAGGCGGAAATATATGTGTGTGTGCATCAATCACACCTTTGACTTGATTCATCTCGTACTGACCACAGAACGATAGTAGCAGATACCTGATAGGCTATCTTTATGGGCGTGTTCATCAAAATATCAGTTACCGCTGAAACATGTACCGCTGAAACAGAATGCCGCGAATGCGTACAGATATGCCCTGTCGACATTTTTCAAAGAGATTCTGAACTACATGCACAGATCATTAGTGAGCAAGAAGACGAATGCATTCTTTGTGACTTATGTGTTTCAGAATGTCCGGTTAATGCTATTTCAATCAAGAAACTTTATTAATGATATGTCGTACGAATCATTTTCCGTAGCCATGAAATATGTGCACTTTCTTCAAGAGCAGTAATCCAGTGAAGCGCCTCATATAAAGAAACACCACGCGCATATGCGCCATGGCCACGTAGTATGACCACTGGAAAATCACGCAATTCAGTAGCAATTTTTTGTTCGTAGCCAGAATTTGCATCAATTAAGGGAACCTCCCTGAGATGAAAAAGTCCTTCATAATCTTCAGGTATAAAAAAATCCTTCTCAAGCTCTAATGACAGGGCAATCGCATGATGAGGATGAGCATGCACGATAGCTGTGACCGAAGATTCCGCAACTGCATATGTAGTGTTATGCAGCAAAGTGTCGGTTGATGGAACTGGCAAATCATAAGTGCCATCTGGACGGACAAAACTAACATCATTACTAGTAAGATGACCAAGCTTAGTACCAGTACCTGTAATCCAGATATTTGGTACTTCACGTACACTTAAATTTCCACCATGACTTGAGACAAGTCCTAGAGAAAAAAGATCTTGGCCAACCTCCTGCATTTCTCGGTAAATCTGTGGAGGAACAGTCATATACTCAGCCCAAAACCTCTATTTAAACCTCTCGAAATTCACCGTCAACGGTTCCTTCATCTGCATCCTTATCAGCAGGCGACTGGGAATCATTCGGATTGGCTTCCTGAGTTCCATCAGTACTAGGAGCTTCCTCAGAATAAACAGCCTCACCAACTTTCTGCAAAACCTCATTCAGCTCTTGAAGTTCTTTTTGAATAAGTTCACTATCATCTGCCTCAAGAACTTCCTTCAAAGCCGTAATTTTCTGCTCTATTTCATTTTTCAGATCATCATCAATTTTGTCAGCGTTCTCACTTACAGTTCGTTCTGCTTGATACACAGTTGAATCAGCAATATTACGTAATTCTATGCGTTCACGCTGTTTTGCATCTTCCTCCGCGTGCAACTCTGCATCATTTTGCATCTGCTCAATTTCTTCCTCGGTCAAACCACTTGAAGCCTGTATGGTAATTTTCTGCTCTTTACCAGTACCCTTATCCTTCGCGGCAACTTTTACAAGCCCATTTGCATCGATATCAAATGTAACCTCAACCTGAGGGACACCTCGAGCAGCAGGCAAGATACCATCCAAAATAAATTTCCCTAGAGATTTGTTTGCATTTGCCATTTGTCGCTCACCCTGCAAAACATGAATCTCTACACTAGGTTGATTATCAGCAGCGGTACTAAAAACTTGGCTTTTTTCAGTAGGAATTGTTGTATTACGAGCAATTAACGTCGTCATTACTTCACCGAGAGTCTCAATACCTAAAGTTAACGGCGTCACATCCAGAAGCAAAACATCCTGAACATCACCCTTTAGAACACCAGCCTGGATTGCTGCGCCCATAGCTACAACTTCATCCGGATTCACCCCTTTATGTGGCTCTTTCCCAAAGTAGTCTTGTACCCGTTGCTGAACAGCAGGCATACGTGTCTGGCCACCAACAAGAATAATTTCGTCAACTTCACTTGGCTCTTTTCCTGCATCCGCAAGTGCTTTTTTTACCGGCTCCAAAGTTCCATCCAAATGCACAGAAATAAGTTGCTCTAACTTAGCACGATTAAGAGTCAAATTTAGATGCTTCGGTCCAGTAGAATCAGCAGTTATGAAAGGTAAATTAATCTCACTTTCCTGAGCACTAGAAAGTTCAATTTTTGCTTTCTCAGCCTCTGCTTTAAGTCGCTGCAAAGCTTGCCGATCTTGTTTAAGATCAATGCCTTCAGAATTCTTAAATTCTTGAACCAACCAATCAATAATACTTTGATCGAAATCATCACCTCCTAAATGCGTATTGCCATTAGTACTTAATACCTGAAAAGTACCATCACCTATTTCTAATATAGAAATATCAAAGGTCCCACCACCTAGATCATAGACAGCTATCACTTCATCACCACTTTTTTTGTCTAAACCATAAGCAAGGGCTGCAGCAGTAGGCTCATTAACTATTCTCAAAATATCAAGCCCTGCAATACGACCAGCATCTTTAGTTGCCTGGCGTTGTGCATCATTGAAATAAGCAGGAACCGTGACTACTGCTTCCTTAACTTCATCACCTAAATAGGCTTCTGCATCTGCTTTCAATTTCCCAAGTATCATTGCACTTATCTCAGGAGGTGTATGTTGCTCATCTGCCATATCAACAGCAGCATCACCATTTGAAGATGCTGACATTCTATAAGGAACCAACTCTTGGTCAGCTTTTACTTCAGGGTCAGTAAGCTTACGCCCGATAAAACGCTTCACACTGAAAATAGTGTTTTCAGGATTGGTGATAGCCTGACGTTTCGCAACTTGTCCTACAAGTCGCTCACCGGACTTTGTAACCGCCACAACAGAAGGCGTTGTACGTGCTCCCTGCGAATTCGAGAGCACGACAGGTTCACCTGCCTCCATAACCGCCATTGCACTATTGGTGGTTCCAAGATCAATACCTATTACTCGTACCATTAAAAATCTCCTAAATTTTCTATTTTTCTTTCTGCTCATCGGATGAAGCATTCATACCTTCACCAACAATTACTTGGGCAGGTCGAACAACACGATCGCCTAGCTTAAAACCTCGCAGTATAACTTCAACGCAAGTATTCTCAGGACCAGATTGACTCGCAAGTGCTTCATGGCACTCAGGATCAAAAGGTTCTCCTAAGGCAGGAATTTCCGTTAATCCCATTGATTCCAAAAGACTATTTAACTTACGCTGAATTGCCTCAAACCCTTCAAACCAACCAGTACCTGTGTTTTCATTCCTTGTTCCTTCTAAAGCGCGATCGAAGTCATCACAAATTGGTAACAGATTAATTACAAGAGCAATTTGTGATGACTGCGCTTGTAAAGTACGTTCTGACTCTGCCCTACGCTTATAATTTTGAAGATCTGCAACAGACCGTTTCCAATTATTTTCAAATCGATCGGCTTTCTCACGAAATTCATCTAGAAGCTCACTAGAGGTATCTTCAGAAAGATTTCCTTCATTTTCTGTGGCAGGCAATTTATCCTCAGAATTTATTTCTTCACCTTGAGGCGTAGTATCCATATTGGAAGATGCCCTACGATCTGTCATCTTATGGTCCATCTCATTATCTTGCGTCACTAGAAACTCCAAAAAACAATCTTGCTTTAGGCATTAAGCATCTCTGTATACGAATCACTTAGTAGATTCGTGAGAATATCACGAACATATCGAACATGCGCCACCGTTTCAGCATAATCCAATCGAGTAGGTCCAATAACCCCAAGCAAACCACTTGTAGCATCACTCGGGCCATAACGAGAAAGGACAAAACTCATACCACCATATGGATCATTCTGAGATTCATCACCTATAACGATCATCACATTGCCGTCTTCAAGTGAAACAGAAGGAATTGCTTGTTGCAAACGAGTTGCTTCCATTGCCTCAAGTGCATCTAGGAATTGGTCACTCCCTCCATATTCAGGCTGCCTTAGCATTTCTCTGACACCTTCCACAACAGGAGGCGTTAATGGAGAAAGACCTTCCCCACTTAACAGTTCGTACACAGTACTAATTACAGTACGCTCAAGATTTGTAACCAAACTTTTATTCTCAGGATTGTGAACATAATTTCTTTCCTTCAACACTGCAGACAATGGCTGTCCTGCGCAGCGTTCATTTAGCTTTCTCGCCAAATAAGTTAAATATTCCTGATCAACAATATCAGGCAACTCAAGAACCTTCTGGCGAATGGAGGCATCCCCAGTTACTACCACTAGTAAGACTTGCTCTTCAGTAAGTTGAACCAATTGAAGTTGCTTCAAACTAACAGTATCCATATGTGGTGTCGTAGCTATAGCAACATTCTGGAGAGCATGTGCAAGAACACTAGCGGCCAAAGCAGCCAATCGGTTTAAATCAGGCGCACTTTGATGAAATTGGTGCAAAATTGTCAATTGTTCCTGAGAAGATAATCTATTTTCACCCATCAGAGTACCCACGTAGTAGCGGTACCCTGCACTTGAAGGGATACGACCTGCTGAAGTATGAGGATGTGTGATAAGGCCCTCATTCTCCAAAGCAGCCATTTCACTACGTACAGTTGCACTTGAATAATTAAGATCATGCCGATCAACAAGTGCTTTTGAACCAATAGGCTGAGCACTTTCCACATAGTCCTCAACAATAAGTGAAAGAATACCCGCAGCACGTTTAGTAGGAGCCATATTTCTTACCATGATTATTTTAGCACTCTCGGGGCTAGAGTGCTAAATATTGCTTAAATAATGCATTTTACCTTTCGAGATAACCTTAATTCCGCCTATACTACGATATGAGCAATGGAATAATAGGAGTATTAGGAGGAACCTTTAACCCGCCCCATCTAGGTCATATAGCGCTGGCCATCAAGGCGATTAAGGAACATGAATTGACGGAAGTTAGAATGGTACCTGCCGGTGATCCATATCACAAATCTGATAAACACCTTACGCCCGCAAAACATCGTTTAGAAATGACAAGGCTAGCCATCAAAGACCACAAATCCATAACGGTGGATGATCGTGAAATAATCCGTGCTGGACCAAGCTATACAATAGATACATTAAAATCACTACATAACAGTGGCCTAACAAATCTTGCTTTACTCATGGGCAGCGACCTTCTTCCAAGCTTCTCACAATGGCACGATTCTCAAATAATCGAAAGCTTAGCAGGTATCATTGTTGCTACACGAAATAGCCAAACCGAACAAGAAATATTTGCTTTGGCAAAAAAAGCTGGGCTTCAAGTAAAGCCCAGGATACTAAATCTACAAAACGTTAATTTCAGCTCAACTCAAATGAGAAAAGACTTACAAGCACACTCAACTATTACGGGATTATCAACACAGGTTTTAGCGTATATACGAAAGCAAAATTTGTACTCTAACTCAATTTAACTTCTTCAAGCTGGAAAATTTATGAGCGTCGCCTACCAAAAACACGCCGTTCCCACTCGTGGGTAATCGGACCATGGTGCTTGATAAGAACCCCTCCTGCAATAAACGCAATTCCAAGCATCACAATGCTTACAAGTTGAGGAACAGGTAGGCCACTAATAGTTTGCTCATCAAAACGCATTTCTGAAAGACCAAGCCTCATAGCTGCATATAAAATCACATAGAGACAAAATGTCCATCCTGGAATCCTTATCCGTGGACGAGCTATGAAAAGAAGCACACCTAGAATTAAAAAATCTCCAAGCATTTCATATCCACCTGCAGTTGGATGAACGGCAAGACCAAACTCTCCTAGAGTTTCTGGATGAATATATCGAAAAGCCCAAGGAAGGGTACTTTCTGTTGCGAGATGCTCCCCATTAATAAGATCGCCTATACGTCCAATTGCTTGACCTAAGATCATTCCAGGTGCGGCAGCATCCAAACCAATCCCAATTGGCCATTTGCGAATAAGAGCATATAAAAATCCCCCTAAAACACCACCTATCAATCCACCGTAAAGGGTGATACCTCCCTCAGTAACACCAGTAATAATCGAAGCTGGATCACTACTAAAAAAACTCCAATGCTCGAAAACAAAAAAGAGTCGTGCACCTATCAATGCACAAACCACAGCTACCAACGCTATTTCTTGGCCTATCTCAGTAGGAACACCATCCCTACTAAGCAGTGCAACCCCAAGAGCAACACCAGCAAGAATAGCAAGCGACGTAAATAGACCATGCCAAGAAAGCGCAAAAGTACCTATTTCAAAGATATTTGGATTGATATTTATATCTATAATCAAGAAAAAAAAGTGGTCAATAAAATACATCATCCCAATTCTAATAGCAGAATAGCAAACAAGCGAAGCAAGTCAGATGTATCCTAGGAGTATGAATCTACTTGAAGGAAAAACTGCACTCATTTGTGGCGTAGCAAACGATCGTTCAATCGCATGGGGTATTACCCGTGCTTTCCATGAGGCTGGAGCTACAATCGCCCTCTCATATGCAGGAGAAAAATTAGAAAGACGTGTACGTCCACTTGCAGAGCAGGTGGATTGTGACTTTGTAGAAAATTGTGATGTTGGTAATGACCAAGATATTTCACAGCTATTTGCTAAGGTAAAGCAACGATTTGGCACAATTGATGTCTTGGTCCATGCCATAGCTTTCGCTAATCGCGACGATCTTGCAGGACAATTTGTTGATACAAGTCGAGATGGGTTTTTGTTGGCACAAAATATATCAGTCTATTCCCTAATCGCTCTTTCCCGTGAAGCTAAAGAATTGATGCCCGATGGGGGAAGCATTCTCACATTAAGTTACTATGGAGCAGAAAAAGCTGTCCCAAAATATAACGTGATGGGCGTCGCAAAAGCAGGTTTAGAATCATCAGTTCGTTACCTTGCATCCGATCTAGGCCCACAAGGAATACGTGTGAACGCGATAAGTGCAGGACCAATTAAAACATTATCGGCAAGCGGTATTAAGAATTTTCGTAGCATGCTTAATACGTTTCCTTCCTTAGCACCACTACGTCGAAATGTAACTCTAGAAGATATTGGTGGCGCAGCAACATTCCTAGCTAGCAACTCATCGGCGGGTATCACTGGAGAAATAATGTATGTAGATGCTGGTTACAACACAGTTGGCTTATCACTTCTAGAGAAGGATGAAGGCTAATAAAAAAGTATGAAAGCAATTATCATTAGCAAGCCAGGGGGGCTAGCTTCACTTATTGAGAAAAGTGTCCCCGATCCTATAGCCGGACCCGACGATCTGATAGTTGCAGTACAAGCAGCAGGGCTTAATCGTGCAGATATTATCCAGAGGATGGGCAATTATCCTCAGCCTGGAATAAAACCTGATTTTGAAATACCAGGCCTTGAATATGCAGGAAAAGTGGTACAGATTGGTAATCGGGTGGAGGACTTCAAAATTGGCGACCACGTTATGGGCCTCTTATCAGGTGGAGGCTATGCTGAATTCGTTTCCACACCTGCAAGGCTTGCGATACATCGCCCCCAAGAGCTGTCTTGGCATAAAGCTGGCGGCACGCCGGAAGTCTATATCACTGCACATGATGCATTATCACAATGTCAATTAGTTGCAGGAGAAACTGTTTTAGTACATGCGTGTGGCTCGGGTGTAGGAGTCGCGGCAATTCAAATTGCAAAAACAATGGGTGCTTCCTTAGTTATCGGAACATCAAATAGTGATGAAAAACTTAAGCAAGCACAAGTACTTGGTCTAGATGAGGGGATTAACCCTACAAAAGAAAACTTTGCTGAAAAAATAATGGATGTCACCAATGGATACGGAGTAGATGTCATCCTAGATGTCATAGGTGCTAACTATTGGGAACAAAACTTTCAATCACTAGCTATTAACGGAAGGATTATCCTTGTCGGCTTAATGGGTGGCGCAGTTGTGCCAAAAGCTAACATAGGTGGATTATTACAAAAACGAGCTCGTATAATTGGTACTACCCTAAGGGCACGACCACTAGAACAGAAGATACTTGCAACACGAGCATTTGAAAAAAGCGTGCTACCCCATATAAAAAACAAAAGTATAGATATTGTTGTTGATAAAACATTTCCTCTTAGGGAAGCAGCAAAGGCACAACAATATATGGAAGAGAATGGAAATTTCGGTAAAATAGTCCTGGAAATCAATGCGTAATTTAAATAGAATTTTCTTTTTGCACAAAAATATTTGCAAACATTCCATCAATTTCAATTTCACTGTCGTAAACTAGGGGATCTTCTGGTCCGACTGCATTAATCAACTCAACACTTAGCGTTTCAGCTTTAATATAATCTGCGTGCTTAATTATAGCTTCCATCAAAGCTTCATCTCCTATATACCAAGTTTTCACTCTATCGCTCAGATCAAAATCAGCAGTTCTACGAAGGTCTTGTACTCGACGAACAATTTCGCGGGCAAGGCCTTCAAGGAATAAATCCTTTGTTATATCAGCGTTGACCACAACCGTATATTCCCCCTCAGAGGCAGCTACATACCCCTCACGTGCACGATGTTCGATTAATAAATCAGCTGAACTCAGATCGTGGCCCAAAATAGTAATCTCACCACCACCTTCAATACCTTTCACAATTAATTCGGGATCACATTCTGATAAGGCAGCTCGTACAGACTTAAGATCCTTACCAAGGCGTGGTCCAAGAACAGGCAAATTTGGCTTAATTTCATAAGTGAGTATCTCTGAAACATCAGTCATAATTTGAATAGATTTTGCATTAAGCTCCTCGAGAATAAGTTCCGTATTACGTTTTAAAGCATCACCTTCTGTACTAGAACGAACAACAACAGCAACTTCTCCTACAGGTTGTCGAATTTTTAGAGCTGATTGAGCACGGGCAGCACGACCTAACGAGGCAATACGCCTTACAAGAACAATTTCCTCACTTAGAACGTGATCTATCGCTCCACTATCAACATCTGGCCAATCTGCCAGATGAACACTTTCCGGATCATCTTCAGGAACAAGGTTTCTCCAAATTTCCTCACTCATGAAGGGAACGAATGGAGCACACAGACGCACTAATGTTGTTAATGCTGTATACAAAGTGTAATACGCACTCTGCTTAGTTCCATCATCAGATTCCGCCCCTCTCCAAAAACGACGCCTAGACCGTCTTACATACCAATTGCTTAGTCCATCAACAAAAGCATCGATCTCTCTTGACGCCGTAGTAGCATCGTAATTATCGAGTGCTGAAGTAACATTTGAAACTAATAAATTGAGCTCACTTAACAACCATCTATCTAGATCAGGTGCTGGAATTTCAGGTTTTTTACGAGGATTCAGCCCCTCGCTAGCATCAATGTTCGCATAAGATACAAAAAACGAGTAAGTGTTCCAAAGAGTCAGTTGGAAACGTCGTAAACCTTCAGCGACAAGTCCGGAACTAAATCGACGTGACGCACCTACAGGAGCAACATTAAACATATACCAGCGGATTGCATCAGCTCCATGTGCATTAATAACATCCCAAGGTGCGACAGTATTACCTTTGCTTTTGGACATTTTAAAACCATCTTCATCCAAAATATGTCCGTGTGAAATAACATTTTGATAAGCATTTCCTACAGGAATAGCGTCAGCAGCATGTAGCAAAGTGGCCTCAGCATGGAGGGTATAGAACCAGCCACGTGTTTGATCAATTCCCTCACAAATATAATCAGCTGGAAAATGTTTTTGAAATTCTTCCTGATTTTCAAAGGGATAATGCCACTGCGCATACGGCATAGCCCCGCTATCAAACCAAGCATCAGCAACCTCGGGAACACGCTTCATTAACATTCCACAATCAGGACAGTTCAGAGTAATAGCATCGATAAAAGGACGATGTAAATCAGTCAGTTTTTCAGCCTCTTCTGGCACTGTCGCCATCTCTACAAGTTGGGCGATGGAACCGATGCACACCATAGATGCACAATTGCTATTTTCACATGACCAAAATGGTAACGGGGTTCCCCAGTATCGTTCACGGCTAAAAGCCCAATCAACATTGTTCTCAAGCCATTTGCCAAATCTCCCTTGCTTAATATGTTCGGGATGCCAATTAATACGTTCATTACCAGACAGTAGATTTTCACGTACTTTTGTTGTCGCTATGTACCATGATGGCTTTGCATAATAGAGCAATGGCGCATCACAACGCCAACAAAATGGATACGTATGCTTTATAACTTCGTGTTTAAAAAGCAGATTCCTTTCCTTAAGATCAATGATAACTTTGGCATCCGCATCTTTAACAAATTCCCCTGCACCCGGAAGATTTTGGGCAACAATACCAGCTCTATCAACTGGTTGAATAAAAAGAAGATTATGAACCCGACCAAGTTCAAAGTCTTCGCCACCAAAGGCTGGCGCAATATGTACAACTCCAACTCCATCAGACAACGAAATGAAATCTGCCGAAACCACTTGCCGGACAGTATCCAACGATTCATTAACATTTATTTGCTGTAAAAGTCCTGACTCATTAAATCGAAAAATATCAACATCTAATTTCTCTGGTTGATATAGAGGCTCATAAGTCAGACCTACCAAAAAATTTCCAGGAATAGTCCTGATTGGTAACGACCCTTCACCCAAAATAGTCTCGCCTAAATCTTCGGCCATTATCAAATATTCGCCATCATGCTTATATATGCCGTAATTAGCATCATCCTTTACTGCTAATGCCGTATTACCTGCCAAAGTCCATGGTGTTGTAGTCCAAGCCAAAAGAAAAAGTTTGGAAAAGTCTATATCTTCAAGACCTTGGAAATTCCCCTTAACTAACTTGAACTTTACATAGATGCTTGGATCAGAAATATCATCTTTATAGCCGAGCGAAACTTCATGATCACTCAAGCTAGTCTCACATCTTGGGCAATGCGGCGTCGTCCTATAGTCTTGGTAGATCAAGCCTGCATCCCAAAGTTGACTAAAAATCCACCAGCCAGTCTCTATATAATTATTTTGATAAGTAACATATGGGCTTTCCATATCTGCCCAGAAAGCAATCCTTTCACTAAGACGCTCCCAATCAAGCACATATTTACTAACGCTATCCCTACAATGTTGATTAAATTTAGCGATTCCATAATCCTCAATTTCAGGCTTTGACCGAAGTCCTAATTCTTTTTCTACCTCTAACTCAACAGGTAAGCCATGTGTATCCCAACCAGCCTTACGGGAAACCCGATAGCCTTTCATCGTCCGGTATCGATTAATTAAATCCTTTAGTACGCGAGGTAATACATGGTGGATTCCTGGACGAGCATTAGCGGTTGGGGGTCCTTCATAAAACACAAATAAATTGTCTTCTGGGCGTTCATCAACACTTCTTCGAAAAATTTCGCGCTCTTCCCAAAATTTTAGAATATCCATCTCTAATTCAGGAAAAGAAACTTTTGAATTAACAGGTTTAAACAAAGCTAGTCACCGTTCAAGCAAAAAACTGCAATGATCTCAGGGACGGGTAATTCCTTTAGCCCGCGGTACCACCCTGGTTCCTGCACAAGGCAAACACTCAGAGGTTAGTGGTATTAAAAAAACACCACACCATGCTTTTTAACGGAGGCTTCCGTCCAAGCCTACTAACCACAGTAACTGCAGCGTTCGGTTGGAAGCTCAAGAGGGATTTTCAGATTGACCTTCTTACCCACTTCCACCATACAGGGATCGCTCAAAGTTCAGTCAAAACTACTATTCTCTGTCTTCACTATTCTATTTAGTGAACCAGTGCATCGCTAAAAGGTCAATCTTTATGTTTGAAAACAAAGTAGGTTGTATCAAATTATAGCAATTCTAATGAAAATACCGAAGCAGAAAGCATAGAACCCATAACCATAATTATAAGAGTCAACAAAAGACCAGTTATACTGACCGCCATAGAAACACGGCGTAAACGAAGAACTCGAGAATTAGCAGAGGCATCACCATTAGCCAATTCTTCAAAAGCTTCGACTTGAGCAGGGCCGACCACAAACATATGCAGTCCCACTATAAGCAGCATAACTATGAAAATAGCCATTTTAACTATGAAAATTAAGCCGAATCGATAATCAATAAAACTAGCATCTAGGGCAACTCCCTCACCATGCCAATCACGCCACGTAGCAATTAAGTACGAACCGGCAATCACAATAAGTACAATTCCTACGCTACCTAGATACCCGAATCTCGTTGTGATTTTTCGCATCGCACGAGCACGTGTCGGGAGATCTTCAATTAACCTTGAAGCCGGTATCCAAGCAAAAGCTAGAAAAAATTGTGGCCCTACAAATAAGGCTATACCCAGGATATGTATCCAAAGAGCACCAATATGTAAAAAAGTATCCATATCTCACAAACCTACCGAATAAAGCAATTTAAAGATGAATTAAGCACTGACCTGTGATTAGTATACCTAATAGACTCCAATATACTTACCTATTACTTAGATTGAGATAACAGCTATGAACACTACACAGATTAACGCTTCAATACACTAAAATTAGAAACCACTTTAGTACATACATGACCCAAACCTTTTAAAGTTTTTTCTCGGATCACGCCCTCACCCACTAATTCATCGTTATCAGAATTCGTCTTAAGCCAACATTCAATCTCGTAAACATGAGTAACTAATAAGGGTCTTTTAAATTCAAAATTAGCGTTTTTTGTTAAACCAAGTCCATGACTGTTCGTTACCACAGTCCAAGCCAAGCCATCATCAAGTAGAGACATTGCTATGCCCCCATGAGCAATACCTGGAGCACCTGTATGTACACTACCTGGCTCAAACGTTGCAGTTACATGACCATTTAATTGATTCAAAAAATAAGAAACCTGTAAGCCTCCACTATTTTGAGGATTACAGACATAACAAAGGGTATTTTCAAGACCCCATTCTTCAGCAATTAACGGTATTTGAGTGCGCAGCACATACGTAGTTTAACAAGCATCCGTAAGGTCAAGAGTTCTATACTCTTTACATGGATAAAGATACTGAACGCGAAATATTAAATCGGAAATCGAGTGCCGATCGCGTTTTAGAAAAAACCGCAATCGAAATGGAATCACTCCTAAAAGAAGCGTGCCTTGCATTACGACCATTCCCATCATTTCCAAATGCCTTCTTTACCAATGCTATCGAATGTGATCCAAATGGCCTGATTGGAAATGATGGGAATGGATGCGTTGTAGTGACTGAAAATGGGGAACTACATGAATTAGACTTTGGGGTAGATCACGACGCAATCGAAATGCTTGGTTCGTGGGATCCAGTCTCAGCACGCAAAGAAACTCTACGACCTCTTGAACTCCACCCACGAGATTACCTATTATTCGCCTACAGTGGACTGGTTGCGGTCACTGAAGCACTACTCGAAAAAAATAGCTCCCCCGTAACAAGCCCCGAACAAGAAAAACTTTCTGGAGATTACTCGACTTCGCAACCCGGAATTCAATCAGCAGCCTCTTTAGTTGAAGAGGGGAATGTTTACTTCACCGTTAGCCAATATAACTTAGCCATAGATCGCTACACATCGGCACTCGAACAAGAACCGAAACAGATCAGTGCTTTGTACAATCGGGGAAGAGCAAACAGCCATATAGGTGCTCTGCAAGACGCATTACGGGATTATCATCAGGTCTTAAATTTAGTACCTGATGATTTAGACACTCTCAATAATCGAGGACTCTTATATCTAGAAGATGGGAAACTTGATGCAGCTTTAGAAGACTTTGAGAAAGCCCTTGCTTTAAATACAACTGACACAACCTTACTTGTGAATAAAGGCTTAGTTTTACTCGCAAAAGAAGAGCCCCTACAAAGCCTTAACAGTTTCAAAGCTGCAGTAGAGCAAGATCCTGTAGATCCTGCAGCACACTATGCAATCGCAAAGGCATTTATGGCACTGGGAAACCGTACTGAGACACTTCAAGCACTTCAAACAGCATTCCGACTCGATAACAGTTATATTGAAGCAGCATTTAATGATTCTGCAATTTCCCAACTATCCAATGAACCTGATTTCCTTGAAATTATAAAAGAATTAGGATTAGATTTTCCCACAACTGGAGATGGTAAATGAATTGGTATGTACTGATTTATAAGTATGTAGCTAATGTAAAAGAACTTCGAGCCCCTTTTAGAGAGAATCATCTGAAGCTTGTGAATAGCTACGTTAAAAAAGGCGAGATTACCCTAGCCGGTGCCTGGAAAAACCCCTTAGATGGAGCAGCTTTTATATTTAAGTGTGATGATCAAAAAACCGCAAAATCATTTATTGAGAAAGATCCATATATACTCAATGGAATTGTAACGGATTGGCAAATCAAAGAATGGACAGTCGTCGCAGGGACAATGATTGAAGGTTAAAACATCATCGACTAGCACTTATAAGTGCCCAGTCATTCTCCACATATCTTTCAAACTTTTCAAAGCCTACACTAAAAGCGGCTGCTTCTATTTGTTGAGCATCCTTCTCTAAAAAACCACTCAGTAACAAACGTGCATCAGATTTTGGAGCTACCGAAGCAAACAATGGAACAAGTTCCCCAACTGTATTTGCACTGATATTAGCAATAGCTAAATCATATTTACGATTTGTGGATTTAAAATTCCCTTCATGCACAGCTACTTCTTGAGAAACTGCATTTTTTACACAGTTTGCACGAGCAATCTTGACAGCAGCTAGATCTATATCCCAAGCATCTACGGAAGAAGCCCCTAAATGCACTGCAGCAATAGATAAAATCCCAGAACCAGTCCCAACATCGAGCACATGCTGGCCTGAAATAACGTATCTAGAAAGAGCATCCAAGCATAACCTTGTGGTCTCATGATGCCCGGTTCCAAATGCTTGCCCCGGATCAATACGTATAACAATTTTATTTTGCTCATTTTCAAAATTCACCCAAGAAGGAACAATGGCAATGCGACCAATTGAAATAGGACCAAAAAATTCACGCCATGAAACTTTCCAGTCCTCTTCTTGAATAGACCGCACACTAATCTCTATTGGTAAATTGCCTAACCTCTCTCTTAAGTTTTCGATGAGAACCGCATTACGTTCTGTAACTGGTAGCCATACACGAAGCGATTGTGGACTGGCCATATCTAACTGATACCCCATACTACTGTCATCTCTTATGACCACCGGTTCTACAGAAACACCTTGGGGTGCGATATCAGATAAATGTGCAATAACAATTTCGCTTAACTCAACGGAGGCAACAACCGTAAGCTCAATCCATCGGTTTTCCATATTTAGTTATGCATCACCGGAGACAGCATCACGTAATCGATCAAAAAAACTTTTTCGCCTCTCGGGCAATGAAGGGGTACCTAAAGTCTTTGAAAGTTCTTCCACCAAAGATCTTTGCTCATCATTTAACTTGTCAGGGATAACTACACTAACTCGTATGATCATATCTCCTCTCCCTCCGCGATTTAAATGATGAGTGCCCTTACCTCGTAAAACAATTTCATCGCCTTGCTGAATCCCATTTGGAATATCAACTTCCACATCACCATCTAATGTAGGGATGACTACTTCTGCACCCAAAGCAGCTTGCGCTATATTCAAAGGAAAATCCAAAAGAACATTATCTTCTTGACGATAAAAACGCTCGTGTCTGGCAACCTCAACTAGGACATAAAGGCCGCCAGCCGGACCACCCCGAAATCCAACATCTCCTTCACCACTTAACCTGATTTGCAAGTCATCTGTAATACCTGCGGGTACCGTAACGCCAATACGTCTATTTTTATTAACACGCCCTGCACCTCTACAAATAACGCAGGGAGATGTAATAATTCTTCCTTCTCCCTGGCATCGTGGACACGCGCTCACATTAACAAACTGCCCAAATACGCTTTTTTGGGCACGCCTAACCTCACCTAAGCCATTACATTCCGAACAGCTTGATGGTTTACTACCAGGAGCTGATCCATTACCTTGGCAATCATCACAACTCTCTTGACGTTGGTACTCGATTTCCTTTTCTACACCAAATGCAGCTTCCTCAAAAGTAAGTTTCAATCGAGCTCTAAGGTCTGCGCCCTGTTCTGGCCCTCGACTTCTCTGACCTTGCCGCCCACTACCTCCGAAAAACTGCTCAAAAATATCTCCAAGCCCATCAAAGGATGAAGATCCTTCGAAACCAGCAGGACCCGAACCCTGGGAATTATCGACGCCAGCCATTCCAAAACGGTCATACGCAGCTCGCTTTTGAGGATCACTCAAAATTTCATATGCTCGAGTAATTTCCTTGAATCTTTCTGCTGATTCAGGCCCAGGATTTTTATCAGGATGATACTCCATGGCTAAACGACGATATGAACGCTTTAAGTCACCACCACCAACATCACGAGGCACTCCTAGTGATTCGTATAAATCTTCCTGTGTATTAAGAGGCATAGTGCCTATATTTTAACGCGCTTATTCCTTCAACGCTTCACGGGCGCGAAGAAAGACCTGATCAAAGGCTTCTTCAGTCAAACGACCAGTGAATGTATTGCGCTGGCTGGGATGGTATGAATCAATCAACAAAAGGCCGCCAGGTAACATCGCTTCGGCTGCATGTCCAAAACGAGGTTTCGGACGAGCAGTGAATTCTCGACAAATAACATCATGTGCATAGGAACCTAAAGCCACAACGACACGTAAATTTTTTAAAGCCGCAATTTCCCTTCGAAGGTACGGCAAACAACGATCTCGCTCATTAACTGTAGGCTTATTATCAGGAGGGGCACATCGTACGGCCGCACTAACCCATACATCGTAAAGACTTAATCCATCATCACGACTATGGCTGAAAGATTGATTAGCAAATTGTGCACGATGAAGCGCTCCATATAACCAATCTCCAGAACGATCACCAGTAAAAACCCTTCCTGTCCGATTTGCACCATGGGCAGCAGGAGCAAGCCCTAACACAAACAGCTTTCCATTAGGATCGCCAAACCCAGGAACTCCTCTTCCCCAATATTCTTCATCGCTATACGAAGCCCTCTTTTCAATCGCTACCGACTCTCTCCACTTCACCAGTCGCGGACAACGTCGGCACCCTGATATATCTTTTTCTAAAACTGCGAGGCCATCCGAAAGACTATTTTCAAGCATTTCGAGCATCGTAGAGCAAAGTTAGCACCCAGATCCATGTAATGATGGCTGTCACTAACAACCCCCATGCTAATCCTTCGTGAGTACTGTGATTAATAATCCAACCTAATAAAGGAGCCCCAAAGCTTACAAGTACTAGATACCTGAATGGTCGGGCTAATCTAAACTTCGTGGAATTAAAACCAGGTATACTTGCCAACGTACGGCTCCAGGCATAAATCCCCGTCAAAAAACCTGCAAAGGCAAGAGCTAATAGTGGTAATGGTTCCATTCCGCTAAGTATATGGGAATTTATTTTGTTCGGTTATGTAGCTCGCGCTGACGAGTAGTCCAAAAAACAACGAACAAAAAGGATGCTACAAAAAGAACGAATCCTCTCATAACAAACGAAAAAGAAGATAAATCAGATTCAAGGCCTGAACCAGTATTTGGCGCAAGTGGAACGACAACACCCTGAGATGTTGTCACTGTCAAATCAAGAACACTCAATTGATCATTTTTCCAAGTTCCAGATTCTTTAACTTGAATACCATTCACCTGGAAAGTAATAATCGCCCCTGATGTACCGCATGATTCGCTCGCCTCAATATCAAGAACATATTTCCCTGCAGTATTTATAGCTCCTGAACCACATATAACTTCATCGATTTGAGCTAGTACTGTTGTCCCCATAGGCGCTTGTTCACCATTAATCAAAATAGAACCTACGAACCTAGAAGGTGGTGTTGGGGGGCCCTGTGCACTAACAACAGGTACTGTTAGCACCCATAACATGATGACAAACGCCAAAATAAGCACAAGCCTGGGAATCTTAGGAATTAGAAAAGAGGAGTATTTCAAAATATTCACTCCTCTTTAAAGTTAGCTTTCGTTGTAGTGAAGGTGTTTTGGATACCAAAGCACCTTCACTAAACTCTTTACTGCAGTGTGCCAGTAGTTACTGAGTAGACCCAGTAGATACCACCACTTGCAAGTTCCGATAGATCATTAGCACCAGGGATGCCAACGCCAGCAGGGGACCACATGTTCCAAGTTTGCGTTGTAGCATTCCAGCCATAAACAGACGTTACAGAAGCATTTACAGCAGTAGCTACTGACTTCGCACTACCTGACCAACGGATCAGGTTCCAACCAGCGCTAAGCGCTATTGAAGTTGTCGAAGCAGCAGGTGTTCCGTAGCTGATATTAGTACTGGCAACAATCTTACCACCACTAATAACGGCAAGCGTACCTGAACCACCACCGGACGGAGCGATAATTGTTATCGTTCCACCAGTAATAGGACTGACACTTACTGTTGTCGCTGAGGTCGAAACTGTTTTACCACTCGTACCTAGGTTTGTTACAACAAAGGTTGGAGTCGTAATCGCAGAAGCAGCCTGGACTGAAGGTGTATTACCATTCACGTCCGATGCAGTAACGGTGTAAATACCGATTGCACCAGGTGCAACCGAAGCTGGACCAGAAACCGCATAGGTCGCTGCAGCACCACGGACCGTAATGTCCAAGGATGCAGTGAGCGTTCCGGCTTTAGCCTTGATTGTCATCGTACCAGCGTTGGTAGCAGATGCTGCCTTCGCTACGGTGATAACAAAAAGACTTTGATAGGTCGCGCCAGTTGTGAGATTCGTATTACCAGTAGCAGATGTACCAGTAATCGTGATACCACCAAGAGAACCATCAATACCGTAATAGAGCTCTGTAGCACCATCATTGTCGTTACCATCGCCATTATCATCATCACTGATGTTAACGACTAAACCAGTGACAACATTGCCAGCAGAGTCAGTTGCTTTGAGCGAAAGTGCATATATTGCATTCGCTGTTGGCAACGTACTGTTACCAGTAACTCCACCAGTAAGGGTTGGAATCACAGTAACTGCGGTGTTATCAAGAGCTGTGGAACATGCTGTGCCACAAGATATAACTTTCATTACAAGGCTTGATGCAGCACCAATTCTTACAAAGTTCGTTGTCAGTGTCTGTGTACCAGTAGCACCAGTAAACACTGCTGTCAGAGAAACTTTTGCAGGTGTAGCACCTGTTGGTAAACCTGTAACAGCAAGACTTGCTGCAATAAGATCGTCATTCGTAGCGCTTGCAGTCACAACAGTCGAGTAACTATTTGTGCCTGTCAGGGTGAAAACACCTGACCCCAAAGTCAGCGTGAGTGAACCCGCTAAACGTCCAACATTCGCAGCATCTTCAATTATTACACTGGTGATCGTAGCTGTACCGAGAGCACCAATCGCTGAAAGAGCAACCTTCGAACGGTTGGCTGCATAAGCAGCGTTCGTCGCACCGTTTGAAAAGTCCTGATTGGCATCAGCATTGTCGTAGTCGTAGTTGTCTGCGACTTCGTTCAATGTTGTTGCTGGAGCGCCCCACCATGCAATGTTTACATAGTGAACAGTGTCACCAGCGTCGGTGAAGTCACCATCGTTGTTCTTATCAACACCAATCTGTATGGATGATGGTCGACGTAGACCAGCATTCGAAATTGTATCTGTGCGTCCAACCGATGCAATACCAGTTGTTGCACTAACAGTCGAAACAAGCGGTGCTTTATGAAGTGTGGTTAAGCCGCTTCCAAGTGTCGCACTGACTTTACCTTGGGCAGCTGTACCTGTGTTTGAAATATGTGTGTAGTTACCTGCAGCACCACCCGTAATGACGAGCGATAGGCTTGTTCCTGTAGCACTACAGTTTGTTGTCGCTCCTTGATTAGCGTCAGTAACACTAACTGAACAAACCGCAGCTGGTACTTCTTTTACAGTAGTAAATCGCATTAACGCAACGTCACTATTGCCAGCAGAAGTAAGTACTGCTGCAGCAGCGCCTTGGTCGATATCAATCAGCGTTCCGGCAAAGTCAGCAACAGCATATGCCTGATTACTTGCGACAGCGACGGCACTAATAGTATCAGCACCGGTACCACCGACCTTATTCGCCCATACAGGAGCACCGGCATCCGTTAATTGAACAACGAAACCGTCAAGACCACCAGCAGAGGTGATCGCCGAAGTAACAAAGGTTACTGCGCCTGTAAAGGAACCACCAACAACCAGATGTGTTGTGCCATCTGCGGCAATAGAAGTGGCCGTATCTGCACCAGTCCCACCCAGATGCTTCGTCCAGCCATGCGCCAGGTCAGCTGCCGCACGTTGCGCAATAATAACGTCAGTACCACCAGCATTTGTAAGGGAACCACCACCGAAGTCCACATTGCCTGTGAAATGACCAATAATAGTCGGCTTACCATTTACTACTGCAATTCCTGTAACTGCGTCTGCGCCAGCTCCACCGAGCTGAAGCTGTGCTTCGTATGCGAGGTTTGCTTTCGCATTCTTCACGAGAACAATATCAGCAGCACCAGCGGAGGCAAGGTTGCCACCACCAGGATTGACTGTGCCGGTAAATGTAACCACTGAATAAAGAGAGGAGCCAATTAGGACCATCCCTGCACCAGCGTTATCAGTTGCACTCTTGGCGCTCGCTATAAACGCTGTAAATGCCAGACCCGTTGTACCCTTCAGAATGAGAACGTCGATGTTTGAGGCATTTGTAGCCGTACAGTCTAGATCGGAACCGGATGGGTCACAGTCATTTGCGCCATCGTAGTTCGCCTGCACATAGAGAACTGAGCCATCTATAACAATAGCCGTAGGAGCACTTGCGGAGTTACCATCATCGCCCTTAACAGCATGTGCTTGAGCAACATAGGCACCTGTGATTGCGTTGAGCTTCACAATAGCAGTATCAGCACCACCAGCGGATACCATGTCAGCGCCGGCGGCCGCACCGGGATCGATCGTGCCAACAAACGCAATACCTACGAAACAATCCGTAGCATTACAAGCGAGTCCGCCAGCCGCGTCCGCAGCAGCAGAACCATACCTGACAGCAAAAATGAGGTTTCCTCCACTGTCATACTTCGCAACGAAAACATCAGCAGCACCGGCCGAAACTAGGTTCGTTGTACCTGCGCCGGGATCAAAATCCGCGGTACCTGCAAAATTACCGGCGATATATGTGTTGCCACTTGCATCATTCACAATATCAACTGCTGTGATAGCACCAGTACCCTTTGCTATCTGATTTAAAAATCCGCCATACGCAGGGTTGTAATCACCTGGCGCAGCAGAAGTCTTAGTAGTGAATGCACCACTAAGTAATGTCGCAGCTGCGACAATAAGAACGGCTAGTAAAAGGATCGTTGAGCGTCCTTTGGTCATTGGGAGAATGTTGAGAACTTTACTCATATTTTTGTTACCTATTTATTTTTTTCACGTCGATACAATTACCCAGACATATGCAAAGCATACTCAGGCTATTATTAACACAGGCTACTTGTCCGGTTACACCCGGTCAACTACACATAAAGAATAATCGCCTGTAAATAAAACGTTTTTGAAAGTAAAAGGTTAACGCAAAAAAGAAACCCCCTCGGAAGGGGGTTTCTTTATCCACATAGCGTGTAGTACCTAACGCGTTCGACGCGCTGTTACCACAGCAGCTCCACTGAGGAGTGTTAGTCCTAAGAGAGTTAATAATATTACCTGTGTCGAGCTGCTAGTTGTAGCTAGACCAGAACCTGTGGCTGGTGCCTCAGGGGTTGTTGTTTCGGCTGGTGTCTCAGTAGCTGGTGTCTCAGTAGCTGGTACGGAGGCAACAACTGTGAGATTTGTAACGTTGAGCGAATTGTTTGACCATGCAGCAGTTTCTGTTGCTAACGAACCATCTACCGTAAAGGAGACGGTTGAGCCAGCACCACCACAAGATTCACTCACATCAACTACATATGTACCTGCAGAATTAACTGCAGTTGTGGCACAAACTACACCACCAACCCATGCTTGTACGGACGCCCCAGCACCTGCAGCTGCACCAGTAACGGTAACAGTTCCTGCAAAACGGGCTGGAGGATTAGGTGGAGCCCCTTGAGCGAAAGCCGCTCCGGCACTCATCCCTACTAATCCGAGGAGCAGGGCAAGCCCGAGCATAGCCGCACTCCACTTCATTACTCGATTCTTCATAATTGCTCCTCTATTGCTTCAAATATTTTTTTTGGGATAAGTGGGGATTCGTTAGACGCTTCCCCACTTCCCATACGTTTATTAGTTACTGAGAGTACCAGTTGTTACTGAGTAGACCCAGTAGATACCGTTTGTCTCAAGTTGTGTCAGATCATTAGCACCAGGGATGCCAACGCCAGCAGGGGACCACATGTTCCAAGTTTGCGTTGTAGCATTCCAGCCATAAATAGCTGTCACAGAAGCATTTGCAGCAGTAGCAGCAGATGTTGCTGAGCCACTCCAGGAAATCAGGTTCCAACCAGCGCTAAGCGCTATTGAAGTTGTCGAAGCAGCAGGTGCTCCGTAGCTGATTTCTGTACTGGCAACAATCTTACCACCAGTAATAA
>Ga0209403_10001189_pt1 | contig 34471 bp, 38 predicted proteins | sample ArcticOcean_MG_C_8_FD_187440 | JGI IMG/M metagenome (GOLD analysis project Ga0209403, IMG submission 187440) | Marine microbial communities from western Arctic Ocean - ArcticOcean_MG_CB11_86 (SPAdes) (version 2) | ecosystem: Environmental > Aquatic > Marine > Oceanic | place: Arctic Ocean...
ATTCCACTATCCGCAATTCCTTGACCCTCGCCACATCCACAGAAGGTTTTCGTCCCTTACAGACCCCTCAGACACTATGCTGAGGGGTCTTTTGCGTTAGGTCAGGGAAGGGTCGGAAAAGGGTGCCTGGGAGTTCCATCCAATGGGTCTAAGTCTGCGGGGTATGGGGTCTGGACCATCCACACCCCATTCTCTCTACCCATTCCGAATATTCTCTGTCAGACTTTCGATATGAGAAAACTGACCGCCACTGTCATTCCTTGTCACATTTACTGAGATATGGGCAGGAGCGATAAAGGGCGCCGATGACAGAACTTTGGAAAAACTTATCTAGCAGTGATACATTGGCCATAATCGAACTTCTTTCCTCATCTCACCAGGAGAACAGTGATGCTTTTCACTTTAGCGTGGACCCATGCGCCGCAAGCACGAAACGAAACAATCACGAAATTCATGGCTACCGGCGGCATGCCACCCGAAGGTGTTCAAATGCTGTCCAGATATCATAATGTCGATGGGTCTGGCGGCTTTGCCGTCTGTGATACCGATGATGCGAGTGCACTGGCGAGCTGGGCATTAGATTGGAATGGTTTGATTGAAATTAAAGTCACCGCAATCATGGATGACGAGACAATCAGCGGAGTTCTGGGGCCACGTGCCGAAGCCGGTGATTTTAAATAAGAATACCGGATAGATTGCTTTCGGGGGACGGGTGCCATAGACGGGTTCGTCACCGGCCATCCATGGTTCGCAATCACTGTGGGGTCGGAGAACCCTTTTCCTCTGCTGTTCTGCTACAGTGCGTGACCCCATACCGCCATCATGGAGCTGTTTGATGGGAGTATGGGGCGCCTCTATTGCGTTCGCCGGTATCCACTCCAAAGGGGTCAAAATTTTGACACAATCCTGTCACAATCGTAATGCAAATTGCTGATTCTTTTTGCACTTTAAAGTGTGACGTGTTATCAGCTTAACCATTGAATTTGTTGGGTGTTTGGAAAGTTCGGACGGAACCCTGAAGTCGCTGTAGTAAGCGTTTTTTGGCTTCAGGTGCCAGTGGCCGCAAGGTCGTGGAAGTCCGAGTCTTCTCCTGGGCACCATTTTATTATTAACCGGCGAAATTCACCGATACCGTCCCGCAACGGTGCGGGAATACAGAACGGAGAGACCGTGGCGATAGAGCTCCACCATGGGGATTTACCCGACGATCTCGACCTTGGTCCGGTGGTCGCTATCGATACAGAAACCATGGGCCTGAACCCGCATCGCGATCGGCTTTGCCTTGCACAGCTTTCCGCGGGCGACGGAAACGCGCATCTGGTAAAGTTTTCGCCAGGAAATTTTGACGCGCCCAATCTTGCCAGGTTGCTGGCCGACCCCGACGTCGTGAAGCTGTTTCATTTCGGCCGGTTCGATATTGCCGTAATGCGGCGGTATCTTGGTGTTACCTCCACGCCGGTCTATTGCACCAAGATCGCGTCGAAACTCGTCAGGACCTATACCGACAGGCATGGTCTTAAGGATCTGTGCCGCGAGCTTATCGGCGTCGATATCTCCAAGGAGCAGCAGTCGTCCGATTGGGGCGCCGAAACCCTAACCGAACAACAGATGGCCTATGCTGCCTCCGACGTGCTCCATCTGCACGCACTCAAGAACAGGCTGGATGAAATGCTTGCGCGCGAGGGGCGTTCGGCGCTTGCGCAGGATTGTTTTGATTTTTTGCCGACACGGGCCGTTCTCGATCTGGCCGGTTGGCCTGAAGTCGATATTTTCGCCCATTAGAGCCGGTTTAAATCCCGGAGAGCCGGGTATTTACGACGTAAGTGCCTGATGTTCGATAGCGACGACTGGCAAATGGCCGGCAATACTGGGCGATAGCGTTGGGGCTCGCCGGATTCGCTGGATTCGGATACGATAAGCACTTGGAATTACTGGACCTTAAGATGGCTCAAGGCGACGACACGGTTCTGGACAAAATGTCGGTCGAGGCACGGGCGGCGCTTGAATCGGCCCGCCGCGTCCTTGAGAACGAAATCGATGGTCTTCGCGCTCTTTCCGCGGCACTCGACGAAAATTTCTCCCGGGCGATAGATCTGATCGCTGCCGTTTCGGGACGGGTGATCGTGACCGGCATGGGAAAAAGCGGTCATATCGCCAACAAAATCAGCGCAACCCTGGCGTCGACCGGAACACCGGCCCAATACGTCCATCCCGCCGAAGCGAGCCATGGCGATCTCGGAATGATTACCGCAAGCGATGCTGTGATCGCACTTTCAAATTCAGGCGAAACTGCGGAACTTTCCGACATCGTGGCGTATTCCAAGTTGAAACGCATTCCACTGGTTACGATAACCGGTCAGGTCGACAGTGCGCTGGCAAACGCTGCGGACGTCTCACTGGTCATTCCCGATAGCCCTGAAGCCTGTCCGCTCAGCCTGGCGCCAACGACATCGACAACTATGATGCTGGCGCTTGGCGACGCGGTCGCGGTCGCGCTGCTTGAACGCCGCGGGTTTTCGCCGGAGGATTTTCGGCTGCTACACCCTGGCGGACACCTCGGGTCGCTCCTTACATTGGCCGTCGATGTCATGCGATCCGGCGACGAGATGCCGCTGGTCGCGTTGGATACACCGATGACCGAAACCATTATCGAGATGACGGCGAAGCGGTTTGGCTGCGTTGGCGTGGTGTCCGGCGACGGCGCCTTGGCCGGCATGATCACGGACGGCGATCTGCGCCGCCATATGGAAAACGACATTCTGGCGATGACCGCGGCTGAGGTCATGACGCCTGATCCGAAAGCCGTCAGTGAGACTATTCTGGCGCTGCAGGTTCTTGCCATGATGAATGACAATAAGATCACCAACTATTTTGTGGTAGCCGACGGCAAACCCGTCGGAATCGTGCATATCCACGACGTGCTGCGAACAGGCCTTTCGTGATAGATGGTGATGCCGCTGCGTGATCCTAGCACCCGGGTACAGGTGGACCCGCCTGAACCGGGCGATTCTCCGTCAAGCGGCAGGCTGCCCAGGTATCGGTCAGGCTACAGCCGCTTTGTCTTACTGGCTAAATTCGCTCTGCCGGTGGTCGCCGGTATTGTCATGATGCTGGTTGTGATCTGGCCGGAACTGGGGTCGAAACCAGAGCGGTTTTCCATCGGCCTGTCGGACGTAAAGATTGAAACCGCAGGTGGACAGCGGGTTATCAACGCGCGGTTCACCGGTGTCGACAGCGCAAATCGCCCATTTTCGATTACCGCCAAAGCGGTTGTGCAGGCGGCGAGCGGCGATAACCGCGTGAATCTTACGCAGCCCACGGCAGACGTCACGCTGGCCGGCGATTCCTGGCTGGCGATCGCTGCTCCGAAAGGCATGTTCTGGCGGGACAATGAAATTCTCGATCTCTCCGGCGGCGTCGATTTGTTTCACGACGACGGTTACGAATTCAAAACGGCGGAGGCGCGGCTCGATTTCAGGAAAGGAGCGGCGACCGGCAACAAGCCAATCCGGGGCCAGGGTCCATTCGGAACGATTGAAGCGGACGGCTTTCAGGTCATGGGGAATGGCGACCGGATCATATTCACCGGAAAATCGCGTCTGATCCTGTATCCGGATGCGCCGAAGCCGGAACTGCAGCCGGGGCCCCGGAAATGATCGGCAGATGGTTAGCCTGTTTCTCTACCGTCCGGCCTGGCTCTGCATGCGTCGCGCTGGCGGCATTGATAATTCACGTGGCGGCCCACTCACCCGCCGCGGCGCAGGGTATCGGCCTGCCGGGGCAGTCGGGTGACAAGCCGATAGAGATCAATGCCGAACAGGGGATCGAATGGCAGCAGAAGACAAAGGCCTATATCGCGCGCGGCAACGCGCGTGCGGCCCAGGGCGATGTTGCCGTTCACGCGGACACTTTGACCGCATATTATCGCGACAAGAAGGGCGGCGGCACCGAGATCTGGCGCATAGATGCCGACAGTAATGTTCGAATTGTAGCACCCACACAGCGCGCCTTTGGCGATAAAGGCGTCTATGACGTCGATAACGGTATTCTAGTTCTGACCGGCAAAGTGAGACTGGAAACGGAAACCGATCTGATTACCGCTCGCGACAGTCTTGAATATTGGGAAAAGCGCAATCTTGCGGTTGCTCGCGGAAACGCGGTCGCGGAGCGCGGCGAAAACAAAATGCGGGCGGATGTGCTGACCGCGCATTTTGAAAAAGACGCCGAGGGAAAATCCCGGGTCAGGCAGGTCGATGCTTTCGATAATATCGTTATCACCACGCCCGATGAAATCGTGCGATCCAATCGCGGCATATATGATGTGGAAACCGGTATCGCGAAGTTATCAGGATCGGTTAAGATTACTCGGGGTACAAACCAGTTGAATGGCGAGTATGCTGAGGTCAATCTCAATACGGGCGTCAGTCAGTTATTCGGTCGGGGCGGTGGTGTTCGGGGAATTTTTACGCCCGAGAAAGTCACGAAACCAAAGAACCGCGATAGTTCGGCCAATTAGGGGCGCGCGGTAAAAGGCAGTGACAGGATCAATGGAAACAGGATCGGCGGACGCTAAGCCACGGGACAAGGCGGCAATGGATGCGCTCGGAGGCGTCGGGGATCGTCCACACCTTGTGACGGAGAATGCGGGTCTGCAAGTGCAGAAGATCGGCAAGCGGTTTAAGAAGCGACCGGTACTGCGAGATGTCAGCATGTCGTTGAACCGGGGCGAGGTTGTCGGGCTGCTGGGACCCAACGGAGCCGGCAAAACCACCTGTTTCTATATCATTACCGGACTGATCGCTCCTGATAACGGGTCTATTGCGCTGGACGGTCACGACGTCACGGATCTACCCATGTATCGCCGTGCCAGGCTGGGTGTCGGCTATTTGCCTCAGGAAGCTTCGATATTTCGTGGCATGACCGTCGAGAACAATATTCGGGCCGTTCTGGAGGTAACCGATGATAATCCGGTCCGACGCGAAGCGCGCCTGGAGGAGTTGCTTGCCGAATTCTCTGTTAGCCATTTGCGACGGACGCCGGCGCTCGCGCTTTCGGGTGGTGAGCGCCGGCGCGTCGAAATTGCGCGCGCGCTTGCGTCCGATCCCAGCTTTATGCTTCTTGACGAACCGTTCGCCGGGATCGATCCGATCGCGGTCGATGATATCAGAAATCTGGTCGCTCACCTCAAGGACCGCGGTATTGGTGTATTGATCACCGATCACAATGTCCGGGAAACACTCGATATTGTTGATCGGGCGTATATTCTGCACGACGGCGCGGTGCTGATGGAGGGCGCCCCCTCCGAAATTGTCGCTCACAAGGACGTTAGGCGTGTTTACCTTGGGGAAAGATTCAGTCTGTAAAAAACTCACTAAGTGTATGTAAGATAATCATTTATGGTGCTCGGACCACGATTAGATCTGCGTCAGAGACAATCTCTGGTGATGACGCCGCAACTGCAGCAAGCGATCAAATTGCTGCAGTTGTCCAATATTGAGCTATCTGAATTTATAGAACAGGAAATCGAAGAAAATCCGCTGCTCGAACGCGAAGATATTGAGGGTGGCATCGAAGGCGACGCTGAAACCGCGTCAGCGGATTCCGGCGAAGACCAATCCGCCGGCGATGGCGATTCCGGTGCTGACGATTTCGATAGCGATACGTTATCGCTTGACGATCCGGCCTATGACGATTCGGAATTTCTACCCGATGCGGCCGATCATGCGACGTCCGAAAGTATGGGGGCGGAGGAGCGGGCGCTCGATACCGATTACGAGAATGTCTATGGGCCCGAATCGGCCTCCGACGGGGCTGGGGCTGACACCGGCCAGCAGGATGGGGATAGTCTTCTGTGGAATACCTCGGGTGCCGGCGGCGGCGGAGGTTTCGATGACGAGCTAAGCCGCATGGAAAACATTGCGGCTGATGCAACAACCCTTCGCGATCATCTCATCGGCCAAATCAACGTCGATTTCACAGATTCGGTCGATATCATTATCGCCGGCCGTTTGATGGATATGCTGGACGATAACGGTTGGCTCAGCGGCGATCTCGAACCGGTTGCGGTTGCGCTTGGCTGTACTGTCGACCGGGTGCACGTCACACTTGCCAGGTGCCAGCAGTTCGACCCGCCCGGGATTTTTGCGCGCTCGTTGTCAGAATGCCTTGCCCTGCAGCTTCGCGAAAAGGACCGTCTGGATCCCGCGATGCAGGTGTTGCTGGATCATCTGGAGCTGCTTGGAAGGCGCGAATTTGCCGAGCTGCGAAAGCTGTGCGGCGTCGACAATGAAGATCTTCTTCAGATGGTTTCGGAAATCAAGGAACTGAACCCGCGGCCAGCTTCGGAATTCGATCATGATGTCGCCCAACCGGTGGTGCCTGACGTGTTTATACGGCGCAATAAGGCGGGTTGGGTTGTTGAGCTGAACAGCGATGTGATGCCACGCGTGCTGGTCAATAACCGCTATTATTCCATCGTTCGAAAGCACGCGCGCTCCAAAGAAGACAAAGAATTTCTCAGCGACCGGTTCCAGTCGGCGAACTGGCTGGTCCGCGCGCTGCATCAACGGGCGGAGACCATCCTGAAAGTCGCCTCCGAACTGGTGGTTCGACAGGAGGCATTTTTTGAAGACGGTGTCGAATACCTCAAACCGTTGACGCTGCGAGATGTAGCGGAAGTCGTCGGTGTACATGAAAGCACGGTCAGCCGTGTCACGGCTAACAAGTATCTCGGCATGAGCCGGGGCATCTTCGAGATGAAATATTTCTTCAATTCTGCTATCGGGCATAGCGGTGTCGGCGAGCCGAGGTCAGGAGAGTCGATTCGATTCCGAATCAAGTTACTGATCGATCAGGAGACCCCGGAAAGCGTTTTGTCGGATGACAGCCTGGTCGCCATACTTCGGGGTGAAGGGATAGATATCGCCCGTCGGACGGTCGCGAAATACCGGGATGCGATGCATATACCGTCATCGGTACAGCGGCGCCGGGAAAAAGCGCTGCAGGTTTAAGCGCAGCGGTTTTTGCCGCTATTGACTAACCCGGCGGCGATGCTATTTTGCGCCGCCTCGGATGACGGCGAGGCACGCCGCAAATGAGTTTCCAACCAAGATACGGAATGACCGGGTTGCTTTGCCCAGTGGATTATAATGCATGGATATCACAGTTTCAGGAAAACAGGTCGCTATCGGAGAGGCATTTCCAGCCTACGCCGAGGAACGCCTTGACGTCCTCGTAGAAAAATATTTCGATCGCGGCATCGAATCCAACGTTACAGTTTCCAGGGCGGGCAATGGCCTTCGGATCGATATTTCGGTACATCCCGGGCGTGGTATAGTTGTCAGGTCGCAGGGCGAAGCGGACGCAGCGCACCCCGCCTTTGACCTCGCTCTGGAGCGCATTGCAAAGCGCCTGCGGCGGTACAAGCGACGGCTCCGCGATCACAACCGCAAGGAAAAGTCCGAAGCGAAACAGAATCCGTTAAACGCGCAGCGCTATGTCATCGAGCAGCCTGCCGACGAAGAGGCGCCCGAGACCGAAACCTTAGAGGGCGCCGACAATCCGGTGATCATTGCCGAGACAACGACGGAATTGGAGACGCTAACGGTGAGCGAGGCGGTATGTTTCTGGACCTCGCCGACCGGGCCGCACTGGTGTTCCGCAATGCCGGGAACGGACGGATGAACGTTGTCTATCGCCGCCGGGATGGAAACATTGGCTGGGTTGACCCGGAAACGGGCGGAACAGCACCCTGAAGGTGCTGGAGACCGGATATGGAAATCGAAGATATTCTCAACCAGAACTGCGTCGTGACGTCGCTTAATGCGACAAGCAAGAAGCAGGCCCTGCACGAACTGGCCCGAAAGGCAGCCGAATATACCGGTATTGAGGAGCGGGCGATCTTCGATGTTCTGCTGGAGCGCGAGCGGCTTGGCACAACCGGTGTGGGCAGCGGAATAGCGATCCCCCATGGCAAACTGCCCAATCTTGAAAAACTTTTCGGCTGCTTTGCCCGGCTTGAAAATCCGATCGAATTCGATTCTGTCGACAATGAACCGGTCGATCTTATCTTTCTGCTGCTTGCCCCGGAATCAGCCGGCGCCGATCATCTAAAGGCGCTCGCCCGAATATCGCGGATTCTCCGCAATAGTGTAAACTGCGACAAGCTGCGGACGGCGCAGACGTCCGACAATATTTACACACTGCTGACCGACGATCCCCAGAGCCGCGCTGCCTGAAGCTGCTGTTCCCGTCAGTGGACGCTGACCGGCTCCATGTCGTTCTGGCGCACCGCCGCAAAGGTGACATCGCGGTCGGCTTCCATCAGCGCGATTTCAGTTCCGTCTGCCGCATAGACGGCAAAACGCGGGACGTCGCCATCGAAAATTTTCTTAACATAGGCAACATGATGCATGCCAAGCATCTCGAAATCAGCTGCTGACATCGGGTTGAGGACCGTTTCACTATACTGCATTGTACTGCTCCAATCCGCCGCCATTCAAAGGCTGGCGCTTACTCGCTTCGGTCAGGAAGCCTTTTCTTCCGGTTCTATGTCGATCGCTCTCAGATCGGGACGTTTCGCGGATCCGGGGGTTTTGATTTCAATTGTACGGGTCTGCGTCTCGGGTGCCGGCCGTTTTAGATTGATATGTAACAACCCGTTGTCGAGTTCCGCGCCGACGATCTCTATTCCTTCGGCCAGCACGAAAGATCTCTGAAACTGTCTCGCCGCGATGCCTCGATGCAAGAATTCCCGGTCGGGATGGTCGTCCTGCCGGCCGCGGATAACAAGCTGCGTATCTTCGATCGAAACCGATAGCTGCTCGCGCGCGAAACCGGCAACCGCAAGCGATATCCGGATGTCGTCGCCGCCGATCCGCTCAACGTTGTAAGGCGGATAGCCGTCCGAAGAAGATTTGGAAACCTGGTCGAGCGCCCGTTCGATATCATCGAAGCCAAGCAGGAACGGACTGTTAAAGAGTGATAGTCGAGACATATAGATCCTCCTCTTCTGAGCGAGCAATCAAACTGCCGGACCCTCTACAGGCATCCGATAGTGTATATATGTAGCCTGAGCCTATGCTTTTCAAGGCTGCTATCCACGGGCATTCCCTAGCCGCTATTGCTGCGCGCCGACAGCAGGCTCGCCGCCTCGGCACGCGCTTCCGATGCCTGTTCTTTCAGGGATTTCTCCGCCGAAACCATATAAGACAGCAAGGTTTTTAACCGACCATTCGCGCTCAACCCGTTCGCAGAAATCCGGATCGAGCATCAGGCCGCGAACCTTCACATGCTGGGTGAATTCGAGGAGCTTTGAATAGCCGTCGACGAGACCCTGCAAATTGACCGGCAGCTCGGTCGCCGGCCCTCTGTCCGCCGGCCCAGCGTTTTCCGGCGCCGGTACCGCGGACAATTGGCTGCGCGCGTCACCGCCGCTGGCATCTCCGTCTGAGATCGCGCGGAACTGGGTTTCGAGCAACGAAACCTTCTCCAGCCATTCAGGACGCTGCGATAGCATCTTCTCAACCACCGATACGGTGAGCGAGAGCGTTGCCGCGACGATCATGCAAACGAATTGCCGTGCGAACTCGTAAAAGTCCTTCACAAAAAAATACTCCGGTGAAACGGGACTGGGACAACTCTATTACACTGCTACAGACTGAAAATTGTCTTAACGTGTTACAAACCAAAGTATCCGCGATTTGTCTATAAAATTACTTAAATACCAAAATTAATAATATTAAATACAATATAATACTAACGTATTAATATTGATATTATCGTATATTTAAATATAGTTTTGAATAGAGGGCGTATTGAAAATCAACAAAATTACCTGGGCGGCAAAAGTTATCTCCAGACCGGATCCCAACATCGCGCTTTGGCTGTTGATATCCTATGCGGTCGTGATGGTCGCCGCTATTTTAACCGTTTGAAGCCGGAGATGTCAGACGGCGCGACCTGTTACGACGTATAATGGGTCGGATCGCCTGGGGTCGGGGGAGATATCGCCAATCTCGATGTCGCTGAACCGTTCCGATCGCCGCAGGTAGGTGGCAGCGAGCCGACCGTGACCGGCATCGTCCATTGCCCGCCATATCGCGACGGCCTTGGTCGGAAACATACGATTGGAAAATGACACCGTTAACACGCCACCCGGCTTCAGAACCCGGCCGATTTCGGCGAAGACGGCAACCGGATCTACGAGGTATTGCACCGACACCGCGATGAGGCACGCGTCGTATGCGTTATCGTCAAACGGCAGCACGGGGGATTTGTTGAGGTCCTGCACAAAGAATTCATCAAGCTGCGGGTTTGCGTCCAACTCGATCGAATTCATACCCTGTCCGACAACCTTGCCCGGTTGCAGGGACGCGGGCAGATGAGACACGCAGCTCGACATAAGATCGAGGATCACATCACCGTTGTGCAGGACGCTTTGGTAAAACGCCGACAGTGCTGCACACGCAGCCTCATCTATATGGGTTACCAGCCGGGGCATGCTGTAGAACATTTCGTCCGGCATTTGATCTACACGCGCGAAATGTTCCGTTGTAAATTCAGGCTCCTTGCTTTCCGTATTCATCGGACAGCTTTCCCCGGTCAGATCTCGTCGCCCATAGCGCGCCGGGCGAAATATTCCCAAGCGCGTTCCATCGCCAGCGGCCCAATTAGCGTTTGGGGTGTCAGCTCAATTTCTTCGGCACTGAGATACTTTACCTCGCCGAGGGGCATGGCCTGTAGCTGAAGCTTTGCGTTCACTTGGGTATAGATTGCGGTCAGGACGGCTTCCTTTAGGCCGCCGGCCGCAATCGCGCAGCCATGTCCGCGCATAAGCACCACCCGCGCGTCACCAAGCGTTTCTGCAAGATCGCGCCCCTGGTCCATATTGGTGACCAGCAGAGATGTGCCGCCGAAATTGTCCTCGATATCCCAGACCGGTACTTCATGCCCGAGGACGCCGGTGACGTGCATCAAAGGCCGCAACGGCGTTTTGGTGACGCTGAAGGGTATTATGGCATGCGAATGATTGTGCACCACTGATTGAACGTCCGGGCGCCGTTCGAAAATTCCTCCGTGTATATGCCGTTCCGCATAAGGCTTCCGGCTGTCGTCTCCGACGATGTCGCCCTGGAGCGTAAACTCCATGATGTCGTCCATCGTGACAAGTTCCGGGCTCCGCGACCGCGCCATCAGGTAGTGTTCGGGATTATCGGGGTGACGCAAGCTGACATGACCGAATGCGTCTACGACGTCCTCGTGGGCAAGTATCCGGTTTCCGACGACGATTTCGCGCAGTGCATCGATAAGTCTGGACATGGAATTTCACTCCCCCGAGGTGCAGCGCATTTTTTTGATGCGCTGTCATTGCGGCCACCTCTTCTATCACGTGCATTCGCTCAGCGCGAAGACCCGTCTCAATCGAGGGCGGCGACCAGTTCCCGCAGGGCGCGGTTCTCGCTTTCAAGCGCGGAAAGATGATAGCGGACAATATCGTGGATACCGATGATCCCGATCACTTTTCCGTCGCGAAGTACGGGCAGGTGGCGGATATTACTGTCAGACATGATTGCCGCTATTTCGCTGACCGAATGTTCGGTGGAACAGGTAATGACATCGCCGGTCATGGCCGCGGATACGGGTGCTGTCGTTTCCCCGTTCGCCGTTGCGAAGTGCCGCGCTACGTCGCGTTCCGTGAGGATGCCGGCGAGTTGGCCGTTCTTCATCTGCACAACCAACGCGCTGACCGTCTGTTCGATCATCATGGCCGCTGCGCGTTGGATATCGACGTCGGGTGAGACCGTCACAAAGTCGTCGGAAATGTTTTTCAAAAGGTCGCGGACTAACATTATCGGATTCTGCTTTCAGTCGTTTTCGAACAGGGAATCGAGTTCCGCCAACACATTGTCGACATCGGATTTGGATATATCGGGTGTCTGCGTGTCGCTCTTCATGGGTGCCGAAATAGCACTTGCGACCGTCTCGTACCCGCTTTGGCGGGTAAGGGCGGCTGACAGCATGCCCGGATCGATCGGTTTAGAGACATAGTAGTCCATCCCGGCAGCCAAATACGATTCCCGGTCACCGACCATCGCATTCGCGGTCATTGCAACGATCGGCACATTCGAATTGGGTCCCGGCAGTCGCCGGATTTTACGTGTTGCGTCGACTCCGCTCATGTTAGGCGTCTGAACGTCCATTAAGATCACGTCGTACGAATTTTTCGACACCATCATCAGCGCTTCAACACCGTCATTAGCAATGTCGATCTCATGGCCGCCTTTTGACAGCATCGCCAGGGCAACCCGTTGATTTACCCTGTTGTCTTCTGCGAGAAGAATACGCAGCGCTCGTGTTTCGCCGGTCGCCGTTCCCCCGGCGCCTGTTTGCATGACATCGTCAACAAGGTTTGTGTGGTCGCCTGTACCGGTCGTTAGGGCTGCAATCAACCGGCTGGGGCGCACCGGTTTGGCTATATGGACGTCAACCCCGGGGTTCATTTTTTTAGCCGCTTCTCCCAGTAATCCCCGATTGGAAATAAGGATGCGGCGAATTCCACCCTCTTCGGAAAATCGCTCTAACTGCTTGCAGACAATGACGCCGCTTGCTCGGTCGATGCTCTGGTCTACCAACCCGACATCGAAGCGCATGCCGTTTTCAACGGCGCGACGGATTTCGGTTTCAGCCGATTGCTGATCAGCGGCGACGGTCACCGAGTATCCGTAGGCTTCCATCTGCCGCCCGCCCTGCGTCGTTCCTGAACGCAATGAACGCGTGTTGCGAATAATCGGCGGCAGCGAACAAATCCTGCTGTTCCTCCGCGCGTTGCAGTTCCAGCTCGAACCAGAATGTACTGCCCACTGTCGTGACAACCACTATTGCCGCAATCGACACCAGCAGCGTTTTTTCCGTCCGGCTGGCCTTACTAACTTGTGGCTCCACCGCCGACAAAGGCATTAGGAAATCCGACAGTATTTATACGGCGGCAGCCTATATGGCCGGGCTTAAATCGGGATGAACACTATTGGTTAATTGAAGGTTACCGCTGCTGGCTTGAAACAATGCCGCACAGCTTTGAGTAACCGATCAAACTAATGTCGCCCTGATGTTGCGGCCGACAACTATTTCAACGCACCGCACAGGTGAAATTTTAGCAATTTGCCTTTAGAGCAGATCGTGATCACCTAACCGGAAGTCTGCTCTCGTTCCGCTTCCGAGCGCACGACCTTGTCGAAATAGCGTGCGTTCAGGCCCCTGACATAGTCGAGCGCAGCCGGATCGAGGTCGCGTTTGACCGCGGGTTCCGCATCCCAATAGCCGAATTTGTCTTCGCCTCGGACGCATGTGCCCGAATAGCGCCCCAGGGTTGCCCGCACGTTGGTCGGGCAGTAGACGAACAGGACGCCGATTCGACGCTGGTCTGTGGTGTTGGGCAGCGAGGAGTGGGCGCAGCGGAAGTGGTGGAGCACCGCCTCGCCGGCGTTCACCTCGGCCAGCGCCATCGAGGAATCGTCGAAATCCGGAATGTATTGGCCGCGTGATAGCAGGTTCTTGTCGTCCTCGGTCTCGACATGGGAGAGGCTGGGGCCGAGATGCGTGCCGCGGCCGTAGCGCAGGCAGCCATGTTCCTCGCGGCTGTCCGTCAGGGCGATCCAGGCGCTCCACACCTCGGGCGGGTCGTAGTCGAAATAGGCCGAATCCTGGTGCCAGGTGGTGAAGGACCCGTCAAGGGGGTTTTTGACCCACATGCGCGAGACCACCATCATGATGTCGGGCCCGATCAGATCCTCCATGGCATCGAGCAGCGCCGGTGTGCGGCCCATTTCCATCATCCAGGTGAACAGCAGGTGCGTCTTAACCTGCGTATGGTGGTCGACATCGGTCCCATGATCGCGCTGGTAGGCGTCGAAACAGCTGAGATAACGATCCGCGGCTGCCTTCGTCAGCACCGGGACGGGGCAGACGAAGCCGTCTGTACGGGCCGATTCAACCTGGGCCTGGCTCATCATGCGCTTGCTCCATACGTGGCTGCTCCTGACACCTTACGGGCCATATCGGTGAATTCCCACATAGTAAATTCAGCCTCGTCGACGTTCCGAGTGGGTTTGAGCGCCGGTTGAAGGCGGCATTAAATGGTTCGGCACGGCCTGCGGGTTCGCCGGCGCGCCGCTGTTCCCCGGCCGGTCCGCGCGCTGGCTGATCGTCGGACTGCGCAGGGTCGATCGCGCATTGATCACGCTTACCGTCGGATAGACAGCGGTCGACCTGATGGGCATCTGGCGGTGGTTGATACAGCGTCGCCAGTATTTGCTATCTGGTGACGAAAAAGGGCTTAGCCTATTTTGGCTAAGCCCTTGTTTTAACTGGTGGAGCCAGACGGAATCGAACCGACGACCTCTTGAATGCCATTCAAGCGCTCTCCCAACTGAGCTATGGCCCCGATTATTCTGCGGCGTTTATGGGTAACGCCGGTTTCCTGCGGCGCGCACTTTATGAATGCAATGCGCCGGTCGCAATACCTAATATTCGATTAAATATCGTTACTGGTGCCGTCGTCTTTTGCTTTGCCTAAAACCTCTGTCACATCTGGGTCGTCATCGTCGTCATCGTCGTCATCGTCGTCAGAGAGGATGTCGTCATCCTCCTCCAGCTCGAGCTCGTCATCGTCTGTCGCCAGCGGGTCATCGGTGACCGGTTCACTACTGTCGTTCTCCGATGTTTCCTCTAACGCCGGCACTGCCGCTGCCGCTGCCGCTGCCGCTGCCGCCTTCGCCTTTGCCTGGCTCGCCGCCGCCGCCCGGGCCCGGCGGGGCCGCACCAATGCCAGCGGGTCGAACTCAGCCTCGCAACTTGGGCACGCGATCGGGTTGCGCTGCATGTCGTAAAATCGGGTACCGCAACTCAAGCACGTCCGCTTCAGGCCCCATTCCGGCTTGGCCAAAACATATCTCCATCTGAATATCTTTAATCGGTCGGCAGCCTTTGCCATGTTCAGCGGGGTCTGTCAAAAGCAAAATCACCCTGGCGCTTGCGAAGCGGCAGGATTGTGGTAGAGACGCACCTCTTGGCAATCGCGCGGCATGCGCATTCAGGATTAAGCCGTGAGCAAACTTTGTTCTCAGTCGGTGACGGCGCTGCAAGGGCATATCAACGTCCCCGGCGACAAATCGATTTCACATCGCGCGTTGATGATCGGCGCATCTGCCGTGGGCGAAACCAGGGTCAGCGGTCTGTTGGAGGCTGACGATGTGTTGCGAACCGCCGACGCGTTGCGGTCGCTCGGCGCGCGTATCTATAAATCCGGGAACAGCTGGCTGGTAAACGGGGTCGGGGTCGGTGGTTTTATGACGCCCGAAGACGTGATCGATCTCGGCAATTCGGGCACCGCCGCCAGACTGCTGCTCGGCCTGTTGGCAACCCAGGACGTTACGGTGCACCTGACGGGGGATTCCTCCCTTCGGTCACGGCCGATGAACCGAGTAACCGTGCCCTTGTCGCGGATGGGCGCCACGTTCGATGGGCGTGATGGTGGTCGCATGCCGTTAATATTGCGTGGATCGGTCGAACCGATCCCGATCGAATACGACGTACCGGTTCCGTCCGCACAGGTGAAATCGGCAATCCTGCTGGCGGCGTTGAACACACCGGGCAGAACTATTGTGACGGAACGCGAGGCGACCCGCGACCACACCGAAAACATGCTGCGATCCTTCGGCGCGGCGGTAGACGTTTTCCCCTCGCCTGACGGCGGCCGCCGCATCGAAATTGAAGGCTTCGCCGAACTGACGGCAACCGATGTCGCCATTCCCGGCGACCCTTCCTCGGCGGCCTTTCCAGGCGTCGCGGCTTTGCTGGTGCCCGGCTCCGAGATCGTTGTAGAGAATGTCGGCATGAACCCGTTGCGGGCGGGGCTGTTCGAGACATTGCAGGACATGGGCGCCGACGTCGAAATAAGCAATCAACGCGATGCTGCTGGAGAACCGGTCGCCGATATCACGTTTAGACACGGTAAATTGACCGGTGCCGACATACCTGCCTCACGGGCGCCGTCGATGATCGACGAATATCCGATTGCCGCGATTGCAGCGGCGTTTGCCTCCGGCGAAACGCGTTTTCGCGGCGTTGCCGAACTTCGTGTAAAGGAAAGCGACCGTTTCAGCGCGATCGTCGACGGACTGGGCGCCTGCGGCGTCGCCGCGCGGGCCGATGGTGACGACATTGTGATCCAGGGATGCGGCGGACCGCCACCGGGCGGAACGCAAATTGCCGTCAATCTTGATCACCGGATCGCGATGGCGTTTCTCGTCCTCGGCATGGCCGCCGCCACTCCGGTATCGATTGATGACGCAGCGGCAATCGGGACGAGTTTTCCCGGATTTGTCGAACTGATGAACGGGATCGGCGGCAATATCGCGAAGGTTGATGGCTGATCCGGTCGTCATTGCCGTCGATGGCCCTGCCGCCAGCGGTAAAGGTACGCTCGCACGCCGGATAGCGGCCGAGCTCGGCTATGCTTATCTCGATACCGGACTTCTGTACCGTTCGGTGGGCCTCGCCTTGTTACGTGCCGGCGGGGATCCGGCTGATTCGAAGGCTGCCGTTGAAGCGGCTACTTCACTAGATGCCGATTTCGCGAATTTTTCCGATCCTGCATTGCGGAACGAAGCAACGGCGCTGGCCGCAGGCATTGTGGCGGCAATTCCCGCTGTCCGCCATGCGTTGATCGGAATGCAAAGACGATTTGCCTCTCATCCGCCTGGCGGTGCGCCGGGAGCCGTGCTGGACGGCCGGGATATCGGCACGGTGATTTGCCCCGATGCCGACTACAAATTCTTCATAGATGCCAATCTTGAAGAGCGCGGGCGGCGGCGGGTTAAAGAGTTGCAGGACAAAGGCGTTGAGAGTATACCTGCGCGCGTTCTGCAGGAAATGAAAGAACGTGACGATCGGGATCGTACCCGCGCCGTCGCACCTCTGGCTCCCGCGGCTGACGCGTCTGTCGTTGATACGACAAATCTAAACGCTGATGCCGCATTTGCCTTGGCAATGTCTTTCATCCGATAGCGGAACATATGGAACATGATTGGGGTCTTTTGAGCCGTCGCCTTTTGGGCGTATGCCCAGATGGCGTCCTGCGTGTTTCAGAAAGGGAAAATCAGGACAAATTATGGCTACAGATATGACAAATGCTGCCGACGGAGCACTCAAGGAAGACTTCGCGGCATTGCTGGAGGAAAGCTTCAGCGACGGTAATCTCACAGAAGGTTCCGTGATCAAGGGAACGGTGCTTTCGATCGAAGGTGACAACGTGCTGATCGATGTGGGTCTTAAATCCGAGGGCCGCGTTGCGCTTAAGGAATTCGGGATGCCGGGTCAGCCCGCCGAGATTGAGGTCGGCGATGTCGTCGACGTCTATCTGGAACGGATGGAAAACCGGAATGGCGAAGCCGTTCTCAGCCGAGAACGCGCCCGCCGTGAAGAGGCGTGGACGCTCCTTGAGGTCGCTTTCGAGAAAACCGAACGGGTATCGGGTACGATTTTCGGCCGCGTAAAAGGCGGATTCACCGTCGATCTTTCCGGCGCCGTGGCGTTTTTGCCGGGCAGCCAGGTAGACGTGCGTCCGATCCGCGATGTTGGCCCCCTTATGGGCACGCCGCAGCCGTTCCAGATTCTCAAGATGGATCGCCGGCGCGGCAATATCGTGGTATCACGCCGCGCCGTCCTCGAAGAATCCCGCGCCGAACAGCGCAACGAGCTTCTTGCCAACCTCACGGAAGGCCAGGTTCTCGAAGGCATGGTCAAGAACATCACCGATTACGGTGCGTTCGTCGATCTTGGCGGCGTCGATGGCTTGCTGCATGTCACCGACATAGCGTGGCGCCGTATCAACCATCCGACCGAGGCTTTGTCGATTGGTCAGACTGTCCAGGTCCAGGTCATTCGCTACAATTCCGAAACCCAGCGCATTTCGCTCGGCATGAAGCAACTCGATGCGGATCCGTGGGAAGGCGTCGAGCTGAAATACCCGGTCGGCACGAAATTCACCGGTCGCGTCAGCAACATCACCGATTATGGCGCCTTTGTGGAGCTGGAGCCTGGCGTCGAGGGTCTTGTCCACGTATCCGAGATGAGCTGGACGAAAAAGAATGTCCATCCCGGCAAGATCGTTTCCACCAGTCAGGAAGTCGATGTAATGGTGCTGGAGGTCGACCCGCAGAAACGGCGGATCAGCCTCGGGCTCAAGCAGTGCAGCGATAATCCTTGGGATTCGTTTGCGGTCGATTTCCCGGCCGGCGGCGAGATCGAGGGCGAGGTCAAGAACATTACCGAATTTGGTCTGTTCGTCGGCCTTGCTGGCGAGATCGACGGTATGGTCCATCTGTCCGACCTTTCGTGGGAGCTTGACGGTGAAGAAGCGGTCAAGCAGTACGAAAAGGGCCAGATGGTCAAAGCCCGTATTCTCGATGTCGATGCCGAGAAGGAACGAATCAGCCTCGGCATCAAGCAGCTTACCGACGATCCGTTCGCATCTGCGATGGATGGGATCACAAAGGGTAACACGGTCACCTGTACGGTGACCGCGGTTACGGAAGGTGGGCTCGAAGTTTCGGTTTCCGGAGGGTTGCCGGGCTTCATCCGTCGGGCCGATTTGTCCCGCGAACGGAGCGAGCAACGGCCTGACCGATACGCAGTGGGCGATCGCATCGATGCGCGCGTCACAAATATCGACAAGAAGGACCGCAAGCTCAGCCTGTCCGTCAAAGCCCATGAAGTGGCCGAAGAGAAACAGGCAATGGCTGAATACGGCTCGTCCAGTTCAGGCGCCAGCCTCGGTGACATTCTCGGTGCGGCGCTAAGCCGCGCGCGTGAAGACGGCACCGAGGATGATGTCCCGGTGGCCGAAGAGGCTCCGGTGGAAGCTGAAGCCGCACCAGAACCCGAAGCCGCTCCAGAAGCTGAAGCAGCTCCGGCCGCGGATGATGCTGCCAAGGAGACTTCCGACGATGCGGCACCGGCAGACGCCGGCGAAGGTGATGAGGAAAAGCCCTGATTACCGTCGCGGCCTGATATGTGTGTCGGCGCGGTAAACGGATAACTGCCGAATGGCTTACGATTCCGATTACCTCGTCGATCGCAGGCGGCTGAAGCGGCGGCTGACGTTCTGGCGAACGCTTGCGGTTGTGGCGGCGGTCGCGGCGATAGCCGCGGCTGCGGGTCGTCTGGGCGATACAGTCGTCGGGGGCGACTTCATCGCGCGTATCGATATCAAGGGCATTATCGTTCAGGACGATCAGCGGCTCAGGATAATCGAAGAACTAGCTGAAAAAGATGCCGTTAAGGCTGTTATCGTTCGAATTGATAGCCCTGGCGGTACCGTTGTCGGGGGTGAAACTCTTTTTCGGGCGCTCCGCGAACTTGGCAAGAAAAAGCCGGTGGTGGCGGTGATGGATGGTGTCGCCGCGTCTGCCGCCTATATGACCGCAATTGCCGCTGACCGAATATTCGCCCGTGAGGGGACTCTGACCGGTTCGGTCGGGGTCATCCTACAAACCACGGAAGTCACCAGGCTTCTCGACATGATCGGTGTCTCGGCCCGCGCGTTCAAAAGTGGGCCGTTAAAGGCGGTGCCGTCTCCGGTCGAGCGGATCACGCCTGAAATAGAGGCTGCAACCCAAAGCCTGATCGATGAAATGTTCCGGATGTTTCGCGATATGGTGCTTGACCGGCGCAACATGAAACCGGCTGACGCTGCGAAGTTTTCGGATGGACGAATATTTACCGGGCGCCAGGCACTGCGGAACGGGCTGATTGATCAGATCGGCGGACAAAAAGAGGCCATCGCCTGGCTTGAGACCGAAAAACAGATGCCCAAAGAATTAAAAGTTCGCAAGATCACGCTGCGTCGTGATGTTGATAATCTGTTTGAACGTCTGCACAGTCTGGCGCGAAAAACGATTTTGTCTGAACGGCTTACACTTGACGGGCTGATTTCCGTCTGGCAGCCTGTGATGCGTTGATGAGGGGTTTTCCGGGCAACGCGAACAGTTTCGGTGTGCGGTTTTGCGAATTTCGACTGATGACCTGCCATAGGCTGAGACACTAAAAACAAAAGATGCTGTCAGGTCGAGGGGGACGCGGATTAATGACGAAGTCCGAACTTATTTTGAGGCTGGCGGAAAGCAATCCTCATCTCTATCAGCGTGATGTAGAACGCATCGTCTCCACGATTTTTGACGAGATTTCGACGGCGCTGGCACGCGGCGACCGGGTCGAGCTGCGTGGCTTCGGCGCGTTTTCGGTGAAAACCCGCGACGCCCGCACAGGACGCAACCCGCGAACCGGTGAATCGGTCGAGGTCGCGAAGAAATCCGTGCCGTATTTCAAGTCCGGCAAGGATTTGCGCGACCGTCTGAACGGCCGCTCGTAACCGTGCCCGGCGGCTTACGTCCGGGTCCTAAATTTTTCCGTATGGATGACAGCGGCCGAATCCCGGCCGGGCAAGGATGCATGTAATGCGGCAGTTTATCGGCATCGTGATTTTCGTGCCGCTTGCCGTCATTATCGGAATTTTTGCAGTCGAAAACCGCGCGCCGCTGGCGCTTGAAATCTGGCCGCTGCCGGGTTTTCACGAAATGTGGGCGTCGGTGTGGATCCTCGGGTTGCTGGCCATCGGCCTCATTCTGGGAATGTCGGTTGGCTGGTTGGCAGGAATCGGGTGGCGCCGGCGCGCCCGGCGGGCCGAACGTCTAAATCGCACGCTCGAACGACAGATTGCCGAGCGTGACGCCGCGCCCATAACTGTCGTGGCAAATACGCCGGCGGCCGGCGCCCTGCCGGCGCCTGCCGGGCGTGCCGCGCGAACTGCCCTGCTCGAAGATTGAGCCCGATATCCGGCCTCCGCGTTTTTTCCCGCGCCGACGTCCTGGACCGGCTCGACTATCCGTCCCTGATCGACCGGCTCGATACGGCGTTTCGTGAAGACGCCACGGCGCCGCTGCGCCATCGGCACGATCTGCCGGGAGGTGGCGGCGGTTTGATGCTGATCAAGCCGGCGTGGCGGCCGCAGGGGCCGGTTGCGGTGAAAATTGTCAATGTCTTTCCGCAAAACGCGCGTCGTGACCTACCTGCCGTCCAGGGAACCGTTTTGCTCTTCAACGGCGAAACCGGGGCGCCCTGCGCGGTGATCGACGGTCAGGCGCTGACCAACCGGCGGACAGCGGCGGCCTCCGCATTGGCGGCCCGGTATTTAGCGCGTATTGATGCGGCAGTGCATCTGGTGGTTGGGACCGGTCAGCTCGCGCCCGAACTCGCCCGCGCCCATGCGGCGGTTCGGCCCATCGCGCGGACGATCGTCTGGGGCCGGAATCCCGACAAAGCCCGGGCTGTTGCGCAGCTGCTCGCCTCGGAGGGTTTTATAGCCGAGACCGCGGGCGATCTCCGCTCGGCGGTCGAGGTGGCTGACATCGTGTCCTGTGCCACTCTGTCGACAGAACCGCTGGTCTCCGGGGTCTGGCTCAAACCGGGAGCGCATCTCGATCTGGTTGGCGGTTACCGCCAAGACATGCGAGAAGCCGACGATGCTGCGATCCGAGCGTGCCGGGTGTTTGTGGATACGCGTGACGGCGCGCAGGTTGAAGCGGGCGACCTGACGCAGCCGATCGCCGCGGGCGTGTTGTCGCCGGCCGGAATCGCCGGCGAGCTGGCCGATCTTTGCAATCATCGTATCAAAGGCCGTCTGTCGGACACCGAATGCACCCTGTTCAAGTCGGTCGGGACGGCGCTCGAAGATCTCGCCGCTGCCGAACTGGTCTGGGACCGCGCCGATAAATGATCTATTAACCCGCCATGACCGACATTTCTCCCATAGACCGGATATTCTGCGCCATTGATACGCCGGATCTCGCAGACGCGTTGCTGCTGGCCGAGCTGCTGGCGGGTGAGGTTGGCGCGATCAAGCTCGGCAAGGAATTTTTTACCGCCCACGGCCCCGATGGGGTGCGAAAGGTTGCAGCTTGCGGCCACAAGATCTTTCTCGATCTGAAATATCACGACATTCCGAACACCGTCGCCGGCGCGATACGCGCCGCGGCGGGGCTGAATTGCGCCGTCCTCACGGTACATGCGTCCGGCGGGCCGGCGATGCTCGAAGCCGCCATGGCCGCCGCCGCCGAAGCCGGTCGGAAACGGCCGAAGGTGGTAGCCGTCACCGTCCTGACCAGCCTCGACGACGGTGATCTTGCCGCGGTTGGCCAGCATGGCCCGGCCGCCGATCAAGTGCTGCGGCTTGCCCGTCTGGCTGAAGCCTCCGGGCTCGACGGCGTGGTGTGTTCGCCGCACGAGGTCGGGTTGCTGCGGCGCGAAATCGGCGACGCGTTCGCGCTCGTCGTCCCCGGTGTCCGTCCCGATTGGGCCGGGGCGGACGACCAGAAACGCGTAATGACACCGGGCGAAGCAATTGCTGCCGGTGCCGATCATCTGGTCATCGGCAGGCCGATCACAAAATCGGCAGACCCGGTGGGCGCGGCGCGGCGGATAGCGGTGGAAATCGCCGATGCACGGCGATGAGCGTGGATATAAAAATTTGTGGCGTTAGCGATCGGGCGGCGCTGGACGCCGCTGTTTCGGGCGGGGCGCGCTATGTCGGGTTTGTATTTTTCCCGCGGTCGCCTCGGCATGTGACGCCGGCGCAGGCCGCCGAACTGTCGGCCGCGTTGCCCGACCACATTATCCCCGTGGCGCTTGCCGTCGATCCCGATGACGCGTTGATCGGCGAGATCGATGCCGTGGCCGGTATTTCAATGTTTCAGCTCCACGGTGCGGAGACGCCCGCCCGGGTGGCGGAAATCAAAACCCGAACCAGCAAGCGGGTGATGAAGGCGATCAAGGTGTCCGACACGCCCGATCTGAACGCAGCGAATGGCTATTTGGACGTCGCCGATATGCTTCTTTTCGATGCCAAGACGCCGTCCGATATGAAAAACGCGTTGCCGGGGGGAAACGCGATTTCCTTCGACTGGACCATTCTGGCGGGCCGCGACTGGCCGCTGCCCTGGATGCTGTCCGGCGGTCTCGATCCCGAAAACGTCGCCGACGCCATCCGGATTTCAGCGGCCTCGGCGGTGGACGTTTCTTCCGGCGTCGAGACGGCGCCCGGGGTGAAAAATCCCGCCCGGATATTGGCCTTTCTGGAGGCCGTGAAACAGGCGTGATAAGCGCTGTGCCTCAGCGTTTGTGTGCGTTAAACATCCCCATCATGAGAGAGCCTCCCAATACATACCGCGCCGGTCCCGACGAGGACGGACATTTCGGAATTTATGGCGGGCGATACGTCGCTGAGACGCTGATGCCGCTGTTGCGGGAGGTCGAAGCCGCTTACGACGTGGCAAAGGCCGATCCCGCCTTCCGGGCCGAATTCGACGACCTGATGAAACACTATGTCGGCCGGCCGAGCCCGCTCTATTTCGCGTCGCGAATCACCGAACATTGCGGCGGCGCGAAGATATATTTCAAGCGCGACGAGCTAAACCACACCGGCGCCCACAAGATCAACAATACGTTGGGCCAGGTGATGCTGGCGAAGCGCATGGGAAAAACCCGTGTCATTGCGGAGACCGGCGCAGGTCAGCACGGCGTTGCCACGGCGACGGTGTGCGCGTTGTTCGGTATCCCCTGCGTCGTCTATATGGGCGCGGTCGATATTGAACGCCAGAAACCCAATGTTTTTCGGATGAAATTGCTGGGGGCTGAGGTCGTACCCGTGGAAACCGGATCGTCGACCCTGAAGGACGCGATGAACGGTGCATTGCGCGACTGGGTCGCCCATGTGGACGATACGTTTTATGTCATTGGCACCGTCGCCGGACCGCACCCTTATCCCGCGATGGTGCGCGAATTCCAGTCGGTCATCGGTATTGAGACCCGCGAACAGATTATGGAAGCTGAAGGCCGCATGCCGGATACGCTCGTTGCCTGCATCGGCGGGGGATCGAACGCGATGGGCCTTTTTCACCCCTTTCTCGACGATGAAGACATTCGAATTTTTGGCGTCGAAGCGGCCGGTGACGGTCTGGACACCGACCGGCATGCCGCCTCGCTCTCCGGCGGCCGGCCGGGTGTGTTACACGGCAACCGGACCTATCTGCTGCAGGACGAAGATGGCCAGATCGCGGAAGCGCATTCGATTTCCGCCGGGCTCGACTATCCCGGAATCGGGCCGGAACATGCCTGGCTCCATGACACCGGTCGGGTCGATTATGTCTCCGCCACCGACACGGACGCGCTGGAGGCATTCCAGCTGTGCAGTCAGCTCGAGGGGATCATCCCGGCCCTGGAACCGGCGCACGCGCTGGCCCACGTCCTTCGCATTGCCCCCGACCTGCCGGCGGACCATCTGATCGTCATGAACATGTGCGGGCGCGGCGACAAGGATGTGTTTTCGGTCGCCGATGCGCTTGGGGTGACGCTATGAGCCGGCTGGAATCGCGGTTTGTGGCGCTGAGAGCCGAAGGCCGCGGCGGCCTGATCACTTTCGTGACGGCGGGCGATCCCAATGCCAGGCTGTCCGATGAAATTCTTGCCGGCTTGCCCGCCGCGGGCGCCGATATCATCGAGCTAGGCATGCCGTTCACCGACCCCATGGCGGACGGTCCCGCCATCGAACTTGCCTCGGGCCGGGCCCTTGCCGGCGGCCAGACAATGATCAAAACGCTTGCGATGGTCTCCGCGTTCCGCAAATCCGACAACGAAACGCCGATCGTGTTGATGGGGTACTACAACCCGATCTACGCCTATGGACCCGAAGAATTTGCGGCAGATGCGGGGAAGGCGGGTGTCGATGGCCTGATCATTGTCGATTTGCCGCCAGAGGAAGAAGCCGAGTTCAGCAGTCCTGCGCGAGAAGCGGGGATCGATATCGTCCGTCTCATCGCCCCGACATCGACAGACGCGCGAATCACCACACTCGTCGAAAACGCTTCCGGATTCGTCTATTATGTCTCGGTGAGAGGAATTACCGGCACCAGCTCCGCGGCAGTCAGCGATATCGCGTCGAATGTTGAGCGCATCAAGAAACAGACAGACCTTCCAGTCGCGGTCGGGTTCGGCATTCGTACGCCCGATCAGGCGGCGGAAGTGGCCAAGGTCGCCGATGCGACCGTTGTCGGCACCGCGATTGTCGATCAGGTGGCGGGCGGGCTCGACGCCGCCGGCAATCCGTCCGCGGATCTCGTCGGCAACACACTCGGCTATGTGTCGGCATTGGCGGCATCGGTGCGGGCGGCGCGGAACGGCGGCGCGCGATGAGCTGGCTGAACAACTATGTCCGCCCCAAGATTCGCTCCCTCGTCGGATCTAAATCCGACGTGCCCGAGAATCTCTGGCTGCAATGCCCGTCCTGCGAACAGATGCTGTTTCACCGCGATCTCGAAGAAAACCTGAACGTCTGCAGCAATTGCGGCCATCATATGCGGCTGCCGGCGCTGAAGCGGCTGCAAGTCCTGTTCGACGACGCGGCGTTTCAGGAAATCGAACTACCCGACAACGTGATAGATCCCTTGAAATTCAGGGACCGGAAGCGATATGCCGACAGGCTGAAAGATACCCGGTCATCGACCGGCCGGTCGGATGCGATCATCGTTGCCCACGGGGAAATCGGCGGGCAAAAATCGGTTGTAGCGGTCTTCGATTTTGCCTTTATGGGTGGATCGATGGGCATCGCGGTGGGCAACGGTATTCTTGCCGGTGCACAGCTTGCGGTTCTGCAGAACGCAGCCTTTATCGTCATTCCGTCATCGGGCGGCGCGCGCATGCAGGAAGGTATTCTGTCGCTGATGCAGATGCCGCGCACCACGATCGCGGTGCAGCAGGTCAAGGAAGCGGGTCTTCCCTATATCGTCGTTCTCGCCGATCCGACGACCGGGGGCGTATCGGCCTCGTTTGCGATGTTGGGTGATATCGCGATTGCCGAACCGGGGTCGATTATCGGTTTTGCCGGCGCTCGCGTGATCGAGGAGACGATCCGGGAAAAACTTCCCGAAGGGTTCCAGCGTGCGGAATATTTGCTGGATCATGGCATGATCGATATGGTCGTGCCGCGACACGATTTGAAAGACACGCTGGCGCGGGTAATAGATTTGTTGGTTCGCAGAACCCCAGGGGCCGATATCGTGCAGATAAATCCCATCAGCCAAAGGCCGGCCACGGGTGGTAATGATGACGGCGCAACAACCGCGCCCGACTGACGCCATTCTCGACCGCCTAACGGTGCTTCACCCCAAACTGATAGATCTGGGGCTTGATCGCACCGAGCGGCTGCTTGGGGCACTTGGCCATCCGGCAACGAAGCTGCCGCCGGTGATCCATGTCGCCGGAACCAATGGCAAGGGTTCTACTATCGCTTTTATGCGCGCTATCGCTGAGGCTGCCGGGCTTTCCGTTCACACCTATACGTCGCCGCATCTGGTCCGGTTTACCGAACGGATCGTGCTCAACGGCGTAGCCGTCTCGGAGGATGCGTTACTTGCCGTGCTCGAAGAATGCGAGACGGCGAATGCGGGGCGGCCGATCACGTTTTTCGAAATTACCACCGCGGCGGCCTTTCTTGCCTATTCCCGCAATCCGGCCGATCTGCTGCTGCTGGAGACAGGGCTGGGCGGACGGTTCGATTCGACCAATGTGATCGAGGCGCCGGCGGTTACCGTGATCACGCCGGTCTCGGTTGATCATACTCAGTTCCTGGGGGAGACGATCGCCGAGATAGCCTTCGAGAAGGCGGGGATTCTCAAACCCGGGGCACCGTGTGTTGTCGGCCCCCAGTCGTCAGAAGCACTGGAGGTCATCGAACGCCGCGCCCAGGAAATCGACGTTTCGTTGATTGTTGCAGGAACAGATTGGACCGCCAGCACTGCGCCGCGAGGCATGCTCTATGTGGATAAAGACGGCGACATCGATCTTCCCGACCCCTCTCTGCCCGGTGCTCATCAGCTCCTGAATGCTGGCGCTGCAATTGCCGCCCTGCGCTGCTGGCGGTCGGAGCTGTTTTCCGCCGACAGGCTTGCGACCGGCATTTCCGGGGCGGTGTGGCCGGGACGGCTTCAACGGCTTACCCATGGCCCTCTTGCGTTGCTGTTGCCGCCGGGATGGGAGCTCTGGCTCGATGGCGGTCACAATCCTGCCGCGGGTCAGGCGCTTGCCAATACACTGACCAGACAGGATGCTGGACAAACGGCTCTGATCTGCGCCATGCAGCTAAATAAGGATCTTGCCGGCTTCCTCGCGCCACTGGCAAAAGTCGTGGATCGCGTCATTGCGATCGACCTGCCAGGAACAACGCCGGGTCATTCAGCCGATGACGTTGCAGCGACTGCCCGGGCATTGGGGGCAAACAGCGCCGTCGCGCAATCGCTGGACGCGGCGCTTTGCGAGGCGGCGTCGGCCCCGACCGGCAGGGTGTTGATCTGCGGCTCACTTTATCTGGCCGGTGAGGCGCTGGCGCGGAATTCCGGCTGAAAGCGGGCTAAATCAACCTGCTAGCCGACCGGTCTGCCAGGCGATTAATTCGCCAGTCCGACGGACATAACGTTGTTCAGTCGGCGCGAGAAGGCAGCCGGGTCCGGAACCTTTTCGCCTTCAATGATGCGCGCCTGATCGAGCAGCAGCCAGGCCGCGTCTTCGACTTTTTCGCCCGCGCCATCCTTGCCGACGGATTCCGCCAGCGATGTCACCAGCGGATGGTGTGGGTTGATTTCAAGTATGCGCTTGAACGCCTGCTCGAGCTGGTTGTGCTGCTTCAGCATGCGCTCGATTCGAAGGTCCATATCGCCCTCGTCAGAAACCAGACAGACCGCGCTGTCGGTCAGCCGTTCGGAGACCCGGACGTCCTTCACTTCGTCCTGCAGGGTAAGCTTGAACATGGCTATCAGCGCGTCGACTTTGCCCTCGTCGAAGGCCTTGTCGTCCTCGTCCTCTGACTCGTCGTCGGCGGTAATTTTATCCAGATCGGCCCCGGCGCGCGTCGCCGATTTGAACGGCTTGCCGTCATGTTCGCCGAGCGACGGAATCCAGAATTCGTCGACCGCATCGGTCAGCAGCAGGACTTCAATTCCCTTTGCAGCGAATCCTTCAAGCTGCGGACTTTTTCGGACCTGATCGAGCTCGTCGCCTGAAATGTAGTAAATCGCGTCCTGACCTTCCTTCATACGACCCGCATATTCCGTCAAACTGACCAGATCGTCGCCGCCGGTGGTTGAGCGGAAGCGGGCGATCTTCAGGATTGCGTCACGGTTCTCAAAATCTTCGTACAGGCCTTCCTTGATAACCGGACCGAAATCGTCCCAGAAGCTCTTGTATTCGCCGGGCTTTTTGTCGGCCATCTTGCCGAGCTCCGATAGCACGCGTTTGATGATGGCTGCCCGCATCCGGGTAATCATCGGGTTGTTCTGGAGGATTTCTCGGCTGACGTTCAGCGGCAGATCCTCGGAATCCACGACACCGCGGAGGAAACGAAGCCATGCGGGCACCAGTCCTTCGGCCTCATCGGTGACAAAGACGCGTTTTACGTAAAGTCGTATGCCGTGTTTGCGGCTGGGATCGAACAGATCGAACGGTTTCATCGACGGCACGAACAGCAGGTTGGTGTATTCGAGCTTGCCCTCCACGCGCCAGTGCAGCGTCATAAGCGGTTCATCGAAGCCGCCAACATGGTGATAGAACTCCGAATACTGCTCTTTCGTGATGTCTTTTTTCTGCCGGGTCCACAGAGCGGATGCCTGGTTCACCGGTTCGCCGTCTCCGTTCTCGCCGGCAATAACGATCGGCAGCGCGATGTGATCGGAATAGGTTTTGATGATGTGCCGCAGGCGGGTTTCTTCCAGAAACTCATCTTCACCCTTGCGCAACGTCATACGGATGGTCGTGCCGCGGCCGTCGCGTTCGCCTTCACTGATGGTGAATTCGCCTGCGCCGTCCGAAACCCAGCGCCAGGCCTGATCCTCGCCCGCGCGTTGGCTGACCACCTCTACCTCTGTGGCGACCATGAACGCCGAATAAAACCCCACGCCAAACTTGCCGATGGCGTTCAGATCCGCGCCTTCATCGTCCTTGTGCTCTTCAATATACGCCGTCGTCCCGGACCGGGCGATCGTGCCGAGATCGCCAATCAGCCCGTCCCGGTTCATGCCTATGCCGTTATCGGCGATTTCCAGAATACGTTTTTTCTTGTCGACGGAAACGCGGACGCGAAATTCGGGATCGTCGGCGATCAGATCCGATTGGGTCAGCGCTTCGTAGCGCAACCGGTCGCAGGCATCGGATGCATTCGAGATCAGCTCGCGCAGGAAGATTTCCTTCTGGCTGTACAACGAGTTGGCGACGATGTGGAGGAGACGCGAGACCTCGGTCTCGAACCTCAGCTTTTCTTCGGCCATCGGTTTGGTTCTTCCTATTTCGGTTTCGGAATTGCGCCGGGAATATGTTGTGCGACGGCGATGATTTCAACCCCTTGCCAGCGGGCCGATCCGCCGCCATCCTGCAGCTATGTCCGGCGTCAATCAACGGCCCATAGTGACGGCCGTTCTTGGCCCGACCAACACCGGTAAAACGCATTACGCGATTGATCGGATGCTCGGCCATGCGTCCGGCATGATCGGCTTCCCGCTACGCCTGCTGGCGCGGGAAAATTACGACCGGGTGGTCGCGCAAAAAGGCGCGGCGCGGGTGGCGCTTGTTACCGGCGAGGAAAAGATAATCCCGCCACGCGCCGACTATTTCATCTGCACCGTCGAATCGATGCCGCTCGACCGCGAGGTTGAATTTCTGGCCATAGACGAAATTCAGATGTGTGCCGATCCCGAACGGGGGCACATATTTACCGACCGTCTGTTGCGTGCGCGGGGATCAGAGGAAACCCTGTTTCTGGGCGCGGATACGATCCGTCCGCTTATCCGGCTTCTGGTTCCCGAGGCCGAATTCACCAGCCGGCCGCGCCTGTCGAAGCTGACCTATGTCGGACCACGCAAAATCACGCGGCTACCGCGCCGCAGCGCAATCGTCGCGTTTTCGATCAATGAGGTCTACGCAATTGCTGAATTGATGCGCCGTCAACGCGGTGGCACGGCGGTGGTACTCGGCGCGTTGAGCCCGCGGACGCGTAACGCCCAGGTCGAAATGTACCAGGGCGGCGAGGTCGACTACCTCGTGGCGACGGATGCAATCGGCATGGGTTTGAATATGAACATCGATCATGTCGCGATCGCCGGGCTCCGCAAATTCGACGGCAAGAACTACCGCCGGCTATCGACGGCGGAAATCGCGCAGATCGCCGGCCGTGCAGGGAGGCACCTGTCGGACGGCACCTTTGGGCCGATCGCCGAAATCGGTGCCCTGGATGAAGATGTCGTTACTGCGATTGAAGATCACGTGTTCGAACCGCTCACCGGCGTTTACTGGCGTAACTCGGAAATGGATTACCGGTCCGCTCTGGGCCTCCAGAAATCCCTCGAAATGCCGCCGCCACGCGCCGAGCTGATGCGCGCCCGCGACGCCGATGACAAGATCGCGCTCACGCATCTGATGCGCGACCGGGAAATCGCGGATCGCGCTTCGACGCCCGATGTCGTGCGGCTGCTATGGGATATCTGCCAGATTCCCGATTTTCGGAAAACGATGGCGGATGTTCATGCCGGATTGCTGTCGCGCATTTTCCGCGAGCTGACCGTTGGCGACTGCCTGTCGACAGACTGGGTGGCCGGGCAGATCGCCCAGCTCGACCGGGTCGATGGCGATATCGACACGCTGATGGCGCGGATCGCCCATGTGCGGACCTGGACCTACATCTCCCATCGTGCCGACTGGCTGCGTGATGCAGAAACCTGGCAGACACGAACCCGTGATCTGGAAGACAAAATATCCGATGCTCTGCATCAGAGCCTGACCCAGCGGTTTGTCGACCGTCGGGCCACCGCCTTTGCCCGCATGAAGGATCGCGACGATCTGCTGGCGGTTGTCGGCACCGATGGCGACGTGACGGTGGAAGGTGAATTCGTCGGCCATCTGGACGGTTTTCGCTTTGCACCGGATGCAAGTACTGCCGCTGAGGGCCGCCGCGCTCTGATGGCGGCGGCGAACAAGGCGCTCCGTAACGAAATAGATGCCCGGGTGGAAGCTCTGTGTAACGCACCTGACGCCGTGTTTTCCGTCGAACATGACGGTGCGCTGAGGTGGGCCAGGGCCGTCATCGGGCGGCTGGAGAAAGGCTCCGATATTGTCACACCGGCGGTCGCCGCGCTGTCCAGCGACTATTTGACCGCCGAACAACGCGAACGGATGCAAAAACGTCTTGTGGCCTGGGTGACGGCGCAAATCAACGATGTCCTGGAACGGCTTATGACCCTCCGCCAGGCGGATCTTAACGGCGTTGCTCGTGGCCTGGCCTATCAGGTTGTCGAAGGGCTCGGCTCGTTGCCCCGGCGCCGCGTGATAAAGGAAGTGCGGGAGTTGTCGAAGGAGGACCGTTCGGCGTTACGGGCGTGTGGTATCCGGATCGGCGCCGAAACCCTGTTTGTGCCAGCGCTGGTCAAGCCGAAAGCGGTTCAATGGCGAGCCATGCTTTGGTCGCTGCATACAGGACGGACGAGCGTGCCCCCGCCCTCCGCCGGGCTTGTCACCGTTCCGGCCGGCGATGATCTGCCCGAGGATTTCCTCGAAGCCTGTGGTTACTCCAAGGTCGGTGGTCGCGCTGTGCGGATCGACGTGCTGGATCGCGTCGCGATTGACCTGCAGCGTCAATCGCGCGCCGGCACGATGAAGATCGGCGCCGGGCAACTCAATCTGCTGGGTCTGTCGATGGACGATGCGCGCCCGGTGTTCGAGGCGCTTGGATATGTGGCAGAGGAAAGCGAAGAAGGGTTGAGCTGGAAATGGGGTGGCCGCAAAAAGCCAAAACCCGGTCCGGCGAACGAACCAAAGCGGAAACGCGCCACCGCGAAACCCCGCAAACCGGCGCCGGTAGACGAGAGCTCGCCGTTCGCGAAGCTGAAGGATCTAAAGTTTTCTTGAGTGAGGATGACGGCATAAGGCTGGACAAGTGGCTCTGGCAGGCCCGTTTTTTCAAAAGCCGCAGCCTTGCGAGAAAAATATGCGCCAAGGGGCATGTCCGGGTGGATGGACAGGTCGTTCGCAAGGCGCATTACGTCGTCCGGGTCGGGCATGTCCTGACTTTTCGGATGGCAAAAAAAATATGCGTTGTGCGGATTGCCGCGCTCGGCGAACGTCGCGGTCCCGCTGCCGAGGCGCAGATGCTGTATTCCGAACTCCAAGAATCATCGTGACCCTAGGTTCAAATTGCGTGCGCTGAATTTGCGTCGCGACAAACTATTCAACGCTAGCTGAGCTTCCGGAAAACAACCGAGTAATTGTTGGACGGCATCGCTATTTTCTCGACATAGGTGAGGCCGTTCTTTTCCGCCTCGACGCAGATTTTCTCAAGGTCGCGCACGCCCCAGGTATCGTTTTGCGCGCGCAAGGATCGATCGAAAGTTTCGTTGGACGGTGCCGTGTGTGCGCCATCGATTTTGTAGGGGCCGTACATGTACAGAATACCGCCAAGTGCCAGTAGCCTGCCGGCAATGCGCATCAAACCCTCGGTTGCGTCCCACGGCGAGATGTGGACGACGTTGACGCACATAATGGCATCTGCGGCCTCGAGCGGCACGATGACATCCGAGGCGTTTATCGACAGCGGCGGGCACACATTTCGGGCTTCCCCCGCCGCCGCCTCGATCCACGCCTGTATGCTGTCCAGATTTAATGGGTCCGGGTCGCTCGGCTGCCAGATCAGGCCGGGGAACAGGCCGGCGAAATACACGCTGTGTTCTCCCGACCCGCTACCGATCTCCAAAACAGTCCCGGTATCGGGGAGATAATCGCGCAGGACACCGGCGATCACGTCCCGGTTTCGGGCGGTTGCGGGAAAGTGGCGGGCTTTTTCAGATGGTGTGTTCATTCATCGACAATAGCCGACCCGGAAGAACGATGCACCGGTTTGCCGCCCGGCTTGTCCTGTGATACCCAAGCGGCATGCTTGATCGATTTAAATCCTTCTTTGAAGGCAAACAGGCTGTCGGCGGCGACGAACACGGTGGTCACACTCCGGATGAGTTCCATCTGGCGGCGGCTGTGTTGCTGGTCTATGCGGCGACGGCAGATGCGGAATTCGGCTCAGAAGAAAGGGCGCGTATAGAGTGGTTGTGCGAGCACCGGTTCGAGCTAAAGCACGATGAAGCGCATGCGCTGATCGAAGCGGCTGAGCGTGAGGTCGAGAATTCGGTCCAGCTTCTGGGTTTCACACGTACCATTAAGGACGGGTTCTCCTACGATGAACGGATTCACCTGATGGAGATGCTGTGGGAAGTCGTCTATGCCGATGCCCTGGTAGAGGCTCACGAGGCCTCTCTGATGCGTCAAATCGCCGGCCTGATTTATGTCGATGATCGGGACAGCGGCATTGCCAGATCACGTGTCCGGGCCAGGTTGGACGGCGAGAAATAAGCGGTAATTTGGCCGTCATAAAGTTGTTGGTCGCCGTGTTAAAAAATACTAGGTTGGCCGTGGTCGTTGATCGACCGGTCGAGGGTGCGGCAGTAAGCCGTGAGGATAAACCGAGCAGGCGCAACGCCTGATAAGAGATTACGGAGAACGGTATGACGTACGTCGTCAACGATGCGTGCATCAAGTGCAAGTTTATGGATTGCGTTGAAGTGTGCCCGGTAGATTGTTTCTATGAGGGCGACAATATGCTCGTGATTCATCCAGACGAATGCATTGATTGCGGCGTTTGCGAGCCCGAATGCCCGGTCGAAGCCATCCACCCCGACACCGACGACGGCGCGGATAAGTACCTCGAAGTAAACCGCAAGTTTGCGGATGTTTGGCCGAACATAACGCGCAAAGGCGAATCACCGGCGGACGCTGATGATTGGCGCGATAAAGAGAACAAATTTGAAGAGCATTTCAGCGAGGCACCGGGTAAGGGGACCTGACATTTTCGGCCTGAACTGCTTTCAATTTTCGGAAAATTCCATGACAACGCCCCGGTAAGCGGAGCGTTGTCTTTGTTTTCTGCGCCATGCGATGCTTAACGCGGGTCCTGCGGTGTAGGGCCTAAAACGCTGTTATTTCAATCAATTTTATGCTATAAGTTCATTGTCTGATCGGTGGACAAGCAGGCTGACACATCCCACCCCTTTTGAATTTCCCGTTGGCGCGGCTTGCAAGACAGGTTTCGCTGCGGAAGCGGGTGGGTATGTCTGCCGTTCTGCCGGAAACCGGAACCAAACTGAGAGTGAGTGATGGCACAAGCCAAAACGACCGCTAAATCGAAAACAGCGCCCAAGCCCGTCGCCAAGCCTGCCGCCAAATCGCGATCTAGCGCCGAAGCGAAATCGGCAGCGACGAATACTGCCGCCAAAGCGTCATC
>Ga0209403_10001190_pt1 | contig 34412 bp, 29 predicted proteins | sample ArcticOcean_MG_C_8_FD_187440 | JGI IMG/M metagenome (GOLD analysis project Ga0209403, IMG submission 187440) | Marine microbial communities from western Arctic Ocean - ArcticOcean_MG_CB11_86 (SPAdes) (version 2) | ecosystem: Environmental > Aquatic > Marine > Oceanic | place: Arctic Ocean...
TGACAGCGATAGCGATCGGGGCCGTGACAGCGATAGCGATCGGGGCCGTGACAGCGATCGGGGCCGTGACAGCGATAGCGATCGGGGCCGTGACCGTGACAGCGATCGGGATCGTGATTAGCAACGGCTGTCGGCCAGTCCGTTTGGCAACTAGTTCCCTTCAACCAGGTAGGATGTCGGGAGACCCCTGATGGGCAGCGCTGCTGACCATGGCTCGGAGCATGATGACCAACTGCAAGCCAGCTATCAACAGCTGGCACAGTTGGCCAGTAGCCTCGCCCACGAGATCAAGAATCCACTCTCTGTGATTCGTATGAACATGGAGTTGTTGGAGGAAGATCTGGGGGAGTTGAGTGGCCCGCATGACCAACGTGTGTTGGGCAAGATGGGTGTGGTCAAGGACCAGTGCACGCGGCTAGAGAAACTGCTGAATGACTTCATCAAGTTCGCCCGCATGGGGGAACTTGAACTTGTCGCCGGCAATCTCAATGAGCAAGTTGACCGGGTGCTTGACCTGTTTGCTCCGCAAGCCCAGGAGCAGTCCGTCGAAATCGTCCGCTACCTTGATAACAAGCTTGCCAGTATCCGCATGGAGTCCCAGACGCTCTACGCGGCACTCGTCAATCTGGTAAAGAATGCCCTCGAAGCGATGCCCAATGGAGGCGAGCTGACGGTCATCACCCGGCTGACGCGAGACGGTGTGGCACTCGATCTGATCGATTCTGGCTGCGGTATGGAAGCATCGACCGCGGTCAAGATGTTCGACCCCTTTTTTACCACCAAGGAATCCGGATCGGGACTCGGTTTGCTGCTTGCACGTCGCGTTGTCGAGGCGCATGGCGGCAGGATTAGCGTTGAAAGTGAGGTTGGGCAGGGGACCAAGTTCACACTTGAGTTTCCCGCACCGGCACGCTTGGCCGACTGACAGTAGCTGCTGGCCGCTTTTTGCTTCATCCGGTATTATCATCACATGCCAACGGATACAGACCAGCAGCCTCGCGAGGCGCAATCTCCGGCAATGCAGGTTCTCGTCGTGGATAACGACAAGGCCCATGCTCAAGCGATGGTGGAGAGCCTGTTACGGGACGGTTACCAGTGCGAACTGGCGACCAGTGGACCGGAAGGCAAGGCCAGGATCGAGCAGGGCGGCTTCGATATCGTCGTCACGGACCTGGTTATGAACGACGTTGATGGCATGCAAGTCCTCGCTTCTGCCGTGGATGCGCTACCGGAAGCGCAGGTCATTATGGTCACCGGCCACGCGACCGTTTCGCTGGCTGTCGAGGCGATGCAATTGGGGGCCTTCAATTTCCTCGAAAAACCGATCACACCGAAGCGGTTGCGTGCTGTCGTCAAGCGGGCCGCCGAGGCGGTCGCCCTGCGACGTGACAACCGTGAACTTAAGCAGCGGCTGGATGAGAAGTTTGGCTTTGAGAGGATCATTTCCGCCAGCCAGCCGATGCAGACCGTGCTGGACCAACTGCGTCGCATCGCTCCCACCGACGCGACCGTCTTGATCACTGGCGAAAGCGGCACTGGCAAAGAGCTGATCGCCCAGGCCATCCACCAGAACAGCCCCCGCAAGGGAAAACGCCTGGTCCCCATCAACTGTGCCGCGGTCGCTGAGAACCTTGTCGAGAGCGAGCTGTTTGGGCATGTCAAAGGTGCCTTTACTGACGCACATTCTGACCGCATGGGAGCCTTTGAGTACGCCCATGGCGGCAGCCTGTTTCTTGATGAAGTCGGGGATATGCCGCTGGCAACCCAGATCAAGCTGCTGCGGGTGCTGGAAGAACGTACCATCACGCGGGTCGGCGACAACACGCCCGTGGCAGTCAACGTGCGATTGGTGTCGGCTACCAACCGCAGCCTGGAAGAAGCGATCCAGGCCGGCAGATTTCGCGAGGACCTCTATTACCGGCTCAAAGTTGTCACCGTCGAAATCCCCAGCCTGCGCGACCGTCGTGACGATATCGTGCCGCTGGTCGATCACTTTCGCAAGATCTTTGTCAGCCACCATGGCAAGACGGTCAAATCGATTTCAGCTGAGGCGATGCAGCGGCTGTTCGCGTTTGACTGGCCAGGCAATGTACGGCAGCTGCGAAATGCCGTGGAAAGTATGGTCGTGTTGGACACCGATGGGATCCTGGATATCGACGACTTGCCACCAGACATGGCCACGGTCGATCTGTCGGCCGCCGCCGCGACCTCCGCCGGCTCGGGGCCAACTGAGTTGATTGGACAACCCCTGTCCGAAATTGAAAAATGGGCCTATCGTGAGACACTCAAGTTGACCGCTGGGAACCGTGAGGAGGCGGCCAGGATTCTTGGCATCGGCGCTCGCACGGTTTATCGGAAACTGAAGGAATACGACCTCTAGGTCCGCAGATGGAAACGCAGGACATGACCGTCATCAGGCAACTATCAGCAAGTGTCGTCAACAAGATCGCGGCGGGCGAGGTGATTGAACGGCCTGCCAGCGTTGTCAAGGAATTGATGGAGAATAGCATCGACGCCGGGGCAACCCGACTGGATGTCTCCGTCGAGCAGGGGGGGAGCGAGCTGGTTCGGGTTGTCGACAATGGAGCCGGGATTGCTGTCGACCAGCTGCCGCTGGCAGTTGCCAGTCATGCAACCAGCAAAATCCAGGCTGCCGATGACCTGTTTCAGGTCGCCACGCTCGGTTTTCGCGGTGAAGCACTGGCTTCTATCGCCGAGGTCAGTCAGTTGTTGTTGCGCAGCCGTACCGCCAGCTCGGAGGCGGCTGCCCAGCTGGAAGTGAAAGGTGGCTCGCTCGGTGTCGTCGAACCCTGCGGCGGCCCGCTCGGGACCACGGTCGAGGTCCGTAACCTGTTCTTCAACACGCCGGTCAGGCGCAAGTTCCTGCGCACCGTGCAGACCGAATCAGGACATGTGGCCGAAGCCTTCACACGCATTGCACTGCCCCATCCCAGCGTCCACCTGACGCTGCGACGAGGCGAGCGAATCGTCCACGATCTACCTGCTGTTGAACAATGGAGTGACCGGATCGGTCATTTCTTCGGCCGTGACCTGGCCGATGCCTTGATACCGCTGCAGAGCCAGCAGGACCAGGTCAGGCTAACCGGCTATGTTGCGGATCCTGCCTTCAGTCGCGCGAACAACCGCATGCAGTACATGTTTCTCAACGGGCGCCATCTGAAGGATCGCTCATTGCAACATGCACTCGGGGAAGCGTACCGCGGCCTGCTGCTTCATGGTCGCTATCCAATTGCCTTTCTGCACCTGGAAATGCCGGCTGAGCTGGTAGATGTCAATGTCCATCCGACCAAGCTGGAGGTTCGATTTCGTGATGGCCGCGAACTCTACAGCCAGCTGCTCTCGACCATCCGCGAGATCTTCCTGGATCGAGACCTGAGTCGCCAGGTGCCACTCCCTCCAACAGCAGCTCCTGCCATCCCGCCCGGTCCCGGCCTACCGCCGGTCCAGCGGCACTTTGATATGGGAGCCTCAGCGAGCAGGCCAGGGCGATTGCCCCAGGCCGGCTCACGTCAGCCCGAGGGGGACGGCGCGGGCTGGGCCGAGGTGTTTGCCGGCACGTTTCGTGTCGAGGATGCTGAACAAACGCCCGGATCGGACCCCAAACCGTTGCTGGCGGCACCCGTGGTCAGCCCACTCGGTGTGCAGCTGCATCATCGCTACCTGGTGACAGAAAATGATCAGGGTATCGTGGTGATCGACCAACACGCACTCCATGAGCGTGTCCTGTACGAGCAGATTCGTGCACGCGTCGACGAGGGGGAACTGGAAAAACAACCGCTGCTGGTGCCGGAGCCAGTTGATATGACATCGCAGGAAGTTGCAGCGGTGCTGCAAGTCAAGTCGACGCTGGCTCAGCTGGCGGTCGATGTGGAGCCCTTTGGGGGGGATACTGTACTGGTTACCAGCTATCCCGCCATGTTACGCCGAGCTAATCCAAGCGTCTTGATTCGGCAGGTCGCGGACAGATTGCTGGAGAAACAGGAGACGCCGCAGGCTCGGGATCTGCTGGATGACCTGATGCAGATGATGGCCTGCAAGGGGGCGATCAAGGCCGGGGATGTACTCACACCGGGAGAAGTAACAGCCTTACTGGAGCATCGCGACTTATGTGACGATTCACATCATTGTCCCCACGGTCGACCGACCTCGCTGGTCTTCAGCCGCCAGGAGCTCGACAGGCAATTCCTCAGGACCTGAACAAGGTACTGGACCCAGCTTTGGCAGGGTCCAGAATGCAAGCGGAAGAAGAGATCCATGATTTGCGTGAGTATTGGCAGAGGCCGCCACAAGCAGGTGGTGATGGAGCACAGGCACCTGGTGGACCAGGGTGCCGAGCTGGTTGAGCTGCGACTGGACTATATCCGTCGTAACGTCGACCTGCAGCGATTGATCATCGGCCGGCCCTGTCCTGTCGTCGTCAGTTGTCGTCGTGAAAAGGATGGCGGCAAGTGGACTGGCAGCGAAACGCAGCGACTGACCTTGCTCAGGGCGGCGATTGCTGACGGAGTCGATTATGTCGACCTGGAAGAGGATATCGCTGACCAGATCCCGCGCTATGGCACGACCAAGCGGATCATCAGCCTGCACGACTTTAAGGAGACCCCCAGCGACCTCGAGTCAATTCACAAGCGACTCGCGGCGCTCGATGCCGACATCATCAAGATGGCTACGATGGCACATAATCCGCACGACAATGTGCGGGTCTTGCGGCTGATAGGTCAAAGCGAGATTCCCATGATCGGGATCACAATGGGTGAGATGGGTATTCCCTCGCGTATCCTGGCAGGAAGATTTGGAGCTCCCTTCACATTTGCCACCTTTCATCATGAGCGCACGCTGGCTCCGGGCCAGTTGAGCTTCCAGCAGATGACCGACGTGTTTCGTTACGACCAGGTGGATGCCCAGACCGAGGTGTATGGCGTGGTTGCCGATCCGATCGGGCACAGCCTCAGTCCGGCTATCCACAATGCATCATTTCGTGAACAACAGATGAACCGCGTCTACCTGCCTTTTCGCGTTCCCCGCGAGAGCCTCAAGACCTTCATCCTGGAAGATTGCCAGGAGCTTGGCGTAAGAGGTCTGAGTGTCACAATTCCTCACAAGGAAGCAATCCTGGACCTGCTGACAGACATCGATCCAATGGCAGAAGCGATCGGGGCAGTCAACACCGTGCTTTTTTCTGGCGAGCAGCGAATCGGGTACAACACCGACCACAGTGCTGCCATGGCGAGCCTTGCCGATGCTGCCGGACACGATCCAGATAGTCGCTGGCTGGAATCGGAAAGAGCGCTCGTGCTGGGTGCCGGCGGTGCCGCCCGGGCCATCAGCTTTGGACTCAAACGGTGTGGAGCGGAAGTCTTCATTAGCTCCCGCACGTTGCCACGCGCCGAGCAGCTGGCTGACTGGGTTGGCGGCAAGGCGATCGCCTGGGACCGCCGCCACACCATCGACCCGCGGGTGATTGTCAATGCCACGCCGGTCGGGATGCACCCCCATGTCGATGAAACACCCATTGATCCGATCAACCTCACTCGCCAGGTCCTCGTCTTCGACACGGTCTATAACCCGGAGCAGACTTTGCTCGTCAAGGATGCACGCGAGCGAGGCTGCAAAACCGTCACCGGAGTGGACATGTTCGTGCGGCAAGCCGCTCTGCAGTTTAAGCTGTTTACCGGTGTATCAGCCCCGGAACCGCTGATGCGGGCAGAAGTGAAACGGATGACGGGTGCTGCTCGCAGCTGACCTGGCCAGCTTGAGCTCAGTGATCGGTCGTATAATAGAAGGCAGCAGCAGGGCTCTCCTTGATGGGGTCGGAATGAACATCTTCCTGACAGGTTACCGGGCCACCGGCAAGTCGAGCGTGGCAGGCCGGATTGCTGACCAGCTTGGCTGGGCCTGGCTCGATACTGATGATCAAATCGAACAGCTGGCCGGTAGCTCGATTGCCGAGATATTCGCCCAGCAAGGGGAAGCAGGCTTTCGTGAACTGGAACACCAGGTGATCCAGCTCAGCTGCCAGCAGGACCAGCAGGTGCTGGCACTTGGCGGCGGAGCGATCATTGCAGAGCGTAACCGCGAGCTGCTGCAGAACAAGGGCCCGATTATCTGGTTGACCGCTGAAGCGGAGACAATCCTCGAGCGGCTGGCAGCCGATACAAGTACCAGGTCCCGACGGCCAGATCTCACGGCCGCCGGAGGGATCGATGAAATACGGCATCTGCTAAGTGAGAGAACGCCAGTTTACCGCGAGTCGGCCAGCTTCACGGTTGCTACCGATTCGCTGACGCCAGCCGAGGTGGCAGATCTGATTATCGAATGGATTCAGCGGCAGCAGGCATCGCCGGATCGTGGTAGCGAGAGTTAAGAGCCAGGTGGTTCAAGCCAGTGGAGAAGTCATGACAGCAGGCTGCATCGCCATACTACTGCTCGCCGGCCTGGCTGTGGGGACCCAGGTGAATCGAGCGATTTACGGCCTGGGATGGCAGCGGCGGCCAGTAGGTCCCTGGGCGATTCCGGCTCCTCAAGCTCCGGCACGTCGCTGGTTTGACTTCCTGCCAGTAACTGGCTGGCTGGGATTGCGCCGCGAATCGACACTCTACGGCCGCGGTTACTGGATTCGCCCGCTGCTGGTGGAACTGGGGCTGGCAATTGCATTCGTGGGAGTTGGCTGTTGGATAACTGCCGGGCGGCTGCTGCCAGCGGGTGAATTCGCGTCGCTGCCCTGGTCAACCGTGCTGGCGCCGCAACTGGTGGCTGGCTGTCTCCTGCTGGCCCTGCTGACCGCCGCCACGGTGATTGATCTCGATCAGCAGGTGATTCCCGATCAGATCACGATCAGCGGTACCCTGCTGGCGCTTCTGCTGGCGACATTCTACCCGCTCGCTCGCTTGCCAATCGTGGTCGGTGGAACGGTGACAGGGCTGCTGCCGACATCCCCCTATCTCCCTCCGGACTGGTTGTTTGGTATCCGCGGCCTACTCTATGGCCTGGCCATTCATGCCCTGTGGTGCCTGGCGTTGATGCCCAAGACCTGCACGCTGCGATATGGATTCTGGCGAGGGGCGAAATACATGCTGGCCAGTATCATCCGCCCGGCTCGCACCACGCGCAGCGATCGGCCGCGCGACCGCTGGCCTCATCCGGCGGCGAATCGGCTGGCTCTGCTGGCAACCGTCGGCTGGCTGGCCATCAGCTGCTGCTGGCTCTGCGATAAGACTGCCTGGCTGGGACTCTTCACCGCGCTGCTGGGATTGGCTGGTGGCGGGGCGATCGTCTGGATTGTGCGAGTTGTCTCGCGATTGTCGCTGGGTCGTGAGGCGATGGGGTTTGGCGATGTGACCCTGCTGGCAATGATCGGGGCTTTCCTCGGTTGGCAACCGGCACTCCTGATCTTCTTCATGGCGCCGTTGGCAGGAGTGCTGGTGGCACTGCTGCAGACAATTGTGACGCGCAAAGCGGAGATGGCCTTTGGTCCCTACCTGAGCCTGGCAGCAGTTGGCCTGCTCGTCAGCTGGCCCAGGCTCTGGAATGGTTACGCCAATGACCTGTTTGCCATGGGCTGGGTTCTGCCCGGCCTGGTACTCGCCGGGACATGCCTGATGGGTGGCATGCTGATGTTCTGGCGGCTGTTGACCGGCGGCAGTGAAGCGTCATGACCCCGGGCTGATTGTGTCCGGGTAAATCACAATCTCGACTCGACGGTTACCGACGCTGCCTTCATTCGAACCGTTTGAATAGCGCGGATGATTGGCACCGTGAGCGACGTTGAAAAGCTGCTTTCTGTTGACGCCACCGACCGCCAGTCGGTCCAGCACAGCCAGTCCCCATTCAGCTGTCTGCCGGTGGAATTGCACGTTGCCATCAGCCGTATCGGTGGTGTGGCATTCAATCCCTATCAGCTGGCGGGCATAGTTTTTCTGCAGCACCTGGCTGACCTGATCCAGCAGGGTCAGACCGGCCAGCGATAACTGGCTGCCGTTCGTCTCGAAGAGGCGATCTATGGGAATCTCAACTCGTACAACATCGCCATCTGCGACGGTCACGAGGTCGCCAATTGGGACGACGGCCGGTCGCCGCTGGCGAGAATCATCCACCCGCAGGACAGGGGCTGTTGTCGTCATGCCATCGGTGATCTGAGTCTGCAACTGGCCCGCTGTTTCAGCCAGCTGTTTTTTCAATAACACCAGCTCGGCTTCGGCGACCTGGCCTTGCTGGCGCGCCTGGGCCAGTTGCCGATGGAGTTCCTGGTTCGTCTGGTCGAGGCCGGCGATCCCGGAGGCTGTGCTGCCGCTACCGATCAGGCCAGTAGGCATGCGTGAAGGAAGCTGGCAACCGCTCAGGAAAACTAGCAGTCCCGGCAACAGTAGACAGAGATATCGCATGGCCAGCAGCTCGAGGGGTGTCAGGAACCGGACGTCGATCGCTCAGCAAGGGGTGGGATGTTAACAAACCGGCTGGTACAGGTCCAGCGGAAAGGAATTCCGGCGATCTCCGCCCCCAGACGGCGGGGCGGATCGCTGAGAGCGGCAGCACCCAGCCACGAAACGCCGGCTGCCTGCTAGAATGGAAGCGAACCCGGATGCCGGTTCCCAGGTCTTGAGTTGAAGTAGGAATGGCCTCAAGGGCCCTGCGTGCAAGGACAGTATCTGCTGATGATCACGATAGTTGACTACCAGATGGGGAACCTGCGCAGCGTCCAGAAGGGACTGGAAAAGGTGGGCGCTTCGGCCCAGGTGACGAGCGATCCGGATCAGGTTCGCGGAGCCAGCAAGATCGTGCTGCCCGGAGTCGGTGCATTTGAAGATGCCATGGCGGAGCTTACCAAACGGGACTTGATCGAACCCATGAAGGAGGCGATCGAGCAGGGGACTCCGTTCCTGGGCATCTGCCTGGGGCTGCAGTTGCTGTTTGACTTGAGCCATGAGGGTGGCGAATTTCCCGGTATGGGCGTGTTGGCAGGCGAGGTGCTGCGGTTTTCACCCCAGCCTGGTGTCAAGGTGCCGCACATGGGCTGGAACCAAGTCCAGGTCCGGCAACCAGCTCCCCTGCTGGAGGGGATTGAAGATGGCACACACTTCTACTTCGTCCACTCCTATTATGTAGCTCCGCAGGATCCGGACCTGGTCGCACTGGAGTGCGATTATCACCAGCAATTCTGTGCCATGGCGTGGAAGAACAACCTCTTTGCCACCCAGTTTCATCCGGAAAAGAGCCAGGCTGCCGGGCTCCGTTTGCTGGCAAATTTTGATCAGTACAGCGGCTGAAGGGGGTCCGGCCGGCCACTATCAGTCTGCTTGCCAACGCCGTTTCACTGTGTCATATTGCGAGTTTTCACTGCCTTGAAAAACTCGCTTTTGGTGACCATTCGAGATGGAAATCTGGCCCGCTATTGACCTGCGCGGCGGCAAATGTGTGCGGCTTGTGCAGGGCGATTACGACCGCCAGACAGTCTATGCAGACGATCCGCTGGAGATGGCCCAACACTGGGTAGACCAGGGCGCACGACGGTTGCACCTCGTCGATCTGGATGGTGCCCGGGATGGCCAGGGGGCCAATCGAGAAATCGCTCGGGAGATCGCCGGATCGGTCGGTATTCCATGCCAGCTGGGTGGTGGAATCCGGGATGAGGAGACCATCGTGTCGTTGCTCGATGCGGGGCTCTCGCGCCTTGTTATCGGTACCCGCGCGGTGAAAGATCCCGACTGGTTTTGTGGCGTCTGCCAGCGTTTTCCAGGTCGGCTGGTTGTCGGTATCGATGCCCGTGATGGGCGAGTTGCCACGGACGGCTGGCTGGAAGATAGCCAACTGGACGCGGTGGAATTGGCTGTCCGCTTGGCAGAACAGCCATTGGCTGGGATGGTATACACAGACATTGAACGAGACGGAATGCTGCAGGGACCTAACCTGGCAGCTATGAAAAGAATGCAGCACGCTGTCCAGGTTCCGGTGATCGCCTCTGGAGGCGTAAGCAGCCTGGAGGACGTGATCGCACTTGCCGATTGCCAACTGGCCGGCTGCATAATTGGAAAGGCACTCTACGAGAATCACGTGCAGCTTGCTGATGCACTGAAAGCTGGACAAGATCACGCGTCAACAACTTGACAGGAAGCCAGTGTCGACTGGCCCAAGGGAAATCACGCTATGGCAAGTACCCAGAACATTCGTAACGTCGCATTTTGTGGACACGGCTCTGCCGGCAAGACCACGCTGGTGGACCGAATTCTTGTTCAGACCGGGACCTTGAATGCCAATCCCAGTGTCGATAACGGGACCAGTATCTGCGACTTCGATCCGGAAGAAAAGAACCACCAGTACTCGATCGAGGCGTCGGTGGTGCATGTCGAGCATGCCGGCAAGCGACTCAATATCATCGACACCCCGGGCTATCCGGATTTCATCGGCCAGGCGATTGGTGCTTTGCATGGCGTCGATACGGCCTTGATTACGATCAACGCTCAGTCTGGCATCGAAGTCAACACGCGACGTGTCTTCACGGTGGCTGGCGAAGCGGGGCTGGGGAGGATCATCGTCATTAACAAGATGGATTGCGAGAATATCGACTTCGACTCGCTGCTCAACGATATTCGCTCCTTGTGGGGAAACCAGTGCACGCTGCTGACCGTGCCGATCGGTCATGGAGCTGATTTCAGCGGCGTTGTCAGCACGCTGGACGAAAACGCCAGTAGCGACGGTGCTCTGGTCGACGTCGTAGCAATCCGTGAACAGCTGGTCGAGTCGATCATCGAGGTGGATGAAGCAGTTATGGAGCGGTACCTGGAAGGGTCGTCTCCAACCAGTGACGAGCTGAATGGCCTGATTGTCAGTGCCGTGGCCGAAGGAAGCCTGGTACCGATCATCTGCTGTTCAGCTCGCAGCGGTGACGGAGTCAGCGAATTGCTGGATGCCATCGCCTCCTGTGCCCTCTCCCCGGCGGATCGTTCCTGGACTGCGACCAAGGGTGAGGAACAGATCGAGCTGACAGCGGACGCAGCAGGTCCGCTGGCGGCACAGATCTTCAAAACCCGTGTCGACCCGTTTGTACAAAAGCTGAGCTTCATTCGCATCTACTCCGGTACGCTCAAGAAGGACCAGGCGGTGGGCCTCTCGACGGCTCGCAAGCCGATCAAGATCGGCCAGCTGCTGTCGGTCCAGGCAGACCAGACTGAAAATGTTGAGACCGCCGGACCCGGGGATATTGTCGCTGTCGCCAAGATGGACGAACTCGCCACCTCCGCTTCGCTGGGCGATGCATACCTTGCCGATATTAAGTTTCCCACACCAATGGTCGGCCTCGCTGTTTTACCCAAGAGCCGTGGTGATGAAACAAAGCTCTCAACGGCACTCAACAAGGTGGTCGATGAAGACCCCACCTTCAAGCTGAATCGAGATGGCCAGACCAAGGAACTGGTGATGATCGGCATGAGCGATCTGCATCTGACAATCGTGCAGGAACGGCTGATTCGACGGGACAAGCTGGAAGTCGCTACGCGGGAACCCAAGATTCCCTTCCGTGAAACCGCCCAGGCCAACGCCGACGGCAGCTATCGGCATAAGAAACAGTCGGGAGGGCGTGGCCAGTTTGGTGAAGTCCATATTCGTCTCTTCCCGCTGCCCCGTGGAACAGATATTGAGACGTATGCCACCAAGTCCCGCTTCGCCTCGCTCAAGGACTACAGCTACGACGAGGAGAATAACTTTCTCTGGGTCAACTCGGTTGTCGGTGGCGTGATTCCCAGTAACTTCATGCCAGCCGTTGCCAAGGGATTCCGCGAACGATTGGAACGCGGCGTGATCGCCGGCTACCACATCCAGGATGTCTGCGTGGAAGTTCACTTTGGAAAATATCATCCTGTCGATAGCTCAGAAACTGCCTTCAAGACTGCCGCCTCGATGGCATTCCGAAACGTCTTCCAGGATGCCCGGCCATGCCTGCTGGAACCGGTTGTGAAGATGGGGATTACCGTTCCCGAAGTGAATGTCGGGGATGTCTATAGCGATATGTCCAGCCGCGGTGGCAAGGTGCAGGGTGCCGATTCTGCTGGCGGGAACTACCAGACTGTGAACTGCGAAGTGCCGCTCAGAGAAGTGACCACCTATGCCCGTACGCTCTCCAGCATGACCGGCGGGCAGGGCAGTTACTCGATGGAATTCAGCCATTACGACTCCATGCCGGGCAATATCCAGCAGGAAGTGATTGCAAAAACTCAGCTGAAAGATGTCGAGGAAGAAGAGTAGAGGTGAGGTCAGCGGTCAGGGTAGCCGGCGGATGCCTAACCCCTTTACAAGGGGATCGTCGTGGCCCATGCTGAAAGTTATCGGAGCTGGCGTATTTGGATCGTCGGCAGAGAGTGACGCCTGACAATTTTTCGAGCGCGAAAATGAACCTCTATCTGGTCATGCCAATCAGCGCCGCGATTGCCGCTTGCCGCTGTATTTGTCCGGGCTAACCGGACCCCCTCGCGCTGCGTCTTATCTCTTCTCTTTCCTCTTCCTCACGCCTGTTGCTTGCTGAGGAATACCAGTCCAAGCACTGGAGTACAGCAGAATGGCCTCCGATAATCATCGCAAAAGCGAATTGCCCCAGATCGCTGAGTCGATTGTACAGACCTACAAGTCGGTCGGTACCATCAACCACCTCGACCACAGCCCACTTCCTCGATACGAGGAAGTCATCTCGGCGCTGGACGATCTCAGGGAGATCCTCTTTCCAGGCTACCGCCGCCGGGAGGGATTGCACCTGGGTAATATTGGCTATTACATCGGGGACTTGATCGATGGACTGCACGATCGGTTGATTACCCAGATATCGCGAGCCCTGTCTCATGAGAGTCGTGTCAGCGGCCAGCAGGACGAGCAGGCGGACGTGGACCATGAAGCACGGGCCCAGCAGATCACAATTGAATTGCTGTCGCGGATTCCAGATATGCGGCGGCTACTGGCGACCGACGCACAGGCCGCTTTTGATGGTGATCCCGCCTGCCAGAACCTCGACGAGGTTATCTTCTGCTACCCGGGACTGGAAGCGATCACGGTCTACCGGATTGCGCATGAGTTGCAGCAGCTTGGTGTGCCACTCATTCCGCGGATGCTCTGCGAATGGGCGCACAAGGAAACTGGCATCGACATTCACCCCGGAGCCAGCATTGGTGACCACTTCTTTATCGATCACGGAACCGGCGTGGTGATTGGTGAAACCACGGAAATTGGCAGCCATGTGAAAATCTACCAGGGAGTCACGCTGGGTGCACTCAGCTTCCCCACGGATGCCGACGGTAATATTATTCGCAGCATGAAACGGCACCCCACGATTGAGGACCGGGTTGTGATTTATGCCAGCGCTACGATCCTGGGAGGGCGGACCGTGATTGGCCGCGATAGCGTGGTTGGCTCAAGCGTCTGGCTGACCCACAGTATCGATCCCAATACAACCGTGATAATGGAAAAGCCGAGCCTCAAGATGCGCAGCGAATCGACCTCTCCGCTGACCCCGGATGCCGACTTTCAGATCTAGTAGCTGATCCGGCGGTGCTGGCACTCTTGGCCTCGACAATACTTCATGAGATCGCAGCAGGAGAGCTTTTCATGGAGCTTGTTGCCCGTTGCCCAGCGAGCACGATCGCCAACAGCAGTAGCAGGGTGGTCAGTGAAAGCAGGCCGCCGGGCCAGAGAATGGACGATCCAAATTCCATCCGTAATTCGTGCTGACCGGCCGGCAGGCGGATCGCGGTCATAACAAAATTCGCTCGCTTCGTCCGCCTCGCTGTCCACTCCTCGTCTGGATTCGAGCGGCTGGCCACGCGCCAGCCAGGATGGTACGACTGGCTGATTACCAGCCAGGCTGGGCGGCGTAGATTTAGAGACAGCAGTCGTCGATTCGCGCTGCAGGATACCAGCTCAACTGTGCCGGCCGGCTGCCCGTCTGCAGCGGTCGCCTGGCCAGCTTCGGCGGTAGTTTGATCGTCATGCAGCAGCAGCAGCCGCTGGAGATCCAGTAGCTGACCGTCGAGATAGAGTTGTCGGTCCAGTTGATCAGCAAGTGCCGACCAACGCTCCGCCGGCGGACCCACCTGCCGGGAGGACTCCACGAGCCAGACAAAAGGTGCCGGATCTTCAATCCGCCAGATGGCAAGGTTCTCAGGCCAACTGGTAATGTCATCCGGCAGCAACTGCTGGCAACCGCTGCCAGGCTGCCAGTCGATCGGTCCCAGTAGCCAGCGTGCACCGAGCAGCCGCAGTAAGTCGGTGTCCGGTTCTCGCTGCCCGTCCGGACGCAGCGATCCGTGCCGCCGGCCTGCTTCCAGCAGTGCAGCAAGTAGCCGCGGCTGGATGCTCTGTCGACTCTCCAGGCTGGCCAGGGAGGTCAGCAGCTGGTGACGACTGAGTAACGTCCGCCGATCCCAGCGGACCCCCTCGCTGAGTCGATCTGAAGATGAGGTCGAACGCCAGTTGGTGGGCTGCCAGTTGCGCCAGCTGGCACGAAAAAAGCGAGTTGGTGCTGGGGAGACTCGCGGGTTATCGAGTTCAAGTTGTGCCAGTGGCGAAGGCTGCTCCCAATGGCCCGCCGGCGCCGTTGCAACCAGCCAGTGGTTTGCCAGCGTGACTTCCAGGATTGTCAGCGAGACGAGGATCGGCCCCAGCCAGTGGAGCGGCAGGTTGACGACAAGCAGCAGCAGCAGGGCTGCCAGCACGGTCCCCTGCAGGAGTCCAGTTGCCAGATCGTTCCAGGCGGCCACGGCTTGCAGCGGGCCAAGCAAGGTGTCGGCGCGTCCCTGCTGGAAGAGTTCCAGTAATGGCGGGCGCAGCAGGGTGACGGTCAGCAGCAGGGCCAGGCTGATGCCAAACAACAGAGCCAGGCGGCGGGCCAGCGGCCCACGATCGCCGGCCGTTGTCTGGTCCAGCTGTTTGGCTGCCAGTAGTGAGATCGCCAGGGCTACCAGCAGCCATAACTTGGCTGGATAACGAAAGCTGCCAAAGCCGGGACAGCAGGTGACGAGCAGCCAGTAGATTCCACCCAGCGGATCCTGGCCGCCCAGCTGGCCGCTGATACCAAGCTGCCGCGCGAGCCAACCGAGGCCGTAACTGCCAAGACTCGCCAGGCCCGCCAGGATAATCAGCCAGCTCAGCCAGTGGGCCGGGCTGCCTGTCCGCCGCAGCTGAAAACCGCAGCAGGCGAGTGCCAGGACCAGCAGTCCCATGTAAAGGCTGGCCGACCAGATTCGGTCCTCACCGCCAATCGATCTGAGCCAGCGTTGATTGTAGGGGTAGAGACGGCCGCTGCTGTTGGGCCAGCATAACTCGGCCAATCGCCAGGGTGGGATACTGAAGTCGTAGAGGTCGCCGCTACCAGCCTCCACTGGTCGACGCAGCAGGCCGTCGACGACCTCGGCTGAGGAGTGATCAGCCAGCTGATAGACCGACTGAGGAAGGTCGGCATCGGCTCGCCTGCTGTCGGCCGTCTTCTGCAGGGTCGGCAGCAGCTGAACCGAGCTGAGGCAGGCGGCTAGCAGGCAGGCAGCTGCCAGTTGTAGCCCGGCTCTGTTCTTTGTGAGCGTGGTCGGGCGGCGGGTGAGGAGCAGCAGCAGCCCGGCGAGCATCAACAGGAGAGCGGCCTGGGGATCTCCCCCAAGAATCAACAGGGCCAGCACGGTAGCCAGTGGGATCGTGGCCCTGGCCTGGCCGAGGCGGAGCAGGCGGTCCAGTTGCTGCATGCCCAGCGGCAGCCAGGCGGCCGCGACCAGGAAGATGAGATTGGCGTGCAAGGAAAGAACAGATCCACCCAGGCCATAGCTGGCTGCGGCCAGCAGAGCTGCATTGCGGCTGGTCTGCCAGTGTCGGGCCAGCCGGTAACAGAGCAGCATGGCCAGCAGCAGGTGCCCCAGGACGTAGAAATTCAGTACAGCAATGGGGCTGACTGGCAACAGATAGAGCAGCTTGCCGGGGTAGAAGACGCTGGAGGAGCCATCTGCGACTTCGTCAGACCCCAGCCCCTGCTGGTCATTCCAGGCTGGGATAGAACCGCCGGCCCATTGTTCCGCTTGCCAGTGAAAGCCTGGCTGGTAGAAGTGGCCGCTATCGCGGAAGGCGAAGCCAGATCCGGTCAGGCAGGGGAGAAAGACCAGCAGCAGGCAGGCAGCGCAGAGAAACCAGGGGAGTGCGGCCAGCAGCAGCTGTCGGTCTCGCAACACGCTGGTGATCTCCCGGATCGGCTACTCCGAGGGTCGCTTCGAAACCCGTAGCTGGGCCCGCAAGCGTTGCACTGTTCGCGCCCGAATGTCCTGTTCTTCCGGACTACGGGCTGGCTTGGCGAGTGCCTCCTGCAGCAGGCTAGCTGTACTCTCAGCATCCAGTTCGCTGACCGGAATGGCCCGACTGGTGAGCACGGAAATCGTGTTGTCGCTGACTTGTACAAAGCCACCCTCGACGAAGTACCGCTCGAGCTGGTCGCCCTGGCGGAAGCGAATTTCCCCGCTTCCCAGTCGTCCGATCAGGGCAGCCCGGTTACCGAGGACTCCCATTTCACCGTCGAACATCGGTAACACGACCGATTCGGCGGTGGTCTCGAGGCTGGTTTCCTCGGGTGTCACGACAATACAGTGAAGTTCTGCCATTGCTTATGCTTTCTCCGCCATGGCCTTGGCCTGTTCTTCCGCTTGCTCGATAGCTCCCACATACATGAAGGCCTGTTCGGGCAGGTGATCCCACTTGCCGTCACAGAGTTCCTCAAAGCTGCGGATGGTATCCTCGAGCGATGTAATTTCACCGGGCTTGCCTGTGAACACCTCGGCCACCAGGAACGGCTGGGAGAGGAATCGTTCAATACGGCGGGCACGGTGCACGATCAGCTTGTCTTCTTCGCTCAATTCATCGACGCCCAGAATGGCGATGATGTCCTGCAATTCACGATACCGCTGCAGGGTCGTTTGCACTCGTCGAGCGATGTCATAGTGTCGATCGCCAACATACTGGGGATCGAGAATACGGCTGGAGGAGGCCAGCGGGTCGACCGCTGGATAAATGCCCTTTTCCGAGATCGACCGTTCCAGGTAGAGGAAGGCGTCCAGTTGGCCGAAGGCGGTAGCGGGAGCGGGATCGGTTGGGTCGTCAGCCGGCACGTAAACCGCCTGGACTGACGTGATAGCGCCACTGCTGGTTGAGGTAATGCGTTCTTGCAGCGCGCCCATTTCGGTAGCCAGTGTCGGTTGGTAGCCGACCGCTGACGGCATCCGGCCCAGCAGCGCGGAAACCTCGCTGCCTGCCTGTGAGAAACGAAAGATGTTGTCAACGAACAGCAGCGTATCGGCCCCGGTCGAATCACGAAAGTACTCGGCCATTGTGAGTGCCGAGAGGGCAACTCGCAGACGGGCTCCAGGTGGTTCATTCATCTGGCCAAAGACCATACAGGTCTGCTCAATCACGCTACGGCCGGTGTCACCGATCTTTGTTTCCTGCATTTCCAGCCAGAGGTCGGTTCCTTCACGTGTCCGTTCACCGACTCCGGCGAACACCGAGTAACCACCATGGGCGCGGGCGATACGAGCGATCAACTCGGTCAGGATGACGGTCTTGCCCAGCCCGGCTCCACCGAACAGCCCGGCTTTGCCACCACGTACAAACGGGGTTAGCAGGTCGATCACCTTGATACCGGTTTCGAACAGCTCGGTGCTGGTTGAGAGATCGATCAGTGGCGGGGCATTCTGATGGATCGGACGCCATTCGTCCGCTTCGACCGGTCCGCGACCATCAACTGGTTCACCCAGCAGGTTGAAGACGCGGCCAAGCGTTGCTTCGCCAACCGGAACGGTGACTGGGCTGCCTGTATCGACGCAGTCCTGTCCGCGAACCATCCCGTCTGTATTTCCCAGTGCAACGCAACGTACCTTGCCGCCACCGAGGTGTTGCTGGATTTCTCCAGTCAGGTTGACCGTGATTCCCTTTTGTTCGCCTTCGACCTTGACGGCGTTGTAAATATCCGGCAACTCGCCCTCGGAGAACTGGGCATCAAAGGTCGAGCCGATGATCTGGGTAATCTTGCCTACATTCGTTGTTGTCGTCTCGGGCGTCGTCGCCATGGGGTTCCGCTCTCTATCGTGAAAAAGGGTTGCTGTCTGTTGTTAGCGTTGGCGGTTGCACTCTGGCGGGCTAGCCGCTGAGTGCCTCCACGCCACCGATGATCTCCATGATCTCGTTGGTGATTTGTGATTGTCGGGCACGGTTGTAGGTCATTGAAAGTTGCTTGATCATGTCGCTGGCATTTTCAGTGGCACTCTTCATGGCCACCATCCGCGAGACCTGTTCGCTGACTGCGGCATCGAGGAAACACTTGAATAACCTGACGCGGAAACTTTCTGGCACGACTTCTTCGAGGATACTCTCTGCCGAAGGGATAAACTCAAAGGATGACTGCGTCTGGCTTCCCTGCTGTGCCTGCTGGCCATCGTTTTCGCTAATCGAACCGAGCGGCAACAGTGTTTCCACCACTGCCTGTTGGCGAGAGACTGAGACAAAGCGGGTGTAGACCACATCCAGGCGATCGATTTGTCCGAGCCGGAACATGTCCAGGAAGCGATTGGCGATCGGCTCGACTTCCTCGTACTTGGGCTGATCGTTGAACTGGGTGTAAGTCTCGTCGATCTCGATACCACGATATCGCAGGCCGGCGATACCACGTCGGCCGGAGACTTCCATCTGCAGGTTCTCAAACTGCTCGGTCAGTTCTTTCCGACGGGGCAGGGCAGAGCGTAACATGTTGCCGTTGTAGCCTCCGCAGAGGCCGCGGTTGGCAGTCAGTACCAGCAGGGTGGCGTTGTCGGTCGTTTCACGCGTCTCCAGCAGGGGATGGTTCAGTTCCAGGCCGGACTGGGCCAGGTCACTCACCATCTGGGTGATCCGGTCGGTATAGGCGGTCGCCGCCATGGCGCGATCCATCGCCTTCTTGAAGCAGGCGGTGGCAATCAGCTCCATCGTCCGCGTGATCTTGCGGATGTTGCGAACCGACTTGCGTCGTTTATCAAGTGCTCGTGCGTTGGCCATCTGACCTCAAGGTCCTGTCAGGGGGAGGTGGATCTTCCCGTCGTATGAATGACTAATCTTCGCTGGCAGCTGTTTCTTCAGCGGCTTCTTCTGCAGCCGGTTGCTCTTCATCTGCAGCTGTATCTGCGGCAGCCTTGGCTGCATCGTCAGCGGCCGGGGTGGAGTTACCACGTCCAGCGTTAAACTCGTCCAGGGCAGCGACCAGCTGGCTCTCCAGCTCGTCCGAGAGTGCCCCTTCGCTGACGATTGCTGCCAGCAGATCGGATTTTCGATCGCGTGCGAATTGCAGGAACTCTTCTTCCCACTGGCGCACTTCATTGACCGGTACTTTGTCGAGGTGGCCCTGCGTACCGGCGTAGATCACCAGCACCTGTTCGGCCACCGGGACCGGTTTGAACTGGGGTTGCTTAAGCAGCTCGACCATCCGGTAACCGCGGTCCAGCTGCGACTGGGTTGCCGCATCGAGCTCGGTACCAAGCTGGGCGAAAGCTTCCAGTTCACGGAAGGCAGCGAGGTCCAATCGCAGGCCGCCGGCCACACCCTTCATCGCCTTGATCTGGGCAGCACCGCCGACCCGGGATACGGAGATACCGGCATTCATGGCAGGTCGGATACCTGAGAAGAAAAGGTCAGGCTGCAGGTAGATCTGGCCATCGGTAATGGAAATCACGTTGGTCGGAATATAGGCGGAGACTTCACCTTCCAGCGTCTCGATAATCGGCAGCGAGGTGAGCGATCCGCCGCCCAGTTCTTCGCTCATCTTGGACGATCGTTCCAGCAGTCGGCTATGGCAGTAGAAGACATCACCCGGGTAGGCTTCACGTCCGGGTGGACGTCGCATCAGCAGCGACAGCTGTCGATAGGCGGTAGCCTGTTTGGAGAGATCGTCGTAGACAATCAGGGCATGCTGTCCGTTGAGCATGAAGTACTCGGCCATCGACGTGCCCGCGTAGGGTGCCACGTATTGTAGCGTCGCCGGTGTACTGGCTCCCGAGACGATGACGGTGGTGTAATCCATGGCCCCGTTTTCTTCCAGCGCCTTGATCATGCCGGCCACGGACGAATCCTTTTGTCCGACCGCCACATAAAAGCACTTCACATCGGAATCCCGCTGGTTGATGATCGCGTCCAGGGCAATCGCTGTCTTGCCGGTCTTGCGGTCACCAATGATCAGCTCCCGCTGGCCGCGGCCAATCGGTGTCATCGCGTCGACCGCCTTGATGCCTGTCTGTAATGGTTCACAGACTGGCTGACGGGCTGCCACACCAGGCGCCATTTCTTCCACGTTACGGCGCTGGCTGGTATTCAACGGGCCCTTGCCGTCGATCGGATTCCCGAGTGGATCGAGGACGCGGCCGATCACCTCTTCGCCGACCGGGACCGAGAGCAGTCGGCCCAGGGCCTTGACCTCGTCACCCTCTTTGATGTCGAGGTAGTCGCCCAGGATGATGATACCAACGCTGTTTTCTTCCAGGTTGAATGCCAGTCCCTGGACGCCGCTGGGAAACTCGACCATTTCGCTCGCCATCAGGCCGGACAGCCCGTAGACGCGGGCGATGCCATCACCCACTTCCAGCACGGTTCCCACCTCGCGCACGTCGAGCTGGTTGTCGTATTGCTCGATTTCCTGCTGCAGGACCGAGGCGATCTCGTTGGCATTGAATTTCATCGGACTATCTTCCCTCTTTCGAAAACCAGAATGTCGTGGTGGGCCGCTGGTAACTCAGCTCAGGAGTCATCCTCCGTGCTGAACCGGTCCGCCATCTCTTGGAACTGCTGTGTTGTTCGCTGCATCGCCTGTTGGCGAATCTGCTCAAGTCGATTGGCGACGCTGCCGTCATAGACAGTATCGCCATCACGGATCACGGTGCCGCCGATCAAGTCGGGGTCCACCGTTAATTCGATTTCTACCGTCTTGTTCATTTTTTCACCCAGCTGTTGAGCGATCTGGGCCTGCCGGGCCTGGTCCATCTCGCTGGCGCTGGTCACCTGCAGCGTCACACGGCCCGTCGACTCGTTGTAGAGTTCACGGTAGGCAGCGGAAATGGCGGCCAGGCAGTCCAGTCGACCATGCTCGGCCAGCACCTTGAGGAAATTGAGCAGGATCGTTTCCATCTGGCCGCCGAACGCCTTGTCGAGAACTCGCTGCTTGTCGGCCGGGCCGATGCGGGGCGAATCGAGTAGCAACCGCAGCTTCGGTAACTCGCTGAACACGTCCTGGCAGACGGACTCAAGTTGTTCCAGTGAGCTCTCCACCACGCCATGCTGACTGGCGGCTGCCAGCAGCGCCTGGGCGTAGACCTCTCCGACCTGTTGCCGGTCGCTGTCGAAGCTCTCTTGTTGTGATCTGGTTTCAGCCATGGAGGATGAGTGCCGGGAACTAGTTGTTACTGGAAAACTGGTCGATTGATTCGCTGATCAGGCTGGCGTGATCAGCCGCATTAAGTTCCTTGCGGACGATCTGGCCAGCCAGGTTGACGGCGATGTTTGTACCAAGTGTGGCGACTTCATCGAGCGCCGCCTGCTTGGCGATCTGGATGTCTGCCAGCGCCCGGTCGTGCTCGCGCTGGGCCGCCTCGCGAGCCTCGGCGACCGTTCGGTCGCGAGCCGCTTCGGCATCCTGTCGTGCCTCGGCGAGAATCTGCTGGGCTTCCTGAGCAGCCTTTTCAAGCTGCTGCTGGTATTGCTTGAGCGACTCCTGGGCCGCCTCGGCATCCTGGCGAGCCTGGTCAATCTGATTGGCGATTCCCTCTTCGCGTTTTGCCAGTCCGTCACTGATCGGACCCCAGGCAAACTTGTAGAGGATCAAGAGCAGCAGGATGAAGACTATGAAGGTGTAAACAGCCAGGTCAGATTTGAACTCCTGCGGGTGCATCATCGTGGGACCCGCATTCTTGTGGCTGTTGTCGTTGCTATGACCGTCGCCAGCGTGGCTGCTAGTTGCATCGTCTGCTTCGTGATCGCCATGATCGCCATGATCGTCAGCAGCGGCCACGTCACCAGCCGGCTCGGCCTCTGCGGAGGCTGACGGTAACGTCGAGGCGGGCAACGCCATGCTGGCCAGAACCAGAATGCTCAGCAGATTGCGAAACGTCAAACGATAGGAGAGTGGCTTCGACACGTTGTGTTACCTCGCTCAGGAACCTTGTCGGTCAAGGGATGGACTGGTTGCTAATGGGAATGGAAGGCGGCGTTCAGGAACAGGGCGGCCAGGAATGTGAACACGTAGGCTTGCAGGAAGGCGACGAAAAGCTCGAGGCAGCTGAACAGTGTGGAAGCGAGAATGGAGACCGGAGCGGCAACGTACCAGGCGCCGCTATTGGCAAATTCCACCGCCACCATCATCAGGCCAAGCAGCACCAGGTGACCAGCAACCATGTTGGCTAATAATCGAATAGCCAGTACCGCATGTTTGATGAACAGACCCATGATTTCAATCAGGAATAACATTGGCTTGATCGCCAACGACATGATGGTCGGCAATTCCATGTGTGGCAGCAGGTTCAGCCAGTAGCCAATAAAGAAGGGCTTGAGGCGCAGGCTGCCAATAACCATCCCGGTCATCATGATCACCACCGCCAGTGCCAGCGTGACTCCGAAGGCTCCTGTCGGTGACCCCATCCAGGGGACCATGCCCATCAGGTTACAGCCCAGGATGAACAGGAAAATGGTCCACAGCAGCGGGCAGAACTTGTCGCCGTCCTTGTGGCCGAACACCGGGCGGGCGATGTCGTTGCGGATGAATAGCAGGAAGGACTCGAAGAAGTTCCAGAGGCGTCCCTTGGGTGGATCGCCGCTGCGAACGCGGCGGCCAACCCAGCTGAAGGTGGCGACCAGGCAGAACGCTACCAGCAACTCGAGAATCATGAACTTGGAGATGCAGAAGCCACTCTGGCTTTCATGCAGATTCTTGATTTCGCCGAAAGGCTGCGGAATCAGGACCTTGCCGCTGAGATGGTGGTTGTACTCGTTGATCTTGGCCAGGGGCCATTTGTGATGGGAGTCGTTGATATAGCCGACCACCTCGGACTCGGCGTGCGCGTCAGATTTAATCTGCGCCCACTTGATGGTACTGATGGCCTCGACCAGCTCGGTCTGCTCCTGTTCGAGATAGGCGTCGAACGGCTTGCCAGCATTGGGGTGTGCTGTACCAGCATGTTTCCAGTGCTCGTACTCCGCCAGTAGCTCTGCCTTGGCGGGCACCCCGAAGGGGTCTCCTGAACTGGCGTAAGCCCGGGCGAACTTGTCGTAGACCCTGTCGGCCTGGAGAGACTGAAAGTCATCGTCCAGACGTACCCACCAGAGCGGGAAATCACTCTTCGCCTCGTGACTCACCGGGTAGAGAAACTTGGGCACTTCAAAGAAGTAACCGTCCTTGATGTGTAAGACCGGATTGGCCATGTCCTAGTTTGCCTTCTGTCCAGATTCCATTCGTCGTACCAACTTGACCGCCAGTAACGTCTCCACACAAAGGCCGGCCAGGTAATAGCCCAGCAAGTGAAGCAGTAGTCCGTCTTGTTTCAACTCAGCTGTAGATTCTCGCAGGATCAACAATGCCAACAAGGGGAAGCCGATGCGAAAAATCATCGATCCCAATACACCCACGATGGCTCGTTCGGGAGTTCGTGAGCAGGCAGTTGTGATCAGTGCCAGCAGGGCTCCCAGCCAACAGACCGCGCCGGCGATCAGCGACGTCTGCAAGCCAGTGCCGCCGTGTGTCTGGTATCCCACGAATCCCAGCACCGCCATGATCACAAGCATAGCCAACGTCAGCTGGCCGCAGGCTATCCAGGCGTCGGAGGTCGGCGAAGATTGAACGTCCGTCTCCAAGTCTTGTGTCCCTGTCTTCAATTGTCATCTGTATCCAGGTCATGCTCATCCTTGACACCGACCACACCGGTCATCACCAGCAAATGCCAGAAGCCCATAACAGGTCCGCCCACGAGGCCGAGCACGAACCAGTAGCTGGTGCCGAAATGACTATCAAGCCATCGCCCCAGCACCGCCGGCAAGGCCATCTCCAGGCCCACCGTCGTGATCCGTGATACCCAGATCATGGCATCCGCCATGGCTCGGGATGATGTATTGTCGTACTCAGGCGGTTGCGAGTCGGGATCCATGATCCACTCCAGCGAGGGCTGGACGTCTGACATCCGACCTAAGTTATTACAGCGTTACGGATTACAGCTCAGCTGTCCGCCCCAGCGGTTCCCTCCAGTGGACCGTGAAAAAGACCTCAAATTCACCACGCTGGTGGCCACTAAAGCGGTCAATTTATCCTAAGGGCCAAAGGGGGTCAACTCACTCCGAGCCCAGTATTAAGGGGTTTTTCGCAATTTCGGCAGTCCTGCTCGAATTGCCCGTCGAGGTCGTCGCTGACATTCCGCCAACCCCCGGTCGCCACTCATCTGGGGCTAACCAGCGCACGGCAGCGAACGACTGGATTTGCCGCCGTTGACCACCAACTGGCCCTTCACCGCCTCTCATCCAACTGGAGCGGTAAGTTATGACGAGTAAAGGGTTTGTGACAACGGGATGTTGACTTAAAGTACCTCTTACGGGGGGGGTGTTTGTTGCGTTTTTTCTATCGGCTAGGTAAACTCGGACTCAGTGTCGTGCCTTTGCGGGGGAGTGCTTTCGCGAGTCAGCGGTCCTCATGCCGACAGAGGGGCACACGATACGGCGGGTAAGATTGATTGGCGATTTGCTGAGCCACGCTGCTCAGTGACAGCCAGGCAATCTTTGGAAGGAACGCCCGTTGCCGGACCACCCCCTGGTCCTGGCAGGAAAAACCAGTTCGGCCAGCTGGCCGGTAATTGTGGACTGGTGTCGGCTAGAGCGACAACTTGGACAAACCGGGAGGGTTCTCCTTTGATTAGTGCAGTGGATCTCAAAGCGTACACGGTTAAACAACTTGGTGAATTGGCCAAGGAGGTAGGGCTGACTGGCTTCAGCTCGATGCGGAAGGACGAGCTGGTCAAGGCTCTACTGCGCAAGGTGCGCTCCAGAAAGTCGGCCCGTGCGCGTAAGAAAGCGACGGGTAAAAAGAGGGTTACGACCCGAACTGCTGCCCGCAGCAGCAGTCGCAAACGCAAGGCCAGCAAAGCGCCCCAGTCGACAACGCCACGAGCTCGCAAGCGAGTCAAGGCGAGCCAATCGAAACTACGCCAGAAAAAGGATCTCTCCCGTCCCGACGTCTTTGTTGGTACAGGTCCTCGCAGTCGCAAACCGGAAAAAGACCGAATCGTGTTGATGGTCCGCGATGCCTACTGGCTGCATACCTACTGGGAAGTCACCCGGCAGAGCGTTTTGCGAGCCAGAGCGGCGATGGTCGAACACTGGCACACCGCCAAGCCAATTCTGCGACTGATTGCCGTTGACCACGGTGCCACGACCAGCAGTGCTGAACGCGTGATGCGAGATATCCCCATCCACGCTGGAGTGCAGAACTGGTATATCGATATTGCCGATCCACCGGGCAGCTTCCGAGTCGACATCGGCTACCTGGCCGGCAATGGCAAACTCTACACGCTGGCCCGCAGCAACATTGTCACTTCACCAGCACCTGGTTCCAGCGACTCGGTCGATGAAAACTGGAATGATGTGACGGAGAATTACGCCAAGGTCTATGCCCAGAGTGGCGGCAACAAGCCTCATGGCAATAGTGAGCTGAAGAAGTTATTCGAGGAACAGCTGCGGCATCCGATGAAATCCCCAGTCGTCAGTCGCTATCGATCTGGTGGCAGCAAGCAATTTGAGTTCGCAGTCGATGCCGAACTGATCGTCTTCGGCACAACCTGTGCTGATGCTTCGGTGACGCTGTCGGGCGAGCCGATTGCGGTACGGCCGGATGGCTCATTTACAGTCCGTTTGCAGCTCCCTGACCGACGGCAGGTGATCCCGGTTGTTGCTGACAGCAGCGACGGTATCGAGAGTCGCACGTTCGTGCTGGCTGTGGAACGCAACACCAAGGTGATGGAACCGGTGATTCGGGAAACGGAAGTCTGACCCCTGGCCAGCTCAATTGGTTGTCCTGCAGCGGTCTCGTTGATACGATTCCAGCTGAACCACTGGCAGTTTGTGCCGGTGCTGAAATGTCTCTGCCATGTTCGTGTTGTTGGTGCAGATTTTTTGGGGAGCCGATAAGAGGTCTGCTGGGAGCCAGTTTTGACAGTGGCAACGGAGCACGCCACCTTCGCCCGATTCTCTCGTAGGATCGTCGCGGCTGCGTGGATCCCCCGTCCCATCGTCCAGGTTCCCCCTTTTTTAACTGCGGGCTCTCACAAAACTCACTGCCACGGCATAACGGCGGAGGCATTTCTTTTTCAACGTTGGTGGAGTCTGGATATCCTGAGGTAAGCGACATGTCGGACCTGGCCGCCAAGCGACAACAGTTGCTTGACTATATAGCCGCCTTTGACAGCTGCGCCGTGGCTTTTTCAGCCGGTGTTGACAGCACCGTGGTCGCCCAGGCTGCCTTCGATGTGCTGGCGGACCGCGCCGTGGCGGTCACAGCGACCAGCCCCAGCTTGGCAGCTGGCGAACTCGATCAGGCCCGCGAACTGGCTGAGCAGATCGGCATCCGCCACGAGGTGATCGAGACGAGGGAATTTGAACAGCCGGAGTACCGTCGCAATTCGCCCGACCGCTGTTACCACTGCAAGGATGAGCTCTACGAACAACTCGGGCGACTGGCTCCGCAGCTGAATGTGGAGGTCCTGCTGAATGGAGCCAATCTCGATGACCTGGGGGACTATCGTCCTGGCATGCGGGCAGCCAGCGAGCACGAGGTCAAGAGCCCACTGGCCGATTGCGGCCTGACCAAGTCGGAGGTCCGGCAACTGGCGGCAGACTGGGGCCTGCCAATCTGGGACAAGCCTGCCAGCCCATGCCTCGCCAGCCGCGTTGCCTACGGACTCGAAGTCACGCCCGAACGGCTTGCTCGCATCGACCGTGCCGAACAGTTCCTCCGCGCACAGGGACTCTCGCCGCTGCGTGTACGCGAACATGCTGGCGACCTGGCCCGTATCGAAGTCAGCGTCGAGGTGCTTGCTGAGTTGACGCAGTCACCATTGGTGGAAGAGGTTAACCTGTACTTCCAACAGCTCGGTTACAAGTTCGTCACGCTGGACCTGTCAGGCTTCCGCTCCGGCAGCCTCAACCAGCTGCTTACACTGGATCCACCCGCGGAGGCGACTTAGAGGTCCACGCTTGAAAGTTGGATGAGGATGTCCGGGAATCGCCATGCACGTAACAACAGCACAGATATCCTGTTCACCGCAGGCGAATCGGAATCGGCGGCGGTCGATCCTCTGCGCTCTCTGCGCCTCTGTGGCAAGAGAATTGTATTGCCGGTCAGATTCGATTAGAGGCTCGAGGTAGATGGACACCACACCGCATGCATCGAACGGGCCGTCGGGGGCCTCGCTGACGGGTCGCCGGCTGGGCGATTACCAGCTGCTGCGTTTGCTCGGCAAGGGCGGTATGTCCCAGGTCTACCTGGCCGAACAACAGTCATTGCAGCGCAAGGTCGCCTTTAAGGTACTCAAGAGCGACCTGGCGGAGGACGAGTCCTTCGTACGACGATTTCACAAGGAAGCCCAGGCAGCAGCCTCGCTGGTACACGCCAACATTGTGCAGATTCACGAGGTGGGGTGCATCGAGGGGATCCACTTCATTGCCCAGGAATACGTCGCTGGGCAGAACCTCTCGCAGTATCTGTCGCGTCATGGCGCCCTCGACGCGGAACTTGCCACCTCGATTCTCCTGCAGGTAGCAGCGGCACTGTCACTAGCTGGCCAGCAGGGGATCATCCACCGCGACATCAAGCCCGAGAACATCATGCTGGCCCCCAGTGGCGAAGTCAAAGTTGCCGATTTTGGGCTGGCCCGGATTACCGCCGACGGTGAGAGGGTCGATGCGACCCAGGTGGGGATTACGATGGGGACGCCACTCTACATGAGTCCCGAGCAGGCCGAGGGGGAACAAGTCGATCCGCGCAGCGATCTCTACTCGCTGGGCGTGACCTGCTATCACATGCTGGCTGGCCGACCGCCATTTGAAGGCCAGACGGCACTCAGTATTGCCGTCCAGCATCTCAAGCGTGACCCCGACGACTTGCTGGATCTACGTCCGGAATTGCCCGAGCAGCTGACCGGGATCGTGCACAAGATGCTCAACAAGGATGCAGCCGATCGTTTCCAGTCGGCCGGCGAGTTATTGAATGAGTTGCGAGAGCTGGACCTGGAAGGTTTTGATATCTACTGGCCCACCGAGCTGGATGGACTCGACGTGAGTGGCAGCATGGACCTGGCCGATGTGCGTGTGCAGGCGACCCAGCAACTCGACACGCTGATGAAGACCGCCACCTTTCATAGCTATCGCCGGATCCGCCTGCCGCACTGGATCGGACTCACGCTGGCTGTCTTTGGCATGGCAGCCATACTGCCTTTGATCTTGCCGCCAAATCCTGTCCTCCAAGTGGCTGCTCGCAACATTGCCCAGCGTGTCTCGGTGGAAGAACAGTTCTACGAGGCGTCTCGCAAGAACACCGAGGACTCACTGAAAAGTGTCGAGCTGTTCTTTCCTCCGGCAGACAGCCCCAAGAACCAGTACTTCACTTTCAAGGCCCGGCAGAAACTGGCCGACCTGTTCCTGGAACAGAACAGACTTGACGAGGCCCTCGACATCTATGACGACCTGTCTGTGATGGGAGCACTGGATGTCAAGTTACAGGCCTTCGGTACGATCGGGCAGGCGAACGTGCTGGTACGACGTGGCCAGCTGGAGGAAGCAACCGCTCGACTGGCTGTCATCGCTCACATGATCTGGAATCCGGAAATTGAACTTCCGGTTGAAGTCACGAAGGAGCTGCTGCAGAAACTGGATCTCACCCTGCGGGGCGACTTTGAAGGGCTGCTGTTGGAAATCGACACACCCTGAGTTGATCTGGCCGAGCCCCGCAACTCTCACATCTGGTCCACCATCTGCTGGACATCGCCCTGCAAACGCACGGTCAACTCCCCGATAGCCGTACGGTCCCGCGAATACTCGACCGGCACAGGTTCAGCGAAGCGGACGGTCGCTCGCCGTTCGCCACGGACGGTCGCCGAGTACTGCTCGAGCAGGTCCTCTTCCAGCTTGTCGATCGTCTCGGCAATTCGTTCGACCGAGGGCTTCTCGGCAACATAATCACCCGGGTAACTGAACAGCTGGATCACCAGGAACATCTCATCGAGCAACCGGTCCAGTGCCGCTCTCTGCTCGTCGTCGGAGTCTTCCAGTTCGACGATCGACTCCAGTGCAACCCGCCGCAGTTCCTTGACCCGTTCGGGCACCGTGCCCTGGCTGGCGCTGAGATCAAACGCCTGCTCATTCACGGCCAGGATATGATCGGCCAGCGCGGCGGTGCGATCGGGCAGCGTACCGGTACGAACCTCGTCGAGGTATTCCAGTTCCTTGAGTGACATCAGAGCTTCGGCCAGGTCATAGATCCGCTTCTGCAACGGCAGCTCGGGCCGTGGCCGCCAGTGGATCGAACTCTCCAGCTGAGTCATCACTTCCACAAGTTGTTCGCTCGGGTCATCCACGTAGCTGTACTTGATGGCGGCAGGGATAGCGACGATCGGCCGCTCCGCCTTGCGTGCCGCGAACATCGCGATCGCCGCCGCTCCTTCGCGAAACGGCGTGACGCGATCGTTGCAGTGGTAAACCTCGCCCTCCGGAAAAATGATCAGCGGTTCTCGTTTTTCTTGCAGAATGCCGCGGGCGATCTTGAGTGCTTCCAGGTCCGTCCCCTCGCGATCGATGCTGAACAGGCCATGCTTTTGTAGAATCCACTGGCCAATGCGGCCCAGATTATCGAACACATGCCAGGTTGCCATGCAGTAAAAGGGGGAGCCGAAAGTATCGGCGGCGGTACCGATGACATAGGAGTCGGCATGGGACGGGTGGTTGGGCGTGATCATCACCCCATGGCCCTTGTCCAGCTCGCCACGCACGATGTCGGCATTCTCCACTGCCACGCCGGTCAGGTTGCAGTCCTTGACCGCCTTGCGCCGGCGGATACCGCGGGTCATGCGAAATATCCAGGGACTCAGTTTCGGCAGCCAGCGTCGGGGCGGCTGTGCCATCCGGTAAGGATTCACGCTGGCTGCTCCTGGACGAGATTGGTTGAGCCTGCACGCCGCTGAATTTCCAGCACAACAGCTGCCAACGGACTGCAGGTCAATCGCCAAAAAACTGGTGTCTGATAGGATAAACCGAGTTGCCATGGACTGCTACAATCCATGAGCAACTACCTGGCCAGATGGCCGACGAGAGACTGCCAGACAAAGACCAAGCGGAGCTATTATGCCGATTTCTTTTCAATGCCCCCAGTGCAACAAGGCATTCAACGTACTCGATGAAATGGCTGGCAAGAAAGCTCGTTGTGGTTGTGGCACCGTCATCCTGGTCCCCCAGCAGACGGTAGCACCGGTCCAGCAGCCAGCACCTGTCCAGCAGCCACTTGCTCCCCAGCAACCTGTCGACCCGCTGATGGGGGCTGCGCTTCCAACACAGCAGCAGCAGCCACTCGTGCAGGGACAGCCTGATGCCGGACCCTGGGCCGGCGCCTCTGCCTGGCAGCAGCAGGAAGCGGCAGCAGCGGGGGGTTCAGGTAAGGGCCTGAAGATTGCCATCAAGATTGGCTCGGTCGTGGGCGGACTTGCCGTGCTGGGCCTGCTGATCTGGCTGGTCTTCAAGTTCACAGCGGGCGGCGGCGCGGATACCCATGAGAAGATCATGGACGATATGCTCGCAGCCCATACGGAGTTTGCCACGATACTCAATGGAGTCAACACAGTGGATGACGCCAAGAATGCCAAGAGCGACCTGGATGCAGTGATCTTGCGAATGGAGGCCGTCAATGAGCGAGCCGGCGCGATGGGAAAGCCTGACAAGGATACACAGGAGAAGCTCAAGAAGAAAGTTCTCAGCGGGATGGGAACGATGCTGAGCATGATGCCGAAGATGATGGAACTGGAAAATAACCCGGAAATCAAGGCTGCCCTGGGCCTGGAAGAGATTCAGTCACGGATGAATGCAAGCAAAATGGATTGGTTTGACTCTCCCGTGGAGCTACCCTTGGAGTAGTGAGAGAATTTCGGCTTCGACCACCGCAGTCGTTTGAAGTCCATCAGGGAGCAGGTGATGTCCGCCGCAATTGCCCAGGGAACGCCATTGCCAGCCGAGTTGACCGGTGAGTTGCCGGACAGCACGCCGCTGCTGGAGATCCCGACGGAACTTCACCAACGCCTGGCCAGTGACGGCTTTGTCCTGCTCCGCCAGGTGGTCGACCGGGCACTGGCGCTGGATGCCCGCCTGGAAGTTCTGCAGCGACTTAAGCAAGTGGGTGAAATCAAATCACCCGTCGAAGCTGGCATTGCCACCGGCAGCAGTCGCCGCAAGGAGCTCGAGCCCGACCTGGGAGCTTTTTGGCGCAGCGTCAGCCAGGGGCCTCGATTACGAGCGGCGACTCATGGTGGCCAGATGCAAGCGATCATGGACCTGCTGCTGGGTGAAGCGGCTGTGGCCCATGATTACCTCTTCCTGCGACCCACCGTGGTCGGCCGCTCGACCAGCCTGCATTATGACCGGCCCTTCTTTGCCAGAGGGTCCGAGCGGGTTTACACCGCCTGGCTGGCCCTGGGGGATGTGGCGATGGAAGAAGGACCGCTGATGGTGCTGGAGGGCTCTAACCAGTTCGAGGACTTGCTCCAGCAGGTGGGTCAGATTGATTATGAGTCCAGCAACTCGCCCACGGTGCAGGTGCTCTCGGACACGGCCGAGTTTGTTCGCTCACGCCAATCGCGGTTGCTGGTGTCACCATTCTCCGCCGGTGACCTGGTGGTGTTTGACATGCATACGATGCACGGAACACTCGATAACCATTCTCCCACTGGGAATATCCGTCTGACCTGTGACGTCCGTTGGCAGCCGGCTGCCGATCCGGTCGATCCTCGTTACCGGGGCGACGATCCTGCCGGCACGACCGGTGCCGGCTATGGCGAGCTGAATGGTGCTAAACCATTGGACGAGGATTGGCATAATCGCTAGTCGAGTGGACCACCACTGCGGTATGCCCTGCGTTTCTTGGCGAGATGGCAGTTGTCCCGTTACCATGTCGAGCGGGGAACAAGAGCCATGACAATCCAACGCGTCTGTCCTGAATGCGGTAGGGTTTCAGAATTCGAAGATGAGCTGGCTGGCGAGACGATGGCCTGTACCTGCGGTGCCGAACTCGGACTTGATGCGGATTCGGTCATTCTCGAACTGAAACATGATCTGCTGCCGACTGCAGGTGAAGAGTCGAATAATCTGGACCCGTCGGGCGAACCAGCGCGATTGGCTCGGTTCCTCAGGGTTTTACTTGGCCGCACGATGATGGAACGCGTCTCACGGACGCTCCTTTATGGGATCCTGCTGGTCGCCCTGATCGGGGCCTCTCTTGAGTACCTGGCCCAGGCTCGCTGGGAAGCTGCCTACCTGGAACTTGACGAAGTAATGCAGGGCTCGGCTCTCCATTCAGATCGGAGAATGGACCTGAAGGACAATCTGCGCAGCTGGATGATAGAGGAGTTTGGGATCGAGCCGGTACAACATGGTCGACACGATGTCTTTCAATTCGGCGGTACGCTAAGGAGATACTGGATCATCGTTCGCTACAACACCCTTTACCAGGTGGATGGCGTTGCCAGGAATCATGGCTGGTCGTACCCCACGGAGGGCGAGCGGCTGCCCTGGACGGAGGACGACGAGATCCTCTCTGCGGCACGAAAGCACGCTCCTGGATATCGAGTGGAGACTCAGGCGGGCCGGGTCGAGGCGGCAGGCTTGCAGTTGCAAGAACTGGCACGTTCACTGGAAGCCTTCAAACAAGACATGGGACAATACCCGTCGCCCGACTTTGGCCTGGTGTTGTTGCAGCGAGTGCCGGAGGACGAGACAGCCAGTGGATGGGATGGTCCTTATTCCGGGTCGATCCCACTGGATCCGTGGAATTTTTCCTATAAGTACACGACGCCGTCCGGCGACAGCAAGCGACTGAGTTACGTGATCTGGTCAAGCGGGCCGGATCGGTTAGCGGAAACGGATGACGATATCCGGGTTACCGGAGGCGTCTCTAAGTGATGACCCACCTTCAGCCTCGGACTATACTGGTCAAACGGTGCAGGTGCCGATAGGACCACGGGTCAACAGAGGAACCATACGATGGCAATTAAGCTCCAGTGTCCGCAGTGTGCAAAGTCGTACGAGTTGCCGGATGAAATGGCGGGTAAGACTGCCAAGTGTGGTTGTGGAGCCCAGATTACGGTGCCCGCACCTGCTGCCGCTGACCCGCTCGCCGCTCCACCTGCGGTCGATCCCCTGGCGGCCCCCCTGGCAGCTGATCCGCTCGCCGCTCCACCTGCGGTCGATCCCCTGGTAGCTGACCCCCTGGCGGCACCGATGCAAGCGCCGGATGCTCCATTCGTGCCGCAGCAGATGGCACCCACAGCTGGCCCCTGGGCCGGAGGTCAGCAGCAACAGGGTCCTGAAACGTCGGCGGTGCCTGGCGAATCCAGCCTGCCACCGTGGTTGAATGCCATCATTGGCAAGACGATTACGATCAGAATCACACGTGGTGTGCTGGTGACGATCATGCTGGTTCTGGGCGTCCTGGCTCTTAAGGAATACGGTGCGCGTGGGCGCTGGGAAAGTGCCTATCAGAAGTTGGACGCGGCGGCACAAAATGTGGGAGATAATGCCACGATAGTGAGTCGGCTGGACACACAAGACAACATCCGGCGTGTGATGTCAGAGGAATACGGAGCGGAGCTGGCCGAGGGTCCCGCCGTGGACGTCTTCAAATTTGGTGGTGTCCGCCAGTATTACTGGGTGGAGGTGCGGTACAACTTTGCTGGCCAGCTGCTGCGGGTGGAGAGGGAGTTTGGCAGCGAGTATCCAGAATACACAATCCAGGGTGGCCCGCCGGGAAACGTCGTTGATACGTCGGCTGACAGCGTGGAGGCGATACCCGAAGTGACGGCAGACAGGCCTGGCAGTGAGCCTTGATCAGCGGCCGGACAATCTGGTCAACCGGCACGTTGACAGGAGGCAAGGCCGGGAACACACTGGAATCGACCAAGACGACGGATGCCCCCTTCGTCTAGTGGCCCAGGACACTGGATTCTCAGTCCAGAGACAGGGGTTCGACTCCCCTAGGGGGTACTTTTACTGATGGAAAGCTGCACCACTTCGCCGGTGGTCGCAGCTTTTCGCATTAAGGGCCGTTTCCCGCTGGGCATAGAAGGCTTTTGCCACGCTGTGCCAGTTGGTGC
>Ga0209403_10001191_pt1 | contig 34392 bp, 30 predicted proteins | sample ArcticOcean_MG_C_8_FD_187440 | JGI IMG/M metagenome (GOLD analysis project Ga0209403, IMG submission 187440) | Marine microbial communities from western Arctic Ocean - ArcticOcean_MG_CB11_86 (SPAdes) (version 2) | ecosystem: Environmental > Aquatic > Marine > Oceanic | place: Arctic Ocean...
GAATACCCGCATTCGCAAGGGCCCCCCTTTGTAATGCACATAATGCTTAGATAAGCAAAATAACTAGCCCCCTATGCGATTGGTATGACGCATACTGATAGTATAGAAGATTTATTGGCTGAAATACGGATTCATGCAAGGCATCTTTCTCACCCAATAGTAGCATTTATTGGAATTATGATAGCAATTGTTGGCGTTCTAAAATTCCCTGAAGATGCTTTGATTTTAGTTACTCTCGGAATGTGTATATTGATAGCCCATATTGTGTCGTTAAGAAGTAAATCAAATCGAATGGGTTCTAGATGGATGGAATCTTCACTTTGGGTAGTTAGGAACAATGATATTGAAATTGAAGAAAAAAAAGAATATTTTTACTGGATTACCGCTTTACAATTAATTGAAGTATATCGGAAGAAGCCTAGTCTAACCACTGCTATAAATGAATTGAAAGAACATGATGGAGCGGAAACAGATTTTCATCAATGGTATGACTTGATGATGCATTTGGCATTAACAAGACATGAATTGGATACCAATCGTTGGAATGAAGAACAGGCGTAGATACTAACTCTTCCCCAAAGTTGGATATTCGATGAGCGGATGAATGCAGGAGACTGCATTCTTGGTACTCAACTCTCGAATGTGCTGCTTGACCAATCTCCATCCATTTGATGGAAGAGCGCGAAAGTCGTCCCATTTGAGGCGACCAATATTAGGCAAAGAAGACAAATTACTGGGCCACCCTCAATGAGAGCGAGTTGAGATACCAACATAATCACTGCAATCACAATTCCTCCAAGTGACATCAGTCGACCAATAGAGAGGAATGTCCCACCACCGGACAGTTTGGGGTCGAGGTAGAGCGAAAGTGCAAGGAAGCCGAGGATGCTGAACCAGAGGATGAAGAAGAGCCCGTATCCCAAATTAGTGAAGGGAATGATATTGTGGGCACTATCTGAAAGTGCGACCGCACAGCCACTCTCTGGTGCGCACAGACCTGTCACGCCCACCGTGGTTTGTCTCTGGATAACCCAAATCCAAATCGATACCAAGACTCCTCCGAAAATCGAAGTCAAAGTTCCTAACAACATGCGAACGCCGGCTGGCATCTCGGAGAGACTAGACAATCCGAGAGAATTGAAGTGAGGCTTCATCGAGTCAAATCGGGTTGCAAGTCCGAAAAATACTCCTGCAAAGGATAGCAAGGTTACGATAATTGTTGAGATTGCCATTCTTACACCTCCGGCTCCAGCACTAAATCAGCCAATGCCTGACCCGGGTCAGCCGGCTGCGGGTGTTGTCCTTGATTCCATGCAACAATACCGTCTGGACGCACTATGACTACGAATGGAGTGCCCTCAATTTCCCATTTGTCTGATTCAGAAAGGAAGAGGTCGTTTAGATAAAGCCAGTTGTGAGCCTCACCTGGCCGAGTTGAACAATCAGTGCCACCGCCTTTGCAGCCAGAGTGAGATGTCTTCTCTTGGAAAGCGATTATTTCGTCTGTTGATGAAGAGTGACCCGGAATGTCAAGGCTGACGGCTACACTGATGACAGTGACTTTGTCAGCGAATTGAGTGCCTACTTGGCTCATGATATCTGCATCATCCCAACAGTATGGGCAATCAGTGTCCATAAATTGGATGAAGAACCACTTTGAGGAAGAGTTGGAATCTGCCTCCCAATCGTAGTCGAGTTCGTCGTAGAGTTGGAATGACTGCCATCCACCTGAACCTAGAGAATGAGTGTCGCCCGTGAGATTGGGTGCGAGCAGCCCTTCTGTTGGCCCAATTGGTGGAATATCAGTGAATAGAACAACTGCCAACATAATGAAAGTGAGAAATCCTGCGATTACAAATCCAGATGTAATTCGTGCATCTGCATCTTCATCTGTGAGGAGAACTCTTCTATCGAAATTCCAAAGAAGGCGAGAATTGCACCTTCGAGTAATATTCATGTCATTTTCATTCATCTAATCCAATCTCCTGCATCAAAATTTGGGTGGTGTGGCGAACCGCACCTTCTGAATTGAAACTTGCATTGTATCCTGCCGCATTCATTCGACTAGGGTCTAGCATCGCCTTTGGAACATCTCCAGCCCAGCCGCGGTCACCACCAGTGTATTCGATACTGACATTGGCAAGGCCCGACTCTTCGACGACAATTTCAGCGATTCGCCGCACAGAACAGGTATCGTTACTGCCGAGATTGTAGCAATTGACCGCCTTGTCAGTGGTCGCAATCAGATGAATCATCGCCGCTGCACAATCGCGCACTTCCATGTACGACTTCTCCTGACGACCGTTCCCCAATACCTCCAGCCGTGTTGGGTCTGCCCGAAGTTTGTGGATGAAGTCGAAGATTACACCGTGGGTTCCGCGTGCGCCTACAATATTGGCGAAGCGGAATAGCCACGCTTGCAGTCCGAAAGTACCCACCCAAGATGTGATGAGGGCCTCGGAGCCCAATTTCGAAGCACCGTACAGAGAGATTGGGAAGAGAGGGCCGTAATCTTCGGGAGTCGGCATGACTTCTGCTTCACCATAGACGACCGAAGAGGAAGCGAAAGCGATTTTTTCGACACCTGCGAGGCGCATTGCTTCGAGTACATTGTAGGTCGCGACGGTACCCTGTTTAAGGTCAGTATCCGTTATACTGGTGCCCAGTCGGATGTCTGGGTTGGCAGCGAGATGATAGACAATGTCAATGCCATCCATTGCTCCGGAGATCGATTCGAGGTCAAGGAGGTCACCTTCGATGAGAGTGACCGCCTCTGCGTGGTGAGAGAGGAAGTCACGGCGGCCTGACGAAAGGTTGTCGAATACGCTCACACGGTGGCCCGCTTCGATTAGTAGGTCGACGAGATGGGAGCCGACAAAACCGGCTCCTCCAGTTACTAGACAGTGCATGGCGAGCCGGGCGACCCTATTCTCAGTCTTGACCGTTGCGCGTACGCGAGGGGAGCGGATATTGTAGAGATGTGGCAAAATAGGCGCAAATAAACAATAGATCGGTCACAGTTGATTCGGAGTGTTCTCGTTTCAAGAAAATAGTTGATGGGTGTGGTTCAGTTTCAGTTTCAATCCCTACGGGAAGGGGTGATTTCACCTTCACTTTTAGTCGACTCTCTACCAAAAGGTGGTAGTCCGCCGCCGATGACTGGTTGAGGTTGGTGCAGCACCGGACCGAATAAAATCGAGAAGATGTGAGTACCACGGAGTATGAAAAAAATGAGCAAAAATGCAAAAACCCAGAATGAGAACGAAGAGAGCAGTGTCGACCAGACCCTGCTTGTAGGATATGTCCGCAAGAGCAACGCCGGTGGAGCACTGAAAGTGTCCATCAACACGAGTGCGATGGCGGACTGTTCCACCTACAGCACGAGTGACGGCCAGACCTACATCCCGTTGGTCATCAGCATGAACGCATTGCGTAAGGTGTTGGATGGCGAACGAACGGTCACAACCGTCAGCCAGTTTATCGAAAACTGATGGTGCCCAACTAATCGTCAAACTCAGTTCATCAACCCGATGAGCTGACTGTTTCAACAACAAGCCAGTTCATTGAACTGTGTTTCGAACGCGCTCGAGTGGGGTCACAAGGTCCCACTCGGCGCCATTGGCTTTTGTGATACCCAAAAGGAGCAATAATCGGCCTCAATTTAGCCCTCCGGCTGAACAACTAAATAGGGCACGAAGGGCCGATTGTAACTAATGGACGCCTCTTCCGCCGCTGGTCCCATCATCGCGGCCATGCCTGTTCACAACGAAGAAGAGACTGTCGGAACAGTCGTATTGCAGTCGCTTAGGCATGTCGATTTGGTACTATGCGTAGATGATGGTTCATCCGATGCCTCAGCGAGAATTGCTCGCAAATTAGGTGCGGAAATCTGCCATCATCGCTCAAATAAGGGATATGGAGCAGCCCTCAAATCAATCTTTAAAATTGCAAGAGAGAAAAATGCATCCGCGCTCGTACTTTTAGACAGCGATGGACAGCACGACCCGAACGACATCCCTTCACTTCTCAAACCGATTCTTTCCGGTGAAGCTGATTTCGTCATAGGTTCTCGCTTTGTTGACGGTGGCTCTGGGGATGACATGCCTGCCTATAGAAAGTTAGGAGTCAAGGTAATCACAGCCGCTTCGAATCTTTCGAGTAACCTCGATATCAAAGACACACAGAGTGGTTTCAGAGCGTTCTCCAGAGACGCACTTTCTCGAATTAGATTCGACCAGGATGGCATGGAATCAACGCTTGAGATGTTGGAGGAATGTGCCGAGAATGAATTGGCTGTCAAAGAAGTACCAACCATTGTCCGCTACGATGTTCCCAAAGGTTCCAGATTCACAGCGATGAGCCACGGCTTCACCGTTCTTTCCTACGCCCTCATCACCCTCTCCCAAAAGAAGCCGATCATAGCATTCGGAGTACCCGGTGCAGGCCTTCTCACCCTCGGCTCCGCAGTGGGTATGAGGGCGTTGAATACAGTCAATGATTTGACAGGCGAGACATTGAACATCTCAGTTGGGCCGGGATTAACCGCTGCTTGGCTCGGAATGTTGGGTGTTAGTTTGATTTTCACCGGCATCGTCCTGCAGGGCGCTAGAACCATTATGCGTCGTTTGATTGTGAAGAATTTTGGCGCCGAATGAAACCGGCTCCAGTTCCAAAGACAATTGGACTTTCCAGAAACAATTGGACTCTCAAAAGACAATTGGGCTTTCGATTAGGCATCATCTCGACATTAAGCAAAATTTCTTGCCAAAGATGAGGTTAACCTAACACCTCAGTTTTCGAACTTACTCGCACCTACGGTGCGAACTGTTGATGATGCTGCGGCTGCCGCGATGGCTCATGGCTGAGTCACGAGCGGATGACTCTTCCACTTCTGCGGACTCGATTCAAGCCAGTGAGCACGCTTCGTTGCGCAACACCCCACAGCCAGCATTGGCAAGGGCCTTTAGCAAAGTTTCGAGTCACCCGGCAATTTCCTCGATGACGGATATATCCAACGAAATCTCTGCTCGATGGGCAGAAGTAGGCGCTTGGGTGCACTCTTTTGCAGGCGGTCAGACAGAACGGTTCTATCGCACTATTCTACGTTCGCCGGGACCCATCGTAATTGTCATGGTATTGCTAACACTGCTAGTTGGCAAGGACGCCTTGGACTTCGGCCAACAAATCAACGGGGATGTCGAAGTTTACCTCCCCGACGGCGCACCATCAACAGAACTTCTACTCACCGTCCGTGAACAATGGTCTACGGATATTGTAATCGTCTATGTCCATACTGACAACGCAATCGCCGATGAAGATTTACGAGGTGATGAAAATGTCACTTCAGTTGAGATTCTCCAACAGATGAGTTTCATAGAAGGAGATGACGACAATAGAGACCAAGGCCGCTACGCTAGAGGAATCGATTGGAACAAAGAGGATAGAGGCACCCAAGATGGTGTCGTCTGGATACTGAGCGCCTCTCAAATGATCAAGGAATCAAACTCGGCACCGACCAGATTTAGCTGCGCTGTGGAAAAGTACGGCGTTCCATTCGTCACCTCGAATGATTGTCCATTTGCATCAACCGACCCTCGTGACACCTACGTCATCCCCGACAATCAAGACCAAGTCAACAATTCTGTCGAAAACCTCGGCTCAGCGCTCAATAGCCTTGTGAAGGACACGAACGGAGATGGGGTTTGGGATACCGCAGTCATCGTGATGGGTATTAGGTTCGAGATGGGTGGCACCGATATTGATACTCGAAGCGACCCGGATGGAAATGAGATTCTCGACCACAAAGCCTTCATTCAGCACTTGAAATCGGTCATCATTGATTGTTCAAGAAACCCAACTATATCCCAACAATTTGACGACCCTCTCTGTGGCAGAGACTACGCCGGTATCGAACTGTCCAGCATGCCCGAGGAGTGGGAAACAATGACGACACGCCAAGGGATGACTGTCACGGGGCTCACACCAGTGCTACACGATGTATCGGATGCAATCTACATTGAACTAGAGAAGATGCTACCAATTTCCCTCGGATTTGTCTGTCTTGCCATGATTATTCTGCATAGAAACCCGAAGGTACTCATCATCTGTGGCACCCCTATCGTCTTCAGTTTGGCAGTTACCTTCGGTGCCACAGTACTTCTCGACATCATGCTCACACCAATGATAATCGCCGCCGGTCCGATATTGATTGGACTAGGGGTGGACTACTCTCTACATCTCATCAATCGAATCGAAGAGACTCGAAACGAAATGCTCGAAGAGGGCGCCGAGGAAGCCTGGAGAGCAAGTCGGGATGGTCGGGAAGTGGGCGAATTAGACCCATGGGACAAGGAACTCTACCTCGATGCAACAGTTCACGCAGTGATGACGACCGGCCACGCGGTTCTGCTCTCCGCAATCACTACAATCGTCGGTTTCAGTGTCTTGGCGTGGGCTTGGTTGGTGCCAATTCAGCCAATGCGAACAGTTGGCATAACGCTCGTTTTAGGAATCAGTTGCACCTTCTTTTTCAGCATCATTTTGGTGCCAACTTTAGGCTGGTTGGTTCGCTATAGAAAGACTGGCGGAAAGGAACTTGAGAAAGTTTGGCAGAAGATAGGAGAGGTCCCAGTCCGAGGCGCTTGGGTGGTTATCATCGTTGTTTTGCTAATCAGCGGAGCCGGCGCTTGGATTCTTGGAGCGGAACTAGGAAAAGACATCACCGGATCGTCGGATGAAGTTCCGCCGGGTTTGGAATCTTACGAAACTCTTGCCGAATATTCGCGGGTCTTTGAGGGCGGGCAAACGAGCATGTTCATCATCAACGCGACAGACCGAGGAGTGCAAGATGATATCGCTCCGATACGACATATTGAAGTCTTAGATTCCATAGAATTCATTCAAGAGGAACGGATAGACCATGTCGCAAACACGACGACAATAAGTTTGGTCACGATATTGAAGGCGATCCATATCGAGTTCAATGTTTCAGGGCAGGAAGTCTATGACAGAACGCTCTGGCAAATGCTCCATTCAACCTGTTGGGATGACCCGGCGCAGGTGGAATGTGTGACCAGCGGAGATATCATTTTCACTAGTTTGACGACGAGGGAGGCGATGATTAATGTCGCCTTTGACACTCTATCGTACGAAATCCGCTCGATGCTGATGAACGAGCCGCAAACCAACCTCGGGGAAACAAAAACACTGGTCTATGTCAACCAACCCTACATCCAATTATCCACGGCCTCCCAGTTGCGAGACAAGATTGACGAATACCTCTCTGAAGGAGGTTGCGACGGGCCAATGGACTGTCACGCGCTGAATGCGGATTTAGTCAAGAACTCCTTACTTACGGGTGGATTGCCGGTTTCACTCGATATCAACAAAGGGATTCATGATGCTCAAATCGACTCTACGCTTGCTACGATGGTAGTCCTTCTCATCGCGATGACATTTTTGTTCAGGAGTTTGCGTCTCTCGATTTTCACGATGACCGCGGTCGGTGTCGTGGTACTCTGGCAGCCGCTGTTGATGCGCGGTGGCGATGTCAATGTGAATGTCTTCACCGCCATGATATCGACTATTGTGTTTGGAATTGGAGTAGATGACTCGATCCATGTCATGGATAGGATTCGTGAAGAAGGCGAAACGCCGGGTGGCATCGTGAAAGCGGTTGCTCGGACAGGTCAAACAATTTTCGAGACGACTGTGACGACTTGCGCTGGATTGGCGGCCGGGCTTACTGTCGCTATACCCGGTTTGCGTAATTTCTTCACTCTGATGATGATGCTGATTTTCTTTGCACTGCTCACAAGTTCCATCCTGTTGCCTGCTCTCCTCGTTGCTTCAAAGAGCATCGTCGCGTCGATTAGAGGCGACGAAAGTTGGCAGGATTATGACGAGCCAGTGCACCTTGCTGAACAGACGATGGATGCTGAATTGACTTAACCGGTGTAAAAAAGGAACCTTGAAGGTGGGTCTCTCGCCATAGGCGAGTATGGCAGATGGTGCGGCTGAATCTCGGCCGTGGGCTGCCCTCTTGCTCACCCTAGTTTTATTGATGCCACTCGCTGCAGTAAGTTCAGCCGGAACTGGGAAATCTGTAACCGGAAATGAAACGATTTCAATCGAAATGGCTGGTCTAGCAACTCTGCCAAATGTTCGGTTTTTTGAGACCGCTGAACTCATCACTTGGAATTTAACTTGGTCGGGAATTGATAATTCGACAAATAACCTGTACGAATATGACTACACCATCCATGCAGGATATGTCAACAATGGGACATTGATGTTCTCTGGCAACGGAACTGGCTTTTCAACCGAAAATGGAACACTTCCATTTTCCATGCCAGCATTTGAGATTTGGAACGGCACATACGAATACACATTGAGATTCGTGCTTTGGGACCAAGGTCGTAATCAATTGCTTGATTTCGCAGAAGTGAAGTTTGTAATTCTTCAAACGGTAATCACCCCATCTCACTCCAAGTTCCTTGTCTTTGGCGATTCGTTGAGCGACATGGGTAATTCCTACGCAGCTTTCGGAACCCCTGAATCACCACCGTATTACAGCGGTAGATTCACTGACGGCCCAATGTGGAACGAATATGTTGCGAATGAACTGGGGCTCACCATTACTCCAGGGTCAGGTGGCGGAGGAGGAACAAATAGAGCGTATGGTGGCGCAGAAGCCGGACCGGGAAACAACTTTTTCGTCATCCCAAATATAGGCAAACAAATCGATGATTACACTAGCGGTAATTGGATTGGGCCGGCTGAGAAGGTCGCTGTTTGGGGTGGAGGAAACAACTTTCTGAATAGCGGGGAAACTGACACACAGAAGGTCGTCGACTACATGGTCGACCACGTCAATACCTTAGTCTCAAACGGTGCAAACGACCTAATCGTACTCAACCTCCCACCACTCGAACAAACGCCGACATATGCTGATGAAAGCGATGCTAACAAACAGGCTATGCGTGCCCGAGTAATCGATTACAATACGAAACTAGAAAGTGCAATGGTAGCGAGGGAAAGCGCCCTCAATGTGAGTATTAGTTTCATTGATGTTCACAAAATGTCGGAGACAATCTACTGGAACAGTTCGTTCTACGGAATTTCAAATGTCACACATGCTGCCTGCCATCACTCAGGCTATACCTGTGATTCAAATGACTACATCGAGCCGACTGTTGACGAATTCGTCTATTTCGATAAAATCCATCCAACAGGAACGAGCCACAGATTGCTAGGCCTGTATATCATTGAGCAAATCGGGACACCCGATACCGATGGAGATGGAATCGAAGATGACAACGACAACTGCCAACGAACCCCAATTGGCGACGAAGTAAACCATTTTGGTTGCCGATTAGTCGATCTCGACAGCGACGCTGATGGCATAAACGACCTTCTCGACCAGTGTCCTAGCACCAATTCCGGTTCGACAGTCGACGAAGATGGCTGTGCAGACTACCAAAAGGACACCGACGGAGATGGTATTTCAGACAATCTCGACTTGTGTCCGGAAAGTTCGCCATTCGGAATTGAAGTTGATGAAAACGGCTGTGCCGATTACCAAAAGGATACTGACAATGACGGTGTGACCGACGATGTTGACATCTGCCCTAATTCTGATGTTGGCATCGTGGTGAATGAAATCGGATGCGCCCAGAATCAAATCGACGACGATTGGGATTTGGTGATGAATGACCGCGACCAGTGCCCCAGCACACCGCTTGATGAGGAAGTAAATGCAGACGGATGTTCACTTTCGCAACTCGATACTGACGACGACGGGGTGACAGACGACATCGACCTCTGCCCTAACACGCCCGAAACGACACTCGTGGATTCCGATGGTTGTGCCCTCAGTCAACTCGACACCGATATAGACGGGGTATCAGACGCCGACGATGAATGCCCATTCACCCCACTTACCGAACAATCCGATGAGCGAGGTTGTTCTGCGACCCAAAGAGACACGGATGATGATGGCCGGAGTGATGCCATTGACGAATGTCCATTCACCCGAGGAAGTATCCGTGGTTGCCCTGTGCTTGAATTACAGGTAGAAATAGAGCGCTACCCGGCTGCGCACGACGATTTCGCAGATATCAGAATCCAATTTACATGCGAATACAACTGCACGATGACAATCTTCGCCATCGACCAATGGCACGAAAACCTGACTGGCGGCGAGATGGCGGTAGCCGTCCCTCCACATGTAGGAACTCAAAGTTTCGAAGTTAGACTCGAAGCATCGAATGTGTGGGCTCAGAAAAATTTCGACATTATTTGGCCGGCGGCTCCCATCAATGAAACGCCTGCCGAGGACAACCCAGATGTCTCTGATGAAGCAGATGAAGTCCCTTCAACTAGCGACAAGTCGACATCGGGGTGGGAGGCATCAAATGGGGTAGAGATGCTACTTGCTGGCTTGATATCTCTACTGATCATCTTCGTAATCGCTTCCATAGCCAAACAGCGTGGTGATGGCGGGAAGCCGAAGCAGGATTGGAGGGACCCAAGTGCGCTATCGACCTTTGAGGTGGAGCGTGAATTGAGAACAATGCCGGAGAATACGCCTGCAGAAACGGTGACTGTCAACGAAGAACAAAATTCAGAAACCGAATTGTCTGGCTACGACGAAATCCCGGCGATTGGCGAACTATTCGACTGATATTCACTCGCATCGGCAATCTCACATCCAATCTACCACCCCAGTAAACGGATTCACACTTTTGGACGCGGCCCCATCCCAGAGGGTTCAGTCGAGCGTGAACGATTGCAGTCGATTTCACACAGTGAAATCTTCCTCAGCAGCGACAGAACTCACATCGAGTTGAATCGATTTCCCGCCTGCTATGGCAGGCGGGTGCGAGGGAGTAGGGAGTAAGCCCCTTTCTGTTCGCCTTTCGGTTAGCTGCATTCAACTCTGCGTCCTACCCGTTCCTACCCTTGCCGGGTCAACGGAACTGTTTGGACTTGCACCGGTGTGGTTGCTCGTCTCAGCCAGCATCGGCCAATCTCGCCCTTTCGGGTTCACTGTACACGGCCGCGCCGGTTCGTTTCTGAAGCAGGGCCAGCCCTTCCGGACTCCCGCCTTGTGACGGGCCACCTGCAATGCGGAGAGGGGACTTTCCTCAGTGTCGTACACTGTCAGCAGCCCTCCTACTCCCTCGCAGACTAAGCGGTGTGCTTCCCCGCTATCAAAGCGACGGCTGAAAAAATAAGGCTTCAAGCGGGTTCAGTAACCTTGCTGAGGAGGTTGTCCTTGCTGTTGGTAATACTGTTGGTATTGCTGCTGTTGCTCAGCATATTGTTGGTACTGTTCTGCTGTCCACTGTTGCTGCGGTTGCTGCTGGTATGATTGCTCGGTACCATGTTGTGGTGGAGATATTTGGTCAAAGTGCTGAGTGTCGACCACAGAGGGTGGCTCTGGTGTCTCATCATCGTCCTCCGCTTGGGTCCAACCGTCATCATCTTCCCAATCATCAGTGCCGTCGAGGGAGGATTCAGTCGTTCCACCAGTCCTCAGTGCAACCGCTACAACCGTAGTCAATATCAAAATTAAAACTGCCAAAATGATTAGCCAAGACATTGGGACATCTTCGAGAACTGAGCCGAGAGGGTCGTCACCGGCTGAATCGACCACTTTGACTCGGTCGCCTTCAACCGCTCCACTTGAGGTAGAAACCACAACCCATCGGTCACCAATATCCTCGGGAATCCAATCTATATCGTAGGTCGTTCTCTCTCCTAGAGTGACAACTACTGAAATGGGAACTGGGGTTAGTGAACGGTTTTCCCCATCCTCTCCGACTTCGTAGATGAGTAATGTTGTGGTGCCGGGTGCTTGACCAGTGTTTCTCAATTCGATGGTTACCATCGTAGTTTGACCTACACTGACCTCTCCAGTTCTAGAATAACTCACTTTGGTGATTGTGATATCAGAGGTCAGTTGTTCAATGTTCCAACTAGCGAAAGGAGTCTGAGGGCTGTTGAATTGATGATTTGAGAGCATGCCGTTGCCAGCCATATCTGAGCCAGAAACCCAAATTGAGAGTTGGAGCCGCTCTTTGTAGGCGTCATCCGGCAGTCTCGAAGTAATGTCGAGCAGCGCAGATACCTGAATCGATTGGCCCACTGCGCTGCCGTGCATGGTAAGCGGCGCTTCACCTTCAATCAGCGCCGCTGCGTTTGGCTGAGAAGCGCGAACAATTTTGTATCTCAACACCAGAGAACTGTTGTCCAGCTTCTCTTGCTCTGACAGAACTAATTCAATCGGCAACTCGGAGAGTTGGTAGATTTGAATCTCGGAGCCTTCACGAGGTTCGTCAATTCCCACAGGGAGTGGAGCATTTCCATCGACTACAATCCAAAACAGAGTTGCTGTCGGGTCGGTTGCGTCGTTCGCCTCGGAGGGCAGACCGGTTAACTCGAAGGAGAGGGCGTGGCTTCGGGACTCTTCTGGAGCGTTGAGGTGGGCGAGGAAGTAACCGTCGTAAGTCTCAGCGATCCGCCTCTCGCCGTTGAGCAGAATCGAGACATCAAATTGCAGAGTCGGTGATTCTCCAGTTTCGAGGAATGCTACACGGCCGCTGATATTCATCCCGGTGTTCGGTGGAACCCAAGCACTCTGGCCGTCAAATGTGCCTGAATCAACCTCAAGTTCGACTTCATCTGCAACGATTGCAAGATTTGGAGAGAAGCGCCATCTGAGTTGTGGTAATTCTAGCCAAACTTCGCGGGCGTTCCGGTCTATCACCGTCAATGCTGGTGCCCTCCTCAAACCACCTTCCAAAGGTACAGCCCAGTCGAGAGTGAATTCCAATCGAAGTTCCAATTCGCTTGAAAATGGTGTCAACTCGCCTGAACTAGAGCGGATGTTGCAACTCTCAACGACTAGGTTGTCGGCTGTTGCATTGCACCGATTGGTAGTGGCATTCCAAATGACTTCTAGTGGGTCTAAAACAGAATTACTCGCTAATTGGAACCTCACTTCGGAAAGGTCTGAAATACCGTTCGGCTCGTTGAAGGGAATGGAAATTTCGTAATTGGTGGCCGGATGAAGCCAACTATGTTCGCCATCGGAAAAGCCCCCCTCTCCGGTGATGGTAGAGGGCAAGTCGACCGCTAACTGGTAAGTGAATAATTGCATATCTATTCCTGGACCGCCACCTCGAGTGATGGCATTTCCTGCAGCATCTGAACCGATAACATATCCAGCGACAATCCCGCCACTCAATCTGCCATCTGTATCGTCAAGGCTGAATGAGTAGTTGCCCTGTGCTTGAGTAATGTTGGATGGCGTTGATAGCGGGAATATATCGAATTCTGAAGCGTTGGGCTTGTTATTCATGTCAAGGTCATCGAGCCAACTTCTCCACAGCATCAAACTCAATGATTCTGGCAGAATTGGCCTGTCATAAACCTCGATTGTTATCTCTTGGGCTAGTGAGGGTTCGAGATGGTCATATCGCCTGATATTTTGGTTGATTACCATCGGCGCAAGCGAATCAATCTTGAAGGTTCGATTTAGGCTAATCGAAGAGATATTCTCTTGACCATAAAAGGTGTAAACATCAATTCTGTAGTCAGCATCTTGAGTCCCCATCGGTGTTTGTAAGTTCAACGAAATTGAGCCGTTTACCAATGCAGTGGAATTAGCTACTGTCTTGTTGTTGAGGAAGACGCGGACTGCGACATCCCCTGCTCGAGGTGCAAGGTCAGGGTCCACTCCAACAAAACCAAGGTCAACATCAACCCGAATTGGTGAATCCGACTTTAGATAGGAGCGTTCGGTTGGAATCGGATTGCCGAGGTCGTTGAACATCCCCCAGTTTCTGATTTCAACATCATTCTCAACGGCGAGAGCACTGCCTGTTCCGAAACTTTGCAAGCGTGGGATGCTACGACGGCCATCGATGAGAACAACTCTCACCTTGAGCGTCGCAGAATCGTCATCATCCCAAGATGCGTTCAAGCGGAAGCGGAGTGAACTGGTAACTGTGGTACCATTCACATCGAGTTTGCACCCTTCAACACCATCCCATTGCAACATCTCATCGTCGCCTGTACCGGGAACCGTCAACAGAGTACCATCTGCTCTGCAGAGAGTGTGGACTTGATGGTTGAGGCCAACCATGTCGAGTTGTACGGCAGCCACAGTTCCAAGAGGCGCGCTGTGAGTTGTGTCTACCTGGAGCCACTGGCGAGAGGCTGTGAGGGTGTTTGTGCCGTTTTGGATAGCGAGGGAGTCTGTGGAAACTTCGTTGGTGGAATTCAGGTTAGTTATCGTCGCTTTCAACGAACCCGGCTCTGACATTTGAATTGTCAGCGGGACTAATTTCAAGCCGCCAGTATTGGAACTACCCGGAATCAAATCGTTCACAGCCCAGACCATTTTGTCATGAGCGTTGTAATCTAAATTTGCTATAGGGTGGGAAACTGCTGAAATACCGCCGAGATTTACTCCGCCGTAATCGGCGGTCAACATCCACACTGCTTGTGCGTAATCTACTCCGACCTTTTCCCCAGGTGGGGGCCAAATTGCTGGCATACTCGCCAGTTCAGTGTTCAAACTTGCCAAAGAGGTTGCATCTAATTCGATTGTTCTTGAAGTGCCAAATGTGCCGAGAGATTGTGAGTAAACTTCGACACCACCAGCTGAGAGTGAGAGATTGAGGTTCTGGATTCCTGCCGATGTAGGTGTTACTGCGAATCTCATAGCATCAAGACCAGTAGTAGGCAACCACATTCCAACCTGAAGAGAATTGGGCGAATTCCAATTGAAATCGCGGGATAATTCACCGGTAGAGAGTCTGTTCTGCCAGCCCCAAGTTCCGATATTGGCGTTACTGAGTTCCCACTCTCGCTGACCGTCGAGACCTGCATCTATTCTAGCGTCCAACGGTAGCCCGCCACTGTCCAAATCAAACCGAACCGCGCGAAGATCTGCGCTGCTTGAAGTCGACTGCCATCTGAACTGAATCGAGTGGGCGTAAGTCGAAAGCGTGTGAGTTCCGCTTGTAGGAACTGCAACGAATGGACCGCCATCTGCTGAGGCAAATAGTTGACCGGAGCCGGCGAAATTCAAGGATATCTTCAGACGGGATATCGGCCTGTGACTCAAATAGACCGGCGACAATATTTCACCAGAGCCAGGGAACGAATCCCCATCCCAGTTCAATGTCCCAGTCCAACCGGGGTCACGAGTGAAAGTCTGCTCATATCTGCCCTGCAAGTGAACTCCATGGACGATTGGAGAAGAAGAGCCAGAGGGTTGGAGGAATGTCAACTTCAGCCTTAGCGTTGGGTGCTTTTCATAATCGATTGCCCCCAAATCGACTGCTAGTTCGGTCCGGTCAGTAAAGCCACCAATCGGATTGTTGCTGGTCCCATCGAGAACTGTCCACCTCAAACTCGAACCAGAGGGCACTGTAGCATCAATGCTCATCATTCCATAAGGGCCCGAAAGAGACTGGTAAGGGCCAACCGCGCTCGGCCCGAATTTAGCCGAAGTCCAATTCGCCCCGGTGCCAATCGAGCCTCCAGCAGGCATCAATTTGACATCGTCAACATTCCAGCCGGTATATGTGACCGAACCGTCGGTCCGACCCAATTTGAATCGGACCTGGAAATTGGGATTGTTGTTGACATGAGTTGAGACATCGTGACTCATTTGGGTCCAACTACTCGGATTGGTTGAGTAACTGTTCCAATCCCAAACTGTGACCCAATTTCCTTGCGCATTTTTGACATGCACTTGGGCATCGTCGTAATAGTGGGATTCGATTGCAAGACGCTTCCAATATTTGAGTTGCCAAGTTCCAGAGCAGCCGCCGCAATTGACGGAAGGGGAGGTGGCGAAGTATCCCGAAGAGGGGATCCCGTTGGGGTAGTTGCAGTTGTAGGTGTAAATTGCCTTGCTTCCGCTGTGGACGCCACCTGACGAGCCAAGACACGAATCGTACCCCCAATACCAACCGGTCCCGAAAGTCCAGCCTTGGTTTGTGCCCTCAAAATCCCAAAGAATCTCTCTCGGTAGAACTCTCATGCCGCCACTGGTGTTGTAATCGACCATGTCGCTGGTAGTCCCGGTGCTGTTCCATTGATTGAGAAGTGACCACGAAATTGATTCGGAGCGAGGAAGAATATGTGGCTCCAAAGCGAGCCCTAGGTCGGTAACTGCTTCGTTGACTGGTACTTCGAGTTGGAGCGCATTCGATGTACCATCAGGGTGATTGGTGACTGAAACTGTGATTTCTTGGTTGAGTTGCGTTTGACTGACTACTGGTTGAGAATCGAGAGACTCGGGGGTTACGAAAAACGCAAGAGTTGTCGATGAAAGGAACAAGGCGACGAGTAACGCGGCGACGAAAGTGCAACCTAGACTACGCTCCATCGTAGTCGTAGACTACGCTCGGTTTGTCAAGTGTTCGGCGATTGGAGTTAAAGAAAATCGGACCAAGACAAATCTGGAGATTGAGTCAATTCGGATTCGAAAACTGATGGGCGCAGTGAAAAAGGATATGCGATTGACTCGCCGAGCAGCGTACATGGATGAGGTCGCCCGTGCCAAACAGGCTGCTGGAATTGCAGCATGCGATTTTGTAGTCGATGGAATGGATGTCGGCCTCGGAACAGGCTCGACGGTTCGCTACACGGTCATCGAACTTGGACGACGAATGGACGAAGAAGGACTCTCCTTCCGAGGCGTCCCGACAAGTGTTGAAACGGCAGAACTTGCGACTGAACTCGGAATTCCTCTCATCGATTGGGATGAGGTTACCTCGCTTGCAGTCACAATCGATGGAGCCGACGAATTCGACCCACAATTTCACCTCATCAAAGGCGGTGGCGGCGCACTCACGAGAGAGAAAATTGTTGCTCAGGTTTCAGATGCTATGGTGGTGGTCACAGACCCTAGTAAGGAAGTCCCCACATTAGGTGCGTTTCCGCTTCCGGTAGAAGTTTTGGCGTTTGGATGGGAGGTCACGACTCGGCATCTCGGGGCGCTTTGCCCGGGCGAGGTCATCCGACGCGGAGGCGAGGAGCCATTCGTCACTGACAATGGGAATTTCATCATCGATTGCCACTTCGGGCCAACCATTTCTCAACCGGTCGACCTAGAAGCCCAAGTTCGGGGTGTCGCAGGCGTGGTCGAGGTAGGCCTATTCACTCACATGGCGGATGCAATCGTGATTGGCAGCGAGGCTGGAGTCGAGACTAGAATCAAGTCCGACGGCAGGCTCGATTAGATTGCCGTCAGCGTCGCGGTCAAATAGGGGAGGCGTTCCCGCCGGGGTGGGCCATTAGCTTAGTCAGGTAGAGCGACGGACTCTTAATCCGTAGGCCGCGGGTTCGAACCCCGTATGGCCCGCCTCAATCGATTTCCGTCAAAGGACCTACGGGGTTCGAACTTAGCGCAAACTGAACGAATAAAATCGATTCAACCGTTTGCGCGCCAGTTCAGCGCTGGACTGAGAACCAGCAAGCGATTAATCTCAATTGAAATCGGTTCGCATCGAAGGAAGCGCTGACCAGTTTCAATCCCGTATGGCCAGCTACAATCGAGGGAGCGCTAGAACATCTTGCGTCCAAAATTGACGCAACAATCGACTTTCTTCTCAGATTAGTTGATGATTGAAGTCCCCGCCTGGCCACGAATTGCTGGCAACGCTTCCCCGGGTTTACAAAGCACTACCGACATTTTCGGGTCGTGCCGTTTTGCATCCAACATCGATTCCACTTTCGGCCCCATGCTACCTGCGGGAAATTGCCCATCGTCAAGATGAGTTGCTGCTTCTGCCAAACTTAGGCTGCTGAGAATCTGTTCTGACGGTTTTCCGAAGTCAATTCTAATGGTGTCAATTGCGGTGCTGATGATTAGTAGATTTGCGCCTATAGACTGTGCGATAAGAGAGGAAACCCGGTCTTTGTCAATGACCGCCTCAATGCCCTCAAATCCAGAGTCGCCGGATACTACAGGAATACCGCCGCCGCCAGCACAGAGAACTACCGCTCCTGCAGCAAGTAAGGCATCGATTGCGTCCGCATCCAAGATTGATTGTGGTCTTGGTGAGGCTACAACCCGGCGAGGCCCTGCGGCAGTAATTCCGACATTCCATGATTCGGGAATCGCATCTAAATCGTCGATTAGGGGGCCAATTGGTTTGCTCGGTTGGCTGAACGCTTCGTCGCTGCCATCGACTTCTACTCGGGTGAGTATTGTTGCAACCTGTTCGTGACGGCCTCTCCGTGTGAGTACACTGTCGAGCCGTGTTGCGATTTCATGACCCAAGGTCCCTTGTGTTGCGGCGACCCAATGGTCGAGACCGGCAGGCTCAGGCCCGCCTTCTCTATTGTCGAAGAGCGCCTCTTCCATCAACAACATCTCGCCGACTTGAGGGCCATTTCCATGCGTCAATACAACTCTGTAACCTGCCTCCAATAGGTCGACGACATCCTCGAGTACTGCTTCCATCACCATCTCGGCTGCGGCGCTGGCATCACTCCCAACCGCAGCCGGGTCAGAAAGAGCATTTCCGCCGATAGCATAGACTGCTAGGCGGCGATTGGAGGTGCGTGGAACATCAGACAAGTGAAACTCCCCACTCTTACCGGTAACTGGTTTAGCCATCAATGTATTCAACCGTATTCAGCGTCCGGTTCAAATGGGCGGGGCCAATCCGACGGGCCGCAGGTGACAAAAATGGCCAAAGAACTGTTCATCGCTGATGTTCAATCGGGCAGCCATGACGGTCAATCCGTTGAACTCAAGGGGTGGGTTCACCGCGCTCGCGGCTCAAACAAAATCTGGTTTGTCGTGCTGCGCGACTCCACCGACCATATCCAATGCGTCATCAAACGAGATACCGTTGGAGATGACTCATTTGAGGCTCTGAAAAGCGCCCTAATCGAATCGAGTGTGATTCTGCAAGGGCAAGTAAACCCCGATGAGAGGGCACCAGGAGGCCACGAAATGGTGGTTAGCGGCGGAGAGGTAGTTGGCCCGGTAAACCCGGAGAATCCGTTCCCAATCACTGAATCTGCGATGGAAAACGCAGATGGCGGCGAAACGGAATTTCTGCTCGACAACCGCCACCTCTACCTGCGAACCGGCCGAATGACGAACATGCTCAAGATTCGCTCCTCGGTCTTTGGGGCGATCCACTCTTACTTCCGAGAACTCGACTTCGTCGAATACCAAGCACCCAACTTCGTTGCAGGCGCAGTCGAGGGAGGTTCAACCCTCTTCGAAGTGCCTTACTTCGGTAAGAAGGCCTATCTGACTCAATCTTGGCAATTGTATGCAGAGGCGGCGATGCCCGCCCTTGAGCGGCTCTACACGATTGCACCCTCTTTCCGCGCCGAAAAAAGTCGTACTCGCCGCCATTTGACTGAATTCTGGCACGCTGAAATGGAAATCGCTTGGGGTGGAAACGCAGATGTCATGGCGCACGGAGAAGCACTGGTCCGGAAGATTGCGAGAACCATTTTGGATGAACGGTCGGAAGAACTTGAGGGCCTTGGAAGAGACCTCGATTTGGTCGCCCGTTACGCCGATAATCCGTACCCCCGAATTCGCTACGACGAGGCCGTCGAAACGCTACAGGGAATGGGTGTCGACATCGAATGGGGTCAAGATTTAGACTACTCGAAAGAGAAGGTTCTGACAGCAGATTTTGATGTACCACACTTCCTCACACACTACCCCAGAATCGCAAAGCCGTTCTACCATCGACCCGACCCGGACGACCCGAAGTATGTGCTCTGCCACGACCTCCTAGCACCCGAGGGCTATGGTGAGATAATCGGAGGGGGCGAGAGGACTTGGTCGGAGAAGGAAATTCTCGAGCGTATCGACGAGGAGGGAACTCCACGCGAGCCGTACGAATTCTACATCGATATTCGAAAGTATGGCGGAGTGCCTCACGGCGGCTTCGGCTTAGGTGTCGACCGAGTTTGTTCTTGGCTTGCAGGAGCCGACCACATTCGCGAAGTCATTCCGTTCCCTCGTGATTCTCGTCGAGTTACACCTTGACATTTGCCAATTAAATTGGCTTTCTTTCTTCAAGAGAAGGGTGTGTCGAATCCCTCGTCAAGCGGGTCGGGAAGTTCTGACTTAGCATTAATCCGATCCGTTCTTTCATCATTAGAGTTTGAATTTTCATCAGGAACTGGTGAACTTGAACCGCTGATAGCGCTACTTCTGCCATCTAATTTCGAGTCTTTTTGAGTGACTATAAGCGCTGTGAATGCACCGATGCAAAACAGCAAAATGATTGCAAACGCTTCCTGCGAAATACCTCCAGAGTCACCAATCAGTCGAATAATCAGAAGGATTACAACGACTGCAATCAAGGCGACTGGAATCAGTCGGCGGCTCTCCATCACTCTCCGATGCCGCCGACCCCTTGATGAACCCCGCCCATCTTGAGGGCAATATGGACTTCTCAGTCGAAAGTGGTAGCAGAAAATCTGGCGGGGGTTCCCGCCCCTCTTCAGGCGGCCAATGCAGTGGTTGGCTGATGACGGCTGTCGCTCCTTGGGGCGATACCACAGAAGATGCCTTTGACCAATGTCTCGTCGAGCTTGGTCTTGGTGATTCTCGCCTCATCCGTATGGAGGGTGCGATGTTGCCGATGGGATTCTCTCCGACACAACCCGAAGACCTCGCCATGGGCTCTCTTGTCGAATGTCATGTGGCACAAGCATACGCGGATGATGGGGCAACAGCCTCGGCGGGTGTGGCGTGGGCGGAATGTGTGACCCCTGAGGGTGACGAATGCGCGATAGTCGCGACGCTCTCTACAAACCAGCCATACGAGGAAACTGAACTGATGTTGAAGCGTGAGTTGAAGCAGAAAATGTCGAGCCGGGACTTGGAAGTTGTGCGCCACGAAATGGCGGTTGATGAGGTGACTGCGGCGAAGGACCACCATGGGTGTGCGGTCGCTGCGCTGATTATTCCTAACAGTCTGAACATGCAATCCGGTGATGTTGGCCGGGTAAGAGGGGGCTACACAAGAAGTGCTGATGCTGGCTTCTCAAGTGGTGCTAGGACTGCCCCTCGGGCTCAATCACGGCGCAACCGGGATGATGTTAGTTTCGACCTTTGAGTGAAGAAAATGTCCAGAGTAGGGCGACAATTCCAACAATTGGAGTCGGCTGATGTCTGATGAAAGCCAATTTCTCGTTTTCCGCTGTTCGGAGTGTGAACGCTGTTTTGGCAAATTGTCTGCCGCAGCATCAGGGTCATGCCCAGCCTGCGGCTTTGCTGCTAGTCACAAGGTAATCGATAGGGCGACTGACGACGATGACCTTCAGCGACGGGTTGCACTTGCAAATGTGCCATCCGAACTGAGAAAGGAACTCGGAGCGAAAATCGACAAGATGCCAGCCTACGATTCAGGCAAACAAGATTCGGTTAGCGCAGTCAAACTGCGCTCTCTTTTGTTGGCTTCCAGAGATGAAGAGAATCGAGTTTCAGTTACCACTCTACAGGAGGCTTTGGCGAAGGAGGGGATTGCGGAGCCGACCGCCGAGGACCTCATTTCGTTGGCCGAATATGAGGGCAAGTTGATTCGTCTTTCCGAAGGCGAATGGCTCTATCTCGAATGAGTACCTTCATGGAGGGGTTGCGGGTCGAGCCGAATTAGGGCCCGTGGGTTAGTTTGGCTATGCTTGGAGCTTTGGGAGCTTCTGACCCCGGTTCAAATCCGGGCGGGCCCACCTACAATTTCATTCGCGTGTAATCGGTGGGCCCGCGGGATTCTCACTGAGAACGAATTCGATTGGATTCGCTTGTTCTCAGTCGCGGCAGGTTGCACGCAACCTTAGCGTGTTCAAACACCTTCGACTTCATCCGCTTGTTTGAACATCAAATCCGGGCGGGCCCATCTCAATCGATTGGAATCCGGGCGGGGACTTCAATCGAAAGGCGTCGATTGACTTCATGTATGTCGATTAATTTAGCAACTGTTAGACCGACTACTGCAACTGTGACGAACGCTAGCGTTGCAATCGCTGATTGAGTTGCAATCAGTGGAGAGGCGATAATCGCTCCAAGTGCTCCAAACCAACAGGTCGAGAGGGTGATTCTCGTTTGTGGGTTCGACCTTCTACCCGCCGAGTCTTGGCTGCCCGTGACATACCAGGACCAGCCTCTGCGCCAAAGTCCGGCGAACAGTAGGATTGAGATTCTCGGCAGGAACCTATTCAGTCTAATTCCCGATGCCTCATTTCTATAGACCGAGCGAATCGGTGCTGATTCAAATGGAATCGACTCAGCGCCAATATTCAACATCCACCAGTTTGGATAGCCGTAGCCCTGCCATTCAGAGACCCATTTCCACTGTCGAAGTGTGGCGATGTCGACTGCTGTGAAGCCGCACTGGGGGTCACTGACCTCTCGACCGCTCGCCAGGCTGGTCAACATGGAGAGAAGTCGGGAGCCGAGCCTTCTCCTCTTCGGCATGTTTCCGAGTCCCTCCTCGTGAAGCCACCTGTCACCCTTGACAAAGGGGGCGGAATCCAGTTTCTTGAGCAGCCCATCGATGTCGGCTGGATCCATCTGGCCATCGCCCGCCATCACTACCGCGGCCCAGTTTCCCTTTGGAATCTCATTCTCGTCGATGAGTCGAATCACTTCGTGATATCCTGCGGAAATCGCTCCACCTACTCCGATTCCGCCGGAATTAGTCACCATTCCATGTTCGCCATCTCTTTCGAGAGATACCAGTTGAGCATTGGCAAGTTTGGCTGTGGCGTCTGTTGAACCGTCGTCAACTACCACAATCAAGTCGACCCAATCTGGAATCGATGCGATGGATTGCTGAATCAGCACCTCCTCATCGCGGGCCGGCATTACAACTGCGACACGACGGCCTCCTCGCATGCCCATGTTGCTGCCGATTCAGTCCTTCAACTCGGCGCACCGCGCATATCGCATCTTTGGACCGCCGAAGCGCTTCAATTCGCAACTCTTCATCTACCCTCAAATGTGACCAATCACCCTTCAGATGGACCGAATCATTGAACCCCCGTCCCTTAGCAGCGACAAACGGTAAAGATGCGCTTAGTCTATGTCGCCCGAGGACAATCGCTCCGTCTCGGCTCTGCGGTTAGCCGCGGCCGCGACTTCGCTGACGAAGTTCTTGTCATTTCTCTCGGCGAGGATGAGGAAGCCCGGATATTGGTTGAGGAGGCTGGTGGTACCTTTGTGGTTCACGAAGGCGAAGCACACGCCCCACTGCTCGCAAAGACCCTTTTTGACTTGGATTTGGAGGATTCCATGAGCACGGTAGCAATCGGATTGGACAACCACTGGAAGCTCAGCGACCTGCCGATGCACATTTCGCTGGCGCGCAGCAGGCACGATATTTACATCGCTTTCAAACACCGCTCGCACAACCAGAGGACAGATGATGTCCCGAAAGAAAATTTGGCGATTACGATTGCATCTTACACTTACGACAAGGCCGCAATCTCGGTCTGTTGCTTTTCCGATGAAGGGTTAGCCGCCCTCGCCTCTTCCGCCGTTAGTGACCGACCAGCCGACCTTCCACATGACCTTAGAGTTCGGATTATCGAACTTGACAGACAACCGGCAGGAAAGCAATTGGAGTCATTAACCTCAGCGTCTCGCTTTGCTCAACTTTTCTATTGGATGCTAGAATCGAAACACCCACTGATTCTGTTCGGCATACCGGGTTTGGTTTTCTTTGGACTTGGCTACAAGATGGCGGGCGCAGTGATGGATATCGGAGGGCCGCACGATACGGTCAGCCTCGGGGTGGCCATGGCAGCATTTGCCGTGACTTTCGTCGGGGTGCTGTCGTTTGTTTCGTCTCTTGTTCTCTATGTTCTTGGAAAACAAATTGACAAGGTACAGATGGACTACTCATAGTGCATTGAGAGTTGATTAAAATGACTTATGGATCATTTTAGTCGAAGGGTTTCGAGGTTTGATGGGGCAGTTGAACGAATCCGATAGGTTTCCCTGATGCCTTTGGCGAATTCGTTGCAAATCTTCGCGTCGCCGTGATGGCAGATTACGAGCCTCGGTTTAGGATTCATTTGGCCGACATAATCCATCAGTTGCTTCCTATCTGAATGGCCTGAGAATCCATCGATGATTATCATGTCACAGCCGACCTTCACCATGTCAGTGCCTCTGCCGCCATCGCTGATGGGTACATCCGAAAATCCGTCGCGGAGCCTTCGTCCGAGAGTTCCTTCTGCTTGGTATCCTACGAAACAAAGGGTGTTGCTTGGGTCTGGAGCCCAGTTGCGGAAGTATTCAACGATCGGCCCGCCGGTCATCATGCCGCTTGTTGCCAACACGATACAAGAGCCCGGGTCGTGAATGATTGATTCTCTTTGGTCCCGGCTCTCGACTTTGCGGAACCAAGGTGAGCCGAATGGATTTGTTCCGTCATCTTTGAGAACTGCCTGCTTCAATTCGGTATTGAGGAATTCTGGATGAATTGAATGAATGGCTGTAGCCTCTTGGATCATTCCGTCGAGCCATACTGTGACCGGCTCGCATTCACCGGAGCGGAAGAGCCGGTCGATTGCAATCATCAGTTCTTGACTTCTTCCGACTGCGAATACCGGACAGAAAATTTTCCCACCCTTTGCGAGTACTCGTTTTACCATGTCTTGAAGTTCCTGTGTCGCTTCCACTCGTGACGGCTGAAACGATTTTGCCCCGCCATATGTTGATTCCATGACCAGAGTTTCTACTCTAGGGAATCTCACATGAGCAGCGTCATACAACCATGATTTCTCATACTTAATGTCACCACTGAAAACGATGTTGTGCAACCCTTCGCCGACATGCATGTGCAGAGATGATGAACCAAGAATATGGCCTGCGTTGTACATTGTCAATTTGATATCAGGGGAGATGTCAGTCGTTTGACCCCATTCAACATCGACGACATGAAGCATCATTTGCTGTACATCTTCAAGTGAGTAGGGAGGTTCCCTGCCCTCTGATTGGGAGACTTTGATGAAGTCCATTTGGAGCAGGACCATCAAGTCGCGCGTGGGGGGTGTGCAATAGACAGGACCTCGATATCCATACTTGAACAGGACCGGGAGCATTCCGATGTGGTCGAGGTGAGAGTGGGTAATCACGACAGCGTCAATCTTGTCTGGAGGCAACATTTCTGGTGCCGCAAAATAAGGCATCATCTCATCTAGCCTTCCCGGCTTCGCACCACAATCAACGATGATTCTACTCTCATTCGTAGTGACAAGATGCATAGCGCGTCCAACTTCTCTATATGAGCCCAATGAAGTGAGGCGAACCCACTGTTCTCCTGGTCTCTGCTGCCGATATATGTTGGTCCCAAATCGACGCAATAATTTCTGCCTCTCATCCGACTTCTCATAGCGGAATCGCCGGATGTCGTTCGCTGTGCGGCTCTCCATACGGGGGGCGCGGATAATCTTGACTTGCCAACCTATTTTATCACGAACTTCTTTCAGATGGGCGCCTCGCTTTCCGACACCTATGCCTGGTTCTTTGCATTCAATTTTGCATTCCGATGTAGCCGGGTCGAAGTAGATGTTGAGAATGAATGCCTCTTTCGGAATTATCTCGTTGATGACATCACGCGCTTCTGATTCAGACATCATAATTGAGGGGTCTGGGCGAATTACAACACGCCGTTTGACCGCTTTGGCAATATCTGCAACCAATCCACCCGAGAATCGGTTTGGTGAGTCCGTGATGATCGCGATACTAGCCGCTTCCAAGTCGACCTCATAGTCGATGTCTTTCGGCACCATTTTGGTTATCTTATCTTTGATTTCTCTGTAGGTCAGTCTCATCTAGGACACCTCATTTTCGATTAACGCCCGGCGAAGCGACCGCCAAAATGCGGTTGATGCTGATCGGCAGCTGAGCCGCCGGGAAAGTGATTGATTTGGAGAATATTCAAACTGATTTTACAAGAGCAGCCACTTCTGCTTCGGTGAGCAACTTGTAGCCATCCTTCAGGGTGATGACGCAGAGGTCCATCCCATTGCCGCTTGCTGAATCGCGCTGAGCGGAGGCGAGTAGTGCTTTTGCGGCTACCTTCAATGCCTCTCCTTTGGTCATGTTATCCTTGTACTGGTCTTCGAGTACTCCGTACATGTAAGGGGAACCAGAGCCAGTTGCACAGTAAGTGTCTGGAATTGAACCGCCTGCAGAATCAATTGAGTAGACATGGCCGCCCTCTTCATCGACGCCAGCAATCAACAACTGAACCCAGTAAGGGCGCCCGCCGAGGATGTTGGCTGTGAGAGTTGCAGCTGCTTCGACCTTCATCAAGTCTTCACGGCGGAGTTGGTAGAGTGCGATTTCGGCGGACAGAACTCTTGAGAGTACCTGAGCGTGGCCGACTAGACCGGCGGTTGTTAGTGCGATATTGTCAGCGATTGAGAATAACTTCTGGACATTCTTGTTAGCGACGAAGTGACCCATCGTTGCTCGGTGGTCTGCACCTACAACTACTCCGCCATTGAAGCAGATTCCCAATGTACTTGTCCCTGTCTTCATCACTTGCATCTGTTCATCCATACTACTTCCCCCGACTCAACCGTCCTTGAATGTTGGCACGAGGCAGGAAGACCGCCCCGGACGATTCACTCGACACGCTGACCCTTTATCAATCCGACGAACTAAAATCACGGCTCTCCAGTGAAGATGATGAAATGGTTCATCAGTCGTCGAGTTGCAGGAGCAATCGAGGAGCATGTATGGCGACGAGCCTGAACCATTGGTTTCGCGTCGGAGGAGGTTGGCGGTATGAGTGGTGATGACGAGACCGGCCCAAGGTGGCTCGATGTGCCAAGCATCGAAAACAACCCACTCCCGTCAGTCGACCCCGGGGGCTCATACCACGACCTCGGAGCCCTCTATCCAGACGCACCTGTGCCACGGGGCGCGGGAGATATTGTAATTCGGCGGGCTGTTCTTCACGATGTCACAGGCCTTGAGGAAATTCTCAACTGGGCCTCGGATGGCGAGTTGGTGATTCTTGAGTTGCAGAGTATGCTCGACCGAGGGTTCGAGTTTGAGACCGCGGTTGAACAGATTACCTCTTTTGTTGAAGGTGACTTAGGCGGCTCACTTGTGCAACTTGGAGACCAACGAATTCTGATTCTGCCAGCCGGATTCCGGGGAGTTTCTGGGCTGGAAGATGAGCCGTTTGAACAATCCTGAGGTTTCTCGAATGGAGAGTGAAATCGACCACCCCTGCCCTATCTGCGGTGAATCTGGCGAACTGAAAATGCTCTCGATGACGGCAGAAATCCCCTATTTTGGAGAACATACGCAAATTACTTTGGCGTGCGATAAATGTGGCCTTCGCCAAACCGACTTCATCCCGGCTGAGGAAAAGGGGTCACTCTGTCACACCCTTCAAATCACCACAGCCGAACACTTACGTGCCCGCGTGGTACGCGGTTCCTCCGCCACTGTCAGGCTTCCCGAGTTGGACTTGGAAGTATCACCTGGCAGCCATTCAACAGGATATGTCTCAAACGTCGAGGGAGTACTTCTGCGCTTCCTCGACATCATTGACATGGTCGCCCGTCAAGCGGTGACCGATTCAGCAGAAGGCGGCGAGGGGGCTGAAGAGGCGGTGCTGGCTTTGGGGGAGTTGCGCAGCAGGTTGGAGCGGTTGATGAGTGGAGATGCATTGGGCGAATACAATTTGGAAATCCTCGACCCGACAGGCCATTCAGCGATTGCTGATGCAGATGCGGTAGTGCGCGAACTGAGTCAAGAAGAGGTAGAAGATTTGGACTACGGGCCGAATCCAATGGTTTTCAATTCATCAGATGACGCAGTCGAGTAAATCCAACAACAGGTGAATGAACACACCGATGAAGAATGGTTGGGCGGGCGCCCAGAGAGAACCGCCAAAATAGATTGGCGCCATATACCACGAATGTAGCGGGTGAGAATTGATGCTGCAACGGTCTGGGACATATATGTCGGGCCATGAGAGAAGGTGGTCGACATCGATGAGAAGGCTGCTATAGAGCAGGATGCAGACTCGCTTCAACTCGTAAGTAGCGTCGACTACTCTGCCAGCCTTTTGCGCCGCAGCCAACTCTAATTTCCAAAGCAACCATGCTGCTGGAATCATCACTACAATGTGGATAAGCCAGTTCGGCAAGAGGTCACCTCAGCCACGCGCATCGTCAGCCAAGAATTGGTCGACTAAGTGAGCGGTCTGGTCACGCGCCTCGGACAAATCCGAAAGCCAAACAGCCGCCCGGTCGATGCACTCCTGCTTCATCTGCCCAGTGAGGATGTCCCCACTTCGATAACCAGCCTCAAGTTCAGCCAATGTCGCATCATCTGGCTCGAAGAAATAGCGGAGATACTGGAACGCGACATCTATGTCCGGGTTGCCTCCCAACCTTCTGTGCTCCTCCAAAGTTGGCTGACCTCCCGAAAAGGATGACTTCACCTTCTTTTCCATCGAAGCGGCATCTTCTGACAAGAAGATTGTCGTCTCTGGTTGGCTGCTGCTCATCTTCTCTCCAGTCATGCCCATCGTGAACTGATGGTAGGTGCTTGAAGGCTGAAGCAGTCCTAGCCCTCCGAGTTCCCGCTCGACTCGCAAAACTGTAGGGCGGATTCGATTGCGGTCGCTATTGGTCGCGGCTGGCAACTCGATGGTTCCGTGCTTCGGATTGGTCAATATATCGCTGAAACCAAGATTACTCAAAGCGCTGGTCAACTTGTCAAAGACGGATTGCCGTTGAGTTCGGTCGACTCTTCCACCCACGCCTACTCCCAGTACGGCTGCATTTTCTTCTTGGACTGATAGGCCGATGGTCAACCCGCCCGCCTTCCTTGATTTCACATTGAACCAGTTTGTTTTGGCGGCGAGTCCTCGGGTGAGTCGCAGGTGAGGGTCTTGGTCGACGCCGACCGGAACGACGATTGGGCGAAGACCGCCATATTCGTCGAGTTGAGGGTGAAGGATATCACCCGCTTGAACGAGTGGCGCCTGCACATGAGCGAGGTTGGTGTCGCCCGAAAATCCGTAAATCGCTTCCAACTCAGACAAATTGGTACGCTTGCCCAGAGTGAAGGCGAGCCGCTGAACGATTGAACGGCTTGACTGGAAATAAATGCTAGTTCGTTCAACATCTAGGCCCAATGCAGCATAATTTGCAACATATTCCTCCATTGCTGACCTCCGACACTCCTCAAGCGACAAGCCGCGCGTGGCGTGCGCCTCCAAATCGGCGACTGCAATCGTCACATCGGCGCCCTGCTCTTGGAACCATTTCACTTGGTCAATCACCATCTTGTGGCCAAGGTGCATCCTGCCCGATGGCATCAAGCCGGTCAAGACTCCAAACGGGTCACCGCTCCGCTGCGCGTCGAGAATCAAGTCGAGGTCGCGGTGAGCAAAAATGATTCCGCGGCGGTGCAGCATGTGTGGATTCGGCACATTCTCGGGTTCTACTATAGAGAGGCCAAATTGGGTGATTATTCGGGAATAGTCTGTCGACTGACTTGACGACCAAGGGTCGATTGATACCTCGTCTGCCATGCTCTCCCCAACCCGCTCGACCGAGAAGAGGGCATCAATGATTCGCTCCGGCCACGCCCGATGGTTGATGGTTCGGCACCCTCTGCCATTTACCGGGTAGGATTTTTGGCGGCTGAGAAAAGAGCGATCGCTTACGGCTCTGGACTAATTGGGCAGTTCGTCTGTGATGGGCTGAAAAATATCCACCTCACTGTGGTCGAAAGAGACCAAAGTTCTCTCGATTCACTGGCGAAAACGATGGACTCCGATACAGTGGAGTTGGTTTGCGCTGATGCATTCGAACACGCCAGAAGAACCGACCACTCGCTGTACGACCTTGTGTTGAACATGCTTCCCGGACGGATTGGGGGGAAATTTCGGGAATTTCTCATCGATTGCGGCTCTGTTGTCGTCGACATCGCCTTCTCCGATGATATTCCAGAACAGTGGGAAATGCATGCAGTTGACACAGATACCTGCTTCGTTCACGATGTAGGCATAGCGCCGGGCCTCTCGAATATGCTGCTCAGCAAGGCGCGGTCAGAGTTGGGGCCGCTGAAATCGGCGACCATCAAGGTCGGAGGTAATCCGACCAAAACCGACGACGGGTGGTCCTACATGGCTCCATTCTCGCCGACAGATGTCATCGAAGAGTACACGCGACCGGCTAGAGTAATCCAAAATGGTGAGGCGGTGACGCTCGAGGCGTTGTCACAACAGCACCTCATCGAAGTCGATGGGCATGGCACAATGGAGGCTTTTCTGACCGATGGGCTGCGAAGTCTGCTCTCTTCCGAAGCGGCTGAGGGAATTGAGACCCTTGAGGAGTACACCGTTCGTTGGCCCGGCCATATAGACAAGTTCCTCGAAATGCGGGATTCCGGAACGGGCGGCCACGTCGATGAAGATACGCTGCTCGAAGAATGGAAATTTGACCACAGCCGGGGTGACTTCACTTGGATGGAAGTCGCCGTCGAGGCGAAAAGCGGGGCCGCAGCAAAATGGGTCTACGACTTGGTGCGGGAGAGCGACGATGGTTGGCAGACGATGACGAAATCGACTGGATTCGTCACGCTGTTCATCGCCCGAGCGTTTCTAGATGACTCGATTCACATGGAAGCGGGAGTATATGCACCAGAAGACCTGTCAGCAGATTTCCACGATATGGTCATCGACGCCTTTGACAGATTTCACCCCGGCGTTCTTAGCAGAATAGAATGAGAAATAGCGGCTCGGTCCGAATGAGAAATAACTACTCGATGAAAATTAGAAATCTCAACTCAGCGGCTACGACATCAATTAAACTCTACTCTTCTTCAAGTTGAATCTGGTCAAGCGAATCGAACACCTCGGCCACTCCACGCGCCCGATGGTCTCTCTTCACTACCGAATAGAGTGCAATTGGCGCAGCGATGGCAACAATCGCTGCAACAACGGGCAGCCACCAGTTGAACGCACCGACCTCACGAGGCTCGACCAACCAGGTGAAGCGCATGGGTGTGTCATCCCACCTCTTTGACCAGTAAAATAGGTCGTAGGTGTGAATTCCAGCCACAGTTATTGCAACTTCGTGACCGTTAAATTCCGCCAATTCGCCAGTCGTAGAGTCAAATGAATGGTTGCTATCGAATAGAACGATTGCCGTCTTCCCACTCATCAGCGTTAGGTATAGTGTGTCACCCTCCTGCCTCCAGCCCTCTTGCAAATGTGGCTCTCCAGCCGATAATTCGGGGAGTGGCATAGAAGACTGGTAGACATTGACGACATCCGCGCCAAATCCAGTGAAGGAATTTGTAATCGGCACCTTCCAGGCTTGCGGTACATCGGGCCAATCGTTGTATTCAACTAGCCATGACTTATTGTCAATTGAATTGAGTGTGAAATTTGATTCGATAGCATGGTATGATGTGTACTCGCCCCAAGTTGTGAACCACGCCGTTGTGGACTCGATTGCAGCAACCAATTCGCTATCAGGCCTAACCACCACATCGTGATCGCGGGCCTTCCAAAACATGTTGATTATCGGTGCTCCCGACTCCTTTACCGCCTCAAACTGTTCCACCGATCCTACTGTCTTCTCAAATGAGCCGCCAGCAAAATCGAAGATTCTCAGCTCAGAGTTAGTAGTGGACCGTAATTCAGAATGACCGACAGCAAGGATATTCGCACTATGGACCGAATCTAGTGTCTGCTGGTCGATTTCACCTTCGGGAAGGCCGAATGAAATCGGATTAACTCCCCATTTTGAGGCGTTTGTTCTCTCTGTGATGTAGTCGAGGCACTCGGTGATGGCCTCGGGCTGCTGACGAATGTCCTTGCCCGGGATCCCATGGCAGCCGATTTCGTCGCCAAGAGCAAGTCGCTCTGGACCGATGATATTGACGAGCCACGAATCTTCCTCCCATTGGGCTGCAACTGGAGCGACGAGTGGAGTCACTAGAAGCGCGATCAGCCCGAATGAAACCAGCCGAGCAAATCCGAAAGGTGAGCCGGAAAGCGACCTGCTCATCCGCATATAGCGGCGACCGCCCAACCCGTCAAGAACCGAGCGGTTCGCAAGCCAGCCCCGGCAACCCTCAATACCTGTCTTTTGAGGAGGAGGCCCCGATGACCACTCTGACAGCCGCGGGAAAGTCACGTCTCGCCGAGTTGACATCGGTTGAACCGGCTGGGCGACCCTTACCCCCTACTCCGCTGTACAACGCGATGCTGGGAATCGCCATTCCACTGCTAACCGTCATCACGAATCTCAAAATTACCGGCTCAGAAAACATTCCGAAGCGTGGACCATTCATCGCCGCGGGAAACCACACATCTCACCTCGACCCAGTTCTAGTAATCTTCTCCTGCAGACGAAAATTGTTCTATCTCGCAAAGGACGAACACTTCCAAAAACCTGGCTGGCGCCAACTGATGGGTGCAACCGGGCAAATCGAAACTGACCGCGCTTCTGGCGGCGGCGGAGCAATCGCCCGCGCCGCAGATGTTCTCGCTTCGGGCCGCCCACTCGGTATCTTCCCTGAAGGAACCCGTTCAAGACGGACTTCGCCGCCATTCCTCGGCCGCGGAAAAACTGGGGTGGCGCGCATCGCCGCCGCCTTTCCCGACATTCCAGTTGTTTTCTGTGGAATCGATGGCGCCCGCGATATCCTAGCACCGGGCGAGCCTTTTCTACCCCGAGTGTGGAAGCGAACTGAACTGAAATTTGGGAGCAGTATCACTTGGAATGAATGGATTGGCGAGCCCAACGGAGGAGGCTTGAGCGATGAAGAGGTAGACCGTCTGCACGGTTTGGACAGTGATGAAAGGAGGGCGGAACTCCGGAAATTGTACAGGAAATTCACCAACCAATCAATCGCAACATTAGCCGCGCTTGGGGCGCCTTGAGATTTTCAAAACGGCGTCGGAGAGCAACCGATGAGAGCAATATTTCTCGGAATTGTTGGGCCATGTTCTTAGTGCGTCAATTCTGCCCGAGTGTCCGGCGTCAGCATGGACCAGTATCTGCACCTCATCAAGACCATCCTCAGCGAGGGTGTTGAGCGTGGCGATAGGACAGGAACCGGAACTCTCTCAGTGTTCGGCCATCAAATGAGATTTGACCTCAGAAGGGGCTTTCCAGCGGTCACCACAAAGCGGGTTCACTGGCCGAGCATCATTCACGAACTTCTGTGGTTTGTCTCAGGTGCGACCAACATTCGCTACCTGAAGGAGAACAATGTCCGCATTTGGGACGCTTGGGCAGATGAGAATGGAAATCTCGGACCAGTTTACGGAAAACAGTGGCGCGCTTGGGAGAGCGCGGATGGGCAGGTGATTGACCAACTTAGGCAGGCGGTGAAGCAGATTCGGGAGGACCCAACTTCTCGCAGAATCATTGTTTCAGCGTGGAATGTCGGTGAACTTGACAGAATGGCATTGCAGCCCTGTCACGCGTTTTTCCAGTTTTATGTAGCAAACGGGGAACTCTCTCTCCAACTCTATCAGCGAAGCGCGGATGTCTTCCTCGGGGTGCCGTTCAACATCTCTTCGTATTCATTGTTGACTTGCATGATGGCCCAGGTCTGTGGACTCAAGCCGGGGGATTTCGTTCACTCGATTGGGGATGCCCACCTCTACAGGAACCACCTCGAACAGGCGCGCGAACAGGTCGGCCGACCACCTCTTGAACTTCCTACACTCCAACTGAATTCACGGTGTACTGAAATCGACGACTTTTCATATGATGATATCCAGATACTGGATTACAATCACCATCCGCATATTGCGGCCCCGATTAGCGTGTAGAGGTAGAGAAGATGAAATTGGGAATGATTGTTGCAATGGACCAAGACGGTGTTATTGGAAGAGATGGAGTCATGCCGTGGCATTTGCCAGCGGATTTGGCTCACTTCAAGTCCTCAACTATGGGCTGCCCGATAATCATGGGTCGGAAAACTTTCGAGGCGATTGGCCGGGCGCTTCCCGGCCGAATGAGCATCGTTCTCACTAGGGACATGGAGTGGTTCCAACCGGGGATTGAAATTGTTCACGACATCTCTGAAGCGATTGAGTTGGCGTCGATTGAGGCTGGGGCTGAAGGTTGGGCTTGGGTCATCGGTGGTGGAGCGATTTATGCTACGATGTTGCCGCGGTGCGAGCGACTGTTGGTAACTCATGTGAAGGCGGAAGTTGGTGGAGATACTTGGTTTCCGTACATCAACTGGGATGACTGGGAAGAAATCAGTCGTGAGACGCTCCGAAAAAATGACTCCAATTTGTTCGAAATGGCCTTCGCTGCCTACGAACGAGCTTGACTCAGAGGGTAGTCACTATGCAACCCCTT
>Ga0209403_10001194_pt1 | contig 34367 bp, 33 predicted proteins | sample ArcticOcean_MG_C_8_FD_187440 | JGI IMG/M metagenome (GOLD analysis project Ga0209403, IMG submission 187440) | Marine microbial communities from western Arctic Ocean - ArcticOcean_MG_CB11_86 (SPAdes) (version 2) | ecosystem: Environmental > Aquatic > Marine > Oceanic | place: Arctic Ocean...
ATTATCAAATTCCCATCGCTGATAGAGATGCGCTGTTTGCTGAACAGCAGGCCGCTGCCGCTGATGAAGACACTGAAGACACTGAAGACACTGAAAAGTCTGAAGGCACTGAAAAGTCTGAAGGCATCGAAGCCTCTGAAGCAGAGATAAGCGAAGAGACTTCGGGTGACGGCGAGAATTCTGAAGGTGATGAAAGCCAAAGCCCTGAAGGCGGCGAAACCATGGCTGCCTCAGGCAGTCGCGGCGACAGCATCTCTGAAGGTGATGAGACCGGCGAATCTGATGATGCCGAAGCTGAGAAGTTAAACGCAAGCGCCTCTCCAGAAGTCGCCACAAGGGATGCTCCGGAAGCCGCCGCAAGCGGCGATGCTGATGGCGCAGAAGAAAGCAGCACAGATAGTGATGCCAACGAATCCAGCAGCGATGAAGAAGAAGCTGCGGTTGAAGCGGTGCCTCAGGGAGAAGCAGAACTTCAGCAAGTGTCTGAAGCTGTAGTAGCTCCGCAATCTGAGCCAGAATCCGAGGATGATTCAGAACCTTCGGATGACGTGGTGTCGGATGAGGAAGTCGCGGCACAGAGTGAGGAATCCGGCGATGAAGAAATCGCCCCTAACGAAAATCGTGTCGCCAAATCAGGTGAATCCGTTGAAACCTTGGGCGGCGATGAAATAGACGATGAAGCCCAGCGCCGGCTTCATGTCAGCCGCTCGCTGCTGTCGCGTCGCTATAAAATTCAAGAAGTCATCAAGAAACGCCAGATCATGCTGATCCAGGTGGTCAAGGAGGAGCGCGGCAATAAGGGTGCTGCGCTCACAACCTATCTGTCCTTGGCCGGTCGTTATTGCGTGCTGATGCCGAATGCCGTTCGTGGCGGTGGGATTTCACGTAAAATCGTGAATGCGGAAGATCGTAAGCGCCTAAAAACCATTACTAAGGAACTCAAAGTTCCGCCGCGTATGGCGATGATCGTGCGCACCGCCGGCCTCGCCCGCACGCGCTCTGAGATTAAACGCGACTTCGAATATCTCCTGCGACAGTGGGAAGGCATTCGCGAGGCAACATTGGGGTCGAGCGCGCCTGTCCTTATTAACGAAGAAGCCAACCTTATTCGCCGCTCGATCCGCGATCTCTATTCGCGCGACATCGATCAAATCCTGGTCGAGGGCGATGATGGCTACCGTATTGCCAAGGATTTCATGCGCACGCTGATCCCCAGCCATAGCGCAAAAGTTCAGCCTTACCGTGACCGTATTCCGCTGTTCGCCCGTTATCAGATCGAAGGTCAGTTAGACGCCATGTATAGCCCGCAGGTGCAACTGCGCTCGGGCGGCTATCTGGTCATCAACCCGACCGAGGCACTGGTCTCGATCGACGTCAATTCCGGCCGCGCTACCAAACAGCGTACCATTGAAGAGACAGCGCTCAAGACCAACCAGGAGGCAGCGGATGAGATTGCCCGCCAATTGCGCCTGCGCGATCTCGCCGGCCTCGTTGTCATCGATTTCATCGACATGGACGAGAACCGCAATCAGCGTAATATCGAGCGCCGCTTTAAAGAAGCCATGCGCAATGATCGCGCTCGTATTCAAATAGGTCGTATCTCACCCTTCGGACTATTGGAGCTATCGCGTCAACGCCTGCGGCCGAGTCTGTTGGAAAACGCCACGGAAGTTTGCGTCATGTGCACGGGCTCAGGCCTTGTGCGCGCGACCTCCTCTTCTGCCGTCCATGTGTTGAGGGCAATCGAGGAAGAGGGCTTGCGCGAGCGCAGTGTGGAAATCAGCGTCTCCGTGCCGGGCCAGATCGCGCTCTACATCCTCAACAAAAAACGCCAGGCGCTCACTGAAATTGAATCGCTCTACGGTATGGACGTCTCCTTTAAGGAGGATGCGAGCCTGATTCCGCCGATGTACACAATTGAAACGCTGAGTGCACGGGATGGTATACCGTCCGAAACGGCATTTGAGATGGCACAGGTTGCGAGCGACGATGGCCCCCCTGTGCGCGCCACGCCATCGGAGGCAGACGGCGAAGATCAGCCACGCCGTCGCCGTCGGCGCCGTAAACCACGCACGGCGCGCGGTGAAGAAGACGGCTCGAATGCAGACACACAGGCCGTTGAGGCAACTAGCGATACGGCCAACACGGCATCAGAAGCTTCATCGGAATCAACTGCAACGCCGGGAGCGGCCAGCGGTGAAGATGGTGAAGATGGTGCGCGCAGCAAACGCCGGCGGCGCGGCAGGCGCGGCGGACGGCGGCGCAATTCGCGCAGCCGCGAGACAACGGAAGAGACCAGCGCAGAGAACTCCGCTTCTCAGGAAGCTACGGCTCCTGAATCTGACGCCACAGGAATGACCCCGCCTGCGGATGCAGAAATTTCAAATGCCAATGCCAGTGCCAACGCCAGCGCCAGTGCAAACGACGGCGAAACGCCGCCCGATGCGACGCCTGATGCCGTGCCTGATAGCGATAGCGGCGATACAGCTGGTGAAAGTGTAGCAGCAACTGATTCTGCAGAAGCCGCACCGAAACCCAAACGGCGGGCGCGGCGCAGCCCTCGGCGGAAACCTAAAGTATCGGAAGACGTGGTAGCTTCAGCGGTTGATTCTCCGGCACCAGACCAGAGCGCAGCTGAATCTCCTGCCCCTTCCTCAGACCCATCGCCTACTTCTGCAGCGCCGGAAGCCATTGTGGAAACTGCCAGCGCTAATTCGCCAGCGCCTGCAACATCGGATAGCGGTGAAACGCCCGAAGCAAAATCTGATGCTAAAGACAAAACTCCGGCCGCACCACGCCGCGCCGGATGGTGGCAGCGGGTATTAAAATAACGGTCGGAGAAGCGGGACTTCGATAAGAGTTCCCGCTGTTAGCCCTTTAGCCAATTGATGAGCGCATCGGCGGCACGGGCGACTGTTGCGCTGTCGGCGGCATAAGAGAAGCGCACATAATGGTTGCCACGCTTAGTATCGAAGTCAATGCCGGGCGTTGCCGCCACGCCGGTTGCCTTCAGCATTTCACGACAGAAACTTTCCGAATCATTGGTCAGGCGAGTGACGTCGGCATAAATGTAGAATGCGCCGTCGCAGGGCGCGAGGTCGCCGAAGCCTGCTTTGGGCAAGGCGCTTTGTAATATTTTGCGATTCTCGGCATAGCGCGCCACATTGGCGTCGAGTTCGTCACCGCAGTCGAAAGCAACAATTGCCGCAAGCTGTGCCAATGCCGGCGGCGAGACGAACATGTTCTGCGCCAAGCGCTCAATCGGGCGCACCAACTCTGTCGGCAGAATCAACCAGCCGAGGCGCCACCCGGTCATGGCAAAATATTTTGAAAACCCATTAGCAACAACCGCGTTGTCGGTATAAGCGAGAACGCTCTCTGCCGGCTCACCATAGGTGATGCCGTGATAGATTTCGTCGGAAATAATGCGAATGCCTTGGCTGTCGCAATATTGCGCCACCGCTTTATATTCCGCCCGTGGAATCATGGTGCCTGTCGGGTTTGACGGACTGGCGACGATCAAACCCTGAACTGGTTTATCCAGGCCTTTGAGCAATTCCACGGTCGGCTGAAAACGTGTTTCCGGCCCGGTCGGCAAGCCGACAACTTCCAAGCCAAGCGCCGTCAGCGTATTGCGATAGGCCGGATAGCTCGGCTCGGCCATGGCGATACGATCCCTCGCATCGAAGGCCGCGAGAAAGGCGAGTAAAAGCCCGCCCGACGAGCCGATGGTAACTGCGACCCGCTCGGGCGCGATGGTCTGACCGTAATAATCCTGATAATGTTGCGCAATGCGGGCGCGTAATTGCGGATTACCCTCAGCCTCGGTATAGCCTAATTTGGTGTTATCGAGCGCCGCATGGGCGGCTGCCAAAACCTTGGAGGGTGCACCGCTCGACGGCTCTCCCGTTTCCATATGTAGGATATCTGCGCCGCCATCGGCTAGTTCGTTCGCCGCCTTAAAAATTTCCATGGCGTAAAACGGCGCCACATCGGCGCGTTTAGAGACTTTCATCGCAATCTTAATTCCTTATTAGAAGCTGCCGCCGGTGGCTAGGCCGAAGCCGCGCCGATCGGTCTCAAATGTGCAGGTCTCGGGGCTGCGCGGCAGGCCGCCCGGACAATGAATGGCGTTGACCCGGCCAATTTCCGGGAATTCCTTGAGTCGATGCTGACGTTTCTCCAGGCCTTGGCGTTGTGTTGTGGAAAATCCTGGCTCGATTAGAACACCGTCCGGCGCGCCGCCATGGTGAAGACGCGGCGCACTAACGGCATCGCCCAACGTCATTTCTTCGAGCAATGCCGCACGCATTACACTGGCTAGTGCTGAGGGCGCAGCGGCGCCACCAGTAGCCGCGCCGGCAAAGAATATCTGGCTTGTGTTGTGATTGACCAACACCATTGGCGCGAGAGAAGTCGTCGCATTGCCGGAAACGGCGGGCGCGGCGGCGAGCAGAATACCGGTGTCAGAAACAACCCTCCCAGTTCCGAATAAATTATTCATGGTCACGGTGCAGGCTACCGCGAGGCCGCTCTGATCCACCGTGACAAAGCTGGTTGCCGCTGGATTTTCCAATCGCCGAACGGGCGCCGGAGTCAGTGTATCCGCCGGTGTCGCACGGTCGGCATCATAGGACGCCATGCTCGAGCTTAGCCGCGCCATATCAAATGGCGCAGTGGCGCCGCCGTCCAGCCAATTCTGCCGGTCGGCGAAGGCGCGCTTTGAAGCCTCGGCAATGACATGGGCGCGCGCTTCATCCGGCGTGTCCAGATAGAGGTTTGTATCGGCCAATAGAGAAAAAATTGCGCCTGCGGTGAGGCCGCCGGCCGCCGGAGGTTGCGTCGTATAGAAAACATTGTTGCCAAAGGCAATACTGGCGCCTTGCTTCCACTCCGGGCGATAGGCGCGCAGTTCCGCCATGCTGAGCGCGCCTTCCGCTTGTGAAATGCCGGCGGTCAGGCGTCTTGCGACCGAGCCAACATAGAACTCCCCTGCCCCTTTGATCCGCAGTTGCGACAAGACACCGCCCAATTCGAGCTGGCGCACCATATCCCCCTCGCCGACCGGCTCGCCGGCGCTGTTGAGGAATATCCGACTCAGCTCTGGATCGACAAAGAGCGCCGAGCCAGCCAAGCGTAAATCCCGCGCCAATGCGCGCGAGACCTGATGGCCGAGGCGTGCATAGCTTTCTGCAGGGGCCAGTAATTGCGGCCATTTGAGGCGGCCATAGCGTGCTTGAAGAGCATACATGCCACGCACATTGCCAGGCACCGCGTTGGGGCGGCGGGTGGATTCGCTCCGGTTTGCCGTTGGTTGGGCAAGAAACTCGATAATTTCAGCCTTGTCGCCACCATATTCATCGGGTTGATAAATCAAACAAAGGCCGCCACCGCCCAGGCTCGCCGTTGAGGGATAAGTAACCGCCAGGGTGAAATAGAGCGCTACCGCAGCGTCCGCCGCATTTCCGCCTGCCGCCAGGACATCACGCGCGACAAGTGCGGCACGTGGCTCATCGGAAACAGCACCGCCAAAATAGCGAGTGGGTTCAAACATCGAAATATCTGGTAAAGTCTGGGTAACTTCACACCCGCCGAGCGTCACCAATGCTGCCACCGACATGGCAACATAGCGATGCAGGCGGGAGATCCGCTTCGTCAACGAATTTGTCCTAAGGGATATTGTCTTGATCACTTTGCAAGCACGTGCAGTCGGCTTCGTCATCGCAATTCTTATTTCTTTGTTGCTGGTGGCTCCGCCTGTTCAGGCACAAGGGCTTTCGATAATTCGAGATACCGAGGTGGAAAATACCATCCGCGCCTACGCAGCGCCACTATTCACGGCAGCTGGGTTGGATGCAGAGGCGGTGAGTGTCCATATAGTGAATGATTCGCGCCTGAATGCCTTCGTTGCCGGCGGGTTAAATTTATTTGTGAATACCGGCCTTTTAATAGCCAGCGATACGCCGGATGAAATAATCGGCGTTTTCGCCCATGAGACCGGCCATATCGCCGGCGGCCACTTGGCACGCACCGGACAAGCGATCGAAAATGCCACCGCAGAAGTCATTTTAGCTTACATTTTGGGCGCTGCCGCCATAATTGGCGGCGGCGGCGAAGCGGCCGGTGCGATCCTTGCAAGCGGCACCGCAATCGCCCAACAATCGCTTATCCGCTATAGCCAGGCCCAGGAGCAGGCGGCAGATCAGGCGGCGGTGCGCTACCTGGAAAGTGTCGGGCGATCAGCTCAGGGCATGCTGGATGTTTTTAATAAACTGGAAGACCAGGAACTCCTGATTGCCGAACGCCAGGACCCCTATTTGCGCTCCCATCCGTTGACCCGGGACCGAATTCGATTCGTGCGCAACTTTATCGAGACGGCGCAATATTCCGCTGTTCGGTCGAGCACGGACGAGATCAACGCCCATCAACGCTTGGTGGCCAAGCTTTATTCCTTCCTGAATTCCCCGGGCAAGACGCTCAGGGCATACCGCAAGAGCGACACCAGCGTGCCGGCGCGATATGCCCGCGCCATCGCCTATTACCGAATTCCGGACGTTAAGCAGGCGATTAGTGAAATCGATGGTTTGTTGCGGGAATTTCCAGATGACCCGTGGTTTCAGGAATTAAAGGGGCAAATATTGTTCGAAAATGGCCATATCGCCCTCTCCATGGCGCCCTATGAACGGGCAGTGACGCTGCGCCCCAAAGAAGCGCTGCTGCGCCTCGGTTTGGCACGCGCCCAAATCGAAATTAATAACGAAGAATTCACCAAAAAAGCCATTGATAATCTACTTATTGCCGCCCGGGCAGAGCCTAATTACGCCGAACATTGGCATTTTCTCGGCATTGCCTATGCTCGCGACGGACAATTGGCGCAATCCTCCCTGGCGTTGGCCGAGTCATCCCTCCTGCGTAATGAGTTTGTCGAGGCAAAATATCATGTCGAGAAAGCAAAACGTGGGTTGGCCGCCGGTTCACCGGCATTCTTGCGCGCCGAAGACATTAGTATGGCAGCCGCTAAGGGCAATCGCTGAGACCGAATTTGGTCTTAGCACTCTTACTTGCCTCAGAAAAGTGATTGTCGCACTGAGTTTAGAACCAAACTGAAACAAAATACTGCGCAAATTTTGTGGTATGGCAATTCGGTTCGCCTGTATTGCATTTATATTTTACAATATTTTACAGGGATTTTTTCAGTCATACATATAAGTTTGCCTGACATTAGTTTCTTGATATACGCGGCTTTGATTATTTAGGCGTAACGGAAGTTAATTCTTTAATTATTCTGCGCTACACCATTATTTATATCCAACACATTAGTTAATGTTGTTAAAATATTGATATCAGGCTGAATTATGGCAACTTTAGAAATATTACCATACAGTTATTAAGGCTTCAAAAAACTAAATCAACCCGCCGAGCGGTGAGGACGGGTCGGCATATTGCTTCTTCGCCATTCGCCCCGCCAGATAGGCCATTCTTCCAGCCTCAACAGCCAGGCGCATGGCGTGTGCCATGGCAATCGGATCTTTGGCTTCAGCAATGGCGGTGTTCATCAATACACCGTCACAGCCAAGTTCCATGGCTATTGCCGCATCTGAAGCCGTGCCAACACCGGCATCAACCAGCACCGGCACTGAGCTGTTTTCAATGATGATGCGAATTTGCACGGGATTTTGCACACCAAGACCGGAACCAATCGGCGCCGCCAGGGGCATAATGGCAACACAGCCCAAATCCTCCAGCTTTTTGGCCATGATCGGGTCATCGCTGCAATAGACCATCACATCGAAACCCTCTTTCACCAATAATTCGGCAGCACTCAGAGTTTCGGTCATATTGGGATAGAGCGTCTTTTGATCGCCCAGTACCTCCAGTTTGACCAGTTTCCAACCGCCGGCCTCACGCGCCAGGCGCAGCGTGCGTACAGCATCCCCCGCCGTAAAGCAGCCGGCTGTATTGGGCAGATAGGTATATTTCTTAGGGTCGAGATAATCGACCAACATAGGCTCGTCCGGGTTGCTCACATTGACGCGGCGCACCGCGACAGTGACGAGTTCAGCGCCTGAGGCTTCCGCCGCGCGGGCGGTTTCCGGGAAGTCACGGTATTTTCCGGTGCCGATAATGAGGCGGGAGTTAAATTTGCGTCCAGCTACCGACCAGCCCTGGCCTTCAAGATCAAGCGCTGGCATGGCTTTGGCATTGCCTCCGCCGATAAAATGAACGATTTCGAGGCGGTCACCGTCTTCCACCGACGTACCGCCGTAAGCGCCCTTTGGCACGATCTCAAGGTTACGCTCCACAGCGATTTTGCGCGGATCAAAGCCGAGCGCGAGTAGCATCGAATTGACAGTCAGTGGGCCGTCGAAATTGCGCGCTTCGCCGTTAATTTGAACTTCCATTTTGCCGCTTATACCCTTCCACGTGCAGCAGGTCGCCCCACCGCCATATTGCAAACCAATCTGAATTAGAGTATGGCCACCACCATCAGTATTTCAACCGTTTGAACATTTGAAATAGAAATTTGCTCCGCAAACCTTGCCGACTATATACAAACCTGGCCGCAGATTGGACGGGCGCAGAATGATGGCGACAATGTTTGTCGTACAACTGTCTCTCTCTTGGTGCTAATCCGTTTTAATTGGTTTAGAATGCACGCTCGATGAAACACAAAATCTTGATATTGAATGGCCCCAACCTCAATATGTTGGGAGCGCGTGAGCCTGAAATATATGGCAGCGATACCCTTGAGGGTATTGGTATGGCTTGCCAGCATAAAGGCCAGACGCTTGGCATGTCGGTAGATTTTCGCCAATCCAACGAAGAAGGCGAGTTGGTTAGCTGGATTCAGACGGCAGCAGCGGATTTTTCCGGCATTGTCTTGAATGCGGCGGCTTACAGCCATACATCAATCGCTATTCTCGACGCCCTGAGAGCGGCTGATTTGCCGGTTATTGAGGTTCATCTGTCTAATGTCTACCGGCGCGAATCCTTTCGCAGCCACTCATATGTTTCCCAGGCAGCGCTTGGCGTAATTTGTGGACTGGGCAGCCAGGGCTATCTGTTGGCGCTCGACGCGCTGGCCAAAATACTTGATGAGGAATAAAAAATGGCGGCGAAATTGCCTGTAGAAGAGCGGCAGGAAGCGCCGCGCAGAGCCGATTTCGATCTGATTCGCGAATTGGCGGCGCTTTTGAGCGAGACCGGCCTGAGCGAGATTGAAATCGGCGAAGGGCCGGATCGCATCCGCGTGGCGCGCAAACTGATGGGCAGCACCGTTGCGGTGGTACCCGCTGCCGCGCCCCTTGCGGAAACACTCGCTGCGGACGCAAACGACGCGCAGATGACGGCCACTGTCGATGCAAACCACCCGGGCGCGGTGATATCACCGCTTGTCGGCGTGGTTTATCACGCGCCGGAACCAGGCGCCGATATATTCGTTAAGGTTGGTGATTCAGTGAGCGAGGGCGATACCCTGTTCATCGTCGAGGCGATGAAGACCATGAACCCCATTCGCGCACCACGCGGTGGGCGAATCGCCCGGATATTGGTCGAAAATGGCGCGCCAGTGGAATATGGCGAAGTCCTGCTGGTGCTCGAGTAGCGCGGTCGGGCGGCAGAATGTCGGCGGGCTTGAATAATGTTTGATAAGGTTCTAATAGCCAATCGCGGCGAGATCGCGGTGCGCATCCACCGTGCCTGCCAGGAATTAGGCATTAAGACCGTTTCCGTACACTCCACGGCAGATGCCGACGCCATGCATGCACGGCTCTCCAATGAATCGGTATGTATCGGCCCTGCGGCGGTGCGCGAGAGCTATCTCAACATCCCCTCGATTATCGCGGCGGCGGAAATCACCAACGCAGATGCCATTCACCCCGGGTATGGCTTTTTATCGGAAAACGCCAATTTTGCCAGCATCGTCGAGGAACATGGCTTCACCTTCATCGGGCCGACTTCGGAGCACATCAGTATGATGGGCGATAAGGTCAAGGCTAAGGAAACCATGCAAAGGCTCGGTGTGCCGGTAGTGCCGGGCTCATCTGGCGCTTTGGTCGATGTCGCTGATTTCCATGCTGTAACGGAAGAAATCGGATATCCGGTGTTGGTCAAGGCTGTTTCCGGCGGCGGTGGACGGGGCATGAAACGCGTCTATGCGCCTGAGGAAATGGCCGAATCCGTTGCCATGGCCCGGGCTGAAGCAATATCCGCCTTTGGTGATGGCTCGCTCTATCTGGAAAAGCTCATCGATGCGCCGCGCCATGTCGAGGTTCAGGTATTGGCCGATCAATATGGCGCTGTTGTGCATTTGGGCGAGCGCGACTGCTCCTTACAGCGGCGCCACCAGAAAATGCTGGAAGAAGCCCCCTCCTCGGCCCTGAATGCCGCTGAACGCGAGAAAATCGGCGCTGTTGTGGTCGATGCTGTCGCTGAAATCGGCTATCGCGGCGTTGGCACCATGGAATTTCTCTATCAGGCGGGCGAATTCTATTTCATTGAAATGAATACCCGTATCCAGGTCGAGCACCCGGTAACGGAAATGATTACCGGTATTGATCTGGTGCGCGAGCAAATCCGTGTCGCCGCCGGCGCACCGCTCGGTTACGGCCAGAAAGACATCAAATTTAACGGACATGCCATCGAATGCCGGATAAATGCAGAGGATCCGGTGACTTTCCGCCCCTCGCCCGGCCGGATCACCGGCTATCATACGCCCGGCGGCCTCGGTGTGCGGGTAGATTCAGCGCTTTATCAGGATTATACCGTGCCGCCCTATTATGACAGCCTGCTGGCCAAGGTGATTGTGCATGGTTCGAATCGCAATGAGTGCCTGATGCGCCTGCGCCGAGCGCTTGAGGAATATGTGATCACCGGAGTTGAGACGACCATTCCGTTTCACCTCAAACTGATCGGCAACGCGGATTTTGCCAACGGCGCCTATGATATCCATTGGTTGGAGCGATTTATCGCGGATGACTGAGTATTGGGACATGAGATGAGCCGGTGATGGAACTCTCGGCGGAACTGATTCTCAAGGCTTATGCCTGCGGCGTCTTTCCCATGGCGGAAAGCAAGGACGACCCCTCGGTATTCTGGGTCGATCCGGATATGCGCGGTGTTTTGCCACTCGATGAATTCCACCTGTCGCGACGATTGGCGCGCACAGTGCGTTCAGGGAAATTTCAGGTCAGCGTCAATCAGGCTTTTGAAACCGTCATTCGCAAATGCGCCGAGCGCACGGCGACGCGCGAAGAATCCTGGATCAATGATTCGATTGTCGAGGTTTACGGCGATCTCCATCACCAGGGCAATGCCCACAGTGTTGAGTGTTGGAGCGGCAGCAATCTAGTTGGCGGGCTCTATGGCGTGTCGTTGGGCGCTGCATTTTTCGGTGAAAGCATGTTCAGCCGGGCGACGGATGCGAGCAAGGTTGCCCTGGTACATTTGGTCGAACGGCTGCGCGCCGGTGGCTACACGTTGCTGGATACTCAGTTCGTCACCAAACATTTGACCGGTTTTGGCGCGATTGAACTGCCGCGCGGCACCTATTTAGGCCAGTTGAGATATGCATTGGAGCGCGAAGCGACGTTTTATCCGTTCGATTCTGAATTTTCCTGTGAATTGATGCAATCGAGCACCCATATATCGTAAACCGGGTGCTCCAGGGCCGAAAGTCCAGGAGTTGAGGCAAACATCCAGCCGCTGAACAGCAATTCAACCGGCTCATCGCGCCGCTTTTCGCGAATTTCCAAGAATACGGTACTTTCCGGCGGCTCCTCCGGCGGCTTTTTATGGCAAGCCTGCACGGTCACTTCCAGTGTGCCGAAAGTGACAGCAACGCCAATCTCGACTGATATTTCGGATATACGGGCAGTTACCTTATCGAGACCCTGCAGTACCGCGACCGTGCGCGCTTCTGCATGCGCGACCGCCGGCAACAAAAGAGTAATGGCTGCCAATACCACGGCGCCCAACAATGTCTGCGCGATACCTCTCACCATGAGAGTTTTCCCTATTCCACTCAAAATGAAGCTAATTTAGCGATTATATTGGCAGCATTATTGCCGAAATAAACAAGCCTTGGCTAATTGGCCTTTGATGGCTCTACGGGCAATTTAGGCTTCTTGTCGGCCCAAGGGTGAGCTTCCTCAAACGCTGCAGCGGCGCGAAAAATATCCACTTCTGAATTGATCCGCCCAACCATCTGTAGGCCGACTGGCAGACCGGACTTCGTGAAACCCGCCGGAATCGAAGCCGCCGGTTGGCCGGTGGCGTTAAAGGGATAGGTATAATAGACCCAGGAAACGGCATTACGGTCTTCCCACCCCGGCGGCACATTAAGGCCCACATCAAATGCGGCAACCGGCAATACCGGCGACAACAGCAGATCATAATTTTCAAAAAATTTACGTACCGTCTCGCGAAATGCGTAACGGGCAAACAGCAGCTTAAAATAATCCTCGATCGAGTTATCGAGCGCGCCGGATAACAATGTGACCACGGCAGGATCCAATTGATCGGACGAATCGTTGAGGATATCCTTCAATTTGGTGCCGACACCGCCATAGAACTCCGCCGTCCAAATATCGAGCGGCTCCGCACCGATCGGCGCATCCACCAGTTCGACAGTACAGCCCATCTGTTCAAAAGAGCGCGCCGCAGTTTCGCATATCTGCACAATTTCTGGATCGCTGCGCGCATAGCCGAAGGTCGGGCTCCAGGCAATTCGCATGCCCTTGATCGATTGATCGCAGGCGCCGAGATAGTCCGGCACGGGCGCGGCAACGGCAAACGGGTCGCGCCGGTCATGGCCGGAGATTGCACCGAGCAACAATGCGGCATCGCGCACGGTACGGGCTAACGGGCCGACATGCGCCAAGGTTGGCGTTGCCGGCACCGGAAACAGCGGCACGCGCGCGAATTGCGCTTTTATGCCGAACAGCCCGCACAAGGAAGACGGAATACGAACTGAACCACCACCATCGGTACCGAGAGCAAAAGGCGTGAGCCCAGCGGCAACACTGGCACCGGCGCCGGCGCTCGAGCCACCTGGCGTTTTATCCAAATTCCAGGGGTTTCGCGTGATTCCGGTTAACGGGCTGTCGCCCGTCCCTTTGCAGCCGAATTCGCTGGTGGTGGTTTTGCCGATAATGGCGGCGCCGGCCGCCCTTGCCCGCGCCACCGAAGGCGCATCGACCGAGCCGATATTTTCGGCAAATGGCTTTGAGCCGAAGGTCCAGGGGACATCGGCCATAGAGATGAGGTCTTTGACTGAAATCGGCAAGCCATGCAGGCTTCCTAAATCATCGCCGTTGAGGACCGCTTGTTCAGCTCTTTTCGCCGCCGCTAACGCCACTTCAGGCGTGCGCGTGACGAAACAATTGAGTATCGGCTCCAATACTTCCTGGCGCGTCAGCGTGTCCTCAACCAGCTCGACCGGCGATATTTCTTTCTCCCTGATCATGCGCGCGAGGTCGAGCGCCGTGTGATAAGCGAAGCTCATGGCTCTATATTTCCCTTAAATCGCCCCTAATCCACGATCGAGTTCGGTAGGTGGCGTGAATATGCAGGCAGCGAAGCGGGTTTCCAGGTCGGCTCGCTCAAGGCCCTTGCCGATCACAACGATGCGAGTTTCGGGTTCGCCGTGCGGCCAGGCATCAGCATAAGTCGGCGGGCTGAAGGTCGCCTGGACACCCTGTAAAATGACCGGCTTATCGACATTATCAAATTGCACCAAGCCTTTGACACGATACAAATCTTCGCCAAGTAGCTCGGAAATCTCGACGAAAAAGCGCAGTATCAAATTCCAATCCATAAGGCGCTTGTCCTGCAGGCAAACCGCGCTGACCTCCGGCGTATGCTCATGCACATGTATCCCCGCTGCTTCGGCCTCCTCCGCGGTTTGGCCGAGCCAATCGCCAATCGCATCGTCGCGCGATTTTGGGTCGAATATGTCGAGATCGACAATTTTATCGACCGGCAGAACGCCGTGCGAAGTGACTTCTTTGCGTGAATAGGGGTTGATCGCACTCACCAGGGCGACGGAGCGCTCGAATGCGGCGTCATCCACCAGGTCGCGCTTGTTGAATATAATCTTGTCGGCAATGGCGATTTGCTTTTGCGCCTCAAGTGAATTGGCAATCTCGATTTCCACATACTTGAGGTCGACCACCGTCAGCACCGCATCGAGCTTAAACGTCAGGTCAAGCTTCAAATCCGTATAGAGCAGTTTGGCGAGCGGTGACGGATCGGCAACGCCAGTGGTTTCGATGACGATCTTGTCAAAGTCTATAAGCGGCTCGGCCAATCCGACTTTACGCATGAAAAGTTTGTTGAGCGCATCGAGCAGATCACCCTGGGCAGAGCAACAGATGCAGCCATTTGTGAGCTCGAGCATATCTTCGGTGGCGCGCGCAATGAGATCACCATCGATGCCGATTTCACCAAATTCATTAACGATAACGGCGATTTTTCCGGCATTCGGATCGGTGAGCAGGTGATTAATGAGCGTGGTCTTCCCCGCGCCCAAAAATCCGCTCAGCAAAGTGATCGGTATGCGTTGGTCCGCCGCCCCAGGGTCGAGCCGAGACATGCTCTATGGCGTCCTTAATTAATCAGTCGTCCACCATGGCCCAGGCACGCACCGGCGCGCCGCTGCCATCCCCGATCTTGATTGGCGGGCCGAAAAACTGGAATTCTCCCTTGCCGATTAGCTGCTCGAGGTTTACCAGCCATTCATAATGGGTGATGCCCCGGTCGCGGCAAACACGGTGATTGGGAAAGAGATTATCGGACGGCTTATCGGTCGACGGGCCTTCCACACCATGCAGTTTGGAGCCCCTGTCCGCCAACCAGTTGGTGGCGTCAGCGGTAATGCCGGCATTGCTCCATACGACTTTTACATCCGGATAGTGGCGCTCATGCAGGCCGGTGCACATCAGGACAATATGGCCATCCACTTTAACGCCGGTCTTCTCCTCGGCTTCCTCCAGGTCAGAAACATCGATATCGCCGAGATCAGGAATATGGCGCATGTCGAAGCACACCGATTTTCCCATGAACATATCGAGCGGCATATTATCGACCGTGGCGCCATTGGGGTTGGTGTGAAAGAAGGCATCCACATGGGTGCCTATATGATCGACCATGCCGAGAAATGTGGTGGCGAAGGAGAGCCGGTCATTTTCTGTGCCGAGCTCGAAATCCTTCAGGGTCTTTTCGTGGGTATAATGCGGAACAATTACGGGCCGTTGGAAAAGCTTATGTGCCGGCATGTTGTCTGTCAGCTTTAGCGTCAGATCGATCATTTGTTGGGCCATATGCGCCTCCCTATTTTAAACTTATTTTTGAATTGGCAAAACAATAGCAGCGTGCTGTTGGCCACGCCAGCGCTAGCTCGCGCTATAGTTCCAGGGATGTGTCGCTCGCCGACACTCAGGGCCGCTTTTTACAGTAAAATTTACAGCAGAATTTACAGCAGGTTTAACTGCTAACCGTGCCTGCAGAAAGATAGGTACTGTCGAACCCGGCCAGCGCTGTAAGATTCTCACGATCGAGAATGCGCAAGAGACCGCCACGTAAATCCATCAATTCTTCATCCCGTAAAGCTCGCAGGGTGCGGTTAACATGAATCGTTGTCAGGCCGAGGGCATCCGCCAGATGGCGTTGACGCAGGGGTATAAAAATATGCCCGTCATGCACGGCGCCGCGCCAATTAAGAAGTGCGTCAAATTCTAGCATGAGGTGGGCAATGCGTTCCTTCGCCGAGCGCCGCCCTAGATTGGTTATATGTTCATCCGCCATGGAAAGCTCTCGCTCGTAACAGGCCGTGGCGCTGGCGCGCAATTCTTCGTTCTCCTGAAGATGCTCACGCATCAGATTAATATCGAATTCGCTCACTACGGCATCAGAAAGCAGTTGTACGGAATAGCCCAGGGAGCGCGGCGAGAGGGCGCTTAGCGTTACAGGGTCGCCCGGCAAGAGAAACGACAAAATTTGTCTCCGGCCGTCGCTTAACATGCGATAGCGCAGGCCCCAGCCATCAATGAGTGAATAGAATGCGTTCGCGCGCTCGCCCTGTTGCAGCACAGTTGTGGCCTTCGTCACCACGCTCTGGCGGATACGAATGGTTTGAGTTTCATCCAACCGGCGCCAATCCAACGTGGCTGCAAAAGAAAATTCCTGATGTCCTGTCGCAAGGCCATCAGTTTTCGCGCCTAGGCTCTGCGCATATGCCATATGTTCGTCATGAGCCACTGCTTAGTACTCCCATGGAATTAGTCAATATCATCTATATTTTAGAAATTTTTTATCACAGCTCTACTAGAACAAAAATTTTAATAACGCAGAAAGCCGCGGCTGAGCATTAATTCTCTCATATCAGACACGCCCGCCCACTATCTCAGATTGTTTGGCCATGCGTCACTCAAATATTATCTCACAATTTACCCTAACAAAGTGCGGGATACGATCAGAAGGCTGCCAAGTCGAACTCTAAGTCCTCCATGCCCGGCGCTTGACCGTAAATAATCTAAACCAAAATATATAATTTTATATTATGTAGTAATTATTTAGCGTCAATTTTAAATTTATTTGCAGACAATAGTTAAATAACAGCTCTTTCATTTTAAATTTGATGCATATTTTTTTTCGAAAAATTTGCCCATCTATTTACGTTCGGGCCTAAGCATCAGCTTCAGATTCTAGGTCATGAGAAATTATAAAAACTATCTAATTACCATAAATATTTTTAAATTCTATTTCATAAGTACTATCTCTTATAAAAAGTTTATAGACGCCGAGAGTTAATACCTGAATTTTATAATTTATTGATAATTAGGGTTAATTTGTGAATCAATAAATTCGAACAGCATGATTCTCCCCTGGAAAAGAAATATTTATAATTAATTCAAGGCTTTTACTTCTTAAACAATCTGCGCGCAGGTGGCCCGAGATTAATCGAGCGCATCCAATGTCGAAGATTTTGCGATCAATCCACCGAGGTAATTGGTTATTCGTAATGATGAGGGAATATACGTACAACGAAATTTGCCACGCATATCCCGCAATGAAAAATAGACTGCGGCGCTTTAGCCGCTCTTTAACCAAAGGAAAGACAGAAATGGCCAGAAGTTCAGCTGCCACAACAAAGACCAGAAAATCACCTGCGAATAGCCGTGCCAAAGCCCCGGCACCCAGGATGTGTCTAATACCATTCAAACCGTCACTCAGGCGGCACAGGAATCCGGCGTATCTGCCGGTCAAAAGAGGCTTCAAACGAACTGTCGCAACAATCCGAAGGTATGCGCAGTACGATTGAGCACTTTATCGCTGGTATGTAATCTCTCAGGTGATGCAGCGTATTGCGGTAGGCTAGGTTGTGGTGTTCCCCCGCAACCCAGCCGGTCCGGAATAGAGAAATCATAGAGAAATATTTAAAAAAAGGGCGGGCAGCCAGTATGCTGCCTGCTCTTTTCTTTTCCTATTTTGCCGACGATGCGTCGGCGCCTATGAGGCGCTGCCTATTGTGCGGATTGCGGCGAAGGTTATATAATTGGCCCTCGCAAACTAGGAGATACATCATCATGACACCGGACAAAATACTGGCTCACGCGCCTAAAGTCTTATCCCAGTCAGAGCGTGAATCGTATTTCGAAAGCGGTTATCTGCTGAAGGAACGCTTTGTCAGCGAGGAATGGCTGAAGCGCCTGGGCGGGGTGACCGCGCGCATGGTCGATGAAAGCCGCAGCGTCAGTGTCTCAAACGATAAATTTGATGTGGAAGACGGCCACACCAGCGATGTGCCAAAATTGCGCAGGCTCACCCAGCCAGTCGAACATGACCCGGTTTATTGGGAGTTTGCCGTCAATTCAATGATCACCGACCTAGCTGAAGATTTGCTTGGCCCGGATATAAAGTTTCATCATTCGAAGCTTAATTTCAAATGGTCCGGCGGCGGCGAAGAAGTGAAATGGCATCAGGACATCCAATTCTGGCCGCACACCAATTACAGCGTACTGACAATCGGCCTCTATCTCGATGATGTGGATGATGAGATCGGGCCAATGGGGGTCCTGCCCGGCAGCCACAAGGGCGAAATTTACAATCAGTACAATGAAGAAGACCAATGGATCGGTTGCCTGCGCGACAATGATCTCGGAAAAATCTCATTGGAAGACGTGGTTTATCTAAAAGGGCCGGTCGGCTCGATCACTGTACATCATTGCCGCACCCTGCATGGCTCCCTGGCCAACAACCATCCGACCCGCTCGCGCCCGCTCCTATTAAACGCCTTTTCTTCGGCCGATGCCTTGCCGATTACGCCCAACCCCACACCGTCGCCCCACAATGGCGAGATCGTGCGCGGCATGGCGGCACGCCATGCGGAGTTCGACCCCTACTCTGCCCGCCTGCCACCGGATTGGTCTGGCGGATACAGTTCTATTTTTGCCCTGCAGCAGGAAGAAGCACAGTAGAGGTCATTTTGTCGGTTACTCGAATGGTTGATTGATCGGTTCGGGGATCACCCTATGATTTCGCCTTCGACAAAGGCCATAGCTTCTATTTCGATTTCGAGTTCCGGCAAGGCAAGGCCGGTAATTTCGACTATGGTGTCGGCCGGATAAGGCGGGGTGAAATATTTCTCTCTCAACGCCACCATTTTTGCGAAATTACCCATATCCTTGAGAAAAATCGTCACTTTGATGACTTTGGAAAGGTCTGATCCGCCGGCGCTCAGCACTGCTTGTAAATTCTCGAAAGTTTGCGCGGCTTGTGCGTCAAAATCACCGACGCCGATCACTTCGCCCTGCATATTGATAGCCGTCTGGCCCGACACATAGATCATATTATCGACGCGGTAGGCCTGCGCGAGGCGAAACGCCTCATAAGGGTCTGGGTCTGTTTTAATACGAATAGCTTGTTGCACCATGTCCTGCTCTCCCTAGATTAAATCCCGAACAGGTGGAATCACCTGCGACGTGGATTTGTTTCAATTCCGAAATAATAGAGCGTCTCGTGTGAGCGCATGCGAACACGGCGTGCTCTAGCGTTATTTTATCCAGCGAGACTAGCCGCCCCTGCACCCGGCAACAACATTACAGAAATGGTGGCGCTATGCGGGGCGTTTGCGCAGGCCATGATTTACCATTGCCAAGCCGATACAGAGCCGCGCCAGCGCCCCCCCCCAAACATAGACGCCCGGACGTTCGGCAAAAATAACCACCGCCCAAGCGATGCCGGCAAGCACCGCAAGGTAATTGAATTGGGAGAAAAACCCCGCGCCCGCGCGCCGGATAATCTCAAAAAAAAGCAGCCAAAAAATGACGTTGATCGCTGTCGCCACCAAAATTGCCCAATCGCCGAGGCCGCCCACACCGGTCGGCACATAAGCCTGGCCGGTCGCGAACATGATTGGCAGAAGAAACAATGCGGAGGCGACCAACAAGCCGCAGACCAACATATCAGACGGCGCCTCAGGCGGGCGGAAGCGCCCGGCAAAGGCATTGACCATGGCAAAACACACCGGCGCCAACAGGGCCAACAACAACCAGCCCGCCATATTAGGCTCCGGCAGACTGGCATCCGGCACCAGCAGCAATGCGACACCGGCTAAACCCACCACAATACCGACAATACAAATGGCGCGGAACTTCACCATACCACCGCAGCGGCGGCTAACATGAGCATTGGCACAAAACGCTGCACGTCATGAGACTCGCCATAACTGTGCAGGTTGGTAACATAGGAACTCATGTTGAGCGACCTTTCCTCAGTGGCGTAGTTGGCCTAGCTTGGCGGAATCACGACAAACATGGTGCTGGAGATCACGACTCAGGGCTTTGACCCAAATCAAACAGTCGCCGGTCGGCACGGACGGAGAAATTTATCAATGAACGGGAGTGAAGATGGCTAAGTCGAAACCGATCCTCTGCGAGACCTCTAAAGGCGTGATGACGCTCACGCTTAATCGGCCGGAGGTGTTGAATGCGATCAATGGGCCGCTGACCGAGCAATTGTTCGATGAATTGGCGGCGATAGAAAATGATACGCGCATTCGCTGCGTGGTCATTCGCGGCAGCGGCAAGCATTTCATGGCCGGCGGCGATCTGAAATTATTTCATGGCGAGCTTGATAGAGAACCGGAAGATCGCCGGTGTTTTTTCGAGAGATTTGTCTATCAGGTCCATCCGCTCATTCAGGTGATAAAGCGTATGCCCAAGCCCGTCGTTGCCAGCGTTCAGGGTGCGGCGGGTGGTTTCGGCGTAAGCCTCATGCTGGCCTGCGATTTAGTCATTGCCGCGGACACCAGCTTTTACACCATGGCCTATTGCAGCATTGGCACCAGCCCCGACGGCTCCTCCACTTATTTCCTGCCACGCTCTGTTGGTTTGAAAAAGGCGATGGAACTCATGCTGCTGTGTGACCGCTTTGACGCGGCAACGGCGAAGAACCTCGGCATGATCAATTGGGTTGTGCCGGAAAGCGAGCTCAAAGCCGAGACGGGTAAACTCACTCGCCGTTTGGCGAGTGGACCTACCAAGGCCTACGGCAACACCAAAAAGCTGCTCAACGCATCACTGCATTCGACCCTCGATGACCAGCTACAGGCTGAGGCCGAAAGCTTCTCGCAATGCGCCGGCAGTGCGGATTTCGTTGAGGGCATCAACGCATTTATTGAAAAACGCAAGCCGCGCTTCAAAGGAAAATAACAAACCACCATAGATTAAGAGAACCAACCCATGGCCAACCGCACACATGAATATTACGTCAAACTTGTCGAAGAGTATTATTTCGGCAGCGTTACACGTCAGGATAAGGGTGCGATCCTCGACTGTTTTACCGAGGACGCACGGGTGACAATTTATCACGGCGATAACAAGCCGCGCCGCTTCAAGGGGAAGTCTACCGACGGAGAATTACCGCTCGGCAGTTTTTTTGATCACCTCCTCGGCAATTATGACCCGCGCTTTGAAGACTTCATCCATTATGTGGATGCAGCGCATGATCGCTGCGCCGCCCATTTCAAGGTTCATTTAACGCCGAAGCCAGATTCACTCTATTTGCCGGTTGGCGTTCTGGTTTTGCAAAATTGCAATTTCTTTGTCTGTCGCGACGGTAAGATCGACGACATGGTGCTCTATTATTCAAACCCCTCAGCAGCCAATGCCAGCCAACCGACACCGACCGGCTTTCCAAAACAATAATCCGGCGACAAGAAACTCTCATGACCGAAAAAAATTATAAGAAAACACATTCTGCCTTCTATGGTGTTTACCCCATGCTGCTGGTGTTCTTTCGTGCCGATGGCAGCCTAGATCTGGACGCTATTGCGCTACAGGTAGACGCGCAAGTGAAGCATGGCGCGCATGGTTGCGCCGTCATGGGGTTGGGAACGGAGGTCAACAAGCTCTCCACGCAGGAACGGCGCGCTGTTATTGAAGTGGTTGCCGAGCGCTTGAATGGCCGCCTGCCCTTCTCCGTAACCATTGGCGAGAATAGTGTTGCCGGGCAAATTGAATTTAGCCGAGCCGCCGAAGCGCTTGGCGCCGATTGGATTATTCTACTGCCGCCCACGGTTGGCGATTTGCCCGAACGAGAAATATTGCGTTTTTTCGGCCAGATCGCTGACGCCACTAGTCTACCGCTTGGCGTGCAAAATGCGCCACAATATCTCGGCATCGGTCTCTCTAACACCGGCTTGGGCGAATTGCGCACCCAGCACGAGAATTTTAAAGTTGTCAAAATCGAGGATGATCCACTCGCCCTACCACCCCTGCTGGAAGCAACCGATGGGCAGCTCGATGTGTTAGTTGGCCGCGCCGGGCTTGAATCCCTTGAGGTGTTTCGTGCCGGCGCTTGTGGCTTGATCCCAGGCTTCGAAACTTTCGATCGTTTATCGCGAATGTTTGATCACCTTTGCACAGGCGAAGACGATGCAGCCGAAGCGGCATATCAAAGTGTCGAGCCGGCAATTGTCTTCATGCTCAAGTCGATCAATCATTTCGTCACCTATTCACGCGAGATCTCCGGTCGACGCCTTGGACTTAATGACATACATCACCGCCTCGGCGTGGATGTGTCTCCACTTGGCCAACACCTGATTGAGAAAACCGCGCAAACATTGGGCCCGCTTTGAGCACACCATCAAAACTAAACACAGGCAAAAGCGAAAAGGCGCATTCTGACAGCAGTCAAATTCTCGCTGCTGCCGGGCATGATTTACGCCAACCCATGCACGCGCTGAGCCTGACTCTGGAAGCGCTTGCAGAACGTATCGACGATGCCGAGACTACTGCCCTCGTTCGAAATGCGCAGATATCAGCCGACGGCGTTACCGGTGTGCTCGACAGCTTGCTCGGTATCGCCGCCATGGAAGCCAAAGGCAGCAAACCTGAAATCTCTCAATTCGCCATATCCGATCTACTCACTCATTTGCGTGATCAATTTGGCGAACGGGCGGCACATAAAAATATTGAACTACGTATTCTCCCCTGCACCCTTGTCGTCGACAGTGATCGCCAAATGGTGCTGCGGATATTGGAAACGCTTGTCTCAAACGCAATTCATCATACTGACTGCGGACGCATTTTAATCGGCTGCAGGCGAACAAAAAAAATTCTCCGTATCGGTATATTGGATAACCAACCTGGCCAGAGCACAGAAATGGCGAACCGGTTTTCACCTGACGGCGCTGATCAATCCGCTCCAGACACTGAATCAAATTGGCAGGGTTACGCTTTGGGCCTCTCTATTGCTAAAAATATTTGCGCCCGCCTCGGCCAAGACATGGTGGTGATATCCCGTGCGGATAAAGGTAAAGCTATCTGGCTGAATGTTGCATTAAGCGCCGTACAAAAAGCGCGGCAGCAATCCAAGAACGGGACAAAACCCTCTGCGACTCCTGCCGCAGAAACCGAAGGCGGCGCAACAATTGCCATTGTAGAAGATAACCTCGATATTCTTCTGACCACCACACAATTTTTAACGGGCTGGGGATACAATGTGTATGGCGGCGGGTCTGCCGGCGCAGTCATCCGGAACCTTGAAGTAAATGGTAGCGGTGTGTGCCCAAACTTGGTGCTGTCGGACTTTAATCTTCGCGATGAGATGACGGCAGTAGACGCCATAGCTGACCTGAACCAGCATTATAATTCCCAAATCCCCGCCATCATCATAACCGGTGACCCATCGGCGCCTGGCATCGATAAGGCACGAGCATTGAATTACGAAATTTTATTTAAGCCGCTGCGCGCCGCCAAGCTGCGCGCCTTGATTCGCTATACGCTCGAGCAGAACGCTTAAGACGCGTAAGGTGCGCGACCTCTGACCCGCGCAATTCGATATGCAGCGCGGCGGCTTGCCTGTAGCATGGCGGCAATTCCAAGAGTCTGGAGAAAGACAGCATGAGTTCCGGTGAAAAAGACGAATCAAATACGAATATGGCGCTGCGGGTCAGAGCGCTCGAATCGCTTCTGCTTGAAAAGGGCCTGATCGAAACCCCGGCAATCGATGAATTGGTCGATATGTTCGAAAATCGCCTCGGGCCGTGGAACGGCGCCAAGGTTGTTGCCCGGGCATGGAGCGATCCCGAATATAAGCAACGCCTGTTGGCGGACGGTACAGCGGCACTGACGGAGATGGGCTTTGACACCATCCAGGGCGAGGAAATGGTGATTGTCGAGAATAGCCCTGACACCCACAATGTCATCGTCTGTACGTTGTGCTCGTGCTTCCCATGGGCGGTGCTTGGCTTGCCACCCGTTTGGTATAAATCAGCGCCCTACCGGGCCGAGGCGGCACGCGATCCGCGCGGGGTTTTGCGCGAATTCGGCACTGAAATTCCGGCCGATACGGAGCTTCGCGTTTGGGACAGCAATGCCGAGCTACGCTACATGGTATTGCCGGAGCGGCCCGCAGGCACCGAAGGTATGGATGCCGAGGAATTGGCGAAACTCGTCACCCGCGATTCCATGATCGGCGTCAGCAAAGTGGCGCCGCCGTCTGCGGCTTAAGGCGTTTAGAGAGGAAACTTTGAAATGAATTCCATTCACGATATGGGCGGCATGCATGGTTTGGGCGTCGTCAACACCGCAGATGATGAAATCGTGTTCCATGCCGACTGGGAGGGACACACCATGGCGTTGGCGCGCGCCATGATGGCGGGCAAGCATTTCAGCCTCGATGAATATCGCCACGCCATGGAGCGCATCGACCCGGCGCGCTATCTAGGCCTCAGCTATTATGAGCGTTGGCTCGCGGGAACAATCGCCATGTTGGTGAAAAAAGGCGTCATTACCCAGGATGAATATGATGCGCAGCTAGGTGCGCTCAGCCAGGAAGAAGCATGATGGCCGTCGTTGATTTGGACTTGGTGCGAAGCCTCTATAAAACCCCCGGCGCCGCCCAGTTAAAGCTAGATGTGGCGCCGCGCTTCAAGCTTGGTGACGTAGTTGTTGCGCTCAATATTAACCCGTCCGGCCATACCCGTCTGCCGCGTTATATCCGCGGCAAGAAAGGTGTTGTCGAGCGCGACCATGGCGTCTTTCATCTGCCCGATTCCCGTGCTGCCGGCAAGGGTGATGCGGCGCAACATATGTACACCGTGTGCTTCGATGCGCGCGAGGTTTGGGGTGATGAAGCGCCGGCGAAAGACAGCCTGCGCATCAATCTCTGGGACGATTACATGACCCTGGCCTAAGCCAAGAAAATACGAGAACAATCCATGCGAAAATTACTTGCCGTGCCAGACCTCACCATGCCCGAGCAGCGCGCCGGCGCCACTCTGCCGCTCGATACGGACGAAGCTGTATTTTCCCAGCCGTGGCAGGCGCACGCATTTTCTGTGATCATGTCGCTTTACCAAAACGGCCATTACAATTGGGCGGAGTGGGATGATTATCTCGGAAATTGTATCCAGTCACCAGGATATTTTGCCGATGCCGCGCCTGCAAAAATTGTTGAAGACGACGTGGCTTCCCCCGGCAGTAATCGAAGTCCGTTTTTTAACGCCTGTGAGAAAGATGGCGGCAAATATTATAATCATTGGCTAAACGCCACCGAGCAATTGCTGGCCGCTAAAGGCCTAGTCAGTAAAGCTGAGCTCGACGACCGCGTTGCCGCCCTTGAACATGCGGAACAATCCGGCCCACGTTTCGCCTTGGGCCAACGGGTTACCGTGCGTGAAATCAAGACCGAAGGCCATACCCACATCCCGCTCTACATACGTGACAAGATCGGTGTGGTAACGAGTGACCGTGGCCTGTTCGTCTTCCCCGATGCCGTCGATCGAAAGGATGTCGAAGGTCATGATCACACTCATGAACATGACCATGAAGGCGCCGACAGCTTACAGCATGTATTTTGTATTCGCTTTTCCGCGACCGACATTTGGGGTGAATCAGCAGGCGCCGGCCATGATCTCAATTTCAATCTTTGGGATTTTCAACTGGACCCCGTTGAATCTGTCGCGTGATTGCCTAAAGCCAGGCGGCGCCGCGCATACCGCTTTCCGGTCCGTGCGCGGCCTTAACCAGGCGAGTGGCGCTTGCGTCAGAGCTTGTGTGCGCACGCCATAATTTCGGCACCTGATCGTAAAGGCTGACGATCTCTGATAGTCCGCCGCCAAGCACAATCACATCCGGATCGAGAAAATTGATGGCGCTGGCAAGGGCGCGCGCCAGGCGCTCCGCATAGCGCGCAATGACTTGCTGCGCCACTTCATCACCAGCATCGGCGAAGTCGGAGATATCCTTGGCGATCGCTTCCTTGCCGCTGAGTGCAGCATACTCACGTGAAAGCGCCGCGCCATTGAGCCAGGTTTCGATGCATCCGGTTTGGCCGCAGCCGCACTCTATTTCAACGCCCTCATCGCCACGCCGCCAGGGCAGCGAATTGTGCCCCCACTCGCCGGCCGAGGCATTTGCACCGGTGACGATGTTACCGTTGACGACAATGGCGCCGCCGACGCCGGTGCCGAGGATTACGCCGAACACCAACCGGGCGCCGGCTGCGGCGCCGTCCGTTGCCTCCGAGAGGGCAAAACAATTAGCGTCATTGCCGATCCGCACCGGACGCTTAAAGCGCTGTTCCAGATCGTGGCGAAAGGGCTTGTCGCGTAACCACGGTAAATTCGACATCATCAGCGGCTCACCACTGCGGCTGATAACGCCCGGCATGCTGATGCCAATTTTATCGGCCCGCCCGGCTTGCGCTTCGAGCTGCGAGACAGTCACAGAAATCTTGTCGACGGTGCCGTCATAATCGTGCGTTATTTCACTGCGGCAGCGCGCCTGTTCCTGGCCCGCGCCATCGAGGATCATCGCCGCAATCTTGCTGCCGCCGATATCGATACCGATGCGCATTTCAGCCGCGCCGATTTCACTCATGATGTTCCATATCCCCGTCGATCCAGGTTGCCCGCACATTTAACTCTTTATCGAGCCAGACGAGGCTGGCGTCAAACCCGGCTTCGATCTTACCGAGCGTGCCATCCAATTGAAGATATTCGGCTGGGTAGGTTGCCGCCATGCGCAACGCTTCATCGAGCGGAATGCCAATTCGCGCGACACAATTGCGCACAGCACGCGCCATATCCAGCGCCGAGCCGGCAAGGCGACCATCTGTCGTGCGGCAGCAGCCATCTTTCACGCTGATTTTCTCACCGGCGCTAACAAATGAATCCATGTTCGCGCCCACCGGAGCCATGGCGTCGCTCACAAGAAAGAGCTTACCCGGGCGCTTGGCACGCCACGCCGCGGCAACTGACCGATCATGGGCATGAAAGCCATCGACGATGATGCCGCACCAAAGATCAGGATGGGCCAGTGCCGCGCCCACCACACCAGGCGCGCGGCTGTTGAATTGACTCATGGCATTAAATAGATGGGTGATGCCGCTCAACCCCTCTCCGGCGGCGGCGTCGATCTGCTCCGCCGTAGCGGCCGTATGGCCGGCTGAAACACGCACGCCCTTTGCTACCAATTGGGCGATCAAGCCGGGCGCAGCGCATTCCGGCGCCAGCGTAACAATTCTCGCAGCTTCCAAAGCGCCGAGGCGGGAAATATCTTCTTCGTGGAAATCAGCGATATACCTCTTCTCATGCATGCCACTGCGCTCAGAGCTAATATTTGGCCCTTCGAGATGAATGCCGAGCACCCCCGGCACACCCTCTGCCAACGCTGCCGCAACCGCATCAATAGCCTCGGCCATACGGGCGTGGCTGTCGGTGATCAAGGTCGGCAACAATCCGGTGGTACCGAATCGCCGGTGCGCCTTGGCAATACGGGTGATTGTCTCAACACTTGGCGCATCATTGAACATCACACCGCCGCCGCCATTGACCTGCGTATCAATGAATCCGGGCGCAAGATGACCGCCCTGAAGGTCGTGCAGCCGCGCCCCGGTAGGAATATCGCCTGCGGCAACGATGGCGCTAATACGCCGGCCATCGATTAGGACCGCGGGCCCTTCCAGGCATGTCGAGCCGGTGTAAATGTGGCAATTGGTCAAGGCGTGCAAATGACGTTCTCCGAATCAGACACATGCTAGCGCAGCCTAACAGGTGCGCCTGCTTGACGAACAGGCCCCAAACAATCGCAGCCTTGTTTTGCGCCCGGCCTATGGGTAGCGTGATGCATGCTTTTAACGCTCCTCGGCACCGGCTGCCCACAGGTCGGCACAAGACGTCTCGGCCCTTCATAATTCATTCGCTATCAGGGCGGCACCTATCTTGTCGATTGCGGCTCCGGCGTGACCCAACACCTCGACGCCGCCGGCAGTAGCGGCGCTGATATAGCTGCCGTATTTTTACCCACCTGCATTCCGACCACACGGTTGACCTGTTTCAGCTGATCATTTCGAGCTGGCATCAGGGGCGCGACCGACCACACAGGATCTACGGCCCGAAAGGCACCAAGCGCTATGTCGACGGCCTGTTGAAGCTGTGGGAGCCGGAATTTAAGCAGCGCATTGCCCATGAACGACGCACATCAACGGCAGCGCTTAGCGCCGAGGTGATCGAAATAGAGACAGGCGAGGTGGCCCGCGCCGGTGACCTGGTCATCACTGCGGTTGATGTGGACCATTATCCGGTTCGCCCGGCCTTCGCCTTTCTCTTCGAATCGCCTGAATCGCGCCTCGCAATCAGCGGCGATACAACCTATTGCCCGGCCCTGATCGAGGCGTGCAAGAGCTTCGATGTCTTAGTGCATGAAGTTTTACATTCATAGCGACGAAAGCCACCAGATAGAGATGCGCCAAGACCTCGGTAGCCGCAATGTCATGAGCTACCACACCGCCTCAGACGTGGTTGGGCAAGTCGCGCTTGAAGCCGAGGTTGGTGTTTTGGTGCTCAACCATTTTGTTCCGACGCGTTTTGATGAAGAATCTCTACTGCAGCAGGTATGCGAAAGTTTTCCAGGCCCGGTTACCATGAGCGATTCCGGCGTGAACGCGCTGCGCTCCGTATTGGATATCCAGGTCATCGCGCCAGCCAAGGCGTCTTATCTGATGTGCCTGCTGCTCGGATCGAATTTCGGCGCCCTCACCCAGTGGGACCGCTGGAACATCATTTACAAAAAACCCTGCAGGAATATGGCCTGTCCGATAAATGCGTCGGCATTCGCTCTCCCGGTCTGCCGCCAGATCCGGTGAATTTGCTCGGTGGCAAGGAAGATGCGGTGTTTCCGCAATTTCTCAAATGCGGCCAGGAGCTGGTCGAGATGGGCGCCGAAGCCATATGCCTCGGCTCAACCACCATGCATGAAGCGCATGAATTTCTGAGCCAAGAGCTGCCGGTGCCGGTGATTAATCCCGGACCACTGACCTATAAGCTGGTCGAGACGGTGCTCGGCATGGGCCTCGGCCACAGCGGCAAGGCCTATCCCAAGCCGAGCTATCTCAAGCTCAATCTCACCCGCGCCATGATGGATGGCGGCGCGGCTTACGATGGCGACGATTGAGCGGCTTAGCTCTTGACGAACTTGTCGTCGATGACATCCAACGCCTGATCGAATGAATCGAGGGCCAGGTCGATTTCGTCCTGGGTGATGGTAAAGGGTGGGCCGAGCTTGATGGTGTTGGGCGTGAAACCGCCCAGGAACACACCGCGCTTGGCATTTTCCCCGGCGATAATGTTATTCGGCAGGTTGGAAAGATCGCCGGTAAAGGCGGAATAGCGATCCTCCGGCACAATCGGCTCGCCCTCACCGTTCACCAGATCAACCGTATAGAACAGCCCCCGACCTGAAACCCGCCCGACAGACGGATGTTTGGCCTGGATCGTGTCGAGGCGCTCTTTCAAGTAAGCACCGCGCTGGCGCACTTGCTGGAGGATATTATTGGCAAGCATATATTCGAGATTACCAACGATAGTGGCGCAGATCAGCGGATGGCCATCCCAGGTGCTGCCACTCCACCAGCGCGCCGCTTCGAAATGCTCGGAAATCTCTTTGCTGGCAATCACCGCACCGACCGGCAGGGCCGAGCCGTTCAATCCTTTTCCTGCGGCAATCAAATCCGGCTCAACGCCCGGCCAATGCATATAGCCAAACCATTCGCCGAGGCGCCCCACGCCGCAAATCACTTCATCATCGATCCAGAGAAAGCCGTGCCGCTTGGCGATATCGCACAGGCCGGCGGTATAGTCAGGGTGGGGAAAGGTGCCGCCGCCGCCGAGCATCGGTTCGGTAATGACGGCAGCAATATTCTCGCCGCCGATGGCGCTGACAATCTGCTCGGTCGCCTCCAGCGAGGGCAAACGCCCGCTGCCATTCCAGTCTTCAAATTCAGGCGCCGGAATGGGGATATAGCCGTGCGCCGGAAATCCCGGCACATCCTGCACTTTATCGAAGCTGCCCTCCGGCGAGAGATTGGCGCGGTAACCTCGCATCATGGTCGAGCCTGTGACCATACCGTGGAACGAATGAGCCTGGGTGAGAATGACCGATTTGCCGGTATAAAGCCGCGCCATAGTAATGCAGCTCTCCACCGCATCAGTGCCAGAAGCAAAAATTCGCGCACGCCCTGCCCATTCCGCATCGCCCAGCAGATCGGCGATGATCAGTTTGGCGGCGCGCGCGCGATATTCATTGCCGAAGCCAAAATAGGCATGGCCGTAGCGCTCCATGGCCCGGCTGAGCTCGCCGTGAATGGCCGGATGTCGGTGGCCCATGCTGTCGGAAATCAATTGGCTCATGAAGTCCAGCATGCGCGTGCCATCAGCTAAGGTGAACCAATTGCCGTCCATACTGTCGACAGCGCTGTATTGATGTTCCGAGGCTGCTTGCAGACCATGCAGATAATAGTCACGGTCCCATTTTTCGAGTTTTTCCCAATCGCGCGCCATCTTTGCTCCGCCCCTGATTATTATTTACCCGGTACGCCAATTATCGCTCCGGAGGAGCGCTCATGATATCTCCTTGTCGGATTTTTGTCGTGCCGTTGTATGGCAAACTTTAAGGGCGCATCTCGATATAGTTGATAACCACCCCTACGTCCTCGGTTTCACTCGAGACCTCGATCGCTTTCTGCAATTCCTCATCCGAACGGGCGCGACCGAGAACGAATACATTGGCAAACGCGTCAACGGCGACACGTAAATTCACATCCGCTATGCCGGCCGTTTCGATTAGGCTGAAACCGACCCTGGCATCAAGCTCGACTGCATCTGTCCAATCGAGCATCTCTGCCTCATTCGCTTCCTGATCTTCCTCACTCATATATCTGACGTGCCAGAAAAGCTCTCTAACGTCCTCAACCTGCTCAACACGGTCGCGGAATTCTTCATAGAGCTCCTCATCGTCAAACAAGCCGGTTACCAGCAGGCGCTGCTCGTATATTTCGGTCGATGCTTGGATGGTGCCAAGATCCACCATGATTGCGTTGATCTTAATGACGATCTCATTATCGGTGAGGATATCCGAGGAGCTGCGCGCCTCGATAGCGCGCTCTATCAATGTTTTTGGCCCGGTTAAGATGTCGTCAAGAAAACCGGCGCGAGCCGGTGTTGAAAGGGATAAACCAGTGCAGGCAATGGCCGCAGCCAGCAAAACAGACAGCAAAACAGAAGCAATGAATTTTCGCATTTATTCTCTCTTTATCAGGATGTTTAAGCGCTACTTCTACAAGATTTCGGCCCGTTTACCTACCGCCAATCAGAGCATCAGTCACTGTGCCAAAACAGCCTGCTTAGTGATTTGGCAATGCAAAGGTTAAATTGCAATTATTGTTTTCAAGAAGACTTCCATTTGCATGTAGAAGCTGCTCGGCATATAAATTTCAGATCAGTCTTCGACTAAACGATGTATTCCGCTTGGTTATGACTCCACGCTATAATGCGTCTTGAAGGTCGGCGTGCTGAGAACCATCCGTAAAATAATTGCGGATGACCGCAACGACAACGAGAGCACAGAGTAATATGAGCACAGGAACCGTGAAGTGGTTCAATTCCGTCAAAGGGTATGGCTTCATCAGCCCGGACGATGGTTCAAAGGACACATTCGTCCATATTTCTGCAGTTGAGCGCGCCGGATTGCCGGGCCTCGCGGAAGGACAGCGCGTTGAATTTGAGCTACAACCGGGTAAGAACGGTAAAAGTGCGGCTGAGAATCTCGTTCTCGTCGACTGAATCGACATTTTGAAAGCGGCGGGCCCCTACAACTTAGTGGGACATTAATCGCTTTACCGGCCTTGGACGAATATCCCCGGTAGTGGATTGTTAATTGCCGAGTGGTACCGTAGCCCACGTTTAAGTCGGTGCTTTTAACGTTCGTGAATGGCTATTTTTCTGGTCTGTATTAATCGAACGTTATGCTGTCGGATGCGACCCAAAAACTTTCGATATTTGGGCCGTGCGGGAGCTTTTGGCTAAATTTTTTAACTTAAGTTGCCCTCACGCTCTCCATCAAATATTTCCCCGCCTTATTTTTCTGTAAAATATATTTACAAGCTTTTCAGCCACTGCCCTCAGATGAACCGTGCTCATTTCCGTCTCCGTTCTTGCCGACAACGCGGTCAAATGTTGCGCGGTAATCCGGGTGCTCAGTTCCGAGAATACGGTCCCACCATATAAAATAGAGGCCGTAATTCACGCCCTCCGCGCTGTGATGCAAATCATGGTGGGTATTGGTCGTCAGAAAGCCAAACAGACGGTGCCCGGGAACCCAGCTGGGAAACAGCTCGAACCCACTATGGCCGATAACATTGCGCAAAATCATATGAATCATGAAGAGATATATCACCACCACATGAACCGGCAGGATAAAGATGAGAATGGTGAGAAATAGCGTTTGGACAACGCCCTCCAACGGCGCAAAGGAATAAGCCGTCCAGGGCGACGGGCTGGTCGATTCATGATGCACCCTATGAAACAGGTTAAACAGGCGCGGATGGTGCATCATGCGGTGGGTCCAGAAGAAATAGGCATCGTGCAAGACGATGGCCGCGACCACACTGAAGGCACCATACAGCCAGCCATACTCCGCCACATCGCTATAGACCAGCGTCCACCCCTGCCCCATTAGCAGATAAATACAAAAGCCATTCAAAGCGAAAATAAGTGCTGTGAGAATTGAATAGCGTATCTCACGGCGAAGGGCAGATGTGGGGGCAAAGTCCGGCTGAATTTTACGCGCGCGAAATGGCCCACGCTTCCAGCTATAGAGCACAAGATAAGTTGCACTGGCCGGAATGGTGATCAGCAGCAGCTGACCCACCATAATTTTCAGCCATATCGGCCAAGCCGCAAGAAAATCTTCGAAACCGGCCATCAGGCCTCATCATGGAATTCAGTTGGAGAACCGCCTGATTAACAGCCGGATATGCGGCTGAACTATTAACTCAAAGGGAGGGCGTCGGCAAAACAAACATCAGGAAACCACATACCCCTTGATACGCAAACACTCGGACACGTCATCATTGAATTCGCGCACCGATGCTGTGGTTCAAATGCCGACACCCGCCGTCGCGCCGACAATCGCACCGATCACCATGCCCTCAGCCCTGTCGGCGGCGGCAAAGCCGAGATGGAGACCGTAATAGGAGCTCACAGCACCATCTCAAAGCCCTTGTGCCGCGGTTTCCAGAGCCGCCTCAACGGCTCTGCCGCCACGGGAATTATTGAGGTCTGCATAAAACACCTCGAGATTAAAATCGGCAACTCCGCGGTCTAAAACAGGCGCACAAGCGCCTATGAGCGTGAAAGCAAGCGAGAGTGTAAAGACACGACAGACCATGAGTAAATAATCGTGCAGGCGGAGAAGCAAGTTAAGGCTGTGCTCTTTTCGCGCCAGCGCTAGCGGGCTATGCTCCGGGCAACGTTTTCCGACCATATGCAGTAAGGAACGTAACCATGATGGATAACCGCCAGCCTGATGAAACCGTCAATATTGCGGTCGATGGCCACAATGTCGTCGCCTACAGTTATGGCGAGGGCGATGAGGTTTTATTCTGTTTGAATGGCGGTCCTGGCCTGCCCTGCGATTACGTCCGTGATTCCCACTCCTGGTTGGCCGACAAAGGTTATCGCGTGATCGCCTTCGATCAACTCGGTACCGGCAAATCAGATCGCCCTGATGATGATTCCCTATGGACTGTAGAGCGTTATGTCGAGGAGACCGAAACCGTTCGCAAGGCGCTTGACCTCAGCGTGGTACATCTCTACGGCCAATCTTGGGGCACCTGGATCGGCATCGATTACGCCCTAAAATATCCAGCCAATTTAAAAACTATTATATTGGCCAACGGTGCTGGCGATATTCCCCATCTGGCAAGTGAGCTGAAGCGTATTCGCCAATCACTGGGGTCGGAGACCGAAGCCATGATGCAGCGGCACGAGGCGGAAGGCAGCCTGGATCATCCAGAATATGAAGCGGCGGTAACGATCTTAAATTACCGCCATGTGTGCCGGCTCGACGAATGGCCAGATGCGGTGAACCGATCCGTATTGGATTGGAGCATGGGCCCCTACAAAACCATTTGGGGCGCCAACGAATTCTCACCTGTCGGTAATATTAAGGACTGGAACCGTATCCCGGATTTGGCGCGCATTGCGCAACCGGCCTTGGTGCTCTGTGGCCAGCATGACCATCTTACGCCCGCCTGCTCACAAAAAATGCACGACGCCTTACCTAATTCACGCATGAAAGTGATCAAAAACGCCTCACATCTATCGATGTGGGAAGCGCCTGACGCATATTTCGATGTTTTACTGGGTTTTCTTGACAAATTCCGCAGTCGCTGATTTTTTACTGCGGCGATCTGGTCGGTGTTCATTCCTACACATGATTTTTCTACTGCGAAAAATGTATCTCAAATCATGGGAGCGCGCACTTACTCTAGGACCTGGCCCCACGGCAATATTTGATGCC
>Ga0209403_10001197_pt1 | contig 34266 bp, 32 predicted proteins | sample ArcticOcean_MG_C_8_FD_187440 | JGI IMG/M metagenome (GOLD analysis project Ga0209403, IMG submission 187440) | Marine microbial communities from western Arctic Ocean - ArcticOcean_MG_CB11_86 (SPAdes) (version 2) | ecosystem: Environmental > Aquatic > Marine > Oceanic | place: Arctic Ocean...
TCAGTTTCAAAAATATTTCTGCAATACAAAAGATATTTGGTTAGAAAATAAACCAATTAATACATTAGGATTTTTTTGGAAAATAACAAATTCTATATTAGATATATTACCTGAATCTCTTGTATTTAAAATTCATTCATTATATTTAAATAAAAGATATGATAAAAATGAATATTTTTTAAAAGCAAGAAACTATCACCTAGTTGGCAATAAAAAACAGGCAAAGAAATATTATAATTTAACAATACAAAATTTCAAACCTCAAAAATTTGATATTTTTAATGGAGCTCATCTTGATGGCAATTATAAAGATAAAAAAAATTATAATATAAAATTGGAATTAGAACACTATGCACAATTTTTTTTAATTTTATTAAAAAATGAAGAAAATAATGAAATAGAAAAAAATCCTTTTACAAAGTTTTATTCTGAAAGAAATCCAATTACCAAAAATTATAGAAGTAAAATAATTATAGGTGGAATAAATCAAAACTTCTTTAGGACACTTCCTGAATTGGATGAGTTAATTGATAGTTATTTTAGGGATTTTGAAAATAGTGATGAGCAAAATAAAGCAATAGCTCATAAGCTTGAGGCACTAAACAAATTATCTTTTAATGAAAACAAGGAGGGGTATACAATTTATAAAGAAGATATAGACCCAAGTGAGGATTCCCCTGTAAAGCTTTCAAATGAACAAAAATTTAGATTAAACCTATCAAAAGAAGAGCATCTTAGGTATGCGTCATCTATTCACAAACACATAGTAAAATCTTTTAAGGATAAGCTTGGCATAAAGCCAACAAATAAAGCCAAGGAGATAAAGGATATAACTGTAAGAGATAAGAAAGTTTCTACTCTTCTCAAACAATTGAATCTTAAAATTGATTTTTTAAATGAAAATTGTTCACATGACGATTTTTTAAATGTTATTACAGGCAAATCCAAAAAAAATATATATCTAAATATACCAAACGGAACCTTTCACTATATACTTCAAAAACTTAAAAGATATTTTTTTAATTATTCTATTACTGCAGTAGCCAATACAGAAAAGATACATAGCTCTAAAGGCACTATACTAACACCTAAGAATATACTTAACTCCCCTATTGATTATCCAAAACATAAGGATATAATAGATATTGTTTTTTTTGAAAATAATTAAATAAAAACATTGGAATTTTCCAATGTGTTCCAAGAATTCCAAACTTTCATTTTTTAGACTAAAGTTCCTTTGACTCATAATTTAAATCTCATACAATGAAATCAAATCAAATAATTTTTGATGTCTTAACAAAAGACGAATTGAAAGGAATCATATCTAATTCAATTCAAGAAGTAATAAAAAAAAGCTCTGTTAAAGAGAAAAAAGAAGAGGAACTTTTAACAAGAGATGAAGCTAGTAATCTTTTAAAAATAAATCTCTCTACACTTTGGAGGTGGACCAAAGATGGAAAATTAAGTGCCTATGGCATTGGAAATAGAGTATTCTACAAAAAGGATGAGTTATTAAAATCATTAATAAAGATTGAAAATGAAAAAAAATAATCTTCCTTTCTTAAAAGACAACAGTTATGTAAGCAAAATTGAATGGGATGACTTAACTAGATATCCCAAAGACTATAATTATTACAGAAAATATGTCGGTCAAAAGATTTCAATTCTTGAACATAATGAAATTGCTTTTGCAAAAAATCCTGATGGTTCTGTTGATTTTTCTAAAAAAATAAACTTTGATGACTTAATTCTTGACCTTAAAAATATTGGAATTAAATTAAGCGATAGAGATTTTGTAAGATTGTTGAACGGTGAATCAATTGACAGAATTGAATCGTTAAGTATATTTTATAATCAATTAAAAAATACACCATGGGATGGTGTTGATAGAATTAATGACCTTGTATCTGCAGCAAACCTGGAGGGAGAATATGATACAAATTTTTACTTAATTAAAAAATGGCTTTGCACTACGTATGCTTTTGCACTAAGAGATATTGACTCTTCTACTCCTGATACTGTATATTCCAGAGTTGTTTTTATTTTATGTAGTGAAAAAAGAGGAATTGGGAAAACAGTATTTTTTAGAAGACTTGGTATGAGCGGGGAGATTGCAAAAACAATAGGTGTATTGGGGGCAGAAATATATGCAGAATCTCCTGGTGAAATTCCAAAAGATGATAGAAATTTTGCAATTGATAGGAGTACAAAAATACTTTATTTATTTGACGATATAAATGAGCTTGTAATTAAACAAGAAGGAACTTTAAGGAGTTATATATCACAAGATATTTTTACTCATCGAGCACTATATAAAGATTCAAATCAAAGTTTAAAAAGAACTGCAACATTTGCTGGCACAACTAATTATAGCAATCTTTTAAAAAATAATAGTGAAAACAGATATATGATGTTTACAGTAAAAGATATAATGGATTTTGATAGATTAAATGGTATAAAATATATACAGTTATGGGCTCAAATAAGAGAAGAAATAATTGCAGAAAAAGAGAAAGTGTTTTTTAACAGTGAGGATTTAGAAATGATTAGGAAAATGTCTGATGATTACATATATATCAGTCCACTTGAACAGGTACTTAACAATATGTTTGTTTATGATGAAAATGGAAAAATTGGTTTTAGTGAGGTTATGAAATCTTTGAAAGAAGAATATAGCATATCTGCCTCTATGAATAATGTAGGTGCTAAACTTAAACTTCTTGCTCCTGAGGGTGTGGATATAATACACAAGAAGAACGGTAAGAGATATTATAAACTACAATGGAGAAATTTAGTTGATGAGGGCGAAGGAGACGACCAAGACCTGCCTTTTTAGAGAAAAGTATATATAAGAAAAGAAAAACTTTGCGGGGGAAACCATGCCTTGCCTGTCCTGATTATAATATAATATTGTTAAACAAAGAGGTGTGAAGCTACCCCTACACCTAATAAAAACAACCTAAATAAAAAGGGCTAAAAAGAGCCAGTAATCACTTGTATATCAAAAGATTAAGAGTTTGTGACTCAGAGATTAATTTATAGAAAATTTTTTACTTTGAACAATTTTATTGATTTGATTATAAGAGTGTTAATATTTTTTCATTAACTTCTTGTTATGAGATCAAAAAAAAATTATCAAAGAAGAGATTTTCTAAAGAAAGCTTCTGCAGCTTCTTTGTTTTACATTGTGCCAAGCCATGCTATAACTAGTCTTGGATATCCATCCCCCAATGGTCTAATAAATATAGCTGCAATTGGTGTTGGTAATAGAGGGGGTCAAGTAATTCAACAAATGGCTTCACCAGATAATCCAGTTGAAAGAAGAAGCCTTCCTGGATTAATGATCCAAAGATATGCAGGTATACAGCCAGAAAGAAGTCCACGGGGAGGATTTGGACAATCTGATGATAAAAAATTCAAACACGCTAATATATATGCAATCTGTGATGTTGATCATCAGTATTCATCTCACATTATTAATGCTTATCCCAATGCAAAGACATTTCATGATTATAGAAAAATGATTGATGAAGAAAAAGATATAGATGCAGTTGTAATTGCAACACCAGACCATACTCATGCGGTTATTGCCTCATATGCTATGAATGCTGGAAAACATGTATATATTGAAAAGCCGATGACTAAAACTATTTACGAAGCAAGATATTTAAATGATCTTGCTAAAAGAACTGGTGTTGTAACTCAAGTTGGAAATCAGGGACATAATGTTGAAGGAACGATGAGAACAGTAGAGTGGATAAAGTCAGGAAAAATTGGAGATGTAAAAGAAGTTCATATGTGGACAAATAGACCCATATGGAAACAAGGCTATTTTGACAGACCACCTGAGCAAAAAATACCAGATCATCTAAATTATGATCTTTGGTTAGGTCCTGCAGAATATAAACCTTATAATGAAGAAGTTGTTCATTTTGCATGGAGAGGATTATGGGATTACGGAACTGGTGCTATGGGTGATCTTGGAGCTCATACATTTGATGCTCCAGTATGGGCTTTAGATCTTGATATGCCTACCAAAGTACAAGCAACTACTAGTCCTTTCAACGAACATTATTTACCTCAATCTGAGAGTATAACATATGAGTTTGAATCTAAAGAAACTAAATCTCCAATAAAAATTACTTGGTCTGATGGAGGCATTAAACCATCAAGACCAGACTCACTAGAAAACGGAAGACAACTTCAAGAAGCACTATACATTGGTTCAAAAGGGATGATAATGCACGGATCCCATGGAGCTCTCCCAGAACTAATACCAGAAGAACCAGGATTTGAAGTTGAAAAATGGTTGCCAAGACCGAATTCAGTGTATCTAGATTTTATTGAGGCTATTAAAGAAAATAGAAAAGCATCAAATAATTTTGAGGTTGCATCTAAAGTAACCGAAATAATGCTTTTAACTAATGTAGCAGTTTTGTCTCAACAATTAGATATTACACTTGAATATGATTCTAAAAACATGAAAATAACAAACCTTGATGAGGCCAATCAATTCTTTCATTATAATTACAGAGAAGGTTGGAAGCTTTAAAAAAAACTATTATGAAAAATAAAATTATTCTTTTAACGCTTTTAACATCTTTTATTTTTGGATGTACAAATAATAATGACTCTAATAATCTTAAAATTGGAATACAAACATATTCATTTAGAACCATGGAAGATCAATCTCCTCTTGCAATTTTAGATTATATAAAACAAACAGGAATAAAAAATGTTGAGCTTATGGGAAATCATGTTGAATCATATGCTGGTGCTCCTGAAAGCCTTATAAATGAAAGATCTTCTATGAGACTTTTATATAAACAGTATAGTGGTGAAACATTAAGTGAAGAAGAAAAAATTCAAGCTCAAGAGTATTCAGAAAAAAGAAAAATTTATGAACAAGAAGTTGCTGAATGGAGAAAAAATGTTGATTTGAATAAGCTTAAGGAGCTTAGAGGGTTGTACAATGAAGCAGGAATAGACATATATGCCTTTAAACCAAGAGTTTTTGAAAAAGAAAATACAGATGATGACATTAGATATGGGATGAGAGCTGCAAAAGCTTTAGGAGCAAGCCATGTAACTCTAGAGCATCCATCAGATGATAAACATACATTTAGGCTTTCAAAAATAGCAGAAGAAGAAGATGTTCTTATTGGTTATCATGGTCACGAGCAACAAACTCCAACTTTTTGGGATACTGCAATTACTCAATCAAAATATAATAAAATAAATCTTGATTTTGGACATTACGTAGCTGGTGATAATGAAAACGTAGTTGAATTTGTTAAAGAGAATAATAATCATATAGTTAGCATGCATTTAAAAGACAGAAAAAAAGGTGTCAACGGGGGAGATAATTTACCTTTTGGTGAAGGAGATACTCCAATTGCTGATGTAGTTAGACTAATAAATAATGAGGGTTATACTTTTCCTATCACTATTGAACTTGAATACAATATTCCAGAAGGTTCAAATTCTATTGAAGAAATAAAAAAATGTTTAAATTATATTAATAACTCTTTAGCAGAATACAACTAAGAAACGAGAGCAATTTTTATATTCTCTATATTAATTTAAGAACTATTTGTCTTTTAGGCTATATAACACATAAGCAAACTTAGTCCCCTCTGGGTTCCATGACGGAACATTTATTGTCCCTTGTCCACCGTAAAATGGTTCAGTTAAGTCAACTATTGATTTGTCTGTTAAGTTAAGTAATCTAAGCTTTACCATTCTTCCAAATGGATGACTCTGCTCCTGATCTTCAATATAACTTATTACTACAGCATAATCGTTTTTTGGTGAAACATGAGGAAACCAGTTAGAATAATTATCAAATGTCATTTGCTCTTGATTTGAACCATCATTATGCATTCTCCAAATCTGCATTTTGTTTGTTTTGAATGAATTATAGTAGATGTATTTTCCATCTGGTGAAAATTCTGGACCATCATCTAAACCTTTATTAAAAGTTAATCTAATTTCATTTTTTGTTTCAATATTTAATTTGTAAACATCATATTCGCCATTTCTTTCAGCACAATAAACTATATAATTTCCATCAGGAGATACTCCATGCCAATATGAAGGAGTTAACTCAGTTAACAGTTCTATAGAGTTATCATCAAGTGATTTCATATAGATAAAAGATGAATGACCCTCTATTTCTAAAATTCCAGTGGAAAAAAATAGATTTTTCCCATCAAAAGAATACCCATGATCATTATTTAGCATACTTAAATGTCCAGTGTCTTCATATTCAAGAAAATTACCACTCAAATCAAATTTTTCAAGTTTTCCTGAACTGTTAATTAATAAATAATTATTATCAATAGACCAATTGGGAGCTTCTAAATGTCTTTCAACAGTAGTTAACTTTATTGGCTTTCTTTTTTCTATATCGTATACATAAATAGAGCTTATAACAGCTTTGTCTTCTGGTATTTGACCACTAACAAATTGAATTCCTAAAAAAAGAATTAGTAATCTTAAATTATTGATCATAATTAATTTTTTTAGAATTTACGGCTTTTTACTTAGAATTATAAATTATGGATTTTAATTTTAACGTAATCATAGGCGGATATTTTGGTTGATTAACACTGATTATTAAATCTATACACCATTTATTAAGCATACCCACCCAGAAAGAAAACAGAATTTTTTAGAAAACTCGGTTTGAGTGGGGATATTGAAAAATCAATAGGTGTTTCAGGAGCAGAAATATATGCTGAAACTCCTGGTGAAATTCCAAAAGACGAAAGAAATTTTGCTATCGATAGGAATACCAAAATGTTATATGTTTTTGATGACATCAATAATCTTTTAATAAAAGGAGAGGGAACATTAAGAAGTATAATATCACAGGAAAATTTTACCAAACGTGCTTTATACAAAGATTCAAATCAAAACTTTAAAAAAAGGGCAACATTTGCAGGAACTACAAATTATAAGGAACTCTTGAGAAATGAAACTGAAAATAGATATATGCTGTTTACGGTAAAAGAAAAAATGGATTTTGATAAATTAAATATCATAGATTATATACAGTTATGGTCTCAAATAAGAGAAGAAGTTGTGATTAAACAAGATAAAGTGTCTTTCAACAGTAAAGACTTAGATTTAATCGAGAGCTTATCTAAAAGCTATGTTTATCATGACCCAGCAGAAGACACACTAAATACTGCTCTTGTTTTCAAAATAGACGGCATGTTAAGTTTTCCATCAATAACAAAAGAGCTAAAAGAGACTTATAGTTTAAATCTTAATTCTCAAAAATTAGGTTCACTATTACAAAGAGTTTTTAAACCAGAGGGAGTAGATTTAGTATATAAAAATGGTGGTGATAGATTTTATAGACTTGAGTGGAGGAATAATATTTAGAGTGTAAAACCAAGGCGAGTAAGACACGTCTTTTTATAAAAAAGTATAATAAATAAAATAAAAACTTTGCGGGGAAAACCATGTCTTGCATGTCCAGACAAAGAGGTGTGAGGCTACCCCTGTAGCTAATGAAAACACCCTAAACAAAACAGGGGGAAAGAACGCCTGTAATCGTATATATATCAACAGATCTGAGTTTATAGAATTACTTGATAAAGGCATTCTTACCGTAAACCAATCTTATCTTCAAATTCAAAGAGAAGAAAAAGAGAAACAAATTCAACCCTGAAATCAGATACAAACAACAAATCTAATTGGAGGTTTTATCATAAATCATCTCATGATATGAGTGAGTTAGAAGATAAAGAAGTGCAAACCATCTTTACCTCTCCTCCTTATTGGAATAAACGAAAGTATTCAGAAGAAGAAGGATTAGGGAATGAGAAATCCTCTGAAGAGTTTGTGCTTAACCTATCAGAACATCTTAGAGATTGTAAGAGAGTATTAAATGATAGAGGAAGTTTCTTTCTGAACCTTGGAGATACTTTTTATAATGGAAACCTTCAGAATGTACCTCATAGAGTAGTGCTAAAACTACAAGAACAAGGGTGGATATTGAGGAACACCATTATCTGGTCTAAAACCAATCCAAAACCCTCTTCATCAAATCTATGATTTTCCTCATAGTCATAGGTAAAATAAAACTCTAAGAAATTAAAAAGTTTTTAAAGACAATTGATTTATAAGTTAAAAGCTAGTTAAAGTAAAAGTTTATTTGATTAGATACTGGAACTTTAAAAACAACTGAGTTCTGTTTACTTTATAATGAGGTGAATTATAACCTATAAATTGATCTATATAATTCTGATTTCCTCCAACATAAAAAATTGTATCTGGATTTGGCCTCCAGGAAATCAATGGCTGAAAAAAGAATTGTTTAGAGAAATCATTATACTCAGAAATTACCCTTAAATCAAAAGTATTAGTAAATTGATATCTTAAATCAAGCCTTCCTATATATCCTTTAAAAAAATATCCATCTCCATCATTTTTTTTAATTGATGAATAATTTATTGTAGGAGTAATTCTTAAATTATCAGTTAAAGATAATTGAGCTGTGAACCTTATATCATTTATATACCCTAGCATGGGAATCTCTTCTCTATATGCAATATCTTTTCCAAACTTATAGAATACTTCTAGATTAAGAAAATCAAATGGTTGAGATTCTACCCTAACCCAATGATTAATAAAATTTTTAAACTGAAATTCTAAGTAAGATTTATAAAAATTATACTCGTAATTGTGGGTTATTGAAGTATTTAGTATAGTTAAAACAGAGAAGTAGGTTTGAAAATTTGATCTTGATATTTCATTTAATTGATTATACCTAAAATCTTGAGAAAATACTAAACTATAATTTTTTAATAAGTCTTTATTTGGAAATTTATAGAATCCCTGTCTTACTGTGTATTGTTTTAAATCATTAGTAGTTATAAATCCCAAATCAGATCTAAATCCATCTGAAAGTTCTTTATATTCAATTCTTGTTCTCCAATTTTCTGTATCTCTTCGAATAGAGGCAAATACTGCGCTCCCCTTTATATTTTCTCCATCTAAAGCAACAGTTTTATTTCCAAATTTTTTATTAATTTCAATTATATTAGAATTAGGTTCTTTATTATTATTTAAGAATAATTCTAACTCAAACTTCCAGACATTGGAAAAATTAAAGAGTGCATCCACTCCAAATAGATTTCCATAACCATCTCCTTCATAGAACCTGTTAGAAGCTAAAAAGCCAATTTGAGAATTAGAATTAATAAAATTTTGATACCTTAAAACATTACTGAAACTCTTACCTCCAACACCTGAAAAAGATTCATACTGAGTTGGGACTAGATATGGAGTCTCTTCATCAAAGGCGCTTAAAATATATATTCTTGATTTTTTTCCCTGATTAATAATCTTTGAGGCAAAAGAGGGGTTATTTATTGACCTAGAATAAAATACATTAAGGGAATAGTCCATCGCATCAATTCCTCTATTAAAAAAAGGTCTTCGTTCTGGATAGTTTATTGCTGTTGGAGAATTAATGTCAATTCTCGTAGCATCAGATTCAACCTGTGAAAAATCGGGATTAATTGTTCCTTCAATTGAAAGATTTTTATTTAGCTCTATATCGAATCCTAATCCATAACTCAACTCAGGAGTTTCAAAATTAATTCTATCATAAAATTTCTCTCTGGTGCCACTTAGGTTTGAACTTACATATGGAAGGAAATTAAGTTTTTTGTCAATTTCTATATCTTTCAAAATAATTGTATGATCTAGAAGGCATAGTTGACAACTTGAGTCTCTACTAGACATACTAGTTCCTGCTCTAACCTCAGCTCCTGCATTTTTATCATCTAGGTATCCTGTAAATATTTTAATTTTCCAAGCTTGATCCTTTCCATTAGGAAAAGGTAATTCAGAATAAGGTATTAGAAATTCTAAATCATAACCATCCGATGTAATGCTCCCCATTGATTTAAAATCATAGTTTACATTTGAATTTACACTTGGTCCACCACCTCGTCCAGTTCCAGGCATTCTAATTGCATCACCTTGACTTCCTGATGGATTAGAACTTATGATAATATTATTTCGAGCATCTCCAAATGTATCAATAGCTAGTCCAGTAAAATCACCTCTCCATAATGCTCTGTTATCTCTTGTTGTAACAGGGGCAATAACTTTGTCCCTAAATGCTTTTATTCCAACATATAAAAATTTGTTTGAATAAGTGAAGTATGCGATAGTTCTTTGAGAAGGTTCAACATTATAACCTGGTTCTTCTTCATATTTAACCTCTAAAATTTTTGCTCCTTCGATTTCTGTTTTTGAAATAATTCCATCTAAGACAAATTCATTACTGTCAATTTTATTAAGATTAAGAATAGTATCCTGTGACCTTAAATCTGATATAAAGAGTAATATTAATAATGAATAAATATATTTTTTATACATATAACTTTGACCTATAAAACCTAATAAAGTTTATTAAACCCAAGAAATTTCTTGATTTTATTGGAATATCTTATCCAAATTGCAGCTGTACTCCAAAGAGAACCTAAAGGTATCCACCAAAGAGCAATAACAAGAGCATAGAACTCATTTTTATCAAATTTTGGACTTAAAAAAATCTCAACATTTTTTTTAGCTATTCTTTGAACTTTTTTGTTAACTATTTGCCCATATGAATATGACGTAATCAATAAGGAGCATATAAGTATTATATTTTTCATATCTCTAATTTAAGAATTTTATTACTTTGAAGGGAATTTTAAGATTTACCTATTTATTAATACATTTATTTTATAGATATAATAATTATTGCCTTATTACCTACAAAAGAAAAAAATGACACTTAAGTTAATCTTCACAGTTTTCATGAACCTTAGATATAAAAGGCTTAATATGCACATGCTCCTTTGGAATTAGATAACTTGCAATTATTTCAATTATACTTGCTGTAAAGGCAATAGTCGCTGTAATGTATGCTTCTTCATAGATGGCGCTTATAAACTCAATAAAATGAAATAATGAATGGATTCGCAATGCGAACCTTATAATTTTGATAAGATTGTTTCTCATAATAAGTTAATTTTAGAGATTAGAAATGCTGGATTTGTTAAATCGTATACTATTCCATCTTTCATATATCTAATTTATTAAATATGCAATAGACGGATTTAGCATAATATATAGTAGTAATCCTTAGGAACTATCCCACTCTCTTTTGAGCAAATATCTATTTTTTTTTACTCTTACAGAATTTAGCTTCTCGAATCATTATAAAATATTTATTTGTATTTTTTGACTCGTTTGTCATTAATTATTCCTCTCCAATTCATTCCAAAAGCAAAATCATATTTGTTTCCTTTTGAATCGATATAGGGGATCATATCACGCGAGACATCTTCTTTTTGCAGTTCTACAGTTTTCATATCAATAGGCATTTGGAAAGGCAGTAGACCTGATGGTTCAAATTTACCGGATAATATTTCTAACATTGATTTTGATTCAACACCAAAGTCAATTAAAATTGATGAAGCATATGGTTCAATTTCAGAAAAAACCAATGGGTTATGAACTCTTACAATTAAAATTAAAGGTTTACCATTCATTAATTTAGAAGTTTCATGAACAAGCTTCATGTCAGATTCATTTTTTGTATTAATACTTTTATTGTTGTATGATCTATTATTAAAATCTTCAAACTTGCTACCTCCAGATATACTTTCTTCTCTTGCAAATTTCGCAGTGTAAGGACTATATTGAAGGCTAATCGGAAGATATCCATTCCCCCCAGTTTCTAGATTTGTTTTATCATATCCATAACCACTTTCAGGACTTTCAATACTGACTATTGCGAAATCAGCTTTATTGGGGTCATCAACAACTTCAAAATACTCCTCTACTGTTCTTATATTTAACTTGTGCTCCATACTCTCAGGAGTTTCTTGTCCAAAAAAATTGATACTTTTCGGAACTTTTCTCATTGGCATATAAACTTTTTTTCTTGAAGTTATAGGTAAAGACTTTTTTTCATTTTTTAACATTACTATTGACTTCTTTTGTGCTTCTCTTCCCATTTTATCAAATTTTTCTGAAGCAATTACAACATTTGATTTATCAGAATCTAAATAAGGATTTTCAAAAAGCCCAACATTAAAAATATTTTTTAATAACCTCACAGCAGACTTCTCAAATCTTTCTCTCATGAAATCTTCACCATACTCTTTTACTCCAATTTTAAATGCATCAAGTACTGGGATCATATCATTGTTGCCTCCAAATTGATCCATTCCTGATATGAGAGCTTTATAGTGTCTTTCAGCAATTGTTAAGTCCTCAACACCAAAGCTCTTTCCTGAAAAAAATACATCAACTGCAAAGGCATCACCAGTTATCCCCCAATCTGTACATAGTACTCCATCATATTGATATTTATCTCTAAGAATATTACTTATTAAATAGCTATTATAAGCTGATCCAACATTTTCTCCATTGCCTACAGCGATTGTATAATAAGGCATAATGGCTGAAGCCTTTAAGGTATTTCCTTTAAGATTTAATGCACCGTCTGTAAATATTTTCATATGCTCTTCAATGTTATCTCCAGGATAAACTGCATAAGAGCCAAAACCATAATGACCATCTCTACCACCTTCTCCTGTTCCTCCACCTGGCCAATGCTTAATCATAGTATTTACACTGTTAACCCCCCAACCCTTGGTTTTAGTAGATTGAAATCCATCTACATATGATCTAGCCAGATCAGATACTAAATTTGGATCTTCGCCCATTGTTCCTTCAAATCTTCCCCATCTCGGATCTGACGCAAGATCAATTTGAGGAGATAGAGCAGTTGCGATCCCCAAAGATCTATATTCAATAGAGGCAGTTCTTCCAAATTCTTCCATGAGATCAGGATCAAAGCTGGCTGATAGTCCAAGGGAACTTGGCCATGAAGATACTCTTCCACCTTGACCAGCTGTAAATTCAGCATATGAGTCATTTCCATGTCTTGGATCAGAGCTAATATTTACAGGTATTCCAAATCCAATTGATTCAGAAAGAGATTGAATGTTATTATTCCATTTAGCAGCTGTCGTTGGGTCCTTAACACTTGTTATCAGAACATGTCTTAGGTTATCTTCTTTGATAAATTTTATTTGTTCATCAGATAAATCGCTAGGTTCTGCTCCACTGGAGCCAAAGTTATAAATATTTCTACTCTCATTAAATGTTTTACCACCATATTTTGCAGAACGCCAACCTTGGTTTTCACCAGGAATTGATTGATGGGAACTATAAAGCATTAATCCTGCGATATCTTCTATTGTTAATTTTTTAGCTAAGTCTTCAACCCTTTCTTGAACAGGTAATCTCCAGTCCTCATAATCATCTAATTCATTATTTTTATTTAAGTCTTTAAAAGCAAGATTATCAACGATTAATATTTTAACCCCAGATTCAGGGTTGTATCCTAATGTTTTACCACCTCTGTTTTTAATTTCAATAAAATCCTGATTTTCAATTATTTTAAAACTATCAGAACATGAAATAAATAAAACAAATAAAAAAATAGCTCTATTCATACACATAATTTAAATAAAATTAGAAAGAATATATATATATATATAAAATTTTATATTATTTTTTACAATCCCTATTTAAATCTTTTTCATATCTCTAATTTAATAAATTAAAAACTTAGAGCATTTAGATAATATACTGTATATCAAGCACAGAACCCAAAAAGAAAATTGATTTTAAAATGACCCCGGGGGGTGGGATTTATACTAAGTAAGTAGATTTTTTTCAGGTTTTGTTGCCAATATGATGCCAAATAGGTAATAAAAAAACCATAAAATACTGTTAAATAGTTGATTATGATTTTGCGTAGTACTTCGGGTGGGAATCGAACCCACACTCCCAAGGGAACTGGATTTTGAATCCAGCGCGTCTACCAATTTCGCCACCGAAGCTAAGGTCTCAAAAATAATAAATTACTTTATACAAAATAATCTTTATTAAAATTATACTAAATAATAATTATTTATAAATTTGCAAACCAATTGATTAGTAGTGGAAACAACTGTAAAAATATTTTCTTGTACTCAAAGTGAAAATCTATCTAAGAAAATTGCTCAAGTATTTGGTCAATCACTTGGTAATGTAGAATTTCAAAGATATAGTGATGGAGAGTTTCAGCCCTCTTTTGAAGAAACTGTTAGAGGCTCTAGGGTTTTTGTAATCGGCTCTACTAATCCATCATCTGATAACCTTATGGAAATGCTATTAATGCTTGATGCCGCAAAAAGAGCTTCTGCTAGACATATAACAGCTGTTATTCCATATTTTGGATGGGCTAGACAAGACAGAAAAGATAAACCTCGAGTTCCTATAGGTGCAAAATTAATTGCGAAATTAATTGAATCTGCAGGAGCAACGAGAATTATAACAATGGATCTACATGCAGGCCAAATTCAAGGGTTTTTTGAGAAACCTGTTGACCATTTATATGCTTCATCCATTTTTGTTCCATACATTCAATCATTAAAAATTGATAATTTAACAATTGCATCTCCTGATATGGGGGGGTCAAAAAGAGCTTACGCTTATTCTAAATTTTTGAATTCAGATGTTGTAATCTGTTATAAGCAGAGATCTAAAGGAAATATAATTACTCATATGGAGCTAATCGGTGATGTTAGTGGAAAAAATATTATTCTAATTGATGATATGGTTGATACAGCAGGCACTCTTGCTAAAGCGGCTGATCTTATGATTGAAAGAGGTGCTTTATCAGTTATCGGAATTTGTACTCATGCATTATTATCTGGTGATGCATATGAAAAAATAGAAAATTCTAATCTAGATAAATTAGTGGTTACAGATTCAATTGATTTTGAAAATCAATCAAACAAGATTGAAGTCTTATCTTGTTCAAAAATGTTTGGTGAAGCTATGTATAATGTTCATCATAATAAATCAATTGACGAATTATTTATAACTTAAACTTGAAACAATGAAATCAATAGAAATAAAAAGTAGTAAAAGAGAAAAAATAGGTAAAGTTGATTCCAAATCTCTTAGGGAAAATGGATCAGTTCCTTGTGTCCTTTATGGCGGCAAGGAAACAATACACTTCTCTGCAACTGAAATTAGTTTTAAAAATCTTGTATATACAGGCGCTGCTCATACGGTTACTCTTGATTTCGAAGGTAAAAAAACAAATGCTATTCTTCAAGATATTCAGTTTCACCCTGTAAGCGATAGGATTATACACGCTGACTTTTATGAAATTCATGAGGATAAGGAAGTTGCAATGGATATTCCTGTAGTAATTAGTGGATCTGCCCCAGGAGTTTTAAATGATGGTGGAATGTTAAGTAGAAACAAGAGAAAAATTAGAATAAAAGCTATTCCTTCCAATCTTCCTGATTCTATTGATATTGATATTTCTTCTATGGAATTAGGTGATAAGTATACAATGGCTGATATTCAAAGTGATAAATTTGAAATCTTACATCCTGAAAATACTGTAGTATGTCAAGTAAGAACATCTAGAGCATCTATGATAATTGAAGATCCTGTTGAAGAAGTAGAAGGAGTTGAAGGAGTTGAAGGAGCTGAAGGAGCTGAAGGAGCTACTGAAGGAGCTGAAGGAGCTGAAGGAGCTACTGAAGGTAAAAAAGATGAAGGAGGTAAGGATAAAGATAGTGGCGATAGCAAAGAGTAATATTAGAATTAATCTTAACTTTATTTAAGATATTTTAATATTTAATGGGTTTTCTTCAAAACTTTTTTTCTGGATTCAACAAAAAAGACCTTATGAATAAGTTTTTAATTGTCGGGATTGGCAATATTGGGGATGAATACATTAACACTAGACACAATATCGGCTTCTTGGTCGCAGACAAAATATCAGAAATTTTAAAAACACCCTTTTCATCTGTTAAATTAGGTCAGAGAGTTGAATCTAGCTATAAGGGAAAAAAGATTATTATTCTGAAACCTTCAAACTTCGTTAATAATTCAGGTAAGTCTTTATTATACTGGAAAAACAAAGAGAAAATTCCAAATAAAAATATTTTAGTTATTTGTGATGATCTTAATCTTTATTTTGGAAAAATTAAACTTAAATCAAATGGCAGCTCAGGTGGGCATAATGGATTAAAAGATATTGAAGAACATCTTAAAAACAATAATTATTCTAGACTAAGAGTTGGTGTTTTAAATTCTAAAAAGTTTAATAAGACTGATTATGTTCTTGGAGAATGGACGAATAAAGAACAAGATGAACTAAAAAATATAGTTAATAATAGTGTCAAAATAGCCTTATCATTTATTCATAATGGTATTGATCAGACTATGAATATTCATAATACTAAAAATCTTATGGATGAAAATATTTAATAATATTCAATCATATTCATCTGAAAAAGAATCAATACTTACAATAGGAACTTTTGATGGTGTTCATATTGGTCACAATAAAATTTTAACAAAATTAGTTGAAGAATCAAAGAAGAATAACTTGTCTTCTTTAATTATGACTTTCTTTCCCCACCCTAGAATGGTCTTACAAAAGTCTCAAGAAATTAAAATGATTGATACAATTGATGAAAAAATTTATCTATTTAAAAAAACTGGAGTAGATAATTTAATTATCCAGCCATTTGATGAAAATTTTTCTAAAATTAGAGCAAAAGAATTCGTAGAAGAAATACTAGTTAAAAAATTAAAAATTAAACACATAATTATTGGATATGATCACAGGTTTGGAAAAGACAGAGAAGCCTCTGTAGATGATCTAAAAAAGTTTGGTCTAAATTATATGTTTACTGTTGAAGAGATTGCTGCTCAAGAAATTCATTCTATTGCTATTAGTTCTACAAAGATTAGAAATGCAATATTAAAAGGAGAAATTAAAAAATGCAATGAATATTTAGGTAGAAATTTTATGTTAACAGGTGAAGTGGTTCATGGAGATGCTCTAGGAAAAAAAATAAATTTCCCAACTGCAAATATTGAAATTCCTGAAACCTATAAAATAATTCCAAAAAATGGAGTTTATCTAGTTAAAGCGATAATTAATTCTGAGAGATATTTTGGAATGATGAATATTGGTGTTAGACCTACAATTGGTGGGGAAAAAAAATCTTTAGAAATTCATTTTTTTAATTTTAAAGATAATATCTATAATAAAACTATTTCTGTAGAGATAATATGTAAAATTAGAGATGAAGAAAAATTTTCTTCTATTGATGAACTTAAGATTCAGCTAAAAAAAGATGAACAATTTTGTCTAAAATTAATCAACAAATAAGTTTATATTTAATTAAAATTTATACCAATGCTTTCGATTTCTAGATTTAGTGAGGATAAAGAAGGAATACTTAAAGGATTAAAAAAAAGAAAATTTGATAATATTGAAATCATTGATAAAATTATTGATTTAGATATATCAAGAAAAAAACTCCAACAAGATCTCGATCAAATTCTTTTTGAATCAAATACAATATCAAAAGAAATTTCAGAAATTTTTAAGTCTAATAAATCAGATAAAAATGTTGATGAGCTTAAAATGAAATCATCAACACTAAAATCAAAATCTAAAGATATTTCTGAAAAATTAGACTCTATTAAAAAAGATATACATACGCACCTTACTACAATACCTAATATTCCAGAAAATGAAGTTCCAGATGGCTCAAGTGAAGAAGATAATATTGAAATTTTTATTAGCAATAAGGATATAAAAGAAAATAATGATTGTGAAAATCATTGGGATGTTTCCAAAAAATATGATATCCTAGATTTTGAACTAGGAAGTAAAATAACTGGTTCAGGATTTCCAGTATATAAAGGAGCTGGTGCTAAACTTCAAAGAGCTTTAATTAGTTATTTTTTAGATAAAAATATTGATGCAGGATATTTAGAATATAATGTTCCACATCTAGTGAATCAAGAATCTGCTTTTTCTACTGGTCAACTACCAGATAAGGATGGACAAATGTATCATATAGAAAATGATAATTTATATTTAATACCAACTTCTGAAGTTCCTCTAACCAATATTTATAGAGATGTGATATTAGAAAGCAACCAACTACCTATTTGTATGACTTCTTATACTCCTTGCTTTAGAAGAGAAGCAGGAAGCTATGGCGCTGAAGTTAGAGGTTTAAATAGAATCCATCAATTTGACAAAGTTGAAATAGTAAGAATTGAACACCCCGATAAATCAAAAGAATCATTTGATAAAATGATATCTCATGTAAAATCTATATTAAATGAATTAAAATTAGATTATAGAATTATTAACCTTTGTGCTGGAGATTTAGGATTTACATCTGCTATTACATATGACTTTGAAGTTTACTCAAAAGGTCAAAATAAATGGTTAGAAATTAGTTCAGTTTCTAATTTTAAAACTTATCAATCTAATAGATTAAATCTAAAATATAAAGATTCCGATGGAAAAAATAAATATCTTCATACTTTAAATGGAAGCTCACTTGCTCTTCCTAGAGTTATGTCAGCACTATTAGAAAATTATCAAACAAAAGAAGGAATTTCAATTCCTAATGTTTTAGTCCCATATACTGGATTTGATATTATCAAATAGAAATGGAAAAAAATGTAAAACCGAAAAAAAAAATTGGTCAACATTTTCTTTCAGATGATAATATTGCTAAAAAAATAATTGATTTAGTTAATTTTAAAAATCATAGACATATAGTTGAAGTAGGACCAGGTATGGGTGCATTAACAGATCATCTGGTTGACTCTGCAAAAAATTTAACTCTTATAGAAATTGATAATGAATGTATAGAATATTTAGAAAAAAAATACCTGAATAAAAATTTAGAAATAGTATCTGCAAATTTTCTTAAATATGATCTGAAAAACTTTAAAAACAATGAAATATTAATAATTGGCAATTTTCCTTATAATATTTCATCTCAAATTATTTTTAAAGTAATTGAAAATAGAGACATCGTAAGCTCATTAACTGGAATGTTTCAAAAAGAGGTTGCAAGTAGAATCTGTAGTGATAGTGGTTCTAAAACTTATGGAATATTATCAGTCCTAACACAATTATTCTTTGATGTTAAAATTAATTTTGATGTTAGCCCTAATGTTTTTAATCCAAAACCAAAAGTAAATTCGTCTGTATTATCATTGCAAAGAAAAAAATCTATAAATATAGATTGTGATGAAAAATTACTTTTCAAAATTGTAAAACTTTCTTTTCAACAAAGAAGAAAAAAAATAAAAAATTCTTTAAAAAAACTAGATATTCCAGAAATTATCCTAGAAGATAGTATCTTTGAATATAGACCTGAACAATTATCAAGTTCTGAATTCGTTAAATTAACTCAAATTATTAGCAATGAGCCAATTTAAAATCAACAACGAATTAATCGACAGGATAAAGAAACTTATTTTATCTGAAGATAAGAGTAAGGTAATTGAAAAGCTTAAAGATGTTCATTATGCAGACTTAGCTGAAATCTTTGAGTTACTTGAAATATCTGAGGTTGTCTATATTATTAAAATTTTTGATAAGCAAAAAAGTGCTGATGCTCTTGCCGAGCTTGATGAGGATATTAGAGAAGGTATAATTGAAAATTTATCTGAAAAAGAAATTGCAGAAAAAATTGAAGAATTAGATTCCGATGATGCAACTGATATTATTTCTGAGTTAACTGAAGAAAGACAAGAAAGAGTTTTTTCTCAAATAAAAGATAGTAGCCTTGCAGAAGATATTAAGGAACTTCTTAAATATGGAGAAAATACTGCTGGTGGTTTAATGGCTAAGGAGCTAGTTAAGGTAAATGAAAATCTAAGTATCTCAAAATGCTTAGATGAAATTAGAAAACAAGCAAAAAATGTTTCAAGGATACATTCGATCTATGTTGTAGATTCAGGAAATAAATTAAAAGGAAGACTTTCATTGAAAGATCTTGTTACAGCTAAAGCAAGGACAAGAGTCAAAGATATCTATATTCCTAACGTAGACTATGTTCATGTTAACTTGGAAGGTGAGGAAGTTGCTAAAGTAATGTCTAAGTATGATCTTGAAGCTATCCCTGTAGTTAATAATAGAAAAATATTATTAGGACGAATTACTATTGATGATATAGTTGATTTGATTAAAGATGAAGCTGAGAAAGATTATCAATTAGCTGCTGGTATTTCATCAGAGGTTGAAGCTAATGATTCAATTTTTCAATTAACTAAAGCTAGACTTCCATGGCTTTTCCTTGGTTTACTTGGAGGATTAGGAAGTGTATTTATTCTTAAAGATTTTGAGGAAATAATGAATGAGCCAAATTTGAGGAATTTATTTTTTTACACACCTTTAATTGCTGCAATGGCTGGAAATGTTGGTGTACAATCATCAGCAATTATTGTTCAAGGTCTAGCTAACGACCTTGTTAAAGGTTCTCTTCTATCTAGATTAATAAAAGAAGTCGGCTTAAGCCTTATAAATGGTTTAGCATTAGCGTTAGTATTAATCGTTTTTGGTCAAATAGTTAATCAGGATCTTTTAATGAGTTTCACTATTGCTGGGTCAATGATGGGAGTTATTGTTATTGCAGCCTTAGTAGGAACTTTTATTCCTATAATTCTTGATAAGCAAGGGATTGATCCTGCAATTGCTACTGGACCATTTATTACTACTGCAAATGATATTTTTGGAATCTTTTTATTCTTTTATATAGCGAAAATTGCACTTGGGTTTTAAAATGAATATTAGAAATGGGTTTAACTGTCTAGGAAATTATTTATTGATTCCTTATCCATTCTAACAATTTTCCAACTATTAAGACTTTCAATTTGAGCTCCACTTTTTTTATAAAAATCAATTGCAGATTTATTCCAATCAAGAACAGACCACTCTACTCTATTGGCTCCTCTGTTTTTTGCCTCATTTAAAAACGCTTTATATAAAGACAAACCAACCCCTTTTCCCCTATATTTTTGAGTAACTATTAAATCTTCTAAATGAAGTGTATCTCCAACCCAAGTAGAATATCTTTCAGTAAAAAATGCTAGACCAACTATTTCGTTTTCTACTTCAGCTAAAAAGCATTCATATCTTGGCTTATCACTAAAACCATCTTTAATTAATTCTTCTTCAGTAATTTTTACAGCATCTGGCTCTTTCTCGAAAACAGCTAATTCAATTAAAAGTCTTAATATATCAGAGACATCCTCCTTTATAGCCTTTCTTATATTATGATTTATCATTTTATGAATTTAAAAAATTTATTGTCTTTTCTAAAAAGAAATCTGGATTATCTGCATGAAGCCAATGACCTGAATTAGGAACTTTAATTATCGAAGCATTACTATAATGGTAATTAATTAATTCATAATCTTGTTCATTTACATAATTTGATGATTTACCATGTAAAAAAAGAGCAGGTCCTTTGAAACTAATTGGATTTTCAAATTTATTTGTAATACTATTTTTACTATAATCATATAATACATCTAAATTAAATCTAAACCCAAGCTTATGCTCACTTTTCCAGTAAAGGTTTTTAAGTAAAAAATGTCTTACCCTTTCATCACTTATATAAGATGATAATTTATCATCAGCTTCTCTTCTTGATCCAATTAAATTAAAATCAATAGATTTTAATCCTGATAATATATCTTGATGCATATTCTTATATTTTTTTGGAACAATATCAACTATAACAATTTTATTAAGAATGTTTGGCGTTTTATTTGAAATGTAAATAGCTAAGTTCCCTCCCATTGAATGGCCTAACATGTCCACTTTGCTTATGTTTTTAAACTTAAGATAATTAGATATATCTTCTGCCATAGAATCAAAACTAAAATCTTGATCCCAGAAACTTCTTCCATGATTTCTTAAGTCCAATAAATGAACTGTAAAACCTTCTGCAGCAATTTTTTTTGCATGGGTTTTCCAATTATCCCCCATACCAAGAAATCCATGAAGTATTATTAGGTGCTTATTACTATCTCCAATAATGTTAGAATGAAGTATTTTCATTATTTAAAATATCTAAATATGATTTAATTGTTTTTTCAAGACCTTCATAAATTGATTCACATATTAGAGCATGTCCAATTGATACCTCTAAAAGGTTATTTAAAGAATTATTAAAATATTTTAAATTTTCTTGATTTAGATCATGGCCAGCATTAACTCCTATGTTTATTTCTTTAGCTAATTTAGAACACTCGATATATGGTTTTATAGCATTTTTTCTATCTTTTATAAAAAGTTTTGCATATTGACCAGTGAATAACTCAATTCTATCAGCTGATAGTTTTTTAGCATATTCCATCATCTCGAGATTGGGATCAATAAAAACAGAGACTCTAATTGAATTAGATTTTAATTCATCAATTATTTCTTTTAAAAAAGAAAAATTCTCTTTTGTATTCCATCCAGAATTTGAAGTTATAGCTTCAATTCTATCAGGAACCAATGTTACTTGAGTAGGCTTAACATCAGTAACAAGTTTCATAAACCTATCATTTGGATTTCCTTCAATATTAAACTCCTTTTTTACAATTTTTCCAAGCTCAATTGTATCATTATATCTAATATGTCTTTCATCTGGTCTGGGATGAACAGTTATACCATCAGCACCAAAATTAATTATATCAATAGCAGAATTTATCAAATCTGGAAAATTATCACCTCTAGCATTTCTTAGAGTTGCTATTTTATTAATATTGACACTCAGTTTAGTCATTAAAACATATTTGAAGTTAATTGTAAATATAATGCATTATAAAGTCATAAAGTTTGTATTTTTGACATATGAAAATTGCTCTATTTATTTCACGTAAAAATCCGTTATCTGTTGATTGTTGTGTTGAGATAATTAATTTATTAGGGGCAGTTAATGATGTCTCAATTGATGAAGGTTATAAAAAATATTTTTCAAAAGATATCCTATCAAAACTGTCTTTTTTTGACTCATCTAAAAAGATTGATAAAAACTATGACTTTTTATTTTCAATTGGTGGAGATGGGACAATTTTAAGGTCCATTACATTTATAAAAGATTCTGGCATTCCAATATTAGGAATTAATACTGGAAGGCTAGGTTTCCTGACAGGTCTTCAAAAGGAATCATTAAAACATGGACTAAAATTGTTAAAAAATAATGATTACCGTATTGTGAAAAGATCTACTATTTCAGTTAGTTCAGAAAACAATAATATTGATTTTGGTGAAAACCCTTATGCCTTAAATGAAATAACAATTCATAGAAAGGATACAACATCACTACTAAATATTTCCTGTGAAATTGATAATATGTATCACACAGATTATTGGGCTGATGGTCTAATTATTTCTACTCCAACTGGATCAACGGGCTACTCTCTTAGTAATGGAGGGCCTATAGTAGCTCCTGAATCTGGCATTATAATTTTAAATCCTATTTCACCTCATAATATTAACATGCGACCTTTTTTAATTCAAGACACCTCATCTATAAAAATTGAAGTTAAAGAAGAGGATTATTCTTTATCATTAGATTCAAGAATATATAGTGTAGATAAAAAAAGTATCTTATTACTAAAAAAATCTGATTTTAGTATAAATACAATAGAGTTTGCAAAAGACAACTTTTTTAAAAAACTTAGAGACAGGCTATTTTGGGGGCAAGATATGAGAAACAATAAAACAATAAAATAAAAGTATGATTCCAAAACATGTTGCAATTATAATGGATGGTAATGGAAGGTGGGCAAAAGATAAGGGACTCCCAAGAGAATATGGTCATCAAAATGGGGTTAATTCAGTAAAATCAATTGTTGAAGAGGCCTACAAATCTGGAATCCAATACTTAACTTTGTATGCATTTTCAATTGAAAATTGGGATAGGCCTTCTGATGAAATCAATACATTAATGTCTTTATTAGTAAGTACTTTAAGGGATGAATTTGATGAAATTTTTGATAAGGATATAAAACTTAATGCTATAGGAGAAATTAAAAGCCTACCCAAAGAGGTCGTTTCTGAATTAGACTTTATTATTAATAAAACTCGGAAAAACGCTAAAATGACTCTTACTTTAGCATTAAGCTATGGAGGTAAACAAGAAATTTTTAATGCTATTAAAATTATTTCAAACAAAGTTAAAAATAACTTAATTGAATTAAATAATTTTGATGATTCAATAATAAATAGTCATCTTTACACGAAAAATTTACCAGATGTTGATCTTTTAATAAGAACAAGTGGTGAACAAAGAATCAGTAATTTCTTATTATGGCAGATTGCCTATGCTGAATTATATTTTACTGATGTATATTGGCCTGATTTCTCTAAAGATGATTTTAATAAAGCAATAGAAAATTATAAAACTCGGGAAAGAAGATTTGGAAAAACAAGTGAACAAATATAACCTACTGAAATATTTCAAAATATATATTGCAATTATATTTATTTTGAATTCAACTATTTCTTTTTCTCAAAATAATTATAATAAAGGTGATTATTATGTATTAGATACTATAGTCGTTTCAGGTTTAAAAAAATTTAGTGATAAAACTGTTGTAGCCTATAGTGGTCTTAGAAAAGGTCAGAATATTCAAGTCCCTGGTGAGGAAATAAGCAATCTTCTTAAAAAGTTATGGAATCTTGAATTATTTAGCGATGTAAATATTTTTATTTCAGATATCTCCGGCAAATCTGCTAAATTGGAGATAAGTGTTGATGAACTTCCTACTCTTAATAATTATAAAATAAATGGAATAAAAAAAGGTCAGTCAGAAACTATCATTGATGAAACTGAACTAAGCGAAGGAAAAAGATTGTCTGAGAGTTTCTTAACAAATACAAAAAACTATTTAGAGAATAAATTTAAAAAAATTGGTTATCTAAATACAACTGTTAATCTTATTACAAGTCCAGATTCAATAGGCTCAAATAAACGAAATCTTATCGTTGATGTTAATAAAGGTGAAAGAATAAAAATCAATAATATATCATTTAATGGAAATGAAATATTCAAGTCTCCTAGATTGAAGTCGAAACTTAAAAAGACAAAGAAAAAGTTTCCATTAAGGTTTTGGAAAAAATCAAAATTAATTCCAGATGACTTTGAAGCTGATAAAGAGAATCTTATTTCATATTATAAAGAAAAAGGATATAGAGATGCTAGAATAACTCATGATACAATTATAAAAAATGATGAGAAAACAATTGATATAGTCTTAGACTTAGATGAGGGGAATCAATACTATTTTGGAAAAATTGATTATGTTGGTAACAGTTCATTTTCTGATTATCAACTAGATCAAATTCTCGGTATTGCAGAAGGCGACTCATATAATGGAGTTTTATTAAAGGAAAGAATTTCAGATGAGAAGCCAGATGCTAATGATTTATCAAATTTGTATCAGAATAATGGTTACCTATTCTCATCCGTTAATGCAGTTGAAGTAAGTGCTGAAAATGATACTATTGATTTTGAAATAAGAATTAACGAAGGTAAACTAGCTAGTTTTAATAAAATTTCTGTCGTTGGAAATACAAAAACAAATGACCATGTAATATATAGAGAGCTTAGGATTAAACCAGGTGAACTATATAGTAAAGATAAGGTTGTTAGAACTATTAGAGAGGTTGGGCAACTTGGATTTTTTGATGCTGAACAAATAAGTCCGGATTTTAAAAATGTTAACCCTAACCTTGGTACAGTTGATATTGAACTTGGATTAATTGAAGCTGGAGCTAGTCAAATTGAATTGCAAGGTGGTTATGGTGGTGGTGGTTTTATCGGCACACTTGGACTTTCATTTAATAATTTCTCTACAAGAAATATGAAAAACAGAAAAGCTTGGAGACCACTTCCAATGGGTGATGGACAAACATTTGCACTAAGACTTCAATCAAGCACTTTTTATAACACCTATAGTTTAAATTTTGCAGAGCCATGGTTTGGAGGAAGGCAACCAGTACAATTCTCTTTTTCTATTTCTTCAACTAAACAATTTAGGTATGATTATTTTACAAGAAAAGCTGATAAAAATCAGTTTTTTGAAATAAGAGGACTAACTATTGGAATGGCTAAAAGACTTAGTATTCCTGATGATTATTTTCAATTATCTCAAGCTATATCATACCAATATTATAAATTAAACAACTATTATACTGGTCTATTTACATTTGGAGATGGAGAGTCTCATAATTTATCCTATAATATATCCTTACTTAGGAATAATACTTATACAAATCCAGTATTTCCTGTTGGCGGATCAAGTTTTACAATTAGTGCAAGGCTTTCTCCCCCATATTCTCTTATAACAGGGGATGATTTTTCTGATATTGAAGAAAGGAGTGAATATACAAATTATAAAGGCGTACCAAATCAAGAAAAAATTGACCAAGCAAAATTTAGATGGCTTGAATTCTATAAAGTAAAATTTAATGGTAGTTGGTACACTAGAGTGTTTGGAAAATTTATCCTTAAAACACAAACTGATTTTGGCTTCCTAGGGACATATAATAATAATAAGGGTAATATCCCTTTTGAGCGTTTCTTTCTAGGCGGTGATGGAATGCAACAATATGCATTAGATGGTAGGGAAACAATAGCTTTAAGGGGCTATGAGAATGGATCTCTATCTAGTAGAGATGGATCTATTATTTACAATAAATTCTCACTTGAATTAAGATATCCAATTAGCCTTAAACCATCTGCTTCAGTTTTTGCACTAAGTTTCCTAGAGGCTGGAAACGGTTTTGATGACTGGAAAGATTATAACCCTTTTGATGTAAAAAGATCTGCAGGAATTGGAGTTAGAGTCTTTATGCCTGCCTTTGGTCTTCTTGGAATAGATTTTGGATATGGTTTCGACAGCTCAACTTTTTCAAATTCTAATGAAAGATCCGGATGGCAAACACACTTTGTAATAGGTCAACAATTTTAATTAATAATTGAATAAAATTTACGATATTGCAGTTCATAATTTTAAATAAGACTATGATGAATTCAATTAAGAAAACAATAATAGCTTTTTTAATGGCTTTGGCTCCATTAACTGCTGTTGCTCAAACAAATGAGTTAGCTCATATTAATGTTCAACAATTAATTAGTGAAATGCCAGAGGTTATTGCTGCTCAAAACGAGCTGGCTAAGCTTGAGAAAGACTATACAACACAGATTGATAATGCTTTTAAAGAATTTCAGACAAAAGCACAAAACTATTCTGCCGATGCAGCAAATCAAACTGATGTAACTAATCAAGCACGACAGAAAGAACTTGAGAGTATGCAACAGAATCTTCAAGAATTTAGAGATTCCGCTTCGCAAGAATTACAGAAAAAACAAATGGATTTAATGACCCCGCTTCTTGAAAAAGCAAGAGATGCAATACAAAAGGTTGGGAAAGACCAAGGATTTAACTATGTTGTTGACTCTAGTCCAAATGGAGGTGTAATTCTAGCAAATGGTAAGGATCTTTTGGAAGATGTTAAAAAAGAACTAGGATTCTAATTAATCTACATAAGGTTTTTTGATATACATGGGCTCAAAGTAAGCCAAATCTTCAAAATTTTTCTTGTCAAAGTTTTGCTTGGACATATTTTCCATATGTTTTGCAGATATACTATTTACTTCAATTTTAACTGATTTTTCATTAATGATCTCTTTAATTGATTTTGTATTACATACAATTACTAGAGAATTAAGTTTTCCATATCTACTTATGTAATTCTTATCAATTACTTCAACAGATGGTTTTTCCACTTCATTATAATCAGAATCTAATACCATTGAATAAAAGCTATCATTTTTATCGTTAATTAAAGAAAGTATATATTCATTTTTCTTTGGCTTATATGAACGAGCCAAAATTTCTAATGAATTAATTCCAATTATAGGTGTTTTATAAGGAAAGCATATTCCTTTTGCTACAGAAAAACCAATTCTCAAACCAGTAAAAGAACCTGGCCCTTTTGCTATAGCGACAGCAGAAAGATTTTCTGGTTTAATTTTTTCTTTTGAAAGAATTTGATCAATAAATGAGGTCAATAATTCACTATGTCTATAGCTATCATCTTCTTGCTCAATTACATTTATAATTTTATCTTCTTTTAATAAGGAGACTGAACAATTTTTAGATGAAGTCTCAAGATTTAAGATATATGACATTTTAATTGAAGGTAATATTTAATCAGCTGGAATAGTAAGTGGTATTCCAAAATAGAACTCTAAAACTTTAAGTTTAAAAATATAATCAAACTTTGCTCTAATATTTTCTGAAACTGCAGATTCATACCTTTGTTTTGCTTGAATAAAATCAAATGAGCTAAGAACTCCTAATTGATACCTGTCTGTTGTATCTTCAAATGCATTTTTTAATGAAATTAAAGTTTTTGATGACGCTTCATAAAATTTAATTGCTCCTTTTAAGTCATTATATGACTGATTTACGGTATTCTCAAGATTTAATTTATCCTGCTTAAACTGATACTTAGTTCTTTCAAGATTAATCTCACTTTTTTTAATATTATTCCTAGTCTGCATTCTATTAAAAATTGGAACATTTAGTTGTAGGCCAAAAGTTTGACCTTTATTTCTATTAAACTGATCATTAAAACCTGAAGAATTATCCTCATAAGCTATTCTAGTGTTAAAACTATAGAAAGAACTTATCGATGGTTGTAGTTGAGCTTTTGATAATTGAATATTCTTTTCAGCAATAGAAATATTTGTTTCACCAAGCTTAATATCATTTCTAAAGGTTAGAGATTTATTATATATTTCTTTCGGACTATTCTCTAATATTTCTGAAAAAGGCACATCAAAATCTTCATTAGCAATTTCAAAACTTTCAAAATCATCAATAAGTAATAGTTGAGCTAAATTAAGTTTAGCATTTCTAAAGTTGTTTTCTGCTTGAATAACAGCTTGTTCTTGAGATGCAAGATTTGCCTCTATCTCAAAGATTTGTTTTGGAGAAAAAATCCCCGCATCAATTAAATTTTGTGTTCTTAAAAGTTCAACTTTCGTTAATTCTAATTGAGCCTCTTGAACTTTTAGAATCTCACCGCTAAACATTATTTGCAAATAAGCATTTGCAACCATCAGTTTTATATCATCTTTCATGTTATCGAGTTGATATTTACTCGCTAAAATTTGAAGATTTGCTCTATGTAGTTGATATACATTACTTAATCCATTATACACATCTAGACCCATTCCACCACCCATAGAAGAAAACTGTGTAGTGTTTGTTTCCAATATATTTGTTGTAAAATTTGTACTTAAACCAATATTCCATTGATGTTGTGCTTGAGCATTAATAGAGGGTAAAAAGTTGCCTATAGCACTAGATTTATTAATTTCAGAGTCCATTAAGCTTAACTCAGATTGTTTTATACTTATATTTTTCTCTATTGCCATATTAACACAGTCTTGAAGAGAAAGAATTGTAATATCTGACTGAGAAAAAACTGAAGCGATAGGGATTATAGTAAAAAGAAAATATTTTTTTATTATCATAATTTTTTTAAGTATAATTAATTGTCTTCTGTGAATTGATCAAAAGCAGATTCCTCAGCTTCTATTTTAATTGGCTCTGTTTTATTCCATATTTTAATCTTACTATCCATAGACAGACCAGATAAAACCTCAACATTAATTCCATCAGATAATCCTAATTGAATATCTTTTCTTTCAAACTTTTGATTACCAGTTTCTATTTCAACATAAGAAGCTTGAGTTCTTCTGTCAAATTGAAGAAGTGCTTCTGAAATAACCATTATATCATCTCTTCGATCAATTATTAAAGATGCATTAGCACTATATCCCGCTCTTACAAATACTGATTCATTCAACGTAATATCAGCTTCTATTTTAAATTGAACTGCACCTTGTTCCTCTGTTCCTTTAGGAGCTACAAACTTTAAACTAGCATAAAATTCTTCGCCTGGAATAGCTGCCATGCTAACTAATAACTCCTGTCCACTAAAAAGTTTTCCAACTTCTGCTTCATCAACCTTTCCCTCAAAAATCATTTTATTTAAGTCAGCTATTACAGCAACAGTTGTTCCAGCAGAAAAGTTATTACTCTGAATAACCTGATCTCCTAACTTAACTGGTATTTCTAAAATAGTTCCTGCTACAGTAGCTCTAATATTAGTATTAGCAGTTTTGGAACCTGAAACTGAACCTTTTTTAATTATTTCTAAATCATTTTGAGTAGCAGATAAATTTTCTTTTACTTGGTTATAAGAAAGTTCTGCATTATCAAAATCTTGTTGTGAAATTATTTGTTTAGCATATAAGTCAGTAGACCTTTGAAAATCCCTCTCTGCATTATTAACGGCAAGTTTTAAGTTATTCACCTGACTTTGGACTCTATATACAGATGCCTCATCTGGGACAACCTTTATCCTAGCAATTAAATCTCCTTCATTAAGGATATCTCCTTCTACTACAAGAATATTTTCAATAATACCATTTAATTGTGGTTTTATTTCAACTTCATCCTCAGGAATTACTTTACCAGTTACAACAGCTGTCTTTTCTATTTTTGAAATAAATGGAGAAGTTGTATCATACTCCTCAATAGATTTACTGTTAGTGCTTATAAAATAGGCCATAGCAAACAGGAAGCCTAAGATTAATAGTATAATTCCAATATTTTTTAATTTCATTTTTTTTGTTTTTAAAGTTAATTATTATTCTTCTCTTAATGCATCAATTGGCTTAATACTTACTGCTCTCTCTGCGGGTATAAATCCAATTAGAGTTCCTAAAGTAATCATTGTTGCGAATGCTCCAAAAACAATCATTAGAGGAACTGTTGGATTAGTAAACGGAAAGTCTTCCAAACTTGCCGTACCAACATTTATCAAAAACAAGAACATTGATCCTACAATTATTCCAATTAATCCAGCCAATATTGTAAGGAACACCATTTCTAATATTATTTGAACTCTTATCTCTCCTGGTGTTGCTCCAATAGCTCTTCGAATACCTAATTCATTCGTTCTTTCTTTAACAGCTATTAGCATAATATTTCCAATTCCTATTACACCAGCAAAAATTGTTGCAATTCCAACAACTAGAGATAAAAAAACCATACCTCTAGAAAATTTTATAATACTCTCAAACAGTGCTCCAATATTAAAAGATCCAAAAGCTCTATCATCATCAGGAGATACATCTTTTCGAAGTTTTAGGTTTTCTAGGATTGTGGTTTCAAGATATTTTGGGTTAACATAATCATACCCTGTAATAAACATGAATCCAAATTTATCCCCTGTATTATAAATCTTTGCAAAAGTTGTAAATGGGATATAAATATCGCTGTCTGATCCAAATCCAGAACTTTGTGAATATTTATGAATTCCTACAACTTTAAAATTTATATCATTTATTTTTATGTACTCACCAATTGGATCCTCATCTATATCAAACAACCTATCCCTTGTCCCTTCTCCAATTACAGCAATTTTTCTTTCCAGTCTCATATCTTCCTCATTAATCCATCGACCTCCATCAAAAATCTTTTTTACAGTTATTGTTGCATAGTTAGGGTACATTCCGAAAATAGTAAAGTTATCAGTTTTTGTTCCTCTAACAACTAATGGTGGTAAACCACCAAAAGCTCCACGATTGTGACCAGGAGAAATATATTCTATTTCTGGAATTCTTTCTTGTATATAGTCAACATCACTTAATTTAAAAATGGGCTGTCTTCCTTCTTCATAACCTTTATATGCAATAGAGGTCCTTTGAGCCCAGAATCCCATAGAGTTTTTACTGAATCCACTAAAAGCTTGATCAAAACCATTTTCAAGTCCAGTTGCTGACCCTGCAAGAGCTATATAAATAAATATTCCCCAAAAAACTCCTATAGTAGTAATTATAGTTCTTGTTCTATTTTTTGAAATAGATTCAAAAATTTCATCCCAAGTATCTCTATCAAAAATCTTTTTTAAACTATTCATCTCTTAATGCAATAATGGGTTTAATTTGAGCAGCTCTTTTTGCTGGAATATACCCTGCAACTACTCCAAATATGATTAATACTATAGTCGCTGTAATTGCTAGACCAATATTAACTTCAGGTCTAGTTATAAAATATTGATGAAGTCCTGTATCTATAGAGTTTAAAAATACAATTCCTCCAACCATTCCAAAAATACCAGAAACTGCAGTAATAAAAATTGATTCAGTTATAATCATTTTTATTATCTCACTAGGAGATGCTCCTAATGCTTTTCTTATACCAAGTTCTTTAGTTCTTTCTTTAACTATAAAGACCATTATATTAGAAATACCTATTATTCCTGCAATTAAAGTACCTATTCCAACAAATGTCACTATAATTTGTAGTACTCCTGCAAACTGCATTGATCTTTCAAATTCATCAGCTACATTTCTTATGAAAAGACCACTAGGATCAGTTGGGTCAATTGATTTTTTTTCCTTTAAATATTTCTTTATATCATTACCTAATTTGACTGCACCAGACGCTCCTATTTCAGGGTTAAAAGTTAAAGCTATATTTCCTATTTTATCTGAACCCATTAAAATTTGTTGACGAGTTGTATAGGGCATAAAAATCTTGCTTTCCTCTACATCTCCTCCACTATCTTGAAAAACTCCAACTACTTTAAATGCTCTACTTCCTATATTAATAAATTTCCCGAGGGGATCTTCTTGTTTAAATATATCTCTAGCTACAAGTCTTCCTATAACTGCTATTTTTGATTTTTCTTTAATATCTTTTTCATTTAAGTACCTCCCTTTCATTAAAACATGATTTTCTATGTATTGATGAGAAGGTGCAACAGCCGCGATTGAAAAACTGTAAGATTCAAGCTTGTAAGAAATTATTTCACCAGAATCAATTCTAGGATTAATGTATTCAATTCTTGATCCGAATTGTGTACTTATTTCTTCAATATCCGAATTATCAAATTCTATCCTCCTATTTGATTTAAAACCTCCAAAAGGTTTAGTTGTTTTCCCAGGAAAAACAAATACTACATTATTTGCTCCATTTAAAAATAAATCTTCATAAGAGTTCTTTAACCCCTCTCCTAGACCAAAAAGTATAATAAATAATAGAATCCCTAGAGATACTGTAAATCCTGATAGAACAGCTCTTAATTTATTTTTTCTTATTGACTGATATATTTCAATCCAACGCTCCAGGTTAAACATCTTTAATAATATTTTGTTTAATTTTTTTATCATCTACTATAATTCCATCTTTAAGATGAACAATTCTTTTACACATGTTTGCAATATCATGTTCATGCGTAACTACAAGGATTGTTTTTCCTTCATTATTTATCCTTTGAATTAATGCCATAACTTCTCTAGAGGTTGTGGAATCTAAGGCACCTGTTGGCTCATCAGCTAAAAGAACTTTTGGATTTGAAGCGAGTGCACGGGCAATTGCCACCCTTTGCTTTTCACCACCAGAAAGCTCACTAGGTAAATGGTCCGACCATTCTTTAAGTCCAACTTTATCAAGATATTCTAATCCTATTTTTTGCCTATCTTTTCTTGGCAACCCTTGATAATAAAGTGGTAAAGAAACATTTTCTAAGGCATTTTTATAGTTAATTAAATTAAAAGATTGAAATACAAATCCTAAAAATTTATTTCTATAGTTTGCAGCCTTGGTCTCATCCATATTTGCAATTCTGATATTATCAAGATCATAAGTTCCAGCATCAGAGGTATCAAGCATTCCTAAAATATTTAAAAGTGTTGATTTACCAGATCCTGAAGATCCCATAATAGCAACTAATTCACCATCTTTCACAGAAAAATTAATTCCTTTTAAAACATGTAGTGATGTAACCCCCATTTCATAGGACTTATGTAAATTTTTTATTTCTATCATAATACGGATGCAAAATTAGTTAAATTATATTTATTAGGAAACTTCATGTTTAACAATTTTTAAGGTAATTTAAATATATCTTTAACGTTACATTTAAGAGTTTTTGCGATTTTCAATGCAAGAACAGTTGATGGAATATAAACTCCATTTTCAATTGCATTAATACTTTTCCTTGAAACCCCAGCACTCTCTGAAAGTTCTTGTTGAGTTAAGCCAGCAGATTTTCTAAGTTTCTCAAGATTGTTTTTAAGCTTTTTATGATCTCTTCCCAAAGGCTATTTCTTTTCAAAATTTTCAACTGCTTTATTAATTTCCTCTGATTGATTTGGATATATATATCCTGCCATCATCTGTCCTATTCCAATAAATCCTACTAGTAAACCAACACCCCAGACTATAGAATGTTCAAGTCCAAAATAACCT
>Ga0209403_10001198_pt1 | contig 34249 bp, 35 predicted proteins | sample ArcticOcean_MG_C_8_FD_187440 | JGI IMG/M metagenome (GOLD analysis project Ga0209403, IMG submission 187440) | Marine microbial communities from western Arctic Ocean - ArcticOcean_MG_CB11_86 (SPAdes) (version 2) | ecosystem: Environmental > Aquatic > Marine > Oceanic | place: Arctic Ocean...
GAAGCAAATGGTGGCGCTCACAAAATTTATAATGCGACTGTTCATTGCCTTATTGCTAAAAGAGCTGGAAAAAAATATATCATTGGAGACACCGGAGCTGGATATGCTGGAAAAATGTTAAGTATGGCTGCAAAAAAATTTGGCCTTAAATGTAAAATATTTATGGGAACAAAGGATATAAAAAGACAAAAACCTAATTGCGATGCAATTAAACAAAATGGTGCTGAGATAATCCCAGTTTATACGGGCAGCCAAACACTTGTTGATGCTGTCAGTGAATGTATGAGGTATTGGGTTGCAAATTGTGATTCTACACATATGTGTGTAGGCTCTACAGTGGGTCCCAATATTTTTGTGAAAATCTGTGGCTGGAGTACTTCACAAATTTCTCGTGAACTTTCGGTGCAAATAAAAAATGAATTTGGTGACTTTCCCAAAAAAATTAAATTATTAAATTGTGTTGGTGGTGGAAGTTCAAGTTTTGGATTTTGGAATGAATTTATGCACTATGACAAAAAACAAATAGAATTTATTGGAATAGAAGCGGGTGGACCTAAAAATAGTAAAAAGCATGCTGCTCCTTTAACATATGGATCAAAAATTGGAATATTGCACGGCGCTGCACAGTATGTAAATCAGAATACAGAAGGCCAAATAGAAGAGACCGAATCTATAAGTGCGGGATTAGATTACCCAGGAGTTTCACCGCTTCATTGTTTTTTAAAAGATACAAAAAGAGCAAGATATACCGCCGCCAGTGATGAAGAAGCATTAAGTGCATATCAACTAGTCACTAAGCTGGAGAATTTAAATCCTAGCCTGGAGCCGGCACACGCATTTTCTGAAGCAATAAAAATAGCTCCAAAATTAAGTAAAGATACAATAATTATTGTAAATTCGTGTGGAGACGCCCATAAAGATAGGGACATCTTAAAGCAAAGATTAGGAAAAAGAAAAAAATGATTAAATCACCAATTAGTTTAGCATTTGAAAAAAGTAAAAAAGAAAAAAGACCCGCATTATTAACTTACACAGTGGCTGGTGATAACACTAAAAAAAAATCCCTGGATATATTAAATTCAATTTCTAAATATGCAGATATCTGCGAGATAGGTTTTCCTCATAACACACCAATAGCAGATGGTGGGCAAATTCAAACTTCTGCATACCGAGCAATTAAAAATGGAATTAAGATGAAGGACATCTTTCAAATTATAAAAAAATATAAGGACAAAAATTCAAAACCTATAATTTTAATGGGTTACTTTAATATAATCTATCAATATGGTGAAAATAAATTTTTAAAGAAATGTAAACAAGCAGGAGTAAATGGTCTAATTGTAGTAGACTTGCCTTGGCCAGATAATAAAACTTTTGCAAAAAAATGTAAAAAAAATTCCATAAGCTTTATACAACTTTTGTCTCCTACTACATCTAAAAGTAGAATGATAAAAATAATAAAAGACTCTCATGATATGATTTACTATATAAGCATGCTATCAACTACTGGGGGTAAGCTTAAAGTTTCATCAAAAGAAATTTTGAAAAAATACAATACAATTAAAAAATTAAATAAATCTAAAAATCTGGTTATTGGTTTTGGAATTACAATAAAAAACATTTTTTCTTTAAAAAGAGCTGATGGCTTAGTCGTTGGCAGCGCTTTATGCAGAGAAATAGCATTATCTATTAAAAAAAGACAAAATCCTGTCACAAATGTAACTATTATGGTAAAAAAGTTGAAGGAAAAAATATCATGAATTGGATTACGCGTTGGAAAAAGATTGGAATTAAAGTAAAGCAAATTTTTAAAAAGCAGCCAATAGGTGAACAAAAAACTGATTGGAAAAACTGCCCACAATGTAAAAAAATTTCATACTTGCCTGATTTAGTTTTAAATTTATATATATGTGAATGTAGTTTTCATTTTGATCTGCCTCCTAAAAAGCGACTAGAAAGTTTATTTGAGTCAAATTATGAAATTATTGATGCACCTGAAAATATAAACCCTGATCCTTTAAAATTTGAAATAAAAGATAAATACAAATACATAGACAAAATAAAAAAATATAGAAAAGCCACTGGTCAAGAAACAGCTTTATTATGTGCTGTAGGAAATATTTCTAATTTACGTGCAGTAGTAGTTTGCTTTAATCCAAAATTTGGAGCAGGAAGATTTGGGCCAGCTGAAAATGAACATTTTTTAAAAGCTGCTAATTTTGCAATAAAAGAAAAGGTGGATGCCTGGATTGTGGTGTATCAAAGCTCTGGCATCGATGTGCATACAGGTGTTACTGGATTAGCTGGAATGACGAAAAGTATTATTGCAATGGATCAGATTAAAAAAGCAAAAATTCCTACTTTTGCAGTAGCTGCTAGAGCTGTAACTGGGGGCACTTATGCCAGCAGTTTTTTTCAACATGAATTCATTATTGTTGAATCAAAGTGCGTTGATAACTTACTATTCTCAGGAAAAAGGGTTACAGCTAATATTTTAAAAGGAACAGATCAAATACCAGAATCATTTGGTACAGCTTCAGGTGTTAGAAGTTCAGGCTTAGCAGATATTGTGCTTGAAAATCGAAATGAATTAAAAAATACTATTACGATACTATCTAATATAATTTTAAAAAAAGATAAATCTGAATCATCTAATGTAAATGAAGTTCATGAAAATCCAGAAGATTTTAAAAAGACTGCTCCGGCTGCATCCTAAAAGTATAGATCTATCACTCGATAGAATTAAAAGATTATTAAAAGACCTTAATAACCCAGAAAGTAAAATTAAAAATGCCATTCAAGTAGTTGGTACAAATGGAAAATTTAGTTGTTGTACTACAATTAGAGAAATTTTTGAAACAGCTGGTTATAAAGTTAATCTAAATGTAAGTCCATCTCTTAGAAAATTTAATGAACGTTATTATTTTGCTGGAAAATATATTGATAATAATAATCTTTATAAACTTTTATCAGAAGTAGAAAAAGTAAATGATGGAAATAATATCACTTTTCATGAATTTATATGTGCCTGCTTTTTTTTAAAAGCATCAAGAACTAAAGCAGATATTAATATAATAGAATCAGGACTATTTTTTAGATTGGATGCAAGTAATGTTTTAGAAAAAAATATTGCTTCAGTGATTATGCCTATCGGTATAGACCACAAAGATTTTTTAAAAAAAGGCACTATTGATGAAGTGGTTTATGAAAAATGCTCAAGTTTATTAAATCAGTCTAAAATTATTGTTGCAGAGCAAAAGATTGATGTCTTAAAAAAGATAAAAAAAAATATTAAAAATAATTCTTCAAATAAAATATTTTTTCTACAAAATTATAATTATAAAAAAATAAATGTAGGCTTTGTGTATAAGGACTCATTGGGTAAAATAAAACTGCCAAAACCTAATCTTGCTGGAGATTTTCAAATTAGCAATATTACAACTGCTATTGCTACAGTAAGAAGTCTTGATCAATTTAATGTAAGTAAAAATCATATTAAAAAGGCTATCACAAAAATTAGAAGCGAAGGGCGTCTTCAACGCATAGTTAAGGGTAAACTAAGAAAATATGTAAATCAAAAAAACGAAATTCTAATTGATGGAGCACATAACCCTTTAGCGGCATTCCAATTAAAAAAATATTTAAAAACGCTAGGAAAAGAAAAAAAAATAATTTTGGTGTTAGGGATGATGTTTAATAAAGAACATAAAAAATTTATTAAAATATTAAAAAACAACATTAATTCAGTTGTAGTTTTAGATATACCAAATCAAATCAATAGTATAAGAAAAGAAAAATTGCTAAAAATTGTAAAATCTGTTGGATTGCCTGCAAAATCAGAAAATTCGATACAAACCACTTTTAAAAATATAGCCAAAGAAGATAAAAATGCAATTATTTTTTGTACTGGTAGTTTATATTTTGCAGGAGAAATACTTAACTTAAATTAAATATTTTCTTTAATCCAAGAAACAATGTTTGATTTTGTAGTAGCTCCAACTTTAGTAGCCTTTAGCTCGCCACCTTTAAATAGTAACATAGTGGGAATCCCTCGAACCCCATATTTGCTTGGTTGATTAGGATTTTCATCAATATTATGTTTAGCTACCACTACTTGATCTTTCATTTCGTCAGAAATCTCTTCAAGAATAGGACCAATTTGTTTGCATGGCCCACACCATTCAGCCCAGAAATCTACAACTGTTGGTTTTTCAGATTTCAGAACTTCAGATTCAAAGCTTTCATCTGTTATTTTTTTTGTGCTCATAATATTTTTCAATTTAATAATTTTTTAATTAATGTCAACTGGCCTTTTGGTACAATTTTTCCATCTCCTCAATATATAAATTGATTTCATTGAGCATTTTTAACTTCTCTTCATCATCTTTAAATTTGTTTCTTAAAGTGTCAATTTCAGAATAAGTTCTGGGTATTGTATTCCAGTTTTCTTTATTAGAGCTCAAAACTCTTGCTGCAACTTCTTTATGTATAATATCATATTCGTCTTTAGGTAATGAACTTGGACTTTCTTCATAAAGTATTTTTTTACCAAAATATCTTAATCGTTCATCTTTAAAATTCTGTAGTATCAAAAACTTTTCTTTCCAGTCTGCTTTATGAAAAGATGGCATAATAGCATTATCTTCTTTTGTGGTAAATTTTTTGTAAATAGACTCTTCAGCATATATATCTTCTTGAGAATTAAAATCTTGTTTTTCCCGTAAATCTTCGTCCATTATTGTGCTAACTTTATTTGCAAATTCTTTGTTCTCTTTTATTAGTTTGGCTCTCTCTAGGAGTTTTGATAAACCTATTTCTTTGTAAACTTCAAAATTCATCCCATATTTAGGATTCATTATAATAGGATGCTTTTTATGTTTTATGGTTCTTATTACTTTGGGTGTTTTGTTTAGAGCTTTTTTTAATTGATCTTTTTCAAGTTTAAAATAATAATTTGGATCTTCCTTAAGATCAAAGCACATAGGATACCCCCACTGTGGATGTTCACATAAAAAAGTTAAAACAAATGGAATTGATTTTCCATAATAAAAAAAATCAGTACAAAATGTTAATTCGTTTTTAATTATTTGAAGTGTTTTATCTTTATTGGTTGTCATTAAACTAGCTTTCCAAACATTCGGTGCATTTTTTCTTAATAATTTTGCTAATTCAACAGTTGCCAAAACATCTGCTATTGCTGAGTGGCTATCTTTATGTTCAATGCCATTCATTGGAGCTAATTTATCTAATTTAAAAACTGGGTTATTTTTATCACTAATTGGAGTTTTGATGCATCCAGGATAATAAAGGTGAGATGCTCTTGCAAGACTAAATAGATCGGCTCTTTCATTTCCATTTGTAACTGTTAAATAAGGGTAATCAAGATTCTTAAATAACGTACGCCTTAAAAATTCTTCATCAAAGTTTATACTATTATATCCAATAAAGATTGAGTTTTTCCATTGATTAAATTTTTCCATCATTTGTCTAACCATTTGATAATGAGATAAATTTGTTTCTTTTAACATTTTGGGTGTTGTTTTATTGACAATTAATGCCATAGCTTCAGGAATGATACCTGGGCTTAATTTACATCTTCCTTCGTATCTATCTAATTCTTGGAGGTCATCATTTACTAGAACTGCAGCTGCTTGAATAATTTGACCGTAGGAAACATTTGAGGAGCAAGTTTCAAAATCATAAAAAACTAAATTTGTCATCAAAGATATTACTTATTCAATACTTTAATTTTGTCAACGTCTTGTTTAATTGCTTTTTCGATTTGCTCCGGATCTTTGATGTTTTCTAATGTTCTCATAATAGATCTAGCATCTCGCCCAAAATCGTCTGTTACCTTCATAATTTCTTCTAATTTTTTTCTTAATACTAAAATTCCGTCAAAATGTTTATTAAATCTACTAGTTATATTTTTTAAATCGTCATGAATTTGAGTCGCATGTTTTTGCACCTTCAAAGTATGAAACCCCATATGAAATGCTTGTAAAATAGCACATAAAGTATTTGGCCCAGCAACAGTTACTTTATACTTTATCCTTAGCTCTTCCATTAAAAGTTCTTTAGTTTTGGGATCTCTATAGCTTGAAAGTTCCGCATATAAACCTTCTATTGGTACATAGACTATTGCAAAGTCAGTTGTTTTTGGAGGCATAATATATTTTTCTAAGACTTTTTTTGCTTTAGTCTTGAATGCTGAGGCTAATTCATTTCTAGCTGCTGCTAAAGCATCTTTATCTTTTGCTTGATAAGCTTCGTCAATTGCTTTGTATTTTTCAATTGGCCAATGACTATCAATTGGACATAAAACATCTTCTAGTTTTACCGCAAATTCGACTACATCTCTGGTCTCCTCAGGTTTCATTTTAACATTTGCAATATATTGAGCAGCTGGCAATATATCTTTTAGTAATGCAGCTAAAGAAAATTCTGCAAGTCCACCATATTGTTTTACACCTGCAAGAATTCGGCCAAAACTATCTTGACTCTTATTTATTGATTCTACTTGTTGATTAAATGCACCCACTTTTTCATCAACTTTAGTAAGAGCTTGCGTCATGTCCCTTGTGACATCTTTAGATAGAGAATTGAAAGAAGTTGATATTGTATTAATTGAGCTAGTTAATGACTCTTTTAACCTTCCTAGCTCCTCATTATTTTTATCTTCGTTTAAATTCTTCTTTTGTGTAATTAAGAGATAAACCACAAGACAAAGAAGAGCTAAAACAATATATAAAATTAAATTTTCCATCATGATATTAACGTATAATTTTTAAAATATTCCTCATTTTATTTAAAGTAAACAAATAAAAATATTAATTAGCTTTTATTTGTCTTTCGCGATCTATGTGCGCTGTCATTGTATCTACAAGATAATCAGAATAAGCAAATATCTCTTTAATTTCAAAAGATTTTGTTTCATGTTTTTCTGCATTAGCTTTATTTTCTACAATAATTTTTCCTTTTTTTGCATCAGAGTCTTCTAAATAAATTAAAATTAACCAATCTTCATCAGGGCTGTCATCGTATCTTATAAAACATTCATTAGATTCGTATCTACGGTCAATTACTCTTAGAATACTTTTGTGCTTAGGTATATATTTTTTATTTAGTTGAAAAACTAAGGAATTTGCAGAACGGTAAAAAGATTCTAAGACTAATTCAATTGTATTTCTGTGCTCAGCATACTCTTTCTCTTTTTGAAGTAAATCTTCCCTAGTATCTGTATCTGAAATTTCTACTCCTAAAGACTCTACTCTTTCTCTTATTTTTTGATCTCTAATTAAACGATATTTTTCTTTGATTTTTTCTAATCTTTCTTCTACTGCCTTATAATCATCACGTTGTTCACGCAAAGCTAACTTTTCTAAATTTTTTATCTCTTGTAATTCTCTTTTTCTAAAAGACTCAATTTTTCTTTCTAATTTTATCTCTTCTAGGAATCTACGTCTTTTTAAGGCTTGCTCACGTCTTAAAGTGGCTTGTTCTTGTCTAATAAATTTCTTTAAATCTATTGAGCGATCTCTTGCAAGTTTAATTTCATCTCTGAGTTCTTTTTGTTTTTTTTCTAGACTTAGCTGCTTCTCTTCTCTTTTTCTTTTCTCTTTTTCTTTATTTAAAAGATCAATTTGTTTTAATTTATTAATTCTTTTTTTTTCAGTATAGTTGTCATATGCCTTAAATAATGGAGTAAGAATATAATTTAAAGCATTTTGCAAGCTTGACTTTATAACTTCTTTTAATTTTTTTTGTGCTTTAGATACTTGTTTCTTATTAAATTTAGGTAACTTTACTTTTTTTAGTTTAGGTAATTTTATTTTTTTTAATCTACTTAATGGTAAGTTTATCTTTTTTTTTATTTTAATCTTATTGCTAATTTTTTGGACCTTTTTTATTTTTTTTCTTTTTATAAATTTTTTTTTCTTCTTAACTCTTTTATTGTTCCTTAATTTTTTGCTATTACGTAATTTTTTATTATTACGTAATTTTTTTCTTTTTACTTTGCGGCTTTTTTTTTTAGGGTTTTTCTTCATTTACAATGTTTCTTATATATAACAAATATTTATTGATATATATAATCTCTACGATTACTCGGAATAGCATCAAAACTTTTTACAATTTGTAATTGATACACCAATAAATCCCTGTATTTAAAGGCAGCAGAGCAGCTACTTAGATAAAACTCCCACATTTTACAAAAGTGTTCTGAATACATTTTTTTTGCTCTGCCTCTATTTTCTAGAAATTTTTTTAACCACATCTCTAAAGTTTTATCATAATGGTGTATTAAACTTTCCATGTCAGATACGACTAAGCCTGTTTTCTCAATAGCATCTAGCAAATCACTTCCAGATGGAACTAGCCCTCCGGGAAAAATATACTTTTGAATAAACGGTTGTGGTGGTCCTTTTGGATCAACTGAACCGATAGAATGTATAAGACTTAATCCATCATTAGTCATTAAATTATTTAATTTTTTAAAGAATGTTTTGTAAAACTTTCTTCCTACATGTTCAAGCATGCCTACTGAAACAACTCGATTAAACTTACCATCTAATTCTCTATAATCTATTAACTTAAATTGACATTGATTATCTAATTTTAATTCTTTAGCTTTAGCTTTGCAATAATCATACTGATTTTTACTTAATGTAATTCCTGTTACCTCACACTTCGATTGCTTCGCAATTTCAAAACACATAGAACCCCAACCTGCTCCAATATCAAGAACAGAATGATCTGGTTTTAAATTTAATTTTTTTATTATATGATTAATTTTATTTTGTTGTGCATCTTCAAGACTTTCGTTGGATGACTTCCAGTATGCGCATGAATACTGTCTATGTTTACTATCCAAAAATAAATCATATAAATCTTCTCCTAAATCATAATGATGCTCAACATTTTTTTTTGATTTAATTGGCAGATTATAATTTGTAAAAAATCTCCAAACATGTAAAAATTTTTTAATGATGTATCCTGCGGTATTAATTTCTTTGCGCTCAATATTTTTAAAAGTTAAATTTAAAAATTCTAATAATGTTCCATTTTCTATTTTAATATCACCTTTCATGTATCCTTCAGGAAAAGATAATTCTGGATTTATTATTAGTTTCCAATTTAAATTTTTATTTAATACTCTTAAAGTTAAGGGTTTGTTTAGATCGGGATTACCACAAATAAATTTTTGACCCATATGGTCAATTAAAACTATGCCACCATTTTTATATATTTTTGAAAATAATCTTGCGAGTAACATAGTTCAAGCTGCTATATTTTTTTCTGGAAAAAATTCTAATTTTTTTAATTTATCTAATAGTTTTTTTTGTTCTTCTTGTTTTAGTGTAGTTAGCGGAGGTAGTAAATTTTTGTAACGTTTGTCACTAAGTGATAAAAAATAATGAAGAGCTGTTATGAGATTACCTGATTCGTCGTAGGCTTTTCTAACATCACATAACTTTTCAAAAGATTTATTATCTACTTTTTTATTTTTGAAATTGTCATAAACTTTTCTAGCTAACGAATGAGTAACATTTGTGGTTGCTGATATAACTCCAGCTCCATTTAATTCTAAATTTTTTAACAATTTTATTTCTGTTCCGACAAACATACTAAATGATGATGGAAGTTTCATTTTATTCCAAACAGAAGAACTTGAGTCTTTGCAGCCTATTATGTTTTCGCTATAATCATCTACAAGTTTTTGAACCAGGTCTTTGCTAAAAGTAAAATGCATTAATTTATCAAAGTTATAAAGTACGATTCGACTTTCAGGGGTTGCTTTAATTATTTGAGAATAAAAATCATAAACTCCTTCATTTGTATTATGATAATATGCTGGGTTACCTATTAAAAAGTTTTTCTGACCTAATTTTATTGAGTGTTTCATTAAATTTATTGTATCCATCAAGCTATTACACCCTGTTCCAATCATCATTTGATTTTCAAATTTTTGTTTTATTATTTCAGATATTAAGTCTTTTTTTTCTTGAATAGAAAGTAATTGGGACTGTGATGTTGAACCTAGGAATGCAAGGCCACTACCTTGCTTATCTACATTTTTCGCATGCTCAATGGTTGCGCTTATATCAAGGGATAAATCCTCATTAAGCACAGTAATTGTTGCAGCGAATATACCTTCTAGTTTAGTCATGTTTTTAACTAATTTATTTGGTAAATTATATAAAATTGAAAATATGAGTAAAGCTTTAGTAGTAATTAAATCTATGGGAATTGGTGATTTAGTAATTTTAATTGCTAATATTCATGCAATAAGTAAATCTCTCCAAAAGCCAGTAACTGTATTAGCTCAGAATAACACTAAAGCTTCTGATATTCTGAAATATGACCCACATATTGAAGAAGTAATTAGTCTGGATAAAAAAGGCTTAATTAATATAATAAAAAAAATCAAACCTAAAAATTTTGACCATTCATATATCTATAGTGATAGTTTAAGACTTTACTTGATTTCTAAGTTTTCAGGAATAAATAAAAAATTTCAATATAATTTTTTTTCTAAAAAGGGTAAAAATTTTTTCAAAACTGCAAAAGAATTTACTGAAAAAGTATTGGAAATTAATATAAATCATTATTCAAAAATATTTTGGGATGAAAATGAAATTAAAAAAACAAAAGAAAAATTTAATATTTCTAATAAAACAAAAAATATTGTTTGTGGAATTTCTGCTTCTGGTCCTACTAAAAGATGGGATATTAAAAATTATGTTAGGTTATTTGAAAATATTAACAAAAAACATCCGTCTAAATTCTTTATTGCTGCTGGTCCCAAAGATGAAGACTTAGTTAATGAAATAATGAATTCTCCAATTAAAAAAAATTGTATTTTTTTTACTAAAATGAGTATTGCTGAAACAATTCCAATTATAAGCGCATGTCAATATTATGTAGGAAACGATACGGGATGGGGGCAAATATCTGCAGCTTTAAATTTGAAATCTCTTTTCTTGTTTTGTGATAGCCCAACATCCTATGGTCTATGGAGAAAAAATATTTCAATAATTGTACCTGAGGGTGAAACTGTTGAAAGTTGTGGACACAACACTAGAGGTAAAGACAAAATTTTGTTCAGTAAAGTTTTAACCAAAGCTTTAGAATTAATTAATTAAAATCTGTTTTAAGTATCAAGTTTCTGGCTTCAGTTAATATTTGACTAATTTTAGTGCTATCAATATCTTTATTTAGATCTGGATGCAGTTTAAGCATTAATTTTTTATAATTAGATTCTATTTTTTCTTTTGAATCCCCCTTTTTACAATCCAAAATATTATAAGCTTCGTTTAATGTAATGCTGCTTGAGCCTGGAGAAAAGTTTGTTCCTGAAGAATATGAAAATCTGCCTTGTTGTCTAAGTCTATTAATTAAGCGAAAAAGCATTATAGCTTTAAATAAAGAAAAACCAGATTTTAATTTAATTAAAGGTAATAGCAGAACAAGCAATGGGGCAGCCAATAAAATCCTTCCAGCAAAAATCAGTAATATTCCTAATATTAGAGAAAATAATACAATTAAAATTCTAATGTTTTTAGAAATTTTTTGTGTACTAGCTTTAGCAAACCAAGATAATATTAAGGCTATGATAATAAAAATAATTATACCCAAAAAAACTAAATTCATATATTAATTCCTCTTTAAATGAATATACCAAAACTTAGAAAAGAAAAAACTACCAAAACGTACCATGGGTACGAACTAACTGATGAATACGCATATGTTGATCAGCCACATAATATTATTGAAGTGCTACAAAACCCTGAAAAGCTTTTACCTGAAGTAAGAAAATATTTGCAAGAAAATAATAAAATAACTGCAGAATATTTTAATGATACAAAGGAACTTCAAACAAAAATATTTCGAGAAATTAAATCAAAAATAAAACTTAGTGACGAAAGTTTAAAATTTAGGGATCACAGATATCATTATTGGACAAGGACAACTGAAGAAGGAAATTATGTTAAGTATTTGAGACAAAAAATTGGCTCTTCTGAAACAGAAATTTATTTTGATGGTGATAAAGAAAAAAAATCTAGCAAGTCTAAATATTTTGGATTGGGCGCTATTTCTGTATCACACGATGATAAGTTGATGGCATACACTGTTGATCTAAAAGGATCTGAGTATTATGATATTTTTTTGCGTAACTTTTCAACAAATAAACTTGTTGAAGATAAAATTGAAAATACTTCAGGTAATGTTACTTGGGGTTTAGATTCTAAAAGTTTTTTTTATACTCCCTTAGACAAATTTCATAGATCTAAAAAAATTTATAAACATATAATTGGTAAATCGTCAAAAGAAGATCAACTAATATTTGAAGAAAAAGATGACTCGTATTCAGTCAGTATATCATTAACCTCTGATGAAAAATTTTTTACAATAAGCACGTCCGATTCAAATACTGTTGAAGAATATTTTTTTTCTTCAAAAGATGAAAAGATTGAACCAAAATTATTTCAAAAAAGAAAAAAGAGTATAAAGTATTCAATAGATAGTTGGAAAAATCACTGGTACATACACACAAATCAAAATGCTTTGGACTATCAAGTTCTACGTTGTGAACATAAGAATGAAAAAAAGTTAGAGGTATTTATTCCACCAAAAAATGAAACTATCATTGGTGGTTTAGATTTTTTAGATGATTATATTTTAAGAGGAGAAAAATCTGATGCTATTCCAAAATTATTTATTAGAAACATCCATACAAATAAAGAAGAAGAATTAAAAATTTCTAAAGAACCTGTTGGTTCGCCTGGTATTTCACTTATGCAAAAAAATACCAACACTGCAAAGATTAGAATATCTTGGAATAGTCTTGCCACACCTGGAAAGATTTATGAATATGATATTTTAACTAAAGAAAAAAAAATAGTAAAAGAAGTAGAAGTACCTTCTGGGCACAATCCTGATGATTACATAGTTGAGAGAATAAAAGCTAAATCTCATGATGGTCGAAAAATTCCAATAACTTTAGTTAGAAAAAAAGATACAAAATTAGATGGTACATCTAAATTACTTTTATACGCTTACGGATGTTATAAGCATAGTGTGCCAGTTTCATTTAGTCCTTCGAAGTTTTGTTTGGTTGACAGAGGTATTATTTATGCAATTGCACATGTTAGAGGTGGTGGAGAATTAGGAGAAAAATGGTATGTAGAAGGAAAACTACTAAATAAAAAAAATACTTTTAAAGATTATATTTCCTGTGCTGAACACCTTATTAAAGAAAAATATACTTATAAAGGTGGTTTAGCTTTTTATGGAGGAAGTGCGGGTGGGACAACCGGAGGAAGCGTTATTAACATGAATCCAGATTTATTTTTTGCTGCCTTACTTTTAGTTCCATATGTAGATTGTTTAACAACTTCATTAAATGATAAATTGCCATTGACACCAGGAGAATATGAGGTATTTGGAAATCCAAAAAAGTATAAAGAATATTTTGAATATATTAAATCATACGCTCCATACAATAATTTGAAAAAAACAAATTATCCACCAATGCTAATTACTTCATCTATTTTTGATAATCGGGTATTATACTCTGAACCAACTAAATATATTGCAAAACTTAGAGATTTAAAAAAAGATAATAATGTACAATTATTAAAATGTAAGTTAGAAGCTGCAGGCCATGGCGGTGCTTCGGGTCGTGACAATGCTATTGCAGAAATAGCTGAAGAATTTAGCTTCATATTAAAAAATGCTAAAATAAAAAGTTAGTTGCTTTTCATTAAAGTGGTGCAGCTTGATTGTTGAGAATATTCTTTGCAAACATCAGAAGCATCCTTTGCTAGTGAACCCTATAACCATTTTATTTTGGTTAATCTCAAAAATTCTTTCGCAAGTGATATTATATTTTTTTTTTTTATAAATAAAAAAATTTGAACCTTGGTCGTTTTCATTAATTAAATCGGGCTCACCCATAACTATTCTTAAATTTGATTCTGACTTTTGTAGAAGTTGGCTTAGTTTTTCGTTTTCTATTTTTATCACTTTTTGTGATTTTTTTTCAATAGTTTGGCACCCACTGACCAAAAATACTAAAAAAAATATAATACTAATAAAATTTAATTTCATAACTACAACTTAATATAGAATATCATAAACTTCACAAACAAGTACAAATCATAAGTTGTATTTTACTTATGTTATCCATAGGCAATGATACTAATTTTATTGAGACTTCCATAAAAACATTTATTACAATGAATAAATTAACTTAAGGAGGAAAAATGCTTGATAAATATTTTAATTATAAAAAGCATAAAACAGATTTTAAAACGGAAGTCATAGCAGGAGTGTCAACATTCCTAACAATGGCATACATTTTGTTTTTAAATCCTGTAATTCTTGCCGACGGTGGCTTTGATTTTGGTGGCGTATTTACTGCTACCGCTTTAGCTGCTGCTCTTGCATGTTTTATTGCAGCGTTTTATGCAAAAACTTGGCCAGTTGGTTTAGCGCCAGGAATGGGAATTAACGCCTTCATAGCTTATGGAGTTTGTTTGGGTATGCAATATACTCCCGCAGAAGCTCTAGGAGCTGTGCTTGTTGCAGGTGTTGTATTCTTAATCGTTTCACTAACACCAATAAGAGCTTGGCTTATTAACTCAATTCCAAAAAGTTTAAAATTAGGAATTGGTGCTGGTATTGGTTTGTTCTTAGCATTTATTGGTTTTCAATTAATGGGGCTTACATCTAATAATGATGTTGTTCTAGTACAACTTGGTGACCTTTCTAATCCGTTACTTCTTTTAGGTGCAGGTGCATTTATATCGATGATTGTAATGGAAAAATATAAAATTAAAGGAAATATAATTATAGGAATTATTGCCTTTAGTATTATTGCTTGGTTAACTGGTTTAGCTAACTTTAATGGTATTGTTTCTTCGCCACCTCCAATGACTCATTTATTTGCTTTTGATTTAGGTGCTGCACTTTCAGCTTCAATGGTAACAGTAATATTTACTCTGTTCTTCATTGACTTTTTTGATACTGCAGGAACTTTAACTAGCGTTGCAAATGTATCGGGTAAAATTGGTAGAGATGGAAAGATAGAAGACATTGATAAAGCTATGCTGTCAGACAGTGTTTCAACTGTTGCGGGCGCTCTAATGGGAACTAGCACAGTTACTACTTATGTAGAATCTGCAGCTGGTGTAAAAGCGGGCGGAAGAACAGGAATGGTTTCTCTAACTATAGGAGTTCTATTTTTGTTATGCTTATTCTTTTCACCATTAGCTACAAGCTTACCAAAAGAAATAGATGCGGCAGCTCTTATATACATATCTACTTTATTTGTACGTAACATTACAGATATAGAATGGGATGATATAGCGGAAGCTGGACCTGCGGTCCTTGCGATGATCGCAATGCCACTTACTTACTCTATTTCAAATGGAATAGCCCTAGCGTTTATTTCTTACGCTGCAATTAAAATTTGCACGGGGAAAACTGATGTTAATCCAGCTATTTGGGTAATTGCTATATTAAGCTTAATAAGCTTTTATGTTGCATAAATTTTAAATTAAAAAAAAGGGCCAGATTTGTTCTGGCCCTTTTTTTATTTAGAATGCTTTTTTTTAATATCTTCTATTCTAATTTCTTCGTAATGTTCAAAAGGTTGAACAATCCAAGGATTGTCAGATAAACGCTCTGCACAATAATCAGGCTCAAAGATTGATTTCTTTTTTTTCCACAACGTCGCTGTTTTAATGTCCTCAATTTTATCTTTTATAGGAGGGTAATTTTTTAGCCAATTAACACTTTTATTTAAAGTAATTCCCGTATCAGATAGATCATCACATAAAAGTATTTTACCACCCATATTTTTTGCAATTGAGCTCATTTCACGAGAAAAAACTATATCACCCTGCTCATCCTCAATTCCTTTTCCTGAATAAGATTCTACAGCGAGGTACGCACATTTTAATTTAAAAACTCTACTTAAAACATCTATCATAGGAGCTGCACCGCGCATTATTCCAACAAGTAGGGTTGGCTCATAACCACTGTCATGCACCATGATGGCCAATTTTTCTACAGTTTTATTATATTCGTCCCACGAAAGAATTAATTTTTCTGACATATTAATGTTTGCTATAATAGTCAAAAAAATTTAATTAAAAAGGAGAAAATTTATGGCAAAAGGATACTGGTTAGCTACTTATAAAAAAATAGAAAATAGTAACAATCTTGGCAATTATGCGAAAAAAGCAACTGAGACGATAAAAACTTATGGTGGAAAGCCTTTAATTAGAGGAGGTCATTATAAATGTCTCGAGGGAACAGATTTTCCAAGAACAGTGGTTTGGGAATTTCCAAACTATGAGACCGCAGAAAAATGTTATAATTCAAAGGAATACCAAGAAGCCTGGGAGTTAGCGAAGGACTCAGCACATAGAAATTTACAAATTATTGAAGGGGTTTAATTTCTTTCTTTTTATTCTTCCAATTAAAATAATATCGAATAAGTCCAAAAATAATTGATAATACAGCTAATATAATCCAATTATATTTATTTACCCAAATGAAGGAAGCGTGCCCACTTAACATTATAAATAGAACTAATAATGTCATACTATTATTATGTACACTACGTGTTTTAGCTTGTTTAGATAGGTTCAAATCAAGTGCTGTATTATTTAATGCTGCAGAGGTAATATTCTTTCCATTAGGTATGATTACAAAAAAAACATTAAAAAACATTATACAACCTAAAATAACCCCAACAGATAGAAATGCAAATTTAGCTCCATATATTTTAGTCAATCCAAACGAAATTATCGTTCCAATTACTAATAATATTATTGGAAAAACTATTTTATAATTTATTAATTTAGATTTACAAATAAAATCATAAATTAACCAAGATGCAATTATTGAAATTATTGAAATAAATATTCCAACCAAGGGTGTAATATTTGAATTCACTCTACTATCCATCATTAAAATCTTTGCATTAGCATAATAAATAACAATCAATAATAAAATTCCTGTAATAAATGTTAAATAGCTTTGCCATTTAAATATAATCAAGTTCTTGGGCACTTCTTTTGGTGCACCATGAAATCTAGTAAGTTTATAATAATAGCCACTGTGTTGAAGAAGACCTTCAGCTTCTACATCATCTTTATCTACATTTTTTTTTAATTTATTATCTAAATAATTAAATAAATATGAATTGCCTACCCAAGTAATTGCAAAAAAGACATGGCCCCATCTTAATAAGAATGTTAACCATTTAAGTATTAAAGGTGATAGTTCCATTTTATTAGTATTTTACTTTATCTACCTTTTTGTCCCACATTTCAAATGCTTTTAAAGCTTCAGCTCGCATTATTTGATGCATAGAAATTTTTCTCTTCTTAATATCTTTTTTAAGCTCCTCATAGATTAACGAATCGTCAAAATCAATCTTCTTAGCATCACTTCTTGTGTTGGCATAATACACATTATCTATTCTTGACCAATATATTGCAGATAAACACATAGGGCATGGTTCACAAGATGTATATAAATCAAAACCTTTCAAGCTAAAGTTTTTAATTTTTTTACAAGCATTTCGAATTGCTGATACCTCAGCATGAGAAGTGGGGTCATAAGATGAAGTCACTGTATTATTGCCTTCTGATATAACTTTGTTATCTTTAACAATTAGTGCACCGAATGGGCCCGTTCCGTTGTGTACACTTTTTATTGAGAGCTCTATTGCCCTTTTCATAAACTTATTGCTCATATTTTTGTTTCAATTTATTTATACTTATTAATATTTTTTCAGGTGTTGCTGGTGCATTAATAATAGGTGTTAAAGTATAATTTGCTACAGACGCTATTGCATCTTTAATTGCAAAAAAGACTGACATTGCATTCATTAAAGGTGGTTCTCCAGTTGTTTTCGACTTATTAATTACATTTTCAATATTTTTGCCTTTTTTAAAAATTTCAACATTAAATTTTTCTGGCATATCACTCACGGCAGGAATTTTATAAGTAGAGGGGGAATGTGTAGTAAGCTGACCATTAGATTTCCATTTAACTTCCTCCATAGTTAACCATCCTGCGCCTTGAACAAAACCACCTTCTATTTGTCCTAACTCAATTGCTGGATTAATTGCTTTACCCGCATCATGTAAAATATCTGCTTGTATTATTTTATTTTCACCAGTTAAAGTATCAATCACAACTTCACTAACAGCAGCGCCATAAGCAAAGTAAAGGAATGGTCTTCCTTTAAAAAGTTTTTTATCAAAATGTATTTTTGGTGTTGCGTAAAAACCAGAAGAAGATAATGAAACTCTATTTAAATATGCTTCTTTTATAAGTGAATTAAATTTAAAAGATTTTTCTTCGAATATAATATTTCCATTTTCATATACACCTTCGTTATTTTTAATTTTATATTTACGTTTTACATATGTTGCTATATTCATTTTTATTTTCGAAACTGCATTAAGTGCTGCAGCGCCATTAAGATCAGTTGTACTTGAAGCTGCGCTTGCGCTAGTATTAGGAACTTTATCAGTACGTGTAGCAGAAACTTTAATTTTATTAAATGGTAGACCCAGTTCGTTTGCAACAAGTTGTGCAATCTTAGTGTAAGTTCCCTGCCCCATTTCTATTGCACCTGTATTGACATGAACGCTTCCATCATTACAATAAATATGCACTAATGCTCCCGCTTGATTTAAATGCCAAGTTGTAAAACTTATTCCAAATTTTACTGGCGTAATAGCTATACCCTTTTTAATATATTTATTTTGTTTGTTAAATTTTTTTATATTTGATTGTCTACTTTTGTAATTTGAAGATTTGATTAATTGATCAAAAATTTCCTGTATTATATTATCCTCTATCTTCATATTATAATGAGTAATGTTTTTTTTCTTTTTTTGGTAAAAATTTCTACGTCTTATTTCAGCAGGATCTTTTTTAAGTGAACTCGCAATATTGTCTATGATATTTTCGATGACCATCATGCCTTGATTTCCACCAAATCCTCGAAAAGCAGTATTTGATGCTGTGTTAGTTTTGCAAAGATAATTTTCAACTAATATATTTTCAAGGTAATAAGCATTATCAATATGTAATAATGCTCTTTCATTAATTGCTCCTGATAAATCTGGTGATGAACCACACCTAGATGCAAGTTTTAATTTTAAACCTTTAATAACACCTAGTTCGTCAAAACCAATTTCATATTCAGAATAAAAATCATGCCTTTTTCCAGTTATGATTATATCATCATCACGATCCATTTTAAGTTTAACAGGATGCTTAGTTTTTTTAGCAAGTAAAGTACAAATTGCTGCAAATATAAATGATTGGGTTTCCTTTCCGCCAAACCCTCCACCGATTCTTCTTGTTTCTACGACTATTGTATTACTTTTTTGATTTAACATTTTTGCAATAATTTGTTGTGTCTCACTAGGATGTTGAGTAGATGAGAATATTTTATAATCATTATCTTCTTGCGGCATAACAAGGGATATTTGTCCTTCTAATGCAAAATGTTCTTGGCTACCAGTAGTGAAGTTTCCTTTTAAATAGTGAGCTGCTTTTTTAATCTCCACTTCTGCTTCACCTTTTTTAATTATCTTTTCTTTTAAAACATAAGATTTTTTCTTTAATGCGTCTTGAATTGTAATAATTGGTTTAAGATTTTTATAGCTTACTTTTGCTTTTAAAACCGCTTTTCTAGCTAGCTCAGTAGTTGTAGCAGCAACTGCAAATAATGGTTGGCCATAATACTCAGCTTTATTTGTAAATATTGGGTCTCCATCATAAACTGGACCCACATCATTTCTTCCCTCAATATCTTTTGCAGTTACTACAGCTATAACTCCTTCACTTTTAACAACTTCATTAAGATTAATTTTTTTAATAATAGCATGAGCTTTTTTGCTCCATCCTATGGCCCCATGCAGAGTCCCAGGCAAATCTGGTAAATCATCTATATAATTAGCTTTCCCACTAACATGTTTGGTTCCACTATCATGGGGTCTTTTTTCATTAATAAAAGTATTCTTTTTATTTTTACTCATAAATTCCAATTACTTTTTTTTGACTAATTTCTTCAAAACATTTTTTAAGTAAATTTTTCGCTATTTCCATACGGTATAAACTGCTTGCACGCATATCACTTATTGGCACAAAGTCTTTTTCAAGTACTTTTTGAGCTTTATGAATAAGTGTGTCTGTAATTAATGAGTTTAGAAGTACCTTTTCGCACAAAAAAGCTCTCTTTGGTGTTGAGGCCATGCCTCCATAAGAAATTCTAGCATTTTCAATCTTATTTTTAGTTATTTTTAAATTAAACGCCGCACAAACAGAAGAGATGTCATCATCAAACCTTTTTGAAACCTTATATGCTTTAAACGTATTATTTTTAAATAAAGGAATTCTGATAGAATGAATGAATTGACCTTTCTTTAATTTAGTTTTTCGGTAATTAATAAAAAAGTTATCAATTAATATAATTTTTGTTTTCTTTAAATCTTGCAAAACTACTTGTGCATTTAATGATAATAACAAAGGTAGACAATCACCAATTGGAGAGGCAGTAGCAATATTTCCAGCTATTGTTCCAACATTACGAATTTGTGGTGAACCATATCTTTTAAGAATTTTTGTAAAGTCTGAATAGTATTTTTTTATATAAGACTCAAACTCAATTAAAGGTGTTGATGCTCCTACCTCAATATATTCATTATTATTTTTAATATAATTTAATTCTCGAACTGAATTCATATAAATAATAGAATTTATATCTTTTCTGTCTTTTGTGACACTTAAAGATAAATCTGTTCCACCACTAAGAAAATCTGAATTAATGTTTTTTTTTATTATTTTTTTTAATTCTTTAATGTGCCTTGGAGCAAAATATTTTTTTTCTTTTGTATAAATTGCCAGACTTTTATTATTTATTTTCTTTAATAAGTTAATTGTTTTTTCTTTATTTTTACTAAAGTGATCAATCTTATTTTTATTTTTCAAGCTTTTTGCTGCATTAATTATAGGTTGATATCCAGTACACCTACATAAGTTTCCTGCTATTGTGTCTTTAATTACATCATCTTTAATAATAGAATTTTTTTTAAACATAGAAAATAATGACATGACAAAGCCTGGAGTACAAAAACCACATTGGCTACCATGATAGTTTACCATGGCTTCTTGAACTGGATGTAAAGTACCATTTTCAGAAACTAAATCTTCTACAAGAATAAGTTGTTTACCCTGTAAAGTAGGCAAAAAAGTAATGCAAGAATTTATAGATCTATAATTCATTTCATTATTTTTTAACTCACCTATTACAACTGTACAAGCACCACAACCACCTTCTGCACATCCCTCTTTTGTTCCAGTTTTTTTTAATTTTGCTCTTATATAATTAAGCAAAGTTTCGTTTGGATTTGGATTTCTAATTTCCTTAATCTGATCTTTGTGGACAAAACTAATAAAATTAGAAACCATTAACTTCCTCTATATGTGGAATAACTCCATGGAGAAAATAATAGTGGAACGTGATACTTTTCCTTAGGATTTGATATGCCAAATTTAATTGAGATTTCATTGAGAAAGTTTGGTTCATCTAACTTCATGATTTCTTTAAAATATTCACCAACATGAAAATTTAATTCGTAATTACCTTTTTTAACTTCATCAACTAGCGTTTCATCTGATCTCCCATCGTTATTCAAAACTATAGTTTTAATTTTTTCTCTTTTATCTGAAATAAAAAAAACATCTACTTTCATACCTTTTGCTGGTTTTCCAGAGTAAGTGTCTAAAGCATGTGTTGTTAATTTAGTCATAAAATATTATGTATATAATATACATATTAACAAAATAAATGCTCAATAAAATAAACAAATTAACTCTATCTGAGTTTATTGAAGTTTTTGGTAATATTTTTGAAAATGCAAGCTGGATCTCGAAAAGATTGTATAAGGAAAAACCTTTTAATAATTTTGAAGACTTATCCAATAAAATATTAAGCATTTTTGAAAATTCTAATTACAAAGATAAATTAAAAATTCTTACGTCTCACCCTGATCTTGCAAATAAGACAAAAATTGGCCTTCTAACAAACGATTCAAATGAAGAACAAAGTAATGCTGGGCTGGATGAATGTTCTAAAAAAGAATTTAATGAATTTAATAAACTAAATAGAGAGTATAAAGCTAAGTTTAACTTCCCATTTATTCTTGCGGTTGCTGGAAAAAATAAAATAGAAATATTAAAAAATTTTAATAAAAGAATTTTTAATAACGAAAAAAAAGAATTTATTGAAGCAAATAATCAGGTAATAAAAATAGCAATTACAAGACTAAAAAAAATACAAAATAATAATAAATTTGATTAATGCAAAAAATAATTAACGAAGCACAAAAATGGGCGCATGAAGGTCGCAAGGTTGTTTTGGCTACAGTCATTCAAACTTGGGGATCATCTCCAAGACCAGTTGGAAGTAGAATGATAGTTGATTCTGATGGTGAGTTTTCTGGCTCTATTTCAGGTGGGTGCGTTGAATCTATGGTGATAAAAGAATGTCTGATTCTTTTAAAAAAAAATCTCTCATGTAAAAAAATTGAATTCAAAATTCAAAATAGCGATGCATGGGAAGTAGGATTAGCCTGTGGCGGAGAAATTGCAATATTTCTAGAAAAAATTAATTAATAATGAAAAAAGAATTACTTTTCAAAATAGTTAAAATAATAAAAAAGAAAATTGAGTTTTCAATAGTTACCAATCTAACAAATGGAGAAAGTTGTATTTATGAAAAAAATAAAAAAATCTTACAAAACTTTAAAAAATATGACAAAAAAATAAAATACTATTTTGATAGTAGAAAAAGTGGAATAATTAAGGATACAGATATATTTATTGAAAACTACTTTAACCCAATTAAAATTTTTATTGTTGGTGCGGTCCATATAACGCAACATTTAATTATTTTATCAAAAGAATTAAATTTTGAAATAATAGTTATTGATCCTAGGGGTTACTTTGCCTCTTTAAATCGGTTCCCTAATGCTACTATAATTAATAAATGGCCAATCGATGCATTTAAAGAAATTAAACCTGACAAGAATTCAGCGCTAGTTGCATTAACACATGACCCAAAAATTGATGATCCTGCAATTCAGTATGCTATAAAAAATAATTTTTTTTATATAGGCGCGCTAGGTAGTGAAAAAACTCACAACAAAAGATGTATTAGGTTAAAAAAATCTGGTTTTTCTAAAAATCAAATAGATAAGATTTATGGACCTATTGGCATCAAGTTAGGTGGTAAATCAACTCCTGAGATCGCTATCTCTATTATTTCACAGTTGATTTTAAAAATTAATAAAAAGTAGACTTTTTAATATTCTACATCAACAGGATCAATTGATCGCCACATGTACCAAGTGAAAACAGTTCTATATCCTGAATGCAGTTTAGAAATTTTATTCAAAAATATTTTACTGGGAGGATATGAAGTTTTGTAATTTTTAGATATTGCACGAAGTAATCCTATATCAGCAGTAGGATATATATCTGCCCTATTTAAGTTAAACATTAAAAACATTTCTGCACTCCAAACACCTAGGCCTTTTAGTTGTGTTATGTAAATTATAGCTTCTTTATCATTCATTTTTTTTAACTTATTGACATTAAAGGATTTATTTTTAAAACCTTTTGCAATATTTTTTAAATAGGAAACTTTTTGCCTGGATAGACCAACGCTCTTTAAGGAACGTGCAGATAATTTTAGTACTATCTTAGGTTCAATTTTATTATTGCACTTTTTACTAAATCTTAGCCAAATTGCGTCTGCTGCCTTAGTGCTTATCTGCTGTCCCACTATTGTTCGACATAAAGAAAAAAAAGGTTTATTTTTTGTGGTTAAAAAACCTTTATTATATTTTTTTATTATTTTATTTATTATTGGATCTCTTTTTGACAAAGATCTTTTTGCTTTATACCAATATATTGGAGGTTTTTTCATTGTTGTCTTGGCAGCGTAAGGGGCTTTTTTAATTGGTGCTCTCTAACAAATATTATAGCAGATGAAATAACAATTAAACCTGCTCCTGATAATGTATAAATAGTTGGACTTTCATCAAAAAAATAAAATCCAAAAATAATAGCAAAAACTAATGATAAATATTTTAACGGTGTTGTTAAAGAAACTTCAGCTAGCTTATAGCTCTGAGTCAGCAGCAGATTGGCTATGCTGCCAAAAAGGCCTATCAAAATTAATATGCTTAGCTCATACATTGTTGGAATAACCCATCCACCGAATGGCAATGTTAGTAAGCCCATGGTTCCTGAGCATATAGAAAAATAAAAAGCTATTAAATAAATGGGCTCATTTACTAAAGTTAACTTTCTTATAAAAATTGATACACTTGCGAATCCCAATGTAAATATTACTGGGTAAATATAATAAAAATTTAAATTATCAAAACCTGGTTTAGAAATTACAAGCACTCCAATAAATCCTAATCCTACTGCGATCCAACGCTTGGCTTTAATTTTTTCTCCTAAAAATAAAATAGAAAATATCACTACCCAAATAGGTCCAGAAAATGCCATTGATGTAACTTCTGCAAGCCCTAAATTTCTAATTCCAACAAAAATAGCATACATCGCAATAGCTCCCCAAAAACTTCTATGAAAATGCAGACTTACATATTTTGTTTTATAGAAGTCCTTAAATCTATTTTTAGGTATTAAAAAAAAAATTGGAATTAATCCGAATAAGGCTCTACTAAACATGACTTGCCCAACAGCAAAATCTGTAGCTGTTATTTTAATTAGGCAGTCCATAAATGAGAAAAATAGCACGCTTAAAATCATACAAAGCGCCCCGAGGTGATTTTGGTTTTTGATCATTTTGATAAATTAATTTATATTTACCACTAAATTAAAAAATATTATGCAAAAATTTATAGGTGGCATTGGTTGTTTTTGGGATGAAACTGAGTATCACGGTATACCAGGCATTATTTCTACTGAATGTGGATATTGTGGAGGAAAAAACTCATCAGTAACATATAAAGAAGTTTGTGGTGGTGATACAGAACATATTGAAGTAGTTAAAGTTGTATTTGACCCTAAAGTTATAACTTATGAAAATATAACCAAGCTATTTTTTAAAATACATGATCCAACTACACTTAACCAACAGGGACCTAATGTTGGCTACCAGTATCGTTCAGAAATATTTTATAATACCGAAGAAGAAAAAAAAATTGCAGAAAAAGTTTTAGATGAATTCAATAAAAAGCTTAATGGTAAAGTTGTAACTAAAATTAGAAAAGAAAAAAATTATTGTAAAGCTGAAGAATATCATCAAAAATATTTTGAAAAGAGAAATAAAAAATGACTTTGGTTTCAACAGAGTGGCTCAGTAAAAATCATAGTAAGGTTAAAATTATTGATGCTTCTTGGCATTTAGTAAAAAATAGAAACGCGATTAATGAATTTGAAAATGAACACATAGAAAATGCAATTTTTTTTGATCTAGATAAAAGTTCAAGTAAAAAAAAAGGTTTGGTGCATGGCCATTTTCTCCCAACAATAAAGGAGCATGAAATTAATGCTTCTAATATGGGAATTTTAAATAGCGATCATATAATTATATATTGTAATAGCGATTTAATTTCTAGTTGCCGTGCATGGTTTCAGTTTATTTATTTTGGACATGACCCTAAATTAGTTTCAGTTTTAAATGGAGGTTTAAAAAAATGGAAACTTGAAAATAGAGAAATTACAAACAGGAAGTCAAAAATAATTCCTTCAACGTATGTAGCTAAAGAAAATATAAATATGATTAAAACAAAATCTCAAATTGATGAAAATATTAATAAAAAAAAATTTACTATTTTAGATGCTAGAAGTAAAAATCGATTTTTAGGTTTAGAGCCTGAACCAAGACCAGGTATTAAGAGTGGTTCTATTGATGATTCTAAATCTTTGCCATTGAGTGAAATCGTAAATACAAAAAATAATACATTTTTGGATAAGGAAAAATTAAAGCATATATTTGATTCAGTTAAAGTTAATAAAAATGCAGTAGTAATGAGTTGTGGAAGTTCAGTGTCAGCGGCAACTCTTGCACTTGCATATTCTTTAATAAATGATGATTATACTGCTAAAATATATATTGGTAGCTGGACTGAATACGGAAAAATTTAAATGAAGAGATCAAAAAAAATAACCATTGGAATAATAACTTTTTTTCTTGTTGTGGCAATAATTGTAATTGGACGTTACTCAATTGGTCTTTATTTTAAAAAAAAATTTTCTAAAAGGCCTCCCCCAGGAGTTATTGTTGAAGTTGTTTCGAATAAAAATTTTAGTCAAACTTTAGAAAGTTATTGTACTTCATTAAGTAGCAAAACTATATCTTACAAAATTAAGAAAGATGAGCTGTTAGAAAAAATAAATTTTAATATTAAGGTAAACAAAGGTGATATTATTGCTAAACTTTCTTCAAAAGTTATTAATGCTCCATTTTCTGGTATACTTGGCAAAAGAGGAATTAGTGGAAGCAGTTTAGGTTCTGAAAATACAATTATTTTAACCTTAGATGATTCTAGAAATGTGTTATGTGATCTAAAAATTCCAGAAGTTTATGCTGCGATTTTAAAAAAAGATCTTAAACTTATAGCTAAGTTTTCAGCCTACAAAAATAAAACTTACGATGGAGTAATTGAGTCAGTGGCCTCTCGTGTTGACGCACAAACTAGAAGTATACTAGCCAGAGCGAAGATTAAGAATAAAAATTCGGAAATTCTTCCTGGCTCACTTTTAGAAATCGAAATATTGTATGGAGACAAAAGAAGTTTAAGCATTCCTGACACAAGTGTTATGTATGAAGGAAATAAAAAATTTATTTATAAAATAATTGAAAATAATTTAATTACTAAAATGGAAGTTGAAACTGGCATACGTAACCTAGGAAACCTTGAGGTTATAAGTGGATTAATTGAAGGTGATAAAATTATAGCTGAGGGATTAACAAAGGTTAGGCCTGGTATGAAAATAAAACCTATTATTAAATCACAATAATAAAATTCTATAATGTATATAACCGAACTAAGCATTAAAAGACCCGTAGTTGCAGTTGTATTTTCAATGATACTTGTTATTTTTGGTCTGTTTGTTTTTTCTAAATTGCCCGTTAGAGAATTGCCTTCAGGATTACAGCCTCCAGTAGTTCAAGTGCAAGTAGATTATCAAGGAGCTAGTGCTGAAGTTATATCTAGTGAAATCACTGAAATAATAGAAGATGTAATTGGAGGAGCTGAAGGAATAAAAAATATAGATTCAACTTCAGAAAATGGAAGAAGTACAATTAAAATAGAATTTGATACCGATATTGATTTAGATGCTGCGGCTAACGATATAAGAGACAGAGTTTCGCGAGTAGCTGATAATTTACCAGAAGATTCAAGACCACCAGAAATACTTAAACAAAGCGCAGGATTTAGTACAAGCATGTGGCTAAGCGTTTCTAGTTCTGCTTGGTCTGATCTAGAAATTGGCGACTATACTAGAAGATATTTGGTTGATAATTTTTCAAATGTTAAAGGTGTTGGAAGAATACTGGTTGGAGGTCTCAGAGAACTAAGTGTAAGAGTTTATATAGATCCAATTAAATTAGCAGCTAACAATCTTACAATTCAAGAAGTTGAACAATCATTAAGAAAAGAAAACATTAGTCTGCCTGCTGGAAGTTTAGAAGCTACCAACATTGATTTAACTATTAACCTTGATAAAGCATATAAAGACTTGGAATCAATAAAACAGTTACCTATAAAAAAAAACAAAAATAGTATTATACGTTTAGAAAATATTGCTGAAGTTAAATATGGTCCTGTATCAGAAAAAACCCTTTTTAAGTCAATAAGTAAAATTGGTCAGTCCAGTGATAAAGTTGTAGGAATTGGAATTTACGCAAAGTCAGGAGCCTCTACGGTAGAGCTATCAAAAAAAGTTAGAGAAAGAATAAAGGATGTTCGGAAAACTTTACCCGATGACCTAAGATTGAGTGTTTCTTTTGATAGAGCGACTTATATTAACGCAGCAATATCAGAGGTTTACAAAACATTAATCATTGCATTTGTTTTAGTTGTTATAATTATTTATTTTTTTCTAGGGAATTTAAAAGCTGTTATTGTTCCAGCTGTAGCACTACCAGTTAGTTTAATAAGTTCTTTTTTAGGACTTTGGGTTTTTGATCTATCTATAAATATTTTTGTACTTTTAAGCTTTATTTTAGCAATTGGAATAATAACTGATGATAGTGTCATTATGACTGATGCTATATATCATAGAGTCGAAAATGGTGAAACACCATTAGTTGCGGCTTTCAAGGGATCTAAAAGTATAACCTTTGCTATAATTTCAACTACTTTAGTTTTGGTGGCAGTTTTTTTACCTTTAATTTTTATTGAAGGCATATCAGGAACTCTATTTAAAGAAACTGCAATTTCATTAACATTTGCAATTGTAGTGTCTTCTTTTGTGGCCTTAACTCTATCTCCAATGCTTGGAAGTAAATTTTTAAGCAAAAAAACAAAGAAAACAAAAGCTGTCTTGAAGTTTGAAAAATATTATAAATTATTTGCAGAATTTTATGCCGAGACTTTAAATTATTGGATAACTAAACATAAAATCATAATAGGATTTATGCTATCCTTAATTTTTGTTTCTGTTTTACTTTTTATTTTTGCTCCAAAAGCGTTATTGCCACAAGAAGACAGGGGAGTATATTTGGTAATTGGAAAGACAGATGAAGGAAGTTCGTTTCAGTACACCTCTAATCAAGCTGAAAAAATAGAAAAAAGATTAACTCCTTTAGTAAAAAATGAAAAAGAATCTTATAAGAGAATGATTATGAGAGTCCCTGGTTTCGGTAGATCAAGTAAATCTTATAATAGTTTCATTATAATAGCTTTGCTTGATGACTGGAGTGATAGAAGTGAAAGTGCGCAAACTATAATGAGAAAAGCCATTGGTAAAATTGTAACCGTTCCTCAAGCTTTAGCATTTCCTATTTCTCCACAATCAATAAGAGTGAGCAGTTATAATAAACCTGTTCAAATGGTCCTGCTGGGAAAAAGTTATGACGAACTTGAAAGATGGCAGAAAACAATAATACCTCAACTTAGAAAAAATAAAAATTTGGCTGCAATAGAGTCTGATTATTCAAAAAATAAACCAGAAATTAAATTAATAATTAACAGAAAAAAAGCTCAAGATTTAGGTGTATCCATTGAAGCTATTGGAAAAACTATTGAAACACTTTTTTCTGGAAAAACAGTAACAAAATTTAACCAACTTGGTAAAGAATACCCAATAATTTTACAATCTGATATTAAGAATAGAAAAAAAAGTGAGAGTTTGAGTAAAATATTTGTTCGATCAGATACTTCTGGAAAATTAATATCACTTGCTAATCTTGTAGAATTTGAAGAAGTGGGATCTGCAAAGATTCTAGCTAGATATGATAGGCAGAGAGCTATAACAATTAGTGCACGATTAATGGGAGATTACTCACTTTATGAAGCCTTAAATTTTCTTGAAAAAACAGTAAACGAAAATGTGCCAGAAGCTAGAGTGGAGTGGAAGGGTAAATCAGAAGAATTGAAAGAAACTAGCAATGAGCTATTTATTATTTTTGCTCTAGCTTTATTAACGGCTTTCCTTGTAATGGCTGCAAATTTTAATAGCTTTATTCACCCAGCTATAATTATGTTAACTGTTCCTCTAAGTGTTTTTGGTGGACTAGTTTTTATTTTACTATTTAATTCGAGCATAAATATATTTTCACAAATTGCATTGGTGATTTTAATTGGTATTTCTACAAAAAACTCTATTTTAATTGTTGATTGGGCAAATCAGCTGCGCAGATCTGGAAAAAATATTCAAAGTGCAGCTTTAGAAGCATGCAAAAGAAGATTTAGAGCAATAATTATGACAAGTCTAAGCACTATGATTGCAATGGTACCATTGTTGATTGGTAATATAGGTCCTGGCGCTGGTGAAGCAAGTCGCTTAGCTGTGGGTTCCACAATATTTGGTGGAATGCTTATATCAACTTTTTTTACACTTTACGTAACACCAACAATGTACGTTCTTCTAACAAAGAATACTAAAAGAATTGATGAAATAGACATTCAATTAAACAAGGAACTTAAAAAATAATATACTTTTTTCTATCTAATTTTTTTTGGCATTCGCGTAATTGATTTTTATAGATATTAGATTGCTTTTCTACATTCTTAGCCAAAATAATTGCCTTTTTATCAGTTTTGTATGCTTTTTTGGCATAACTTCCCCATCCTAAATAGTAGTTTAGGTACTGACGATAAGAGTCATTTTTTGGAATTTTATTAATCGTATTAGTTTTATTGATATACCATCCAATAAACATTACAGAATCCTTAAAGCGAGTGCGTAAAGCTAATGGATTATCGGTTTCTGTTTTATATAATTCCCATGTTTTGTTAACTGCTTGTGAATACCCAAATGAACTAGACGGTCTCTTGTAGGGAATAATTTTAAATAATTTTTTTCTTTTTGGCTTTGCCCATCTATTGAAACCTGATTCTTTATTTATAAAAGCTAAAATGATATGAGTAGGAACATTATATATTTCAGAACTTTTTTTAGAATGCTTGTACCAAAGGTATTTTTCAGAAAAAACCTTACATGCGTTTTCTGGGTATTTAGGAACAGAGCTACATGATGTTAAAAAAATTAGCCCTACTAAATAAATTAAGTTTTTATTTAAAATCTTCTTTTGCACGTTGAGTTGCTTTTTTCATCTCTTCCTTAATTTCAAGATCCTCAATACTTACTGAGGCTTTTTTAAAATCATTTTTTATTTTTCTAAATACATCTTCCTGGCCAGCTTCTTTCATATCAGCTTTAATTATTTCTTGAATATATAGTGCTTTTTCTTCTTCGGTTTTAGCTAATTTAGAACTTACAAATTCACCTATATATTTATTGCTACGAGATTGAACTTTAAATTGAAGTTCTTGATCCATTTGAAATTTTTTTTCAAAACTTTTTCCTCTTTCATCAAATTTATTCATGTTTTTTTACAAAATAATATATAAATCCTTATAACACAATAGGCAATAACTACTCCTAGAATATTTGCAATTAAATCTTCAACCTGGAAAGAACGTTTTGGAATTACTAAATGTGATAATTCAAGAGTTATAGAAAGAAAGAAAAGTGTATAAAGCAATTTTTTAAAATATTTAGTTTGATTATAAATAAAAAAACCTATTATAGAAATATATGTATAACAAATAAGATGATTAATGGTTGTTCCATATGGGTTGCTGATTAGATCTGGTTGTTGACTTAAATTTCCATAAAGAAAATACCCAATTAAACTACCAGGATACAATGAAACAATTACTAAAAATAATAGTGAGTTATAAAATACAATTTTAAAGAAAAAAATCATTTTGTTAATATAAATAATATATAATATATTATAATTTTTAAAAAAATGAGCAATTTAATTTTAGTTAGACATGGACAAAGTCTTTGGAATAAAGAAAGAAGATTTACTGGCTGGGCTGATATTAAGTTAACCAAAAAAGGACAATCGGAAGCCTTGCTAGCAGGAAAACTGATTAAAAACCTTGATATAAAATTTTATAAGTATTTTACATCAAAACTAAAAAGAGCAACAAATAGCTTAGATATAATTTTAAAAGTATTGGAGGATAAGAATCCTAAAATTATACAAACAAATAAGTTAAATGAAAGACATTATGGTGGTCTCACATCATTAAACAAAGATGAAATTATAAAAAAGTTTGGTAATGAGCAGGTGAATATTTGGAGAAGAAGTTTTAACACGCGCCCACCTGAAATAGGTTCAAATAATCCGTACAAAAATAAAATAAATACAAATATATTGAGTGAGTCATTAAAGGACACTTTTGAACGTGTTATACCCTTTTACGAAAAAGATATTGAGCCACTCTTATCCTTAAATAAAAATATCTTAGTTGTATTTCATGGAAATAGCTGCAGGTCTCTTCTTAAAAAGATTTTCAAAATTTCAAACAAAAATATAATTAAAGTAGAAATTCCAACTGGAAACCCTCTTTGGATAAAATTAGAAAAAAATTTTAAAGTAAAAGAATATGAGTATTTAGATTCTTCTAGGGCTAAGAAGATAATTTATTAATTATACATTTTATGTATTGGTTTTTTTTAAAATTTCTTCATAAATTTTAAGAGTACTTATATGTAAAAATTCAATGTTGCTTTCAACACCATATAATTCATTATTTATGATTAAATCATTCCAAATTTTATTCATTGAAAAAATATTTTCTTTGTAATTTAAAAAAATATTTGGTTGCACAACTTGCAATCCTGTATAAATGTAATCTAAACAGTTAATTTTTTTGTTAATTTTATTACTTTCTAAACTAAAGTCACCTTTAAAAGATTTATCGAAACTTTTTTCTTTATTCACAACAAGAATTGAACATTTAATGTTTTTATTAACTTCAAATAATTTTTCAATTAAATCTAATTCTTTTAAATAATTACTATTCCATATTGTATCTGGATTAACCACTATAAACGGGTCTTTAGAAAAATTTTTGATTGCATGTAATATTCCTCCACCTGTATCTAAAATTTTATTTTTTTCGTTACTTATAATAATCTTTAAATTAAAATTATTTTTATCTATATAATCAATAATCTGATCAGCTAAGTAATGAACGTTAATTACGACTTTCTCTATGCCATGTGATGCTAAAAATTTTAATGTATTTGCTAATAAGGTTGTATTGCTAATTTCTAATAATGGTTTTGGTTTTTGTAAAGTTAAAGGATAAATTCTTTTACCAAACCCAGCACTAAGAACCATCGCTTGTTTAATCATATAGTGTAATAGCTTTTATTAAAAATGAATAGGGCCTTTGTCAATTGCCATGGCAGCTTCTTTGACTGCCTCGCTATGCGTTGGATGGGCATGACATGTTCTGGCTATATCCTCTGCGCTTGCTCCAAACTCCATTGCTAAAGCCAACTCCGCAATCATCGTGCCTGCCATTGAATTTATTATAGAAACACTTAAAACTTTATCTGTTTTTTTATCTGCTATTATTTTAACAAACCCTTCTGTCTCATTGATTACTTTAGCTCTTGAATTAGCAATAAATGGAAATTTTCCAATATTATAATTTATGTTTTCTTTTATAAGTTGTTTTTCTGTTTTTCCAACCATAGCTATTTCTGGTGAAGTATATATAACAGCTGGGATAACTTCATAATTCACATGACCCGCTTGTCCAGAAATTATTTCTGCCACAGCTATTCCTTCATCCTCGGCTTTGTGAGCTAACATAGGACCTTTGTCTATAACATCTCCTACTGCATAAATATTTGCAATTGAAGTTTGAAATTTATTATTTACTTTAATTTTATTTTTCTCATCTAAATCAATGCCGGCCTTGGATATGTCATTTCCAATATTAGGTTTTCTTCCAACTGCAACTAAAACTTTATCACATTCCATTCTTTCCCTTAACATTGTTTTATTATTAGTAAAATCTACAATAGCTTTATCTTTTATGATATTTACACTTGTTACTTTTGAATCTATTTTAAAATTAATTCCTTGTTTTTTAAGTATCTTGAGAAACTCAGTTGAAATATCTTTATCCATACCAGGAAGAATATGATCTAAATATTCTACAACAGTGATATTTGATCCTAACCTTTTCCAAACGCTTGCTAATTCCAATCCAATATAACCACCTCCTATAACAATTAAATTTTTTGGGACCTTATCAAAAGATAAAGCTCCAGTAGATGAAACAATATTTTTTTCATCAATCTTAATTCCCTGTAATGAGGAAGGGGTAGAGCCAGTGGCTATTACAATTTTATTTGCTTTATAGTTGCTTTTTTTATTATTTTTGTCAGTAACAGTTACAGTCTTTGGGTCTAAAATGGAACCTTTCCCTTTTAAATGTGTAACTTTATTTTTCTTGAATAAATGTTCCACTCCTTGTGTAAGACTTAAAACAGATTTATTTTTATTGCTCATCATTTGTTTTAAATTTAATTGAATTTTCTCTACATCAATTCCTAAACTATTGAATTTTTTTTGCGCCTTGTAATACATTTCAGAGGCGTTAAGTAGACTTTTTGAAGGTAT
>Ga0209403_10001199_pt1 | contig 34245 bp, 30 predicted proteins | sample ArcticOcean_MG_C_8_FD_187440 | JGI IMG/M metagenome (GOLD analysis project Ga0209403, IMG submission 187440) | Marine microbial communities from western Arctic Ocean - ArcticOcean_MG_CB11_86 (SPAdes) (version 2) | ecosystem: Environmental > Aquatic > Marine > Oceanic | place: Arctic Ocean...
CTTCATCGCCAAGCGGATTCCACCATTCGATGACAATTTCTTCCTCATCGCCCAGTGTTACATCGAGTGATTCTCTGGCGATGACGAGGTGGCCATCAGAAATGAATGTGAGCGCAGTAATTCGCTCACCTTGCTCACCGCGAGAAGGTCGAGTATACCGAATCGCACCACTTCTCGCAACTACGGTGACATTTCCTTCATCATCCGCAACCGCTGCAACTTCGCCGTTGTCAGCGACTGCGAGCATCATCAACTCGCCGCCCGAATGATGGCAGAGAAGATTTCCTCCTGATGTAAGAAGATGTAGAAGGCGGGCGCCATCAATCACTGCCACAAGGTCGCCTTTGGTGGCGACCGCCAAATGGTCGCAACCACCTCCAAGGTGGTGGCTCCACCGGTGACCGCCGAGTCGTTCGTGTCCGTGAAGGTCACCTGAATGGCTACCGACAACAAGAATTCCCTGCGCTGAGATTGCCAGATGGCCAACACCACCCTCAACCACGAAAGGGTCGGGAGTTTCGGAATTTGAGAGTCCGCGGATGGTGACATTTCCGTCATCATCACCCCAGGCGAGCCAATTTCCGTCAGGCGAGAGAGCGAGCGCTTTGACCGGATTTTCTGTGGAGAAATTCTCCTTCGGGTCGATGACCATCGGCATTTGAATCGGCTAAGGCTAGGTGGGCTCCGATATCATGCTATCCCTGTACGCTGTTTGAGTTCGTGCAAGGCCTCGTCGCTCCAGCCGGCCAACGGCTCAAGCCTCGCATACGGGACTCTCCCCTCGTCCTCGTCGACAAAACCGGTTAGGTCGTCCCCAACCACTGCCCAAATCTTCCCGAGATGGGCCTCGCCCGGTGCCGTGTCTAATTTTTTTGACCAAGTGGAATCCAAATGCGATGGGTCCCAGTTTGCTAGTTTGGCGACCAGTTTTGGGTCTGCATCCGATGTGAATAGAAGTCGGCATCCTCTTCTCATCACGAGATATGCTGCGAGGAAATCGCGCTCAGTTTCCAACTTCGCTCGCACCGTTCCTTGGACTCCGGTGGGTAATCCACCGGGGCAGACAATTCGCTTCTCAAGGAGAAATGCCTCTTCCGTCATCAGGGCGACTGTGACAGCCCAATCTGGGTTGCTCAAGTTGACTTTCAGATGGGGCGCTAGTTTGAGAATTTCATAGCCGACAGCGCCAGCGAAAGTTTGGCTGTTCCATTCTCCCTTCTGGCCGTGGCGACGGCAGCGGACTGCGAAGGTCGCTCCCGCTCCGGGCTCATCGACGATGGCGGCGGCGGCGATTGCAGCGGGGTCGATTGGAAATGGAGTCGCTGGGTCAGCGGCGACCAATCCGAAGGAATGGCTGAATGCATCTTCGACCGCGAGTCGATGTTCATCATCTGCTTCTGCCATCAGCAAGCCGCCAAACGGCTTGACCGAAAGGCTAGCGCCGCGCACTTCCGCCTGCGCGCGGAGGTGACGCTCGAGCGTTTTTCGCATAAAGCGCCTAACCGGCCTCGATTTGAGAGTCAATTCCCCCACTCTAATAATCCAGCGCAAGGTTTTGTCCCTCGGAGAGGGCCAGCCGGACACCCATCATCGTTGTTTGCGTGGCCGGCAATGTCCAAATACCGACGGCGAAGGGGCGCAACCGGTAACCGAGATGTGTGGCATCATCGGCATAGTGGGCGCGCCTGACACCCAGGTCAACAGATTGCTCTATGACGGGCTCCTCGTTTTGCAACATCGCGGACAGGATGCTGCAGGAATTGTGACCTGCGATGATGAGCACCTTCACCTCCGAAAAGGCAACGGCTTAGTCCGAGATGTCTTCTTTGAACGTCACATGGAGAGAATGGAAGGCTCGATGGGAATCGGTCATGTCAGATATCCGACCGCTGGCTCCTGTTCGACGGCGGAGGCGCAACCACTCTACGTGAATTCGCCATACGGGCTGACAATCGCTCACAATGGGAATCTGGTAAACGCCGAACAACAAGCGACCCAACTCTATCTCGATGACCTTCGCCATGTCAATACCTCCTCCGATTCCGAGGTCCTCCTGAATGTGCTCGCACACGAACTCCAAAAACTCGGGAAGAAACAGTTGCGCATCCAAGATGGGCTCTACCTCAATGTTGAGCAGATATTCCGGGCAGTTCACGAAGTTCACTACCGAATTAGTGGCGGGTATGCAATCGTTGGCATGATTACTGGCTACGGGCTGTTCGCATTCCGCGACCCGCACGGGATTAGACCACTCGTTTTCGGGAAGCGTGAGACAGAGCAGGGGACAGAGTGGGCGGTCGCCTCTGAGAGTGTGGCTTTGGATACTCTTGGCTTTGAAATCGAAAGAGATGTCGAGCCGGGCGAATGCATTTTCATCTCACCGACCGGCGAGTTATACACCTACCAGTGCCATCCAAGTCCGAAGTTCAATCCGTGCATTTTCGAGTATGTCTATTTCTCAAGGCCCGATTCAGTAATAGACGGGATTTCGGTTCATCAAGCGCGCTGCAACATGGGCGACAAACTGGCGCAAAAGTTGGAGCGGATGCGGCCGGACCACGACATCGATGTGGTGATGTGTGTGCCTGACAGCGGCCGGATTGCGGCGATGCAGATGGCAGAAACTCTTGGGATTCCATTTCGCGAAGGGTTCGTCAAGAACAGGTATGTTGGTCGCACATTCATCATGCCAGGACAGGCGCAGCGAAAGGACTCGGTTCGCAAGAAGTTGAATCCGCTTCCCAAGGAATTTGAAGGCAAGAATGTCCTCTTAGTTGATGATTCTATAGTGAGGGGAAACACCTCAAGGAAGATTGTCGAACTGGCCAGAGAAGCGGGCGCCAAGACGGTCTACTTCGCCTCGTCAGCTCCTCCGCTTTTGCACCCGAATGTGTATGGAATTGACATGCCTGCTCGTTACGAATATGTCGCACACGACAGGACAATCGATGAGATTAGTGAACAGATTGGGGCTGACTTCCTGCTCTATCAGGACCTTGAGGATTTGATTGCAGCATGCACCGAGTGCAACGAGGAAATTACCGAATTCGATTGTTCATGCTTCACTGGTGAATACTGTACTGGAGATGTCGATGAAGAATATCTGCTTGAATTGGAGCAGCGCCGAAGTGATGCTGCGAAGAACGATAATGGCAATGGCGAGACGGTCGAAGTTGGAAGCATTGAGCTTCACAATGAGGACTAAACACAACCCTCCTCAGAGGGTTGTAGCGTTGCTTAACATCGATATGAGTCCGTCGCTAATGTGGAAGATTTCTCCTTGAGAAATCGACTAGGCTGCGTAGGCAGTCAGTAGTCGTCGAAGGATTATTTCGACAATTTGAAGATTCATGATTTAGGACGACGATTCTTCTTGGCCCAGCCGAATCCACGACGACGGGCGCTCACACCATAGTTGCACGAAGCGCACTTGTGCTTCTGCTTGTGATAGGAGTGTTTGCCACATCGGCGGCATCGAATGTGGGTGCTTTTCTGGCGCTTACCCATGCTTGGAGTACCCTTACTCATACACTCACCACTGCCTAAGGCAGCCCGGCGACCGGCCCTCCCATTATGAGGCTTCTCATTCCCTCACCGTAGGTGGACAAAGGGGGTAGCGCCCATTACTCCACTATTTCTTTGGTTGCTTGGGTATTTGTTTCGGAGGGTTCAATCTTCAGCGGTTGAGCCATTTCCTCTTATTCCTCGGAGTCAGCGCGGCTCTCTGTGTCAACTGAAATAATTTCAAACTCCGTAGACTCAAGTGTCAACAACGGGTCAGGGCTACTCTCCCGACCGGTGACCAGCACCAACAGAATTCCGAAAATGAAGGCGATTGACAACCACCCGGCTGCTTGCAAAATCAGGATACGAAGGGCGCCCAGCGCGAATTGCGACCAGACGTCAATCGCCGCCCCAGTCGTGGTGAGCCCGGAGTCAACCGCCAGCCCAAACAAAAAGGCTCCAACCACTGTTGCCAAAAGGGTACCCAAGGCTTGCTCGACCAGCCGCGCGTGTTTGTGTGAAAGGGCCATTGTTGCGAGGAAAATTCCGCCGCTGACTACTGTGAAACTGATGAGTGCAGCATGGACAAACCGCGACCAAATGCCGACATCCGTGACCTCGCCGCGCACCTCCAAACGGAGATTCGCCAAAACGATGAGAACCAGCAGCCCCAAGACGACCAACGAGAGGGTTCGCCAGTCTCGCCGTGCGTCGCCATCGCTGTTCATTTCGACACCTCCTCTGGCACATGCTTCTGGAGAATTTCGTTCACTCTTGCCCGTTCTTCCTCTGATAGAGGTTCGACCGGCCCTGGAATCGGCTGGTTTTTCTCACCTATCCAAACGAGCATGATGAACAGGCCGAGGGCTGCGAATCCACCAACCAGTAGGCCTGCCAAATCGCCGAGAACACCCCACGATGCTGACCTCCAAAAGACCGGGTCGTCAGACACGGTACCTTCAGCGAGTAGGTAGATGAGAATTCCGAAGGCGGAGAGAGATGACGCCGCCATGATGGTACTCTCTCGAAGCCGCTCATCGCCCATCACATAGGCGAAGGCGGCGGCGAAGCCGCTGACGATAACCGAAGTTGTGAGTAGGCTTGTGACGAGGTGACGCCACCATGGATTTTCGAGGCCGTCGAGAAACGGTCGATTCTCAAAGAGCATGAACATGAACCAACCGACTGAAAGCAGAATCATGACTAGACCGACAGGCCGCAGGTCGCGCGGGAGGGGAGCAACCGGAATTGGGCCAGAGAAGAGGGCGATTAGGATACCCGCACCAGCGAGTAGGGTCGGTCCGAAAATTGAAAAAATAAGGTTTAGACTCCATCCTTCGAGTGAAGTTGCAAGGGCATTTGGTTGCATGACTAAGGCGACGAAAATGGTAATTCCGAGAAGCCGGCCAGCCCATCTACGAGGTGAATCTTTTGCAATCATCAAGGCGAGTGCAAGCGGGGTTGCGGCGAGTGGCAACCAGAAGTGAAGCAGCAAATCTTGCTCAGGACCCATCTCAATCGACTCAACCGAATCGGACTTAGGCCATGAAACTTCACTGTGTTCAAGGGCGATGAGGGGTGGCTAAATTTCATCTAAATTGGTGCGAGATTGACCTCTCGAAAAAGTCAATAATTGAGTGATTTCATGCGCTGCGTCGTGCGATTTCACATCACCCTTCAGCCGACCCATTCATATAGGGACCGTCGGTGGGCGACTCGCCCATAGGGCGATGGAGGAATGTGCATGGTAAAGCGTCCCCGCCAAGTCAAGCGCTACAGCCCATCCGCTGGTAAGCACACAATGCATACCGTCGAGCGGGTCAAGAAGCGTCGAGCGAGTGAGCTCAAGTGGGGTCAGCGTCGATTCCGCAGAGTAACCGCCGGTTACCGTGGATTCCCCCGTCCTAAGCCTGAAGGTCGAGAGAAGCCGACCAAGCGAGTGAATATCATTTACCGCTGCACAGAAACTGGAAAGGCTCACGCCCCCAAGTGCAAGCGAGCGAAGAAATTCGAACTCGTCGACAAATGAGGTTGAAAATATGACTGACAGTAATTTCCTACGCGTACAATGCCGTGATTGCGGCAGCGAACAGATCATCTTTGACCGTGCCTGCACCCGAATCTCGTGCAATGTCTGTGGCGCCACTCTGGCTCAGCCAGCAGGTGGCAAGGCGAAGTTAATCTCCGCCGCGCCTATTGAGACGCTCGAGTGAACGCGGTGTGAATGACAGATGGCAAAAAATTCTGGTGATTGGCCCCAAGAGGGCGAACTAGTTGTTTGTGTAATTACCAACATCAAGCAGAACGGGGCGTATGCGAGCCTCGACAAGTATGGTGGCAAGGAAGGCTTCATCTTCGTCGGTGAAATTGCCGCTGGCTGGGTCAAGAATATTCGAAGCCATGTGCGCCAAGGACAGCGACTGGTCGCCAAGGTCACTCGGGTCAAGAGAGACCGCCAAAGTGTAGAACTCTCGCTCAAGTCCGTTTCCGAGGAGCGACGCCGAGATGCGATGCAGGCTTGGAAAAACGAGAACCGCGCTCGTCAACTGTTGAAGATTGTCGGAGAGCGTTCCGGTTGGAGTGATGCTGAGACTGCAACTACACAAGAAGAGTTAACAATCGCATTTGGTGAACTGTACGCTGCCTTTGAGGAGAGCGTGATTGACAATTCAGCAATGACAGAAGCCGGATTTGAAGGCGATTGGACCAAAGTTTTCGTAGAACTTGCAATCGAAAATATCGTTCCACCGTTCGTGCAAATCAGAGGTTATTTGGAAATTGTAGTCACCAATGAAAAGGGAATTGAAGTCATTCGGGAGGCGTTGAGTTCTGCTGAAGATGCAGCCTCAGCTGGCGAAGAAACAGTTGTCACCTGCCACTACGATGGAGCACCCAGATATCGGGTCGAAATCCAAGCCCCTGACTACAAAGCGGCAGAAAATGCGTGGCACGCTGTGGAGACCACAGTCCTGCCAACAATCGAGGGTGCCGGCGGCTCAGCGACCGCAGAGCGCGCCTAAACTACCCCTATGTGAGGGGAATCGCTTAGAACCGTGTCGAGCGGACTTGGGAATGGAGAGTATCTGATGGCCCGTTCCCGCACACAGAAATGTACCGCCTGCGGTGCATACGGATTGACTACAACTTGCAAGCAGTGTGGCAGCCCCGCACAAGCAGCAGCGCCGCTAAAGTTTTCTCCCGAAGACCCGCAGGCTGTGCGCCGCCGTCAGTTCCAGAAGGTGACCGATCCAGAGTGGACCGCCAATCTGCCAACCCCTACCTCAAAAGGTGAAGGGAAGGCCGAGCAAGAGGGCGAAAAATCGGAGGAAGAGGAATGAGTCGCACACGGATGGTTTGGTCGAAAGGGCACAAGGCTCTCCCGAAGACGGAATGGCTGCTAGAAGCGGTGCCGGGCGTCGGAAATGTGGGGAAATTGCTCGTCGATTCGCTCGTCGATGCGTACGAAAATGAACTGGTGGTCAAGATTCTCCACCCTGACCTACCCCCACACGCGACACTCGATTCCGAGGGCTACCTCATACCCCCGAGCCTAAACATCCACAAAATCACCCTGCCAAAAGGTGGGTCCATTCTTACACTTTCAAGCAACTTTCAGCCGATTACACCCGCTGGTCAGCATGAGGTTGCATCTGTACTGTTGGAAGCGTGCAAGTCGGCCGGCGTTGGCCGTGTTTTGATTTTAGCCGGATTGGCGGCTGAGCCAGGCGATGCTGCCGTGCATTTGGTCTGTCCAAGTGCCGAAGATAGAGCCGCGATGGAAAAACTCGGTCTAGTGACGAGTACCAAGCACCCTTCAGCCGGTATCATCGGATTGACCGGAATGGTCGCTTCTCTTGCGCCGACTTTCGGACAGCCAGCCATTTGTGCTGTTGCTGAGACGGTTGGCACTAGTGTTGATGTGGTCGCCGCTGACCGGTTGGCAAAGTGGATTGATGAATCTTTCAAACTAGGATTGGCGCTTGCGCTCGATTCCACCGAATCGACTGCTGAGAAACTTCGTTCCTTCTTCGAATTGGAAGAGGTTGCTGAGTTGGATGCGATGTTTGGTCCTGAGGGTGAAGGCGAGTCAGAAGCATTCTACGCCTGATTTTTTTGGTGGGGCCACAAATTTTCTGCGGAAAATTTGGGATTCGCTACTGAGATTCGCCGCACCGGTCGCTCGATTCAATCGCTGGTTTTTGGTGGGCTCCTCCGGAGCCCTAGAGCGACTGTTCGGTACGGCTGACTCTATTTGTTCTCGCTATGCCTTCACGCGCCCCACTCAAAAAAATCAGCCGTAACTATCCGATTCGAAAATCGCTGGAACGGATGTTCGGTGCGCTATTCCTTTTCTCAGTAAAGGGCGAACATCTCGTTTGTTTGAGGCAAAGGCTCTGATTAGCCGCCCGAAGATACGGTGATGAGTTCAAGGCTGATGTCGGCGTTGATTTTGCTGTCGTGTGGAACAATTGTTCCGTCGTGGACTGCTAGGACTGTACTCGGCGCGATGTCGAGAGCATCGAGCGCGTCGCGGATTGTTGAACCTTCATCTAATTCGATTGTGCTCGTCGATTCATCGTGCTCTATTGTCACCTGCATGGTTGGCCGATGTATACTCACCCCATCACCCTTATGTTGAGCCGGTCGGTCGCCGGGTCGCTAGCCGAGATCGCATAGCCCGGTATCGCGGTGGATTCGAAATCCACTGTCCTCGTGACGCGAGAGTTCAAATCTCTCTCTCGGCGCCTTAATCGCTTGACTGCAAAGCCGAAGGTGAGATTTGAACTTAGCGCTAACTGAACGATTGAAATCGTTTCGTCCGTTAGCGCGCTGGCTCAGAGATTCAGAATAAATCGAATCTGAGCCTGAAACTCTGGAACGAATGATCTCTCTCACTCAGGAAGTTGAGGGTGTGAGGCGAGTGGTCAGGCTTTTGGTGATTTTTCCTTCTAGAACCAACTTGCCATGCTGGTCCTTAGCGGTCGCATTTTGAATCAAGATTTCATCTCCTCTTTCTGGTTCGTATTCGCGTAAGACTCCAACCGCCTTTTCCATGCTCCAGATTTGGAATGGAATGACACCAGTTGCATCGATGAGTCGAGCACCCCATTTGCTGTAGTCCTCGGTCTCGCTATGTTCAAAGTTGAACAATTGCGCTTTGAGATTGTAGGTTCGAGGTCGTAATTGTGTGAACGGTGTATCATCCGCGGCAGCAACCGGCGCCATCTCGATGGTCGAACTGGCTGACAAATCGAGTCGCAAGTGGTGACCCACATCCTTCTTCCAGCCGGCTCCGATGATGCCGTTCCGTAACCTCACCACCGCACCTTCTGCGAATTCGGCGGGCAGGCTCGGGTCATCCAGTTTTACTACAACGGCAACCCAATCACGGTCTGCGAAATCCAAGAAGAACTCCCATAATTCACGCTCATAGGAAGGCCACTGAGCCACTTTTCGGAGTTTTCGCACCGCCCCACGAACGGTCACAAATGGGTTGATTGCACCGATAGGAGTACACTCGATTGTAGCCGCCCTTGTCACCGGGTGGTCAGCATTTCCACCCGATGGAAGTTCTTGGTGGTGAGGCGAAGCGCTGCAAATTCCCCGATATTCGCAACTGCCACATCTCGCCATCTCACCAATGGGGGGTTCATCTGTTGGCACACCACCAGGACTGAACTTCCTGACAGGAGTCGGATTAGCAGGAAAGTCCGCTTCGTTGAACTCCGATGTTGCCCGCAACCTCGCATGAAGTCCTTTGAGTCGATTCTCAATTCTGCCCATCGCCCGTTCATCAGGCACTGGAATCTGTTTCTTTGCCGGAGCGCCGAGGTACCAAATTTGGAGGTCGGTTGGCATTTCTTTTTTCTCGTGAGTAGCCCACCAAAGGTAGGCGTAGGTTGCCATCTGGTCAACATATCCGAATGAATAATCAGAGGTTCCATCACTCGCCTTAACATCGAAGATTCTCGCCTCGCCTGTCCATCTATAGACTAAATCGTACTCTCCGCCGAGCCATCCTTCAGGGTGTGTGGTCGACATTGCGAAAGTTCCTGCATCCGGGTCACAAAACCAAGGTCGACCGATTTCCCACGCTTCACACCAAGTAAACTCCCCCTCACTCGCGCACGGGTGTGGAGTAGAATGTGAGTAAGGAAAACCGTCGGGAGAGGGCCATTTTGGTCGCCCCTCGCCAGCGCGCCATTGCACAAGGTTAGGGCCGCCATTTGCCTCCAAACACGCTTCGACCTCGTCGAGATGAAAGTCAACTCCGTTGGCGACCCAACTCTTCGCAGCATCCATGTTGGCCGCTTCAAATTCATCCCAATCGCCGACCTTATTCGCATCAGCCTCCCATTCGGCTCTAACTGCAGCCCACTCGCGAGGGAAGTGAACATCCAGCCTTGCTATCGCCCACTCTCGAAGCGCAGCCCGACTAGTGGGCCAATCCGCTTCATCCAAAACCTCCAGCCGCAACCCCGGCCAATCAGCATCGGAGCGCCGAGAAGGACGCTCCCTCGGATTGTCTTGGCCGGGTATCAATTCATCATGGATTGGAGAATCGAAAGTTTCGGAAGGTGCGTGGGAAGCCACCAGAACAGGGGAGTCGCGCATGATTCGGTTGAGCGTGCCTTCGACCGAGTGACCCATCCCAAATATCGGTGGTTGGCCCCCTTTCAGCCCGCGCCCATAGCCGTGGTACCACATTCGCGGGCATCGTCGGTGAGTATCAGCCTGCGTGTGCGAAATCCGCTTGTACGGCCCGACCGGGTCGTCTTCTGGAGGGTCGCAGACTGGCATCGAACATCCCATTTCGCCGAGTAGATTTGAACCCTGTCACATAGAAGGGGGCGTTGATTGTCGTCTAATTTCAGTTGGCCATCATTCGTGAATGACAAAATCTAGACCATCGATTCTCGGGAACTTCTGGTCAAAAGTATGCAATCTCCATCCATCCTCTTTTGCAATAGTAGCAATCAACAAGTCCCTCAACGGTGCCATTTTTCCTTCCTGTCTCAGTTGACATTGATGTTGACCTGCGATGAAAGCTGTCTGCATATCCAACTCTAATCCTTCCATCGTTTCGATGATTTGCGCCGCGGCATTCTTTTCGCGCACAGTGTTTGACCCTTCGGCTAATTCGTAGGCAGTGACAACGGTTGTCGCTCGCCTCTCTTCGGCGTCTTCATGCTCACAAACCAGTCCAAGTGCCCGGGGGTCATCTCTTAATAATCCAATTAGGATCGATGTATCATAACAATGTCGAGTCATTTTATTCAACCTCTATCGATTTGTCCCAAGCGTCGAACATCTTTCTGCTTCTTTCCACTATTGCATCACATTCAGATTGTGGTTTGTCCTTCCACGCACCGGCAACATCTCTCACAGAAATTTTTTCACCCGACATTCTGAGGATCACCTTTGTGAAGGAATCCTTTGGGCTGCGCTTTCTCTTGGCCAGTTCTTCGTAAGCGCGGTCGCTTATCGTGATAGTCTTACTCATACACTTAATTTTTAAGTGTGTGCAATATTTAAAGGTATGCAAATCTCATTTTTCAAAGAAAAATCGAAGATTACCCCTATTTTCTCTCCGTTCCTCAGTGGCTCCGTTAGAGGTTGCAATCGAGTAAAGTCCCCAGTTCAACCGAGAGTTTACTCAGGACTATTGACTTCAAGCCTCGTCTGTCTTGAATCGATTCTGAGTTGTGGGACTCCGTCACGCCAGCCCAACTCTCCTGCCAACACGCGTAGTCGGTCACCAACTCGTAAGTCTTGGAAAGTTCGTCCAATCGACTGACCAAAGGCGACCACTTCGATGACATCCTCGCCATCCCACAGGTGGCAGGTCTCCATGCTCCACTGCCTGCCGCGGGCGTTGACACCCTTCATGCCGCCCCTGCTGACGACCATTCCCGACAGGTTGGCGCGCGTGGGAATAAGTCCCAATCGAGTGAATTCGACATCACCTGCTTCCGCTGCGGGTTTGACTGTGGAGTGCTCGTCGAGGTAGAGCCGAGTCATCCTTCGCCATTGCCCGGGTGCAACATCCAAGAGTGCGAAGTCTTCACCTTCCGGAATCTCACCAAACGATTGCGCCCCCATCTCTTCGACAACAACATTTGTGCTTCCCACGACCACCGTAGCCCCTCTAACTTCCTCACCGAAGTGGTTCGCCAAAGGCCCCCAGTGTCCCTTCAATGTCCCCTTGACATGGAGTCGGCGGGGAATTTCGGAAATCGGAGTGCATGGTGATATTGGAGTCAGAGTTTCAGCCAATTTGGAGGAGTCGGAAATGTCTGGTGATGCTAGATTCGCGAGCGCCTTCGTCCTCGCTAGCTCGGGCGCTGCATCGCAATACGCGGCTCCGGTGCAGCGCTCGCAAGTGATTGCCTTCGCCGCCTTTTCGTCGGTGACCGGCAGTGGGTTTCCGCCCGGCGCATGGTTCACCCAAGGAGCAGGGTCGGCGGGAGCAAGGTCAGAAGGGTGCAATCCAGAACTGGTCATCTGTTCGTGTGTGTTCAGCCACCGCTCAACTTCCGATTCAAGAGTCTCATCGTCGAGAAGGTCGACCATTTTACGGAAAGGCCCGGAAAGATACCACCCCTCGAGCCCCGAAAGCGGCCCTTCGACGACTCGACCAGTTGGCCTATCGTCCAAATCTCTAGTAACCCCCCAAAGCCACTGATAGAAGCGCAATTGCCCGATTAGTCCCGAAGAATACCCACTGGTTCCAGCACTCGCCTTGATGTCACAGATTCGAACAGTGCCATCCCAGCGATGGACCAAATCCATCTCGCCAGCACCCCATCCGTCGGGATGAAACAGTCGCTGAGGTTCCTCGACGCGTGGGTCTTTGACCCAAGGTCTTGCGATTTCCCAAGCCTCCCAAGCGGTGACTGTCCCTTCGCTCTCAAATCCGGCTGCGGCGGCTCTCCCGGAATTCTCAGCAGGCTTGACCGGTTTTTCGGACCAACACGGAGCCGGTACAGAGAACGGGTCGCCTCCTTCGCGGTAGTCCGCCAAGTAAGGTCCTCCGTCAGCTCCTATGCAGTTTGCGACCTCTTCGATTTGAAGCGCGATTCCGCCTTTCACCAAATTCTCAATTCGATAATCCTTGACCTCTTCGATGTCCCGACCGATTGCCTTCCAGGTGACCTTCTCCCAACGAACTCTCAAAATCCGCTGAATCTCGGCGACCAGCGCAGGAATCACCAAGTCGCACCAAGCGCCAACCGACGCCAAGTCAGTAATCGCAACCTCGCCATTCGCCTCACTCGGCTCAAGTCCACCCTCTTCGCGACTGAAGTCAACCCACGATGAACGGCCTGCCATGACTCCGCCATCAGCGGAGAGCCGCTCCATGTAGAGTCCGCAAAGAGCATCTTCGACTACAAGCCCGATGATCATCTCGGGAACTGTCGCATCGTTGAGACCAATTCTTCGCCGATAGTGCCACTGGCGTGGGCAGCGCTCCCAAGTGACCAAACCACTCGCGGAAATTCTACGCCTACTTTTCCCGAGGTATCCGGCACCGGGTGGGAGGACGACTGGCATGTTTTTCTCACCTCAGATGTAGTAGTAATCCCCGCCAGCCTTCTGCGTGCGGTCCTTTTGGCTGTTTTCCTTGTTGATGCGCGGCCGCTTCGAGTCATGGTCTCTCCGGAAGGTCACCCCGACCCCCTCAAGGAACCGGTTCATTCCCTCCCGAAGTGGTAGTGGCCCAACCGCCAATCCGGTCTTGCCCCCCTCGCCCTCAAAGACGAGCAGTGAATCGCTTACGATGTCGATGAAGTAGATGTCATGGTCGATGACCAGCGCCGATTTCTCATTTGACTCCATGGTGCGACGAATCGCCTTTGCCGCTTCCATTCGCGCATTGGCGTCCAAGTGGGCGCTCGGCTCGTCAAGTAGGTAGACGTCAGCGTCGCGGCCAAGGCAGATGACGATTGCAACAGCCTGCAACTCTCCACCTGACAACTTGGTCGCCTGCAACTCAAGAAGTTGGTCAACTTGTAAAGGTCTGACGACGCGGGTTTGGAACTCGCCGACATGCCAACTGTTGCCGATTTCAGCGTCGAGCCATTCGCGGACTGTTCCGGGGAACTCCGCGGTGATGTGTTGCGGCTTGTAGGAGACCTTCGCCTCCATCGTACACCAGCCGTCATCCATTTCCAACTCACCAGCAAACACGCGGGCCAGCGTCGTCTTTCCAGTCGCGTTTGGTCCGACGACTCCAACCACCTCAGCCTCGTGAAGAGTGCCTTTCTCGGTCTTCAAGGTGAATTCCCCAAGAGTCTTCTCAAGGCCACCCCACTCTAGGATGGGAAATCCAATTCCCTCTGCCCGGGTATGACCGCGCAGGAATGAGATTGGCTTGTCCCGGATTCGGACATTCTCCTCCTTCAGGAAGCCGTCGAGGTAGGCGTTGATGGCTGTGCGTGTGGCGCGCGGCGGCGTGAAGATACCGTACGCGGCGCGGGTTCCATAGACGATGTGAACGAGGTCGCACAAGACATCGAGAACCGCTAGGTCGTGTTCGATGACGATGACGCGATGATTTTTAGCCAACTTTTGGAGGATTTTGACAATTCGCATCCGCTCAAAGATATCGAGATAGGATGATGGTTCGTCGAAGAAGTAGACGTCAGCGTCTTTGAGCAGCGTTGCAGCAATCGCCACACGCTGCAACTCACCACCCGACAACTTAGGCAATTCCCGCTCAAACAGATGGTCGATTCCGAGGTCGGCGGCCACTTCGGCCAGCGCCCCTCGTTCATCGACCCCGCGCAAAAGTTCGCCGACTTCGCCCTTGAACGCTTTTGGGATATGGTCGACATATTGTGGTTTGACTGCGACTCGCACACCGGTTCCAGCGACTTCTGCAAGGTAGTCTCGAAGCTCGCCCTTAGGCAGGGTGGAGAGAATATCGTCCCATTCGGCGGACTCGATTTTCCAGTCACCGAGGTTTGGGGTGAGGGTGCCCGAGAGGATGTTGATGGCCGTTGACTTGCCCATGCCGTTCTGTCCCAAGATCCCCACCACCTGCTCCTCCCTTGGTGCCGGTAGCCGAAACAGCCGAAACCCGTTCTGGCCATACCTGTGAACCATATCCGATTCCAACTCGCTCGGAAGGTTTTGGATGATGAGAGCGTCGTAGGGACACTTGTGGATGCAGATTCCGCACCCGATGCAGAGCGGCTCGGAGATGATTGCCTTGCCATTCTTCGGGTCGAATACGATGCACTCGATTCCGTTGCGGTTCGGGGGGCAGAACGCCTCGCACTCAGCGTTGCATTTCTTGGGTTGACAGCGGTCTTCTATCAGCACGGCGACTCTCATTTTCACTCCCTCCAGTTTTGTTCGCCCTGTTTTCCCTGTTTGATGCTTGCTGCGCCCTAAAGGGCGCAAAGCGGCTTTCGACTCAAAGTCGAAGGAACCGCTGCTTGGTGTACACTATCGCTGCCAAGGTCAATTTCTCAGCTTTGGTGAGTTTGATTGTTCCGTGGAACACATCGCCGTCCTTCTTCTTGATCTTCTTAAGAATCGATGAGTAAAGCGCCATCATCGCGGCTGGCGAGTATCGCGACTTTCTGTCGAGCAGAGGAAGTAATTTCATTCCCTTCTCTCGGTAAATTTCAGCCCGCTCGATGTAATCAGTCACGAAGGCGTGCCAGCGCTTGTCATTGGAAAGGTCGCCCGCCAACTCGGTCACTTTGATTCCGTGACGAGCCAACTCATCGAGTGGCAGGTAAACACGATTGTCGAGCGCATCCTCTTGGACATCTCGCAGAATGTTGGTGAGTTGCATGAAGATGCCCCACGCCTCAGCGTATTCCTTGGCCCGTGGGTCATCATAGCCGTAGATTTCGATGCAGACAAGCCCGACCGTGGAGGCGACTTTGTAGCAGTAGCGGTAGAGGTCCTCGAAGGTGCGGTAGCGGTTGGTGTAGAGGTCATCTTCCATGCCAGAAATCATGTCGTCGAGGTATTCCTTTGGTATATCAAATCGAGTGACTGAGTCCTTAAGGGCCATGAAAATAGGGTCGGTTGAGGAGTGGCAGTTGTACGCTGTTGACAGTTTCTTTCGGTAGAAGAAAAGTTGCGCTAATTTGTCACGGTAGGTCGGTGCATCGAGCACACTCTTGTCCCCGGTCAACTCTTCCAAACTCCTCCGGTATTCCACTGCCTCCTCGTCATCCGCGCCAAGGCTTCCGGGAAACACATCTTCGTAATCGCCATCGGTGATGTCATCCGCTCGGCGGCAGAATGCGTAGTAGGAATCGATTGCTCTCAATTTGTTATCTGGCAGATACTTGAATGCGTGGTAAAAATTTCCGGCCTCCTTTCGGGTCAGAATATGGCAGTATGCGTGTGCCGCCTCAATCATCTCGGTAGGCACTTCTTCTTCCTCCCAAATCGGTGCTTCGATGTGCACGAACGGGTTGACTAACTCATCCTCAAGGTCGAGCCCAGCCATGAATGCAGGAATCTCTCGCAAGATGTCAATCGCAGTGATGCTAGCCGCCTTTACTGCTTCACGGGAGATTTCTACGGCTCCTCGAATCTGCTCAAGACGCTCGTCGCTGACAGTTCCTTGCTGACCCTCGACTACACCCTCGAAGAGATTGTTATCTCCGATATTTGCGTGCTCAGTCATGCGTGCCATTTGGTATGTGACATTGTTTGTCCTAAGAACCCAACGGCCCGTAGGGCCGGTACGACCGATTGCAGGTGCGACCGGTTACGAACTGCGATTTTTGTTGAGGAGTCGCTGACTCTTCCCGCGAAACAGAATTGCTCGAATCGTCTGATTCTTCAGTTGTTTTATCTCCGGCCTCAGCACCTTTACACGGTTCTCGCCATCCAAAACATTTGCACTGCGCAACAGGATGAGTGTCCTCTGTCCGATGAGCACCGGCAGCATGCAAGCACCACGCAGACGGAATTGCCGGTGAGGCAACAATCCGATGTACTCCACCGCGGCATCGAGATGCGACTCGGCCTTGTCGATGTAGGAACCAAAGAGTGGCCGAAATTTTTCCATGTTTCTGGAGTCGAGCAGGTCGCCTGGCTTTAGCCCGTGTTCGGCCAAGACTGGCTCGGGAATATAGCACCGCCCGAGCGCCAAATCTTCGGGGATATCTCGTAGGATATTGATGAGTTGCAGAGCCTTCCCAAAACGAACCCCGGTTTCAAACAATTTTTCTCTCGTTTCCGCATCTGTTTCGAACAGATGTTCAAGTGACATATGAGTCCAAAATTCTCCGACACTTCCGGCCACCCGGTAGGTGTAGTCGTCGAGCTCATTTTCGTCGGCCAGTGGTACTGGTTTCCCCTCCGCCGCCCCCCCAAATCTCTGTAGGTCCAATGTCTGCCCACCTATGATGATTCCAAGGCACTCTCGAAGCCGAACTTTGTCCGCCTCCGCGAACTGGTCGAGAGCGCTGATTGGTAGCGAAATTTGATTCAGCAATTTTGCCTCGGCGGGGTTACTTTGGAGGCCCGCGAGATTGGATAGGTTCGGGAGTGTTTCGGAGTCCCCTTTCACCCGTCTGTCATACTCGTCGAGCGCTCGTAATCTCTCATCGATTGAGCCCTCTTCGGAGTCAGCAATTGTGTCGGCCGCCCGTGCCAGAAGATAGAGTAGTCCGATTTGTGCGCGGATGCCTTCTGGAAGCACTCTGAGAGTGATGTAAAATGAGCGCGAAGTCTGTTCGAGAAGCGAGTCGATTTCAGCGTTGATTAATTTCGACAATTTCACCACTCACTCCAAAGCCAACTATTTTTTTGAGATTCCCTTATGACTCACGGGGCTCGCCTTCCCCCCTAATTCTTGGTGTTCGCCGGACTTCATCAAGGCTAGGCCGAGCAGGTTGGCTAGTTTCACTCCCCAAGCCGGTCGAATTGTACTATGGATTGTACAGAAAATCCGGCGGCGCGACCTAAATTCAACTTTTCTCATTCCCCGCTCCGCGATAAGAGCATCCCCCTATCTCGGCATATTTTGTTGGCCATCCGCGGGAACCGTTTTTATCAAGAGGGGCGACCCGAAGGGTCGTAGAGGCTCAGCCATGGATTGTCAGGCATGTGTGGAAGAAATTCCCGACGACTCCATTTTCTGCCCTGAATGTGGCGCGCGACAAGACCTCTCGATGTCAGGTGCCCGAAGTTTCGGAGTGGTTTCACCTCAGGCTGTAGAAGCGTCAAGAGATGCCCAGAATGTTCCGGCTCCGGAAGCTAAACCGATGGATGTCGATACTCTCAACAAAATCGCCAGTCAGATGGGTGGGGCCTCCGACCAAAATGCTCCACAAGCAGATCCATCTAGTGGTGAAGTCGACATCGCTTCTGCCTTCGAACCAGATATTGCAACTACAAATGACATCGTGGATAGGCTCAACAATGTTGAGCGCAGACAGAAAACCGATGCTAGAAGTGAATGGTTGGGCATGAACCAAGATACTGCGGAAGATGTTCTCGCTCAAGTCAATTCAGAACTCCCCTCGCATCTTCGAAAAGATGAGGAGTCTGACTCTTCTGCAGCCCGATTCCTTGAGGAAGCACTTGGCGATGGTCCAGAGGAAAACGATGGCACTACAATACCCATCGGGCTACTTCGTCGAATGGCTGAGGTCGCAGTTCGAAGGGTGGCACGCAAGCGAGGGGTGGCGGTCGAGTCGCCTCAAGTCGCGTTGGAAGATGACCTCCTCAGAGTCAATGTGACCTATGTTGATGATGGCCGCGTTCTCGATACTCCATCCGACCTCTCAACCGCTTTTGAACACGCAATCACGACTGAGGTCGCTCTCAAAGGGTTGGAACTCTCGGTAGCGATCGTTCTCTACACCTCAAAGGAGGGTGAAGTCGAGCATGTTTGGGGTGATGTCCCTGAATCCGAAGAGCCCGAAGATGAAGAGGAGAAATTTGCTTGTGAGGCGTGTGGTCACTATCCGGTTATGGAATCCGATCCTGCCTGCCCTAGTTGTGGTGCTCAGTTTGAAGATGACGCAGAAGAGGAAGAGGCTCCCGCTCCAAGAGGCGGCCCTCCCAGTCGAGGTGGCCCCCCAAGTCGAGGCGGTCCCCCCGGCGGTCCAAGTCGTGGTGGTCCCCCAAGTCGAGGTGGTCCTCCAAGTCGAGGTGGTCCTCCAAGTCGAGGTGGTCCTCCAAGTCGAGGTCCAGGTGGTCCTAGTGGCGGTGGTCCCGGAGGCCCTCCAAGTCGAGGTCCCGGTGGCGGTGGTCCTGGTGGCCCTCCAAGTCGAGGTCCCGGCGGTCCCAGTGGCGGTGGTCCCGGAGGTCCAAGTCGAGGTCCCGGTGGCGGTGGTTCCGGTGGTCCTCCAAGTCGTGGTCCTAGCGGTGGTGGTCCCGGTGGTCCACCAAAGAGCGGACCCGGTGGCCCTCCAAAGAGCGGTCCAGGTGGTCCTTCACGAGGTAAGCGGGGCGGCCCACCAAGGCGCGGCCCACCGAGTTGATTAAACGAGCCTCGCCCAAACAATCGCTGCAGCGAGCAGCAACAGAATGACACCAACTGCGATGTCGACCTTCTTGCCTTGGTCGCGTAACTTCTCGAGCATCGGGGTGCCTGAAAGGGTGGTTGCGACGATGATATACCAAGTCGTATCGATGAAAAGTGCGATGAATGCGAGAATCAAACGGTCCTGCAGAATCATTCCTGCGTCGATGAATTGGCTGAAAATTGCTGTGAGAAAGACGAAAATTTTCGGGTTGAGAAATGCGATGAGAAAACCCTCGATGAAGCCTTCTCGTTCACTTTCCGGGTGCCCCTCCCCCCTACTGTGGTCTTGCTCCGGTGCCCGAATCATGGCGACGCCGATGTAGATGAGAAATGCTGCTCCCGCCAGTTCGAGAGCGGTCGCCCACTGCATTCCCGCCGACTTCAAAAGTGCGATACCTGAAATTGCCAAGAAAGCGTAGATTCCTAAACCGATTCCATGACCTATACTGCATGCCACGCCTCGTGCCCGGCCGCCAACAATGGTGTTGCGGAGCACGACTGCGAGGCTGGGGCCGGGGGAAACAGCGCCGCCCATGAGAACGAGTGCGATCGGGATGAGTGCGGCGGCGTCGAGTGCCATTAGTTTCGATTGTCGAGGCCACTCGCCTTCAATTGTGGCACGAAATAAGTTCGTTGCGTGCTCATCTTAGGCCAGTTCATTGCGTGCTCATCTTAGGCCAGCGGCTTGCAGCGATTTGAGTAGGACGGCGCCGATTTCCGACGGGTCGTTGGCGCAGCGGATTCCAGCAGCTTCCATCGCTGCGACTTTTTCCGCAGCAGTTCCCTTTCCACCGCTGATGATTGCTCCAGCGTGACCCATTCGCTTGCCGGGTGGTGCGGTCATTCCCGCAACGAAGCCGACGACCGGCTTGCTCATGTTTTCAGCAACCCATGCTGCCGCCTCTTCTTCGGCAGAGCCGCCAATTTCTCCTATCATGACTACTGCTGCAGTCTGTGGGTCCGCCTCAAATGCGGAGAGACAATCGATGAATCCGGTTCCGTTAACCGGGTCACCACCGATTCCAATGCAGGTGCTTTGTCCCTCATCGATGCTCATCGTCTGGTCGACCGCTTCGTAGGTCAGTGTGCCGGATTTTGAGACAACACCGATTCTCCCTTTGGCGTGGATGTGGCCCGGCATGATGCCGATTTTTGAGCCGCCATTTTCGCCGGGGGTAATTATCCCCGGACAGTTAGGTCCAATCAATCGGATTCCGTCAATACTGTTGACATGGTCGACGGCGCGAATCATGTCAAGCGTCGGAACGCCTTCAGTGATACAGACGATGACTCCTTCCCCGCGTACTTCCGAGAAGGCATCAGCGGCTTCGATGATTGCAGCCGCCGCGTATGGTGGTGGGACATAGATGACACTTGCATCAGCATCTGTCGCTTCTACAGCCTCAACCATAGTATCCCAAACCGGAGCTTGTATTGCGCCGAGATCTACCGTTTGACCGCCTTTTCTTGGCGTGACGCCGCCGACGATATCTGTGCCGTATTCGACCATCATGGTGGCGTGGAATGTGCCTTGGTTGCCGGTGATTCCCTGGACGAGGACCTTTGCATCTTCACCAATCCAAATTGCCATCACTGCTCACCTCCGACGAGTGCGACGATTTTTTCGGCACCCTCTGCGAGACTTTCCGCGGTGTGGATATTCAATCCACTCTCGGCCAGAATTTTCCGACCTTCCTCGAAGTTAGTCCCGACGAGGCGTACTACCAGAGGGTCATCGAGTTCGAGTGCTTGAGTCGCAGCAATCACGCCGCGTGCGATGATGTCACAGCGCATGATGCCGCCAAAAATGTTGACTAAAATGCCCTTCACATGTCGGTCTTCCATGATGATTCCGAACGCTGTGGTCACCTGTTCTTCTGTCGCTCCACCGCCGACATCGAGGAAATTTGCTGGCTCTCCGCCGTACAATTTGATGACATCCATCGTAGACATCGCAAGCCCAGCTCCATTGACAAGACAACCGATGTTCCCGTCCAACTTGACATACGACAATCCGGCTTCCCTCGCACGCACCTCTGTAGGTTCTTCCTCCGAAAGGTCACGCAATTCAACGATGTCCGGGTGCCTGAACAGTGCATTTTCATCGAATCCCACTTTTGCGTCCAAGAGGACGATTTGGTCGTCATCTGTCCGCACCATAGGGTTGATTTCAACCATTGAGCAGTCTTTTTCGACGAACAACTGGAACAAGCCGTGAATCATTTCGACGAATGAATCAGCCGCTGCACCACTTAATCCGAGTGAGTCACCTAGCCCTTCAGCCTGTTCGGGAAGCAACCCTTGAGAGAGGTCAACATAGATTTTGTGAATTGCCTCTGGAGTGTTTTCAGCCACCTCTTCGATGTCCATTCCGCCTTCGGTGGAGGCCATGATTAGCGGCATTTTCTCTTCACGGTCAATGAGAATTGCGAGGTAGTATTCGTGGGCGATTTTGCAGCCCGCCTCGATGTAGAGATTGGAGACTATTTTTCCATCAGCACCAGTCTGCTTCGTAACCAATTTATTTCCGAGAATGTTGCCAGCGTAGGTTTCTACCTCAGCGCGGCTGAAGGCGATTTTCACACCGCCTTCCATCACTAATTCACCACTATTTGGGTCGAATAATTTGCCCTTTCCGCGGCCACCAGCGTGAATCTGACTCTTCACGGCAACAACTTCGCTACCGAGAAAATCGTATGCTGCAAGGGCCTCTTCGACGGTTGTGCAGTGTACTCCTTCTTGGACTGTTAGCCCCGCAGCGTGGAACAGTGCCTTTCCTTGATACTCGTGAATGTTCATGCCCACTTCACCTTCAAGTCGCTCGACCTAAATGCCGTCTTTGAACGCTTGCTCGCGCACACATAGAGGTAAGGGGAGCCGAAAACGAGGTAGGGGAACCGAAAACGAGGTAGAGGGCCGAAAATTTTCCGTCAAACATTGAACCTTCTCCGTCGGGTAGGCAATTCCTTGAAGGGTGCGGGCTCGACCCCGTGGCAGGTGGAACCGTGCAGGTGGTAGTATTGGCAGGTGGCTTTGGCACACGCCTTCGCCCTTGGACCAACCGCGTCCCAAAACCTCTCCTTCCCATGTTGGACCTCACTCTCGTGGAGAGAGTCGTGGAGGCGCTGCCTACTGATTTGGTCGATGAGGTGCTAATTGCGGCGGGATTCGGAATAGAACAGATGCGCGAACATTTTGCAAAAGTAAAGACTCCATACAAAATTACAATCATCGAAGAGACTGAACCGCTCGGCACTGGCGGTGCGATTCGGAATTGCCGAGCGCACCTTCGCGACGAGACCTTCTGCGTGATGAACGGCGACCTTCTATCGAGTGTACCGGTTGGTGATATGGTTGATTTCCACCGCTCTCAAGGTGGATTGGCGACGATTTCACTTTGGGAGGTTGAGGACCCGACCCGGTTTGGGGTATGCGACATCCGGGATGACGGGCGGGTCTACCAGTTCCAAGAGAAACCGACCATGGAGGAGGCTTGCAGTAACATGATTAACGCAGGTTGCTACATTCTTGAGCCTGAGGTATTCGAGCGGATGCCGGCTGGACCTCACAGCATGGAGCGGGATGTCTACACCCCGATTGCCGCTGAAGGGCTGCTCAACGGATTCCCGTTTACAGGTCATTTCGTCGATGCCGGAACTCCCGCCTCTTGGTTGGAGGCGATGGCCATCTGTTTGGTTGACGAGCGGTGGAACTCAGGTGGTTCGGTCGCCGATTCTAGTTGGGCTGGTGATGGCTCTACAACCGCCGGCGAAGTCGATGGCTCAGCACTTGGTGAATTATCTCACATCGAGAAAGGTGCGACGATTCGAGGGTGTTCGGTCCTCGCGGGCGCGCGCGTACGAGCGGGCGCGGACTTGGTGAATTGTTTGGTAGGTGAAAATGCGGTAATCGGCGAAGGTGCGGTACTGCGAGATGTCGTCATCGATTTCGACGCCGAAGTTCCTGCCGGCCACGAGCAGGAAGGCGGCACATTCCCGCAAGGCGATTGAGTTCGCCGAATGTGAAGCCGCAATCGAATCGAGTCATTCGGCAGGTTCAACAGCGGCCGACGGTTGGCGATGTTCAATGAATCCCCTCATAGTTGTCAACTTCAAGACCTACGAGATGGCCCACGCAGCCGCTGCCGAGAATCTCGCAATAGCCATGGCCGAGGCCGATGCTGCGTGTGATTCCGCCGATTTTGTTGCGGTTGTTTCTGCCCTTGATTTGTCAGCGGTGAAGGCTGCTGCGCCTAATCTCCAAGTTTGGACCCAACACCTCGACCCGATCGGATTCGGCTCGAACACCGGCTATCTTCACCCAGAAACTGCGCTTGCGCGTGGCGCTCAAGGTACAATCATCAATCATGCAGAGCACAAAGTTCCCCTCGACCATGTTGAGTGTCTTCTTGGTGCGCTGCCCGACGACTTCCCGGTCTGCGCCTGTGCTGCTGACTTGGAGGAAGCGAAAGCATTGGCGGCTCTCAATCCGACTATGATCGCAGTCGAGCCGCCAGAACTCATCGGTGGTGACATCTCGGTCACCAGCGCAGACCCGGAGATTGTTTCGGGAACTGCAGCACTTGTGAAATCGGTCAATCCGAATGTCCGCGTGTTGTGCGGCGCCGGCGTCAAGAACGGCGCGGATGTCGCGATGGCAATCGAACTCGGCACTGAAGGCGTGCTCTTGGCGAGTGGAGTCACCAAAGCGAGCGACCCTGAAGCGGTTCTTGCCGACCTTGTCTCTCACCTCTGAGCAGATGTAAGCCATCAAGCTTCAATTTCGGTGACTTTTCTCGTTCCCAAAGACGCCGCATTGGAAAGTTCTTGGCGCCGACCATTCGCTCTTGGTTTGGCCGCAGACGGGCAGATTTTTTCGTATCCGCAGGTCTTACAGTCACGCCTTTTTCCGCTCGCCTCGACAAGGTCGAGGTTGCTAAAGCGTCCGGCTGAGCGTCGGGCGTATCCCAATTCTCGCAGATCGTGTAAGAGCGTCAGTCTGCTCGCGTCGAGCCAAACCGCTGAGCCCCGCTGTTGCCATGCAAGCCAGCGATGTGCGAGCCAACCAATCCGCTGAACTACGAATTCGGCTGGGTCGTTAGGCAGACCTGGCTCATTGAGCGCCCATTGTAACATCACTCCCAACTCAAGTTGTTGGACTTCACTCGGTATTCGCCGCCACATCTGAGTGGTCAGTCGAATGAGGTGCCATCGATTACCAACTTTTGCAATCATATCGGGCGCGGCATAGACTCGCGAATCGTTGAATCGCATCGGTTTTAGTCTGTCCAACGGCATCCATTCAGATACCCGCTCGCTTTCGAGCAAGGCGAGTGTAGGGGCTCGTTGCAACCCTGAAATTCTTTCCATTCCTTGTTCGACCATGGTTTTTAGTTCACCTTCGTCGATTTCGTCACCTTGCTCTCGAATTTTATTGCGGATTCTCGCGGTCAGCACAACTTGAGCGCCGCCAGAAGTCCACCCCTCACCGGAGTTCTTCGACTCCAACCAGTCCTTGATGCCCTCAGAGGTCGCTCGGATCATCAGATCGCTAGTTGGGCGGCGATTTCCGAGCCGCCACGCGAGCGCCACATCGGGGTCTTTTTGACGCGGCCCTCCGGGATAACCGCCTCGCCCGATGATGTGCTGATGCACATACCTCCGGGCACATTCATTCATTGTCCGCACTCTACTTGGGCTCCAAACTAATCCTTTCATCGACATAGCCCATTGCCGTAGGTTTCAGGGTTCTTGATAATTCCGTTACGGAATCGAACTAACTGAAGAGGGTATTTCCAATCGGCCCCATTACCAACCAGAGAATCCACCAGAGAGCCATTCCGATGAGTAGACAACCCCACAAGCGCGGTATTTCTTCGTGGCCGAAATTCGCCGCCATCCTCGAGAAGGGCCCACCCACAGCAGCGATGACTCGGAGCATCAGAACGAGCCCGCCCGCGACCAGCAGGTGGAGGAGGAGGTTGAACGGCGCGATTAACAGACCAGTCAGTGAGGCAGTGGCGGCAGCCCCAATCCCTTGGGGAATCAGCAGTGGCATTGCGAACCACGAAATCCATGCGAGCCAATGTCCGAGCATAACATCGCGGCCGAATTCGACTTCATGACGCCAATTTCGGTACGATTCTGGCAACCTTTGGTAGATTTGAGTGGAAATCCACTCGATTTCGTGAACTTTTCCATGAATCGCTAGACTTAGCCCCTGCCAAGCGAGCCAAAACATCAGAAACATTTCAATGAATGGCCAAAATGAGGCGAGGAATGGTGAGAGAATCGCCAGTGGAATCGCCCACACGCCAAACCCGATTGCACCCGCCACAACCGTGCCTCCTAAGCCGGCCCCCGGTGGAACTGATTCCTTTGGTGCCTCAGTCTTTCTGAGTGGGAATGCCATGAATATCAGAGGTGCTAGCATAAGAGAAGGTAGTAACAGCGAGAAAAGGCCGAAAACTGACTGACTTGAACCGCTCTTACTCTTGTCAACCGCCTGCACAATTTGTTGGTCTGAGAGTGAGCCGGGTGACCAACTTGAGATGAATCCTGCCGAATCGATGATGATGACTCCGTCGGCGATGCCCGACGGTAGTTGACGGGCGACATCGCCGCCCGCCTCATCCATCAGCAGCGGCCAACTTCCGTTGAGGAAGTCGGCGTAGAAGTCGATATCAACCGCTCTTACTTCATCACCCGTCACCAGTTGAGCGAATGCGATATCTTCCCCTAACCGAGCAGATGCATTTTCAAAATCTCGTTTCTGTAATTCGGCGCCCGGAGAACCGACTGTAATCACGCCGAGTACCAGCGCATCCTTGCCATCCAACAGTTCTCCAAGTGAGAGTGTTCCTGAACCGTGACTCGGATGCTGCAGCAAAGAGAAGTTGGGTGATGCCGCCTCGACGCGGCTCGCACCAAATTCCAATTCCGGCAGCGCCGAGGCGGGAACCATCGCTGCGAGGGTCAGCATGAGCAGCAGTCCCCATGTGAGAGGCTCGGCGTAGCCCGAACGGAAACGGATGCCAGCGTAACCGAGGAAGGAGGCGATGGACACCAGCCAGAACAAGCCAGAACCAGCGAGCGGTTGCGGTCTTTCTTCAACTTCAAAGCGTAAAACACCGATTACATGGTCTGAATTATCAGAGTCACAATCTTCGTTGTAGTCTCCAGCATTTACGATGAAACAGGCGTCAATCATGTACATTCCAGGACCGACAGTGTCGTTGCTCATCCAGATGAGGGCGGTTCGATTTGCCTCCACAACCCGGGTTCCGTGTGGTACCTCAAAGTGCTCAATGTACTGCTCCTCCGACGGCTGTGTCTTGAGATGCCTCCCTTGGTCCCACCCTTCCAAAGGACCGACGAGGTCGACGAACATTTCCCCATAATCGGCGGAACCCCAAGCGCTGATTGGGATGAATTCTATTCTGACAATTCCATTGGAATCGACTTGCGCCTGCAACTCCGGTTGCAACATAGCTCCTTGAAGAAGTGCTCCAGTCGGCGTGTGGTAGGCGTCCCAATAGACTCGACCTTGAACGAGGCAGTTGTGATTTGCTTGAACAACGAGAGAAATCACATCGCCTTCTCCGAGAGTGACATTGTCGTAGGTAGCGTTGACAAAGAATTCGTGGGCCTTCTCCCAACCATTCTCCATCGGCATCCAATCGCTTTGTTCTCCGTCGATGATTGGAGTTGAGCCGATATCTAGCCAAACTGTGAACGAGGTCTTGCCTGAGAGGCCATCGAAGAACTGGGTGGCGCGGCAGGCGTCGTTGTCGGTGATGAGTGAGGCGTAGACATAGACTGACGCTTCCCCTGAAAGGGTCACGGTCTCTTCTGCTGGGGCCGATTCAACATCGATTACAGTTGTCGAGCCGAATTCAAACGATTCGAAAGGAGGCTCGCCGGTGAAGTATGGATAATCTCGGTCGAGGTTGTCAGCGGTCTGGGTACCGTTGACGAAGAGGCGGTGAGCCTCTGGCATCGACCAGTCTAAGCCCGGTCCTGTTGGGAAGTTATCTTCCGAACTTTGACCACTGGTTGGTTGTGCTCCGACAATCAGTGAGAAGATTAGCAGCAGGCAGAGAGCGGGGATATGCCTCCCTCGCGTGGGTGCGCTCGCCTCGGCCCTCATGGGCCGAGGAAAAAGCGCATCCACTTTCAACCTGCCCGAACCCTGTCGAGCCAATTTCCGGAACTATTCGGGGAGGCGGAATGGTCATCAAATGGTTACCACTCTCTACGCTTCATGCAGCGAAGCCGCCGGTTAGGTCTTCTCGCCGGGCTCCTCATCATTCTCTTTTTGGCGAGCATCGGGCTGCCCTTCGCAAGTAACCCCGGAGACAGTCCAAATCCGCCCGAATCCGCATCCATCAACCTGTCTGAGGCCGACCTCCCACTACGGGCGCCACCCGGCGACGACCCGGCTATTCAATGGACTAATGTGAGTGGACCAACCGGCTTGGGAAGTTGGTCAGGGAACTTCCTATCTTGGGCAGATTTTGATGCGGATGGCGACCAAGATTTGCTCGTAAATGGGGGGCGGCTTCTCGTCAATTCGGGCGCCCCGAATTTCGCTTTCACAGACCAGTCAGGCGGGCGCGGAATACCGGGCGGATTCTACACCGGAACTTGGGGCGACATCGACAACGACGGTGATATCGACTTGGCTCTTGGTGGCACGGGTAGTGACGCAATCTACCTCAACTCAGGCGCACCCGCCTACACCTTCACGAACGCAGGATTATTGGGGATCTCCAACAGCGCCCCGACCCAAGGAATGAGCCTGCGCGATTGGGACGGCGACGGCTGGCTCGACCTCTATGTGATGAATGGCGAAATCTGGGACGACCAAAACCCCCAATACTTCCGCGATTTCTTCTATGTGAACGACCAGCAAGGCGGCTTCACTAACCAATCGAACCTCATCACCTCGGAGGAGTATTACGGGCGCGGAATCAGTTGGGGCGACTACGACCGCGACTTCGACTCCGACCTATATGTCGGAAACTACCGAATCGTAGCGAACCGCTTCTACGAAAATCGACTCGACTCGCAGACCGGAATCCGGGACCTTTGGGAACGCACGAGCGACACTAACGATGCGGCCAATGTTTTGGAAGGGGAAAAGAGGTACTACAACACACAGGGGCCATATTGGGGGCACACCATCGGCTCGGCTTTCGGCGACCTCAACAACGATGGCTACCCGGAAATCGTGACGGCAAATCTGGTTCACCTCTACCACGACAGTTCGGACATTCGCGGCCTAATCTGTGATGACTCACACTTCTACACGCGCGACCCCGTTGCCGGTGCTGAATGGGGGGACATGCGGCCCGGTTCTGGAATCGACTTCAAGCCGCGTGGCGGCTCTGGAACTTACATCGGAGACGAGTTGTACTCCGGCGTGGCGCTCGGCGATGTCGACAACGACGGAGATTTGGATATGTGGCTCCCTCAAATCTATGATTTGGCCTATGCGAAGGCGGAGTTGTGGATAAACAACGGAGACTTCCAATTCACTCAGGACGCTGACCCCAAGTTGCAAGTCATCAACACCTATGGCGGGACTTTTGTCGATTATGACAACGATGGCGACCTCGACTTGCTTACCGGCGGTCAAGATGGCGTCGGTCAGACCAACCGGCTCCATCTGTTCCGTAACGATGGGCCGGTTGGCGATGCGAATCACTGGCTTGGAGTCGCGGTACAGACTGAGGATGGCGCGCCTGCTGTTGGGGCGAGCGTCGAGGTTTGGCGAAATGGCTCGCCGATTCAATATCTGGAGATTGCAGGCGCTGAGGGGCCAAGTGCTAGCGGCGCTCCTCTCGAAGTTCACTTTGGGCTCGGAGCCGATGACACTGCAGTGGACCTTCTGGTAGCTTGGCCCGACAACCGAATTCGTTGGCTAAGAAATGTATCAGTCGACCAGCGAGTTGTTGCTGCACATCCTGCGGTGGTTCAGCCAACCATGCCAACTGTGACACTCGACCCACCAGCCATCAGTTCGATTGGCGAGGGCGTCACCTCCAACTATCAAGTTGAGGCACCAAGTGGTTGGACGGTCTGGCTCGACGTCGGCGCAGAAGGGATAATCGACAACATAACCACAAACTGGAATGGCTCAGCACCCCAAACAATTCCATTCGCCTTCGGAAACCAAGGATACCGAACTACTCGACTAATCGTTTGGGACCCATCAACCGACATGGGAGTTGGAAGAGGTCACACAATCCAAGTTACCCCGGTCGCTCCAACGGCAAGGGTAGAGCACCCCGCGTTCATCCTGCCAGCCACCTTCGTAATATTCGATGCCAGCACCACCGAAGATGCAGCGTGGGACCGCGCCAACATGGAATACCGCTGGGAGTGGTCCGATGGATTTTCACTCGATTTTTCAACCCAAAAAACCTACAATCGAGCCTTCGATGACCCCGGCTCCTACAACCTCACGATGACCGCCCGCGACGAACAAGGGCTAACCGACCAAATCGATTTGGAAATTATCGTCGCCGCTCCGATGCCAAACGGGAGCCTCGTCGCGCCCGATGTTGTGGAAATGGATTCTGCTACTTTGTTTAGAGTCTTCATGGCCTCGGGAACACCCAACCTTGAGAATGTCAGTTTCCGTTTCGACTGGGCGGATGGTTCAGTGCGAGAGTGGAACAACGAGCCAAACGGCAGCCATGTTTGGACATCTCCGGGGAGTTACCTACTCAATATCTCGATGCGGAATGAATGGGGTAAACAGGTCAACCTATCACACTCTATAGAGGTTTCAAACATCGCTCCCACGATTGACTGGGCTGTGACGACCCAAGAGATGGAGGCGGGTGATGAGGCTGTCTTCCAAGTCATGGTAGCCGACACCGCGAGCGACTCTTCTACACTGACCCTTCACTGGGAACTAGATGGGCAACCACTCTCCCCGATGCCAAATACTATCGCACAATTTCGAGTTTTTGAGGCTGGAACTCATCTGATTCAAGCGACAGTCAGCGACCAACATGGTGGCAATATGATGGTGAATTCAACCTTTGAGGTTCACTCTCTTGAAGTTGCTGAAATCCAGGTTTATCCCGTCAATGGATTTCTCCATCTCGGCGCACTCTACACCGTTCCCGACACTCGATTGATATGGGAAGCGACAGTTGGCGATGATTGGACTACACTGGAACTTTCAGGAATCGATGTTGAGGGATATGTCACCTCAAGTTCGAGTATCATCATCGACTTGTGGTCAGAGTCGCGGCAAGAACGCCTCACATACGAATTGCCGATTCTGCCGATGGAGCCTTCAATCGCGACAGCGGATGAGCCTCTTTGCAAGGCGCATTATCCTACCCTTTCCAACAGCCCTGACCCTGCACAGATTGAACTCTTGGTGAATACTGCGTTTGGCTGGGATAACAATACCTACCCAGCAGTGGGATTCGTTCCGAGTGATTTTCGTCTCATCATCACTTTAGATGAGCAGAGTGTCGTCTACGATTGGACTACTCCTGCTAGAATGCCAACCCTCACACCTTCATCTATAGCGGAATTTCAACAGATCGAAGATCAGTGCCGTCATTTCTTCTATGTTGATGACTTGGAGTGGACAAGTAATGGGAGTTACCGCGAGGCGGTGCATGAACTTGAACTAGCAAAACCTGGAGTTCATAGAGTTGAATGGATGATTGTCGATAGTGCCCACAACTCGATTACCGGTGAGTTCACCATCGGCGAACCTGAAGTTGCGCCAACCCAAACCACACAGTCAGATGGCGGTTTTAGTCTTCCACTAATCCCTATGGCCATCTTCGCAGTCGTCATTCTACTCGTTGGCGTAGTCACTTTCCTCATGATTGGAAGTCGTGGACGACCTCAGTTAGAGGCCAGTCAAAGCGAGACAGAACGCCAAACCCAGCCCCTAGAAAGTGAAGTTCCATCTAGTGTTGAATCAAGCGAGCCAGCCAATGTAGTCGAGGAGCTGCCAAGCGAGCAGCGCCCCGATTCCGATTGAAATCGCATTGACCTGGCCCTTCCCAATCAGCCCGCGGTTTTCGAGGGTTGCACCAAGCACGCTGTCTACTTGACAGCCAATCCATCCAACCGCAGTCACCATCCCGATGAATGTCATCGCATCGCCGCCGGTTCCGCCTTGTAGAATCCATCCGAGAATCCAGCCAAGAACCGCAATCAAGAGTGCGCCGACAGCGGCGGCAACCTGCCCGTTTGGACTCCAGCCGCCGTTCAATCCGGCGTCGCATTTTTCCATGGTGGTAATCATTCGAACACGGTCATCCAAACAGCCGAATTCGCTCGCAAAAGTGTCAGCAGCAGCGACTGCAATCGCAGCGCAGTAAACTGGCAGCAACTCGTCCCAAGTCCCGCTTGCAAATGCGAAAATCGCAACGACCCCGGGAACTCCGCCATTTGCGACTACATTCTGCCATTCGCGGTGGCCATCCTCCGATTCAGCAAGACCCTTCGCTTGTTTTTCGTCCCAGCGCCATTTGGTCGCCCAAGAGCCTGCGCCAAGGAAGGTGAGGAGAATGAGTAGCCATGTCCAGTGGCCAAGAACCCCAACCACAGTTCCGAGAATTATTGCGGTGGCTATGCCGGGCCCGTCGAGAATGTTCCGAACGCGTGAGACAATGGTTAGCAACGCGACCAGCGAGATGCTAATCCAAAGATTTGTAGTGTCGAGTCCTCCGACGATTCGACCTACATCTGTGGCAGCGATTGAAACGCCATCGAGTAGAATTTCCCATTGCATGCAAATGCCTCAGCGGTCCACGACCAAACCGCGACCCGAAGGAATTAGTTCAAGAACCTGCCTAATGCGAGCGCGACAGCGCGCGCGTTGCCGACCATATCCGGTTTCGCCGACCTCATGCAGCCTTGGTCGGTGCAGCCAAGACTCCGGAGATGATCGCACGCCCGAGAATGATGATTCCCCCTACCAAGACTACTGATAGTCCCAACATCGCCAATGTCGTCGTCAAGTCACTCCAGTTGAGCGCAATTGCAACCACCTCCATCAGTGTCAGAGAACCGTTCCACATGGCGTGCCCAGCCATTGCAAGTCCGAGCCCGACCAGTGGATGCTTCGGCATCGGAACCGTCCAATTCGCTTCGGCCGGTCGCCAATTGCCAAACTGCTGAGCTAGGTCGTTCTCAAGCAGGGTGGCGACCGGCGAGGAGGGAACCTCCTCAGCGTCAGTGGAGGTGTTGCTGAGAAATTCACCTGTCTTGGGGTCCACCAACTTCCACTCAGGAAGTTTTTGAGTGGCCTCACCAACCAGTTCCGGTGTGACGATTAGCTGCCTGTCCCTCGCTCGCTTATCCATCAGATACCAGCCCAGTCCAGTACCGGTGAGCCCGGTCCAGAAGGCGTGCCCGGGAATCGAGCCGAGACCGCGAATGAGAGCCGTGAAGGTGAAGCCGAGTGGGCCCCCGAAAAGTGAGCCGAGGACATACATCAAATTCTCCAACATAGCGAAGCCAAGTCCGACAGTGAAGCCAACTTGAAAGCCCCGTTTCGGAGTGTCTATGGTCGAGGCAAAGGCGAGCACGAAAAGCCCCTTACACAACTCTTCACCAATCGGTGCCGAGACGACGGGAAGGGTCAGATTCACCATCGCCTCCGAGAGGAATATACCTGCCATTAGTGGGTAGATCAGTGAGTTGATGGTCAACGCCGGAATGGTCGATAACATGCCTCCGACAATCCACGACTCCGCCTCCCTCTGCCGGGTGTGCAGGCTGAGCCTCCGGGTGCACCATGACCACCAAGCGACCACAGGGATACTGAAACCCAAGAGCCATGCGGGTATTCCGATAATGACGAAAATGAGAATGACGAGAATCGCCAGTGTATCATCGGCGAACATCAGCGCGGTCAGCGCGCTGGTGGTCAGGATGAGTCCAGCAAAGAATATCCACATCGTCTTCGAAGGTGGCGTGTCGAGTATCGAGTCGTCCCGAATGATGTGGTGGGCGAAGGTAGTCGGGACCGGAGTCTGCAGCGAGCCCCCCATGGGGAGCCTGTGCACCCCGCTGCCGAGTTGAGACGGGGCCGCCCGCTGCAGGTGGACGAGCCGAGGTCTTCTAAGGAAGGTCAGCAGGAAGACGAATGGGGCTGCGAGAATCGCCCCACAGATGCTTATGAAGGGGTCATTCACAACGATTCCCAAAGGGATCATGAAGACCAGTTGGCAGACGATGAAGGCGACGACGACGGTGCCCAACATCCTGCCGTATATCTTCCATGGAGAACTCATACGGATGAGTTGCAGGTCGCCCGGTGGCGGTGTGAGTGGTTGCACTTCAGGCATGATGTAGGTGTAGCCGGCTGGTACGGGGGCGCTGATGCCGGCAGGGGTCAGTGCGGGCAGACCTCCGCCATACGGTGCCGGCTGCATGTGACGGCGAGGAGAGGGGGGGAAAATCAACCCTCGTAGTGGAAATGGCTCGCTCAGTTCGCCCATCAGTCTTCATTTTGGTTAACAGCAGTCAGCGGGGAGTACTCATCATCGCGAGTAGCCCTTTCGAACATGCCCACACACAAAAGGGTACCCGGATTTTGTGGGATTATTATGTGATTTCATCTGATTTCTGTCGCCGCCTAACCCAAATCCAAGCCCATGATCGGAATTAGGTGCTCCTATATGTCCATCCGATGCTCCAATCACCAGAATACAAACTAGCCAAGATATACACCAACACACACACGCCAAGAAAGATTCTGTTGAACCACATATGGGAGGGATTCTCCTCCTCGCTGGCGTGCTCTGAATCCTCTTCGTCGTCCATAATCTCATCAGACCTAATTTCTCAAAGGTCAAAAACAATGGGGTCCATTCGTATTTACGGGTATACTAAGGGTACCCTTCGTACACCCATCGATACAGAGGGTGTACAGAGGGTTGTTGAGAAAATTGTCACGATTAAAGGGTTAATATGAAGTGGATTCTACGTGATGTCATGCCCCGAGTTTTGAATGTACCAGATTCGATGTTCGATTTAGTACCTGACAACATAGATAACAACAATATTGAACAATATTTACTTGCGAGTCTTGAAGTTGGACTTCGTGCGATGAATCAAGCAAATATCAATGCCGATACCACCATAGTTTCAGACACTTTTAGGAGAATTAGCAAGGATCTATCTGGTCGTCTAATCGGAGATCAATCAGAATTAAGCCAATCAGTGAATAACTTG